>Ga0307479_10004521_pt1 | contig 12725 bp, 11 predicted proteins | sample atmos_gasesECM4C_FD_203743 | JGI IMG/M metagenome (GOLD analysis project Ga0307479, IMG submission 203743) | Hardwood forest soil microbial communities from Morgan-Monroe State Forest, Indiana, United States - atmos_gasesECM4C_515 | ecosystem: Environmental > Terrestrial > Soil > Temperate...
TGGGTCTTTTCGCTCGACACTCTGCCAAGTTGTCTTTATAGGTTTCTGAGATTTGCCTGGATTGGGGCCTGGACTAGAACTTGCCGAACAGTATGCCGCATCACCGCCCATGTCAAGTTTTTTCAGAAGAAAGTAGCCACGCAAAAATCCTGCTCTTATATCGTTCGCCGAGAAAGCGCTTCCGCCGTAAAAATCGCCAGCCTCCGAAATAGCGGCTCGGCGAGCGCTTCCCTTTCTTCGCTGGGAAGCTTCAAGTGCCGGTCCACTTCCTCCTCCATCCCCTCCACCTCTCTCGAAAGCGCGTGCTCCTCCAGTCGCCCGAACAGCAACTTATGCGCCCTCTTCTTTTCCATCACTTCCATCCCATCCAGGATCTGCCGGTGCGAAGTCCCCTCCCAGGTCGCCAGTATCATCGCCTCCCTCAGCCATCGCTCCGCCCCGTACTCCGCCAGCACACCAAGCCCACCGTGCACTTCCATCGCCCACTTCGCCGTATCCACCGCAAACTCCGCCGTCCAATATTTCGCCAAATGCGCCACCAACCGGAACAACTGATATCTCTCCGAATATGGTGGCCGCTCCATCCAAACCTCGTTCAGCAACCGCACCGATTCCCAAGCCAGCGCAAACGCTGACCGCAACCCCTTCATCCGCTCCTCAAACTGCCTCCGCAACAGTGGATGCTCTACAATCCGTTTGCCAAACGCCGTTCGCTTCTCCGCGTACGAAAGCGCATCCGCCATCGCTCGTTGCGCCAGCGCCACGCTCACCACACTGTTCGCCACCCGCGAAAGATTCAGCACCTCCAGAATCATGTAAATCCCCGCGTCCGCCGAACCCAGCAGATACCCTTCGCTTTCCTTCAACTCCACTTCCCCGGTCGGCACCGACCGCGTAGCAATCTTGTCCTTCAGCCGCCGCACAAAATAATTCAGCTCGCCATTCTCGCGAACCCGCGGCACCAGGAACAACGCCACTCCCCGCACACCCGCCGCCGCCCCTTCCGGCCGCGCCGCCACCACCGCCAGCTCCGCCCCCGCATTGCTCGTGAAATATTTTTCACCCGTCAGCCGCCAACCATCTCCCGCGCGCCGCGCAACCGTTTCCACCGACGCTCCCAAGTCCGACCCGCCCTTGATCTCCGTCATCCACGTCGCGCCCTGCCACACCGAATCGTCCTTCCGCAAAAGCTGCGCCAGAAACCGCCCCTGCAACTCCCCGCTCCCATACTTCGCCAGCGGCACCGCGGTCCCCAGCGACACCGTATATGGGCAACACACCCCCGGGTCATAAAACGAAATCACATGCATCAGCGAATATGTCGCCACCAACGATTTTTCTTCCAATGCTCGCCAGATCACTCCCGCCCGATAACCCCGCCGCAACATCGTCTGATACTCGCGCGGATAAAGAATCTCGTCCACGCGCCTGCCATCCCGATCAAACATCCGCAACCACGGCGTCCCACCCCGGTCAATATCCCCCGAAATGGCCACACCCTCACCCCTCCACCACTCCTCCTCGGCGGTCAACAACTCCTGATGTGGAATTTCGGGGATTCTGTTCCTCAAAAAACTCAACGGGGAACGCAACAACGAAGGGTCGCTCATTTCAGCGCATGTTAGGCGCACACCATGGAGAGGTCAAGCTAGTCCCGCTCGCCCGTAGGGGCGGCTTTATGCCGCCCTCTTGCCTTTGTAGCGGCCGCCTTCCGAGGCGGGCGCCTTTTGCCTTTCTTGTTTCTTCCTTGCCCCAAAAAAATAAGGGCGACTCGGTTTGACCCGCGTCGCCCTCTTTTGATTGATTCGCGAAGCTGCTGCCTCTCGCTTCCACTCACCAGACCCGGCGCGGTTTTACCCGCCCCGTCTCCCGTGAACTTCCCCGAAAAGCTCCTCTCTTCGGTGCCTCTCATGATCTCGGCTCGGTTTTACCCAAGCCGCATCTTTTGAAAGTTCCTCCAAGCCTTGCGCTCCCGCTTTCGCCCGCGTCAGCCCGGTTTGACCCGTGCCGCCGTGAACCTCGCCGCGAAGCTCTTTCCACCACTCGACGCGCCGAAAACTCGCTCGGTTTGACCCTCGCTCATCCTCTACACATCAAGCCGTGGCGCTTTCCCTCAGAATCCCATCCCGGACAGGCCGACTCGGTTTTACCCGCGCCTTCCCGCTGAACAGAACTCCAAAGTTCGCCCTTCTCATTCAACTCGATATTGACTGGCTCGGTTTGACCCTTGCCGCCTTCTCGGAATTGACTCGTGAAGTTTTTCTTCCCGATCAATCTGTCCGCATACTAGAAGCACTCCGAAAACTTGGCAAGCGCTTTCTCTCCGCAACTCTGAGGATATTTGTGCAAGACTGTGCAAAAGTTCCTCCCTCACAATCGCCCGCTCCTTGTCATCATGCCCGTGCCAGTGGCTTCGTGGAGCCCGGTCCCATCGCTGCTCTCTTTGCTGGAATCGTCGCTCCCGTCGGCACGATCATAGGTACGCGGCGGCGATACTCCTCATACTCGCCGTGCATCCGCGCCAGGTCGCGCTCCTCAAACTGAATCGCCACCAGAATGTACACCGTCGTCGCAATCGCAAATACCAAATGCGCCGCCGTCATCTTCGGCGCTGACCAAAACACGAGCAGCCATCCCACATACAAGGGGTGCCGCACAAAACGATACACGCCCGGTGTCCGGAACCCCGGCGCCTTGTACGCCCGCTTCCGCAAATACGCCCACACCTGGCTCAGTCCGAACAAATCGAAATGGTCGATCAGAAACGTCGTCGCCAGCACCGTCAGCCAACCGATCGCAAATAGCGCGATCAAAACTCCGCGTCCGAATCCCCTCTCCACATTCCAGATCATTCCGCCCATCGGCTCCCACTTCCAGAACAACACGATCAGCGCCAAGCTCGAAAACAGCACATACGTGCTCCGCTCCGCCGGCACCGGCACAATCCGCGTCCAAGCCGACTTGAACCACTGCCGCGCCATCACGCTGTGCTGCACTGCGAACAATCCCAGCAGAGCCACGTTGATCGCCAGCGCCTGTCCGAACGGAATCTGCGCGTGCGAATCAATCGACTTCGGCACCCCGAAATTTCCCAGAAACCCGACCGCATACAGAAACGTTGCGAGAAACGCTACGTAGCACGCAACGCCATAAACGAACGCCGCTATTCTCCCCATCTTCTTTTCTCCTCCGGGGCCGCGGGTGCGCTACAATTTCTAGCGATCCAGGTTGGCTCCCGTCGGTGACCATTGACTCTCCGATCGGGTGCCTGCGTCCTTTGTCAGGACTGATTTTGTTCTGCTTTATTTCTGAAACCGTGCGCAAGGAAAACACCAGCGCTGTCTACGAGTTCGGCCCCTTCCGCCTGGAACTCCGGGAGCATCTCCTACTCCGTCACGGCGCCCGCATCCCCATCACCGGCAAGGCTTTCCAAACCCTGCGCGTCCTCGTCGAGGCCCGCGGCAACCTCGTCTCCAAGCAGGACCTGATGACTGCCATCTGGCCCGAAACCTCCGTCGAAGAAAACAATCTCGACCGCAACATCTCTACTCTCCGCAAAGCGCTCGGCGAACAATCCACCGGCCGCCCCTTCATCGAAACCGTCCCGCGCGTCGGCTACCGCTTTCTCGCCCCGGTCACAGAAAGCAACTCCGTTTCACCGCCAGCACCCGCGCCACCATCCCAAATTTCTCCGTCCACCCGCCAGGAAATTCGCTTCTGCGTCACCCCGGACAAGGTCCGCCTCGCCTACTCCACCATCGGCGCCGGCCATCCCCTTGTAAAAGTCGCAAACTGTTTCAATCATCTCGACTTCGAATGGGAAAGCCCCATCTGGCGCCACTGGGTAAGCGATCTCGCCGGCGGCGTAAGCATCCTCCGCTACGACGGCCGCGGCAACGGCCTCTCCACCTGGGAAGTGGACGAAATCTCCTTCGAATCCTGGGTTCACGATTTGGAAGTTGTGGTCGACGCCGCAGGCCTCGACAAATTCGCTCTCTTCGGCAATTCCCAGGGCGGCGCCGTCGCCATCGCTTACGCCGTCCGCCATCCGGAACGCGTCTCTCATCTGATTTTATGCGGCGCCTATTCGCGCGGCGCCTTTCACCGCGGCCACGCCGACGCTGTCGAAGTTCGCCGCGCCCTCGAAACTCTCGTCCAGCTTAACTGGGGCAAGACCAACCCGTCCTTCTTCCAGGTCGTCACCAATCTCTACATCCCTGAAAAAGCCACCGACGAAGACCAGTGCTGGTTTAAAGATCTCCAGCTAATCTCCGTCTCCCCGGAAAATCTCGTAAAAACCATGCGCGCCTGCGACGACATCAACGTCCGCCCGCTTCTCCCCTCCATCTCCGTCCCTACCATCGTCTTTCACGCCGATCGCGATCGCATCGCCCCGCCCGAGGAAGGTCGCATCCTCGCCACCGAAATTCCCGGCGCCCAGTTCGTTCCCCTCCCCACCGCCAACCACATCCTCCTCGCTGAAGAGCCCGCCTGGAAACTCTTCCTCGAAGAACTAGCCTCCTTCTTCAAATGCACCAACGCCACCGCTGGCGCCGCCAAAAACTAATCCTCCTCACCAAGCAGCCGCATTGCAGGGGCGGGGCTTGCTTGCCCTGAGTCCGACCGAAGGGCCCCGCCCTCTTGGAGATCTCTTTTCGATTTTCCCGCACACCATGCCCTCAAAACCCGCCACGCGTTAAATGATTTTGGAAAATTCCGAGGAACTACTCCGCGCTCGATGGATCCAACAACCGCCGCACTGCGGACACGCGATTCGCGGGAAGCCCCACTCGCCTGGCATGTTCTTGAATGATCGCCTCGTCTGCGGCGATATACACGCAATACACCTTGTCGCCCGTCACATAGCTATGCAGCCACTGAATCTCCGGTCCCAATCCATTCAAGACGTTCAACGATTTCTGCGAGATTTCCCGCAATTGCGCGTCGGTCAGATTCCCTGCCCCCGGCACGTCCCGTTCGATCACATACTTCGGCATGAAAATTCACCTGTCGCGCACGAATGCTAGCATGTCCACAAAACGCCTTCAAGACGACCCGGGCGTTGCTTCCCTCTACCGCAAAGAATCCTTGACGAATAAACCTTCAAACGCTTTCCACGCCCAAAATTCGATTTCCCATCCTTCCAACGACCAATACCTGGCAGACCATTTTGTCCCTACCAATCACAACAGGCCGCCGGCAATATCCAGAGCCATGGAAATACACATTCGCAAAGCGAACGTCGAAGATTTAAAACACCTCCTGCATCACCGCCGCGCCATGTTCGAAGAAATGGGTCATCGCGACCCCGCCGTTCTCAATCAAGTAGAAAACTCCTCGCAGGAGTATTTCAATCAGGCTCTACGCATCGGCGCATATAAAGCCTGGCTAGCAGAAGACGCAACCGCTCGCGTCGTAGCTGGCGGAGGAATCGTGATCGCGAACTGGCCCGGCTATCCCGACGAAACTCTCGCAAAGCGCGCCTGGATTCTCAACATGTACACGGAGCCCGAAGCGCGCCACCGCGGCATAGCGAAAGAACTATTGCAAGTGATGCTCGACTGGTGCCGCGTCGAAGGTTTCCGTACCGTTTCACTTCACGCCAGCCCCGCGGGTCGCCCTCTCTACGAATCCGTCGGCTTCGAGCCCACCAACGAGATGCGCATCACGCTCTGACCAACCTCACGATGAGTCCCGCTGGAACCTTGACCGTCTTAGGCGGCGACACATCTTGCGAGGAGGCTGATGCATCTCCTAGACTGGAAATCGTGAGGTGAATCGAGATGCCAGGACGAACCTGCAGCGCGCTTTCCTTTTTACTGTTGACCATAGTGGTCAGCGTCCCCCTCGGGCATGCACAAGGCAAGAAACCGCTGGCCAAGCCAACGGAGAAACGCGACATCTATCCAGCAAATGTTGATGCAAAGGCAGAAATTGCGGAGGCGCTTGCGAATGCAGCGAAGACGCACAGGCGCGTGATTCTGGTTTTCGGCGGAAACTGGTGCTACGACTGCCACGTACTCGAAGAGGCGTTCCACAGCCCAGAAATCGCCCCAACGCTAAACAAGAACTTTGCGGTGGTGCACGTGGACGTCGGAAAGTTCGACAAGAATCTGGACATTGCTGACAAGTATGAGGTTCCCCTGAAGAATGGTGTGCCAGCCTCGGCGGTTATCGAGAGCGACGGCAAACTGCTGTTCAGCCAAAAGCACGGGGAGTTTGAGGCCGCGCGGTCGATGGCAACGGAGGATGTGCTGGCGTTTTTGAATAAGTGGAAGCCATAGAAGAACGGAAGCTGAAGACTGCGCGTAGCGTCTTTGGCTAGGGGTCATACCAGCTAGCGAGCAGCGGGCTAATTCCCGATAAATCGGATGACCGGCTCAGCCCGTCTCTTCCGCCAGCGTCGCCACCGCATCTTTCTTCGCTTTCGTCGTCGTTATCGTCACCACACCCCAAAAAACTGCATCACGATCTACTGCCAAATCATCTATAAGCAGCAGTGTGTCGAGCGCAGGAAAAACGCACGATGCACTCATCCGAGTTCAAGGCGGTGGAAGGCAACATCAATGGGCTCTATCGAATTCACGGCGTTGATTTTCCTTGGCTCGCTCCTTGCCGGATTTCTCGGCGCTTTGACGGGACTCGGCGGAGGAGTGGTTGTTGTGCCGCTGCTCGCTGTGGTCTTCCACGTGGATATCCACTACGCCATTGGAGCTGCGCTCGTTTCGGTAATCGCAACGTCGAGTGGAGCGGCTGCAGCCTACGTGCGTGAAGGCTATTCCAACATTCGCGTGGGAATGTTCTTGGAAATGGCCACGACCGTGGGCGCCTTGGCCGGGGCGGCTCTCGTACTATACTTGCACGCCTCAGTAATCGCGGTCATTTTCGGTTTTGTGCTCATCTATTCTGCCTTCGCTTCCTTTCACGAGGACTCTCCTTTAAAACGGGACCTGGGCCCCAACCCGATTGCCACGTGGCTTCGCATGGACAGTACATATCCGACCAGTACCGGCTTCGAGAGCTACCACGTACGTGGAGTGCCGATGGGCTTCCTGCTGATGTTGGTCGCGGGTGTGTTGTCCGGCCTGCTCGGAATCGGGTCCGGCGCGGTCAAGGTCCTTGCAATGGACAAGGCGATGAAGCTCCCGTTCAAGGTATCCACCACGACTTCAAACTTCATGATCGGCGTAACCGCCGCCGCGGGCGCAGGCATTTATTTGAGCCGCGGTTACATTGATCCTGGACTGGCCATGCCCGTGATGCTCGGGGTTCTCGCCGGATCCCTCATAGGTGCGCGCGTACTGGCCGGCGCAAAGGTGCGTGTTCTCCGGATTGTTTTCGCCCTCGTAATCGGCTCTCTGGCGATCGAGATGATCTACAGCGGTCTGACGGGGAGAATCTGATGGCGCAAGGAACACCAATTAGCAACGAATCCGCACTAACCGAAAAACGGATGGACGAATTAATGGCATTCCTTCTGCGCAGCGGCGTGATTCTTGCGGCTTCCATCGTGCTTGCAGGAGGAGTGGTTTATCTTGCCCGTCATCCCTTTCCCGTGATCAACTATCGTGTTTTCCAGGGCGAGCCTCAAAACCTCCGTACGGTTTCCGGGATTTTCAGCGAAGCGAAGGCATTTCACGGACGAGGATTGATTCAGCTTGGGTTGTTGGTTCTGATCGCCACGCCGATCGCACGAGTCACGTTTTCAGTTTTTGCGTTCTTTTACCAACGCGACTGGAAGTATGTCGTTTTCACCCTGATCGTGCTGGGGCTCTTGCTTTACAGTCTCCTCGGGCGAGCCTGAACGCTTCGCCGCTTTGCACGTGCTTTTCGCCATTGGAGTCATATCTCCGTCTTAGCCCGTCTTCTCCGCCGCCAACGACACCGCATCCTTCTCCCCTCTCGTCGTCGTAATCACTACCACGCGCCATCCCCAATCGCCGGAGAAGGTCCGGTTGCCGGTCACCACCAGGATTCCTTACTCGGTGCCACTGCCCGAAAGTGTCAGGTCCCCATTTACCACCGTGATTTGCGGGTTCGACGCGCTCCCCGTTTGCGAGCAACTCCCACCGCCGATTTTCCCGGCTGCACCGGCACATTGCATCCGGGCAGCGGGTTCGACCCCGAGCGGTCGTTTCCATTCATGTTGAACGGGTTCGAGTTCGGCGCGTTATAAACGGCGCCCGGTCCATCAAACGTCAAAGCCGGGGGAATTACGGTACCCATATACCGGTGAATGAAACGATTTCTTAGTTCGCGTCACTTAATGTGTATAGCAGCTGGCCTTCGATACCGACAGCTCACCAATTTGAGCGCACCAGCAAAAGGAGGTTTGATTATGCGTAAGAGTTACCTTTTCGCGCTTTGGGTGCTCGCATGCGCCCTCTTATACCCTCGAGGTCTCCTCGCAGCCGACGATATGCAAACGGTTTGGGCCCAATTTCGTCAACATCATGCCTACCATATTCAAACCATTGCCGTTTTTGACCATCGTTATTTGATCGTCTCCGAGCCGCCGCCGCACGTTACGCTCGAGGGACTTACAGCAGTCGCACCCAAAGTGCTGAATCAGCCCCATGTCTTTAGGCATGCAATTGGCGTGGACGGCTGGTCCAAGGACGTCGTATTTGAGATTCCCCAGATGGGCGATGCTCAATTAACCGACTTGCTGGATGCCATGCATTTGTACCTGTTTGGCACAACGTACAAGGCGGAGGTCCTGCGCGAGCCTGAGGAGTCCTCTGGAGCCAGTCCGACGGTGAGTCGCGGGACTCATTTGGATTTGCGCGTGGCCGCGGCGGATATCTATCGTTGGACCTTCGCGGAGAGCGAGCAGTTTTCAAAAGCGGGACGAATCGTGGCGGTTTCTCCACGGTCCATTCTCGAATCGGGCGAAACCGGAGTTTTCTATAGCCGCAATCCCGGCCTGGTGCTTTGGGTAATATCGCGGGATCTGGACTTAGCCAAACGCCGAAGAGAAATAAGGCAATTTTGCGTCGATTCCGATCTCATTCTTGGCGCCATTTCCAGCCCCACACGCGTCGCAATTGTGGCAAGAGAAAGGATCTTGCCATCTAGTGTTCTGCCGCCGCTGCGCACCGAGACAGTTGAGCTTCTCGCCTCCGTTCGCAGTGCGGAGCTTGCCCAAAGCTACGAACGCAAATACATTTTCGCCGGCAATTTCGACGACGAGCACCACGACTGGGCGCCGATCTATCTAAGTCAAATTCTGATCGACACGGAGTACGGGAGCCTGCTGAATATCACCGATCAGATGCTCAAGTCCTGGACCGAAGCCGGCCGGGTCCGTTACACAAATTTCAATTACCCCGATCCACTACAAGGATTTCCTTTTGGGAAAGCGGGCATGGACGATTCTCCACAGGTTACCTATAACTGGAATACAACGGGAGTTGGATACCGAGCCAGAATCGGCGCGTATCCCATCGAGGCCCTTAATCGCACGGGCGCCTTGGCTGTCAGTTACATCACGGGTTACGATCACCGGCTGGCCGGCCGGGAAGAGATCGCTTATGACTACTTCGCGAAACTCAATAATCCAGACCTGGCACGCGTCGTTCAGTATGCCGCCCTCTACCAGATCTTCCACGATTTGAAAGCTCCCTCACTCTTACCTCCTCCACCTGAACCTCCCAATCCTGCCAGCCCGGCAATGATCGAACTGACGCTCAGAATTCTGAAGGAAATTGAGCAGGAAAAGCTACCGATGGTGTTTGCCACTAGCACCGACCCGGAAATTGTGGACTTCAGAAAACGTTTCGATGATTTTCGCGCGGGCCTGGCCTCCGTGAAGAAAACTTATGGCGACCCAGGGGTGGAAGCGCTCGCAGCCCGGTTGGCATCGTTCCGAGGGGCTAGGTCTCCTGGGGTTCCCGGTTCCTTATCTGCCGCGGTCGACTCTCTGGCAGCCAGGGGCGTGTCCCTTGTGCAAGAACTTGCCGAAGTGTGGGATGTCTTACCGCTGGCAAAAACTGAGTACATGGAGGCATGGAAGCGTCCAGAGTCCGGCTGGATACGGACCCCGTCCATTGTGGTTTCCCACTGGACCACTGTCGATTCCAAGGGACACATGAATGTGGGCGGGCACAACCTGAACTCCGAGTTGACGCGACTCAGAGAGAATCCGTCCCTTCCAGCGGGAAGCGTATCCATCAAAGAAGAACTGAATACCATTGTAATTGAATATAGCCCATCGGACCGTGCCAAGAGTCATGAATTGGTGCGCGTAGCCGCGCGTGAACTCGAAAAGCCAGCGCCGACCCGCCTCTCGCTGCGCACTGCGCTGGAGAGAACCTTGGTAAGCACAAGGGCCGTAGTTGCCTCCCGGTCGGAAGCCTTGGATTTCCAGAGTTTTGCTTCCAGTCCCCGCTCCTTTCAGAGGTCTTTGTTGGCTGCACAACCTCAATCTGAGGTTCCTTTGACTACCGGCGCGCGGTTCTCCTCACAATCCATCCCGCCGCGTCTCCGCGATGTATCCGCCAGGCCTGGACATGTCGTCATCCTCAGAAAGGCGGACGGCACCTTCGATCTCGTCTTTGGAGGGCTTGCCAACCCTGTGAAGGTCAAATCCATGCCTGCTCTCGTCGATCAGCTGCTAGACCCGGCCAACCTGAGTTCCGGTCCAAAGCAAATGCAACTTCATCTGGCAGGCTTCACGCCTGAAGAAGGAAGTGGCTTTCTTAAAAACGTCGAAAATCAAATGCGCAGGCAGTCTGGCGAAGATTCCATTCTTACGGGCATTGTCGAAAAAAGTGGAGATGTCTCACCCGAAGTGGCCCGCAAGCTGGACTTGCAGTTTGATTTTTCAAGGGCAACCCTCAGCGAACCGCGCATAACGGTTATCGAAGAGGGCCCACTTCAGGGTGGGCACTTATTCGAAGCTCGGCTGGAGGTCCCCTCGCGTGTTGCTCTCCAGCCATCGCTTTGGATGAAGATACGCATCTTTTTCGCGGAGAGATTGCCAAAGGCGGTGAGCGACGCCATGCACAACTCCATCGACTCCGTTCTCGCCCGGCTGGGAAACGAAAGAGCTGCCCTCAAAGTCCAGGGACGTGAACTAAAGCGCGAAATCCTCCGCATTTGCCCCACTGCCAAACGATTCGAACTGGAGCTCAACGACTTTTTATTCACAGAAAGGTGGGAACATCCATTTGGCGGCGAATCCATCCCCCAAAATGCATAAGCCATGCGATTGCGCTCTGTTGCTCGCTCTGCCCTTGACGCGGGGAGAATTCTTGGCGGACCTCTCTGTGACAGCCAACAAAGATTTTGCCAAGGACTTCGAAAGCAAGCTCCCGGGTATTCCATCAGAGAAATTATGGGATGATCATTTTCGGGAAGAGGCGGAACGCATGCTTAAATCTGCCGCTTCCGTGGCCAGGTTGGGAACCACCGTGCGACAGTCATGCACCGCTGCGGCATTTTCCGCGGCCCTTGAACATCACTCCGTTGCGGCACTGGTGGCCCACGTAATAAATCCCGGTCTCACAGGCAAGCTCGCACCGGAGTACGACCCGCGCGAACTGCTTCAACAGACCAAAGTGGAATTTGCAGACGGGCTCGTGGAAGGGACCGTATTCGAAAGACTCATTCCCGACTCTTTTCGGGGGATTCTTGATCTTCGGACTTGCAACTCCGTCATTCTTGGCGAGTCCATTAAATCCATCAGGCGTTCATTTCTTGTTGTCGAAAATATCGAACGCAAGTTTCCCGTCGTCCAATTGATTGCCTTCCAGCACACCATCGCAACCCTGAGTGTGTACGATCTTGATTACGCCCAAGCGAGCACGCAAGCGCGCCGCGAATTGTTTACATCCGTCTAGGAGCCAGCTGATGCCAAAGCTTCAAAGCGTCTTGCAAAAATATGCCGCACTCTCTGAAACGGGACGTCAGCCAGGAGTTGCGCCTCCGCCCTTCGATCCTGAGCCATTGAAGGCCGAGTTGAAGGAACTTATCCGGCACAACGAGAGGTTCTTCTGGGTTTGGATTGCCACTCTGCTGATTCTGTTCGCGCTTGGCCTCGTTTTGGTCGTACGTTACATTGACCAGCCTGTTCGCATACAGCAGATTTTTACCGCAACGGGGATCAGTTTCTTTGGCGTGGTCTGGCGCCTAGGTGAAGCCTGGAAGACGAAGATGGCACTCGAATTCACCATCACACTGGTGGGAGGACTGAACGAGGACGCCATTCGCTCCGTTGTCACCATCCTGGCAAAGAAGATCAAAATCTAGACCTTTGCCCCCCGGCCTATAGTTCAAGTCCCGATTTGTCGGAGGACCGGGCAAGTTAACCCCACTTCGGCAGAGTTCTAATTTCGCTTCGTCGTCGTAATCACTACCACGCTGATCAGCACACACACCGTCCCCAATATCGTTCGCAACCCCAGCTCTTCCCCGCCCAGAAAATATCCCAGCACCACCGCCACTACCGGATTCACATACGCGTACGTCCCCACCTTCGTCGGCGATTCATGATGCAGCAGCCAAACATACGCCGTGAACGCAATAATCGAGCCCGCCACAATCAAATACGCCAGCGCAATCCAGGCCCCGCGCGAAACATTTGCCGCATGAAAATTCCGATATTCCCCCAGCACGCTCGAAATCACCGCTAAGAAAATCCCGCCCGCCAGCATCTGTGCCCCAGAGCTCACCATCTTCGACCCCGGCAGCGGCAACATCCGCGCCAGTGCCGACCCCATCGC
>Ga0307479_10004522_pt1 | contig 12722 bp, 11 predicted proteins | sample atmos_gasesECM4C_FD_203743 | JGI IMG/M metagenome (GOLD analysis project Ga0307479, IMG submission 203743) | Hardwood forest soil microbial communities from Morgan-Monroe State Forest, Indiana, United States - atmos_gasesECM4C_515 | ecosystem: Environmental > Terrestrial > Soil > Temperate...
CTGGGTTGTGATTGTTGCTGGCACGTGAACAAATCCATTCCGATAGCCGGGGCCGCGACGGGCCGGGCCCTACAGGGCCGAATAACTCCGGAAGTATAGGTCATCTCGTCGCGCATTGCTGTCTCGCTTCACTGTGCGTCCAAAGCCGCCGCGGACTCCCTCTTTATACTCAGCCGAATGCCCAACTCGGCCGTCCCCCTGTTGCGCGTCGAGCGGGGTGAGGTCGAGGAGGGAGTGCAGCGTGGTCACCTGGCGGCGGTCGACGCCGGCGGCGCGCTGGTCGCTGCCGCGGGCGACCCCAGCCGGCTGACGTACTTCCGTTCGTGCGCCAAGCCATTCCAGGCGATCGCCGCGTTGCGCACCGGGATCGTCGAGCGCTTTGGACTGACGGCGGAGCACGTCGCCATCATCTGCGCCTCCCACAATGGTGAGCCCCGCCACGTCGCTACGGTTCGCGACCTCCTGGCGCATGCAGGGATCAACGAGTCCGCGTTGCAATGCGGCGCCCACTGGCCGTACGACGAGTCAGCCGCCGGCGTGGTGCGGCGTCAGATGGCCGAGCCGCTGGCGGTCTTCAACAACTGCTCCGGCAAACACAGCGGGATGCTGGCCGCCGCCCGTGTGCTGCAGGCGCCGCTCGAGACCTATCTCGAGCCTTCCCATCCGGTGCAGCAGCGCATCCGGCAGGTCGTCGAGGAATTTACCGGCAGCGCCGCCGCCGACATCGTCTACGGGATCGATGGCTGTAGCGCGCCCAACGCGGCGGTGCCCCTGGCCGCGATGGCGCGCAGCTTTGCGCGGCTCGTGACCTCGGACGACGCTTCGGTGAGGGCCGCGGTCGATGCGATGACGACCCAACCGTTCCTCGTGGGCGGGACCAGGCGCTTCGACACGGCATTGATGGAGATAACCAATGGCCGCCTGCTGGCCAAGGGCGGCGCCGCCGGAGCGCACTGCACCGCCGACCGCCGATCGGGCGTGGGCCTTGCCCTCAAGCTGGAGGACGTCGACGGCACCTGGGTCTCGGCCGCCGTGATGGCGGCGCTCACCGACCTCGGCTGGCTGGCGCCGGCCGAGCAGCAGGCCCTCGACCGTTACGCCCACCCGACACTGCGAAACCACAAGGGCCTCGAGGTCGGCCGGGTCCGACCGCTGCTCCATCTGACGAAGGCCACGTAACGGCCGTGTAACGCCGGGCGTGACTGGGCTGTTTCCCCGGTTATATGGCCGTGCGGCGAATCCTGGGCTGGCCTGATCCGCGGCCGGTGACCGTCAGCGCCCTGATCGCGCTGCTGCTGTCCCTCTACGCCTGGCTCTACCTGCTACCGGTGATCGGCCCGCACGCGCCTCGCGCCGACGACTTCCAGGACTACTTGTTCGCCGCGCACCAGCTCGCCAGCGGCGGCGACCCTTACGCCAACTTCATCCGCAACCACGTGCCCTGGGACTGGTCGCTCAGCAGCGGCTATCTCTATCCGCCCGCCTTCGCGGTGTTCCTCATCCCGTTGACCTGGGTCTCCAACGACCTGGCGGTGCGCATCTGGCTGGTGCTGATCCAGGCCGCGGTCGCGGCCAGCCTGCTGATCGTCTACGCCGTGATCGGCCGGCCGCGGCGCAGCGAGCTGCTCTGCCTGGCGGCGGTACTGACCACCTTCTTCCCGCTGGCGAACACGGTCTTGACCGGCAGCATGAACACGCTCTTGCTGTTGCTGCTGACGGGCGCCTGGGCCTGCTGGCAGCGACGCCAGGACGTGCGCAGCGGGGTGCTGGTTGGCGTCGCGGCCGTCTTCAAGCTCTTTCCACTGGCCCTCCTCCCCTATCTCGCCTGGCGCCGGCACTGGAAACTGCTCGGCGCGGTTGGCCTCACCGGACTCCTGGGCCTCGTGCTCGGCCTGGCGGTGACCAGCGTCGACCACAACCTCTATTACTTCCGCGACATGCTGCCGCACCTGGCCGCCGGGACCGGCTATCGCGAAAACCAGTCACTGGCGGGCTTTACGGCGCGGATCTGCCAGCCCTCCACGGCCGACGCCGGTGGCGGCGCCGGCTGGTGCGGACGGGCGCTGGATTGGCCGCTGGTGCTGCTGCTGCTCTTCATCGTGCTGCGCGCGACCTCGCGACCGGCGCGCTCCGGGCTGGAGTTCGCGCTCGCGGTCAGCGCCCTGCCCCTGATCAGCAGCGTGACCTGGAGCTTTCACCTGGTCGTCCTCATCCTGCCGATCGCGCTCTTGATCCGGCAGGCCTTCCTTGGCGCCATGTCGCGGACCGCGGGGCGGTTCCTGCTGGCGGCATGGCTCTGTTTCTCCGTCGGGCCGGCGCTGCACTACCTGCTGATCTATCACCCACTGCCCCAGCTGCCGGGCATCCTCGAGCTGCTCCCGCTGGGCGTGACGCGCCTCTTCGGCGAGGCCTATCTCATCGGGACCGTGATCATCGTGGCCAGCGTGTGGGTGGCGTTGCGGAACGAACGCCGGCTCCAAAGCTCAGCTCAGGTGTCACCGTCAGCGGTCGCCGCTTAAGCCGTATCACGCCTGCTTCAGTAGCTTGTCGATCGGAACGGGCAGGCGAAACGCAGGGGGTTGAGCGGCGTCCAATGAAGTTTGCTCGAAGACGTGGCGCCGACGCAATGGCCACAGACTGACAGTGTGGAGGACGCCGATTTTCAGGCGCTTACCTCCATGGTCAAGGACCGCCGCGATCGACCCCGGGGTCGCCGACCTGCCCCGGTAGGTTTGCCTCCACTCGATCGGTCGGGATAGTTCCTTGGCGAGCCTCGCCTGCAGCTCATCCAAACAGTTGTCATCAGCAGCCGGCCAATGTGAAACGACGTGGCCGAGGTCGATTTGATCGTGGTCGCTGAGGTCCGTTACAGCAGCCCAAAGCAGATCGATACCGGGCGGAAATGACCGGACGACCAGTGACACGCCTCCCACCCAATGGTGCGGAATCCCCAGGAGACAAACCTCGACTCCCTCGCCCGTTATGAAGGTCTCGGCCGGGTCAATCATGTTTGGAGCACGCACGTCGAGCACGCGGCGGACGCTCGTCACCAGCCCACCATGCCGTGCCAGGCGTTCGCCCGTAAGGGGCGCCCCAGCGGCGAGGTACGGACTCGTCGTTAGGCCGCCTGACCTTCGCGACCGGCGTCGAGGCGGAGGAACGCTTCCATGAAGTTGTCGAGGTCGCCGTCGAGGACTGCCTGGACGTTGCCCACCTCGAGGCCGGTGCGGTGATCCTTGACCAGCGTGTAGGGATGCAGCACGTAGCTGCGGATCTGGCTGCCCCACTCGTTCGATTGGTGCGCGCCCTTGAGCTCCAACCGCTGCTCCGACCGCTGCTGCTCGCGCAACGCCACCAGGCGGGAGCGCAGCACCTTGAGCGCCAGCTCGCGATTCTTGATCTGCGAGCGTTCGTTCTGGCAGGTCACGATGATGCCGGTCGGCAGGTGCGTCATCCGGACGGCCGACGAGGTCTTGTTGACGTGCTGGCCGCCGGCCCCACTCGACCGGTAAACGTCGACTTTCAGGTCCTCCGGCCGGATCTCGATATCGCCGTCGTCCTCGATTTCCGGGATCACCTCGACCAGCGCGAACGAGGTGTGCCGCCGGTGGGCCTGGTCGTACGGGGAGAGCCGCACCAGCCGGTGCACGCCACGCTCGGCGCGGAGCCAGCCGAAGGCGCGCTTGCCCGAGATACGGATCGTCACGCTCTTGTAGCCGGCCTCTTCCCCGGGTGACTCGTCGATGATCTCGGCCGGCATCTTGTGGCGTTCCGCCCAGCGGAGATACATCCGCAGCAGCATCTCGGCCCAGTCCTGCGAGTCGGTCCCACCGGCACCGGCATGGATACTGACCAGCGCGGGGTTGTCGGCGTAGGGGTTGGCGAAGAGCAGGTCGACCTCCTGCCGGCTGACATCGGCGTCCAGCGCGGCCAGGTCCTGGCGCAGCGTGTCCTCAAGGTGCGCGTCGTTCTCCGCGAGTGCCATCTCGGCGAGGCCGATCACATCGTTGGCGCGCGTTTCCAACTTTCGCCAGCCGGAGACCTCATCGCGCAGGCCCTTGGCTTCCTGCGCGAGCCGCTGCGCGCGCGGCGGATCTTGCCAGAGGTTGGGGTCGTTTAGTTCGTTCTGAAGCGCGTCGAGGCGCGCGGCCTTCGCAGGAAGGTCAAAGATGCTCCTGGAGCTGAAGAATCTTCTTCAGTAGATCGCGGGCGTGCTCGAGGATCTCGTCCATGGTTAGTTTCCGTGGCAGTTCTTGAAGCGCTTGCCACTGCCGCAAGGGCAGATGTCATTACGCCCGACACCGGCAAAGTTCAACGATTGCGGCCGGCGAAAGGGTGCGCCTACGGGCGCCGCTGGAGCCGCCGCCTCAGGCTTCGCAGCCGTGGGGTTGGCGTCCTTATTCGGCGCGCTCTTCTTCTTAGCCATCGCCCGAAATCCTACCCGAACCCGGGCAATCTTGAACCTTCGCGCGTTGCCGGATAAGCTTGCCCTGAGGTTAACTCCATGCTCGATAGGTCGAAGCTGCCAGCCGATCTCTGGGTCCGGATGACATGGGCCCCTAAAGACCCCCCGGGCATCCAGGACCGGCCCATTACCCTGATCAGCGACCGCCGGCGGTGGCGAATCGGTCTGATCCCGACGATTCTCGGCGGCATCCTTCTGATCACCCTCGCGCTGCTGCATGCGCCGTTGGCGCTGCTAGTCCTCCCCATGGTTGTCTCCGTTGTCGGTGCTCGGTACGCGGCCGGCGGTCCGTCAGGCTACTACGAGGTTCGGGAGGACGGAAGCCTGGGTGAGTACCTCGGCCGCAAGGTGCCTGTGGGGATCAGCGAAATGCGCCGAACGAAGACCTGAGGAGGAGTCAGCCGGGGCCTAGCGGCCGTGGCACTTCTTGTATTTCTTGCCGCTGCCGCAGTAGCAGGGGTCGTTGCGCCCGATCTTGCCCGCCGGCGTCTGGGCGGGATTGGTCCCGCCGTTGCCGCCTCCGGCCATCGGCTCCAGCGCGCGGGTCGGCCCCATGACCTGGCGCGGGGGTGGCGGTGGCTTGGGGGGTTCGTTGACGAGCTGCACCCGAAAGACGGTGGAGGCGATGTCGAACTGGATGTCGTTGAGCAGCTCCTGGAAGGCCTGGAAGGCTTCGTTCTTGTACTCGACCAGCGGGTCCTTCTGCCCGAACGCTCGTAGCCCGATGCCTTCCTTGAAGTGCTCCATCATGGTCAGGTAGCTGATCCACTTGGAGTCGATGGTCTTGAGCACCACGAACTGCTCGACCTTGCGCATCATCGGCGCCGTCATCTCGGCTTCCTTGGCCTCGTAGGCGGTCTGGGCGTACTCCATCAGCCGCTCGACGACCGCTTCCTTGGTCTCGCCGAACTCGTCCGGAGCCAGCTCGCCGAAGGGCGGCAAGGGATAGACGAGGCTCAACTGCGAGACCAGCCCTTCGAGGTCCCAGTTGTCCGGGTGGCGGGACTCGCAGCGCTCGTTGACCGCGTCCTCCACCACCTTGCGCACCCAGGAGAGCACCAGCTCGCGCAGGTCGACGCCCTCCAGCACTTTGCGGCGCTCGCCATAAATGATTTCGCGCTGCTTGTTCATGACGTCGTCGTACTCGACGAGGTAGCGGCGGGCGTCGAAGTTGTGTCCCTCGACCTTGGTCTGTGCGCCTTCGATCTGGCGCGACACCATGCGCGATTCGATCGGCTCGTCGTCGGCGACGCGGAGCATGTTCATCATGCCCTTGATGCGATCGCCGCCGAAGATGCGCATCAGGTCATCGTCGAGCGCCAGGAAGAAGCGCGAGGAGCCTGGGTCACCCTGCCGGCCGGCGCGGCCGCGGAGCTGATTGTCGATGCGGCGGCTCTCGTGCCGCTCGGTGCCGACGATATGGAGTCCGCCGCCGTCGGCCACGCCGGTGCCCAGCACGATGTCGGTGCCACGGCCGGCCATGTTGGTCGCGATCGTCACCGCACCCGGCTGGCCGGCGTTGGCGACGATCAGCGCTTCACGCTCGTGCTGCTTGGCATTGAGCACTTCGTGGCGGACGCCTCGCTTTTCCAGCAGACGCGCCAATCGCTCCGACTTCTCGACCGACACCGTGCCGACCAGGACCGGGCGGCCCATGCCGGCCGTCTCCTGGATCTCGTCGGCCACGGCGTTGAACTTGGCGTCTTCGGTCTTGTAGATGAGGTCGGGGCGATCGTCGCGGATCATCGGCTTGTGGGTCGGGATGACGACCACCTGGAGCTTGTAGATCTTGTCGAACTCCTCGGCCTCGGTCACCGCCGTTCCTGTCATGCCGGCCAGCTTCTTGTAGAGCCGGAAATAGTTCTGGTAGGTGATGGTGGCGAGCGTTTGCGTCTCCTGCTGGACCTTGACGGCTTCCTTGGCCTCGACCGCCTGGTGCAGGCCATCGGCCCAGCGCCGGCCGGGTTGCTGGCGGCCGGTGAACTCGTCGACGATGATCACCTCGCCGTCCTTGACCAGGTAGTCACGGTCGCGCTTGTAGAGCGTGTAGGCCTTGAGCGCCTGGTTGATCTGGTGCGCCTCGTCGACGTGCTCCAACTCGTAGACGTTCTTGATGCCGGTCCAGCGCTCGATCTTGGCGATGCCTTCCTCGGTGAGGGCCGCCGACTTGGTCTTCTCGTCGACCGTGTAGTCCTCGGTGGCCAGCCGCGGGATCAGCTTGGCGTACTGGTAGTACTTCTCGGTTGACTCCTGCGCCTGCCCCGAGATGATCAGCGGCGTGCGCGCCTCGTCGATCAGGATGCTGTCGACCTCGTCGACGATGGCGTAGTTCAGGCCCCGTTGCACGCATTGCGAAAGGTCGACCGCCATGTTGTCGCGCAGGTAGTCGAACCCGAACTCGCTGTTGGTCCCGTAGGTGATGTCGGCCTGGTAGGCCTCCGCCCGGGTCACCGGGCGCAGGTGCTGCAAGCGGGGATCCGGGTGCGTCTCGTCGAGGTAGTCGGGATCGTAGACCAGCGACATCTCGTGCCCGATGACCGCCACGCTCATGCCGAGCGCGTGATAGATCGGCGCGTTCCAGCCGGCGTCGCGGCGGGCCAGGTAGTCGTTCACCGTGATCAGGTGGGCGCCCTTGCTTTCCAGCGCATTGAGATAGAGGGGCAGCACCGCCACCAACGTCTTGCCCTCGCCGGTCTTCATCTCGGCGATGGTTCCCTGGTGCAGCACGATGCCGCCCACCAGCTGGACGTCGAAGGGCCGCAACCCGATAGTGCGCCGAGCGGCTTCGCGCACAACGGCGAAGGCCTCCACCAGCACGTCGTCGAGCTGCTCGCCGTTGGCCAGCCGTTCACGGAACTCGGCGGTCTTGGCCTTGAGCTCCTCGGGCGCGAGCTTCTCGATCAGCGGCTCGAGCTCGGAAATTTCGGCGACCCGCTCGAGGTGCCGCTTGACCTCGCGCGCATTGGGATCGCCTAAGACTTTGGTAAGAACGCTCATGGATTACACGCTGGGTTGCAACCAGTAAGCATACCCGCCGTCAAGACACCCAAACGGCGGCTCGGCGTCAACTCAGGTCGGCTTCGACCAGGCCCAGGGTGCCGTCGTTGCGCCGGTAGAGCAGGTTGAGCTCCTGGGTGTCCTCGTTGAGGAAGATGAAGAACGCGTGGCCCAGTTCGTCCATCTGGTCGCGCGCCTGCTCCTCGGAAATGGGCTTCAGCTTGAAGCGCTTGATCTTCGCCACCCCATTCGATCGCACCGCCACGGGTGCGGCCGCGGCGGAGCCCTGGGCGATGGCTCCCGTGGGCTTGGAGCGGCGATGATCCTTGAGCTTCTCCTTGTGCTGGCGAATCTGCCGGTCCATCTTGTCGACCACCAGGTCGACCGCCTCGTTCATGTGGTCGGCCGACTGCACCGCCTTGAGGATGTTGCCGGTGCGACCGGTGACGTGCACGGTGAGCTCGGCGACCTTCATGGTCTCGAGGCTCTTGTTCTTCTCGGTGCCGAGCTCCATGCGCGCCTGCAGGATGTGGTCGAAATGGCGCGTCAGTTTCTCGAGCTTGGCCTGTGCATAGGCCTTCATCTGGGGGTCGGCCGCGTTCTTCTTGGCCTGGATCAAGATCTCCATCGTGGCCTCCTGCCGAGATCTCGAGAGGACAAAAGTATACCGACTAACGCCCGTGAGGACGACGATCCGCTCGGTTGGTTAGTGGCCGCGCTCGTTGGCCCGGCGATCGGGGAAGACGCGCGCCAGTTCCGGCGGGATCGGCACCCCGGCCGCGAACAGCCGGTCCATGATGTGCGGGCGGATGCCGGTCGGACGGAAGACGCCGGTCATCGTGCCTTCCTTATCCGCGCCGTGCGACTCGTAGATGAAGATTTCCTGCATGGTGATGGTGTCGCCTTCCATGCCGGTGATCTCGGTGATGCTCGTCACCTTGCGCTGACCGTCGCGCATGCGGGAGAGCTGCACCACCAGGTCGATGGCGGACGCCACCTGCTGGCGGATCGCCTTGGTGGGGAGGTCGATGCCGGCCATCAGCACCATCGTCTCCAGACGCGAGAGGGCATCGCGAGTGCTGTTGGCGTGGAGCGTGGTCAGCGACCCGTCGTGACCAGTGTTCATCGCCTGCAGCATGTCGAGCGCCTCTCCGGCACGACACTCGCCGACGACGATGCGGTCCGGGCGCATACGGAGGGCGTTGATGACGAGGTCGTGGATCGCCACCCGGTTCTCGCCGTTCAGGTCGGGCGGCCGCGCCTCCATGCGGCAGACATGCTCCTGGTGGAGCTGGAGCTCGGCGGCGTCTTCGATGGTGACGATGCGTTCCGTGGGCGGGATGAACGAGGACGCCACGTTGAGCAGCGTCGTCTTGCCGGTACCGGTCCCACCGGAGATCAGGATGTTGGCGCGCGCCATGACGCAGGCCTTGAGGAAGCCGACCGCCTCGTTGGTGATGGTGCCGAAGGTGACGAGGTCTTCCGCCTGGTAGGGATCGCGCGAGAACTTTCGGATGGTGAGCATCGGCCCGTCCAGCGCGATCGGCGAGATGACCGCGTTGACACGCGAGCCGTCGAGCAGCCGGGCATCGACCATCGGGGTGCGGAAGTCGATCCGGCGACCGACCGCCGAGACGATGAAGTCGATCACGCGCAGCAGGTGGTTCTCGTCATCGAACTTGCGATCGGTGAGGAGGATCTTGCCGTTGCGCTCGACGTAGATGTTTTCATGGCCGTTGACCATGACTTCCGTCAGGCTGTCATCCAGGACCAGGTCGCGAATCGGGCCCAGCGCCTCGTAATACCGACCGAGCTCGTCCTGCGAAACCTCGGACGCATTGACCATCTAGTCACAATCCCCCAAAACGGAATTCGCGGACAGGCGGTCTGTCCCGGGGGATGTAACGGGGGGTCCCGGCAAAGTTTGCGCGACCGCCAGCACCAGGAAGGCGCCGATCGAGCCCCCCGCTTCGGCCACCACTCGGGCTACGGCGTCCAGCGTAGCCCCGGTGGTGCAGACGTCGTCGACCAGTCCCAGGCCCTGCGGAGGCGGCTCGGGGGCCGTCCAGCGGAAGGCGCCGGCCACGTTGACCTGCCGCTCCGCCTGCCCCAGCCCCACCTGAGCGGGCGTCGGCCGCAGCCGGGACAGCCCGCCGACCACGGGCACGCGCAGGCTGGCCGCCAGCCGGCCGGCCAGCCGCTCGGCCTGGTTGAAGCCGCGCTCCCGCTGGCGACGCGGGTGGAGCGGCACGAACGTCAGCGCCGGGAGGTCGAGCCCGGCGGCCATCGCCGCCTGGCTGAGCGGCTGCGCGAGGCGGCCCGCCAGCTGCGGCCGCGGACGATATTTATAGGTATGGATGGCGGCCTGCAACGGACCGGTCAGGCGCCCGGCGGCGACCAGCGGGATGCCGTGCAGGCTGGTGACCAGGACGGGCCCGAGGCTGGCACGGCACCAATCGCAAAAATCCTGGCCGTGACGGCCGCAGCCGCCGCAGCGCGGCGGAAAGATCAGGTCGAGCAGGCGCACGTCAGGCGGCGGCGAGCAACTGGTCGCCGGCCTTGATCGCGTGGCGGCGGATGGTGCCGACCGGAAGCTCGGCGACTTTGTCCGCACCCCACACCAGGGGCACCAGGCCGATCCAGGGTAGCAGCCGCTCGTAGGTCTTCAGCACGACGCCCTTCCTGTCGACGAAGACGGCATCGATGGGAAAGCGCATGAACATCATGTGGATGCCATTGCAGCCGTGAATCAGCAGGCCCCCGTTTTCCGGCAGTCGCGACCGGCCCATCAAGCCCAGGCCGCGCGCGATGAAGTTGCTCGCGACTTCCAGGGGCTGCGCCACGACCGTCCCGTCTTGTTTTGTCAGTCGCAAAACTCTTACTCCGTAGTATATCGTGAGGCGCCGCCAGCCGCGCCGGACGGCGCCATCGCGTCTTAGCCCTTGTGCTGGAAGGTGTGGATGATGATGATGACGGCCGGCCCCATCAGGACGATGAACAGGGTCGGGAAGATGCAGCCGATCATCGGGAAGAGCATTTTCAGCGGCGCCTGCGCGGCTTGCTCCTCGGCGCGCTGACGGCGGCGCCGCCGCATCTCTTCCGACTGGATGCGGAGCACTTTCGCGATACCGACGCCGAGCTGTTCGGACTGGATCAGGGCCTGGATGAAGGTGTGCAGCTCCTCGACGCCGGAGCGGCGGCCCATTTCGTCGAGCGCTTCCAGGCGCGGCCGGCCGAGCCGAATCTCGTTGAGCACCTGGGCGAATTCGTCCGAGAGCGCATTCTTGAACTTTTCCGTCAGGCGGCCGATGGCGGCATCGAAGCCGAGGCCCGCTTCGACCGAGATGGTGAGCAGGTCGAGCGCGTTGGGCAGCGCCAGGCGCAGCTCCTTCTGGCGCCCCTTGATCTTGTTATTGAGCCAGACGTCGGGAAGGAAGCGGCCGAGCACGAAGCCGACGCCAAGGGCAGCGCCCTTGAGCGGCAGGGCGGTGACCCCCAGCACGCCGACGAAGGCCAGGACGACGAGGGCGATGATGATGCCGGCGATCACCTTGACGACCTCGAAGCCGTTGACGCTCAGCCCGTAGGGCCGGCCGGCGAGGTTGATCTTGTTCTGCAGGACGATCTGCTGGTTCTTCCCCATGCGGGCGGTGAGGAAGCTGCCCAGCCGCTCGAGCGCCGGCTTGATGAAGCGCTCGCTGAACGGCAGCGAGAGCTCGATTTCGTCGAGCGTCAGGTTGTGGTCGCGATACTGCGAGAGCCGTTCCGCGATCAGGTCCTGTCGGGGCTTGGCGGTGACGGCCTGCATGGCGATGATGATGCCGCTGAAGGCCAGGAAGGCGAAGACGATTGTAAATATGCTCATTCGCTACACCTGGATGTTCGTGATTTTCGAGATGATGCCGTAGCCGATCGCAATCGAGACCAGGCCCATCCCGATCAGGACGTAGCCGAGCCATTCGTGGAAGAGGGGCGTGATATAGCTGGGAGAGATGAAGGTCAGGATCAGGGCCAGCGCGAAGGGCAGGCCGGTGATGATGTAGCCCGAAGCACGCGCTTGCGCGGTCAGGGTACGAATCTCGCCCTGGATCCGGATGCGCTCCCGAATGGTGAAGGCGATGGTATCCAGGATCTCGGCCAGGTTGCCACCGACCACGCGGTGGATCTGTACGGCGGTGACCATCAAGTCGAAGTCTTCGGATTCGATCCGTTTGACCATGTGCTGCAGGGCGTCATCGACCGAGACACCAAGGTTCATTTCGCGCACCGCCCGGCTGAACTCGTCGGCCATCGGCGGCGATGAGCTCTTGGCGATGGTGGCCATCGCCTGGGCGAACGAGTAGCCGGCCTTCAGGGCGTTCGAGAGCAGGACGATGGTGTCGCCCAGCTGGTTGTTGAAGGCCTTGAGCCGGCGGCGCTGGCGGAACTTGAGGAAGAACCCGGGAAGGAAGTACCCGGCGGGGATCCCGACGAGCGCCAGGATCGGGTTGTGGAAGCGCAGGAAGAGAACGGCGCAGAGCAGGACGATCAGGCCGACGATCAGCATGACGTACTCCGAGACGCGCAGCTTGAGGTCGGCCTTGGCCAGCTCCTCGGTGAGGCGCGACGAGCGCCCGCCCTTGTTGCGGGTCATGCTCTTGTTGAGCCCCTCGGTGAAGCTCTCGAAGAAGCCACCCTTCTTCTTGGGGCCGGCCTCGGGGTTGTAGGAGTCCATGTGCAGGTCGGTTTCGCTCGACGCCTGCCGGTTCGACACCAGGGCCATCACGACGATCAGCGCGCCGATCGCCGCCATGGCCGCGAAGAGGAGTTGGATCGACACTTAGTTGCCTCCTTTTCCTTCAGGATCCGGCACCGGCGTGAAGAGATCCTTGGACACGCCTTCGCCCGACGACTGCAAATGGTCGAAATATTTCGGAATGATGCCGGTGGCCGTGAAGAAGCCATGCACCTTGCCGTCTTCGCTAACGCCTGTCTGCTTGAACACGAAAATGTCCTGCACCTTTATCTGGTCGCCGTGCAGTCCGAGCACTTCGCTGACGGCGATGATTTTCCGCGTCCCATCCCGCAAGCGGCTCTGCTGCACGATGACGTTTATGGCGGAGGAGATCTGCTCCCGGATCGCCCGGGACGGCAATTCTGCGCCCGCCATCAACACCAACGTTTCCAGGCGGTTCAAACTGTCGCGTGGCGAGTTGGCGTGAATAGTCGTCAACGATCCGTCATGGCCTGTATTCATCGCCTGGAGCATGTCGAGCGCCTC
>Ga0307479_10004523_pt1 | contig 12721 bp, 11 predicted proteins | sample atmos_gasesECM4C_FD_203743 | JGI IMG/M metagenome (GOLD analysis project Ga0307479, IMG submission 203743) | Hardwood forest soil microbial communities from Morgan-Monroe State Forest, Indiana, United States - atmos_gasesECM4C_515 | ecosystem: Environmental > Terrestrial > Soil > Temperate...
TACCGCCTGATAAATGTTCGAACCGCCGACGTCGCTCAGCAGCGAACGAACGTCTACGCGCGCAACAGCACGGCTCAGCAGATCGCGGTCGTTTGAGAACCCGAGCTGAAGATACGTGTGCGCCGAAAAATCGACGACCGCCACTTGATCTTCACGCGACAGCACGTCCATCAGCGCGCGCGCCGAATCCTTCATCTCCTTTGCGTCGCGAAGCACGCTCGGGCTTGCGTCGATCACCAACGCCACTCCTGCTGGCTCAGCCGACGGCGCGTGGAAGAAGCTTATCTCCTTTGCGGTTCCGTCATCGAACACGCGGAAATCATTTGCAGTGAGATCGCGCAGCGCAACGCCATCCGCTCCAAACGCGCTGCACGTCACGGGAACAAGACGCACGTAGACTCGGCCCACGACGTGAAGGTGGGCCGCAGAGGCTACACTGCTATCCTCGTTTGTTGTTTTCTCGCCTGACGGGCTTTCCAGCTCGCCGCTGGCCGGGTTCCGCGTCCACGTGATTTCCTTATCGATCTGGCGCGGCTTGGGCAGTTTTTGCTTTTGCTGCGCTTCAGAAATTATCGCGGGAATTGCCACGCACGACGCGAGGAATAGAAGGCCAAACACCCACGCGGCCAGCGGACGGTTTGCGTTGCATGCGGCGGGTCGGCAGCAAAACAAAGCTCGCATCGCGGAAATCAATCGAGATCAAAGTCGCGGAGAGGTTTTTCGACGGGGCCGTCTTTCGCTTTCTTGAGGCCTTCGGCGAATTTCCGCGCGAGCACATCTTCCTTCGTCTTTTCCGCTTCCACCGACGCGCGAAACTTCGCTTCCACGGCTTCCTCTTGCTGGCGCAGCAGCCGCGCGGTGTCGTCTAGATCCACCGACGGAGGCGGTTTCGGCGGCGGGACGTGCGAGAGCACAACGCCGAGCTGGCGATCGAGGGTTAGCTTCGCTTGGCAACACGGGCAAGCGACGTCGAATATCGGGGCGTGGTTTTTCGACATGCGGCCATTTTACGCCAAATCCGTCCTGGGCGCGCACCCGTGGAATCATAAAAACCGTGGACAGTGGACGAATGCGGCCGGACTGATATTTCTCCCCTGCCGTGAGGAAGCATCTGAGTGGCATGGGCTAAAGCGCGCATAGTAAAGAGCCGATGTTTCTTATTGGGAAAACAAAAACAGACGCGCTAACATTTTGGAATCTGCGGTGTTGAACAATCCGGGGATTTCCAACGCAATGTTTCCCGCCAATTCTAAGATCTTTCTAATCTCGTACGGTCGGCAGGAACTACGTCCCCATGAGTTCGAAAACAGCAGATTTCGCAGAAACAATCGCAGCTGCGAAGAATCGTACCGCAATAGGAGACGAGAAACGGCGGCGCCGGCGCGTTAAAATCACGGGTCGCGTCCGCGTTCGTGGCGGAATTGGAACGCTCCAAACATTCGACGACATCGGCAGCAGCATTGATGTAACGCGCGATGGGCTTCTATTCATCACCTCCCGCGGGGGGTATTGGATCGGAGAAGCGCTTGAAGTGACGTTTCCCTATTCGGATGAACCTACGGCCCTCAACTTCGCACAGAAGGCAAAGGTAGTTCGCTGCACGCTGATGCCCGACCTTCGCTTCAGCATTGCGGTGGAGTATCAAAAGGCTAATGGCCACGATCCAGATTGGCCTTGGACATCGACGCCGTTCGCCGACAAAGTGCGAGTATTGGGAGTCGAGTCCGACCAACGCATGGCGCAAACGATGCGCGACCTGCTTGAGCGCGACGGCTATCAGGTGATCTTCGTGTCCGCAGCGAAGCAAGCGCTCGACATTCTCCGCAGCGAGGTCCCCGACGTGATCGTCGCCGAAGTGGAATGCAGCGAGATCTCGGGCCAGGACCTTTGCGCTATCGTGAAGAAAAGCGACCGACTGCGACACGTTCCTGTAATCCTGCTCACGAGCTCGGCCCTTCCGTCCGACTACGCGGCGTGCCGCGATCTGGGCGCCGTCGTCTGCATGATGAAGCCGTGTAAACCTGCGCGATTGCAACTCGCAATCCATCTCGTCGCGCCGCCACCATTGCACCGTTCCGTGTATAGCGCGGGCTTCAACATGGGCGCGTTTGTTCGAACGTCCTGACGTATGGCCCGTGGATGGGCTCAGGAATGACTGTAGCGACATCTAGGGAGGGTGTGCCTGCAGTGGCGGAGTGGCGGTAGAAACATTTCCATTTTTTGGACTCTTGATATCGTCGAGCCTGCTTTTGCGCGCCTACCTTCGAGAGCTATGTTTGGCTAAGATGAATACAATCAATAATATGCGGACATGGCACAAAGGAACACAGGCAATGTAGACCGGAGATCGAATTGCAATTCATCTCAGTCAGGTTGTATAGTCTGCCGGTCTTTGCCGCGCTGTGACGGTGATCGAGTCAATGGGCAGGGGGCTCTCTCGCGCTCTAGTTTGTTGGCTTGAGTTTTCGATTGGACTGAGAGAGTAGAGCTATGAGCAGCTTGCATCAGGCCACAGATAAATTGCCTTTTAAGGGGCTTGGGAGTACACCGGGCCAGTCTAGTTGGTATGCCATCCATACTCGTGCACGGCACGAGAAGATTGTTCTTTCACGGTTGGAGGCAAAGAGAGTCAATGCATTCCTTCCGCTGGTTAGCCATCTTCGCCGATGGAGCGATCGCAAGCAGAACGTCCAACTTCCGCTGTTTCCAGGGTACGCCTTCGTCTACCTGACACCTACGCCCGATGCTTATTATTCAGTTCTGCGGACACCGGGCGTTGCGCAATTCGTCGGAGACGGCAAGAGGGGGATTCCGATTCCGGAGAAAGAGATCGAAGACATCCGGACAATCGTGAATCAAAAGCAGCCTTTCGCTCTTCACCCTTTCCTTAAAGAAGGGCAGCGGGTGCGAATTCGCGGAGGCTGCCTCAATGGGGTTGAAGGAATTCTTCTCGCTCAGAACTCCAAGAGTCTCCTAGTGTCGGTCGAGGTTATTCGAAAATCGATCTCGATTAGCGTGGATGGCTACGAGGTCGAACCCGCTTAATAACAGATCAAGTGGTCGAATCACTCAAAGACGAGGCAAAGCAAAGCGCCAGCAATCCCCTGCGCGTGTTTCCGTGATTGAAATCAGAAGTGAGCGCCAAGAATAAGCGTAATCGGTTCAAAGGAGCATCTGAACAGTGCAAGACCACCTGAATCCGCCTTATGGCGGAGAACTAATCAACCTGCTGGCGGCACCGGAACGAGTTTCTGTACTCCAGGTGGAATCGCAACATTGGCCTTCCTGGGAACTTACGCCCCGCCAGCTGTGCGATCTGGAATTGCTTTTGAACGGCGGCTTTTCTCCCCTTCGGGGGTTTATGACCCGCGCCGATTACGAAGGGACTTGCGCCAAGATGCATCTCGCAGACGGAAAAGTGTGGCCTATCCCGATCATCCTCGATGTGCCGGAGAAACTTGCCAAGTCCATTGGTCCGGGCGCTTCGATCGCTTTGCGAGACCCGGAAGGCGTGATGCTCGCCGCGATGCACGTGGAAGAAGTCTGGCAACCGGACCGCGCCGCCGAGGCTCAATCGGTCTACGGCACTACGAACACCGATCATCCGGGTGTTGAACATCTTTTGAAGCAGACGAACGATTGGTACGTGGGAGGCAAACTCGAGGGCATCCATCTGCCTGCGCATTATGACTTCGCCACATTGCGGCTCACTCCGGCGGAATTGAGATCGGAATTCTCGCGCCTTGGATGGCGCCGGATTGTCGCCTTTCAGACTCGCAACCCGATGCATCGCGCGCATCAGGAACTCACATTTCGCGCGGCGAAGCAGGTAGAGGCCAATCTCCTGCTCCAACCCAGCGTGGGCATGACAAAACCAGGAGACGTCGAATATTACGTGCGAGTGCGCTGCTACCAGTCGCTGCTCTCGAAATATCCGAAGGGCACCGTGAAGCTTTCCCTGCTCCCCCTGGCCATGCGCATGGGAGGGCCCCGGGAAGCCGTGTGGCACGCAATCATTCGCAAGAATTACGGCTGCAGCCATCTGATTGTCGGCCGCGATCATGCGGGTCCGGGAAGCGATCGGAATGGAAAGCCCTTTTATGGCTCGTACGATGCGCAGCAGGCGCTCTTGGCTCATCAAAAAGAAATCGGCATCACGGCGGTCCCTTTCAACAACATGGTTTACCTGGAAGATCAGGACTCCTATGTGGAAGAGAACCAGGCGCCTGCCGGCGCACGAACGCTCAGTATTTCGGGAACGGAACTGCGCCGCCGTCTCGCTGAAGGAAAGGATTTGCCTTCTTGGTTCACCTTCAAAGAGGTGGCGTGCGAGCTGCAGCGGAACTATCCGCCGCGCGATCGCCAGGGCTTTACGGTCTTTTTCACCGGGCTTTCCGGCTCGGGGAAATCAACGATTGCCAACGTTTTGCGCGTCAAATTCCTTGAGATGGGAGGCCGGCCCGTCACGCTCCTCGACGGGGATTTGGTGCGAAAGCATCTTTCCTCGGAGCTCGGCTTTTCCAAGGAGCATCGCGACATCAACATCCGGAGGATCGGCTTCGTGGCTTCCGAAATCACGAAGAATGGCGGCATCGCGATCTGCGCGCCGATCGCTCCGTACGATTCCGTTCGCAAAGAGGTTCGCGGGATGGTGGAACCAACAGGAGGTTTTGTACTGGTGCACCTCGCAACGGATCTTGCCACGTGTGAGGGAAGGGACCGTAAGGGTCTATATGCAAAGGCGCGCGCGGGACTGGTGCAACAATTCACCGGAATTTCCGATCCGTATGAAGCTCCGGCGGATGCCGAAGTCAATATCGACACAAAAGATCTGAGCCCGGAGGAAGCGGCCCAGGAGGTTCTTCTTTACTTGGAACGGGAAGGCTTTATTGGAGCGAGCGGCAAACATTGCTGATTTGTCTGAGTTGATCTCTCAGCGCGAACAGGCTTGCCATTCGGTAATGACGAATACGGAAACAGTTGTGAGGATACGAAAGGCGCTCGAGGCTGCCGTTGCGGCCCTTTCGCCGTTTGTCTCCGGCAACGTGAAAGCAGAGCACAAGTCATCTGGCCTCGGTCCTGTCACGGAGGCCGACCGGTTGCTGAACTATGTACTTCACGAGCAACTCGTGCGCGACGGAGAAGGTTGGTTGTCCGAAGAAAGCACGGACGATCCAAGCCGGTTGCAAAAGTCCAGGGTCTGGGTTGTGGATCCTTTGGATGGGACGCGGGAATTTGTTGAGGGGATTCCGGAGTGGAGCATATCGGTCGCCATGGTGGAAGAAGGCCGGGCAATTGCCGGAGGCATCTGTAATCCCGCGACCGGAGAAATATTCCTCGGCTCGCGTGAAACGGGAGTCACGTACAACGGCAAAGAAGCTCGCGCCAGCAAAAGGAAATCCCTGGCGGGAGCTACGGTGCTCGCCAGCCGAAGCGAGATGGATCGGGGAGAGTGGGAGATATTTCACGGCGCGGGTTTTGTGATTCGTCCAGTGGGATCCGTCGCATATAAGTTGGGACTCGTCGCAGCGGGATTGGCGGATGCCACGTGGACTCTCAAGCCGAAGAGTGAATGGGACGTCGCAGCTGGCGTTGCCCTGGTGGAAGCGGCGGGAGGTTTTGTGCAATTTCTACCCGGATTGCCGCCCACGTTTAATAATCGGGCGACGCGCCTAGCGGGCCTTATCGCCTGCGGGCTACTTCTCAGTGAGGAAATAAAGTTCAGGGTCGGTCAATTCGCGCCTGTTTCTGCTGGCGAATCGAGACCGTAATGCCACGGTGCCGCAGCACCGAGTGCTGCCACATGCCGCTTCGAAGAGCGACCGCAGCCCGGCATCGAGCGCATTTACACGTATCACGAGGATGAGGCGAGTTCTACCTGCTGCTCCTCCAGCACGCCAACAAGCTCGGCGTGGCGGTCTACGAGGGCGCGAGGGTATCTCAGGTGGCCTTGGTTTGACGCCGCCAATAACGGCAGAGTTCGCCGGAGACAATTTCCATGAATAAGGAGCGTCGCATTTCACGTCGTAGATTACTCGGGATACTTGCCACGGGAAGTCTTGCCGCCGCCACAAGAGCCGGAGGGCCGATGAAGCTTGAGACCCAGAAATCGCAGGCACCCGGCGCCGCGCAACCTCTCCCTACTTTTACCGGCCCTGCATCGAACCCGTACTGGAATGGGGTAGGGCCTTTGGTGGATTTTCCCCAAAAGGCTCCTCTCGTGTTATTGACGGACCGGCCCGCGCAGCTCGAAACGCCGCGGCATTACTTTCAGACGACCTTCACCCCCAACCGCGCTTTCTATGTGCGCTGGCACCTGGACGAGCTCCCGAACAGCGTGGACCTGTCCGCTTGGCGATTGAATGTCGAAGGCAGCGTGGGACATCCTGCGAAGTTTTCGATGAGCGAGCTTTTAAGCCGCTTCAAGCCTGTCACCATCGCGGCTGTGAATCAGTGTTCGGGAAACAGCCGCAGCAAAGTGCAGCCTCGCGTGCCAGGCGGCCAGTGGGGCCACGGCGCCATGGGCAACGCAAAATGGACCGGCGTCCATTTGCGGGAGCTGCTGGATGCTGCCCACGTGCAGCCCAACGCTGTCGCTGTTCAATTTCAGGGACTCGATCAGGGGAATGGTCCGGAGCAACACGGTTCGCATGATTTCCTGAAATCGCTCGACCTGAAAGACCCGGTCCTTGACGACAGCATCGTCGCCTACGCAATGAACGATGAGCCGCTGCCGCTGCTGAACGGTTTTCCGGTGCGGCTTGTCGTCCCCGGCTACTTCGCGACGTATTGGGTGAAGAGCTTGAGTTGGATTCGCCTGCTTGATAAGTTCGACGACAATTTCTGGATGAAAACGGGCTATCGCGTACCAGATACACCGCATGGGGCTACCACGCCTGAGGACGTGAAAGCCGGCAAAGTCAAGACAGTGCCTATCAGCCGTATGCCAGTGCGTTCGTTCATCATCACTCCGGATGGCGAGGCCAAGCTGGTCACGAAGTTGCCGGTTATAGTTCGCGGAATTGCTTTCAGTGGCTACGGCGCGGTCAACAAACTGGAAGTCTCCATAGACGACGGCAAGTCGTGGAGTCCTGCCGAACTGGGCGAAGATCATGGACTTTATTCCTTCAGAACGTGGTCATTTCCGTGGACGCCGGCAAAGCCGGGGAGTTACGTGCTGGCTGCGCGCGCCACGGACGCGAAAGGGAATACACAATCGGATGAAGGCGTTTGGAATCCAGGCGGATACCTGTGGAACCGGATCGAACGTCAGGAAATCACTGTCGGGCGTGGGGAATGAGAGGGGAATGAGAATGGTGAACAGCTCGAAAATAAGGTTCATTGCGTCCTTGGGCGTGTTTGTCGCTTTTGCCGCGGGAATTCTCTGCGCGCAATATGACCGTGGCTACTATTCGCAGGAGAATCCCGGTTCCATCACGCAGTCCGCGTCGCCCAAGGATTCCGACAGCGCCACATACAGCGTCGCCGCATTTCCTCTTTACCCGGAAAACCTGGCTCCGGGAGAAGGCCGTGAGGCGGTGCAGGCTTACTGCTCCACTTGCCACAGCACGCGATACATCACCATGCAGCCGCCGCTTCCTCCGGAAACATGGGAAGCGGAAGTGAACAAGATGGTGAAAGTAATGGGACAGCAGATTCCTGAAGACGTGCAGCCTGTCATCATCAAATACCTGCAGGCACACTACACACCGGCTTCGCGCAAACGCTGATTCCTTCGAGCGCCCTCTTCTCGCGCGCTTGTCATTCTGAGCGGAGCGTCCCGGCCCGGGACGCGAAAGCGAAGAACCCTTCTTCACGTTCGCGAACGAGAAGGATGTCAGCATAGGGCCAAGAAGATTCCAAAAGATAGCTCATAGGAAAGCCCTGTTACGATCTCGTCGCCGTTATCCCGTTCCGTCCCGTCCACGGAAGGGCGGTCTGCACTCTGGGTGATAGATCAGGAGTGGTGCTCAGGACCCGGGACCCAAGCGAGGTCCCATCAGGCTCTACGGAAGATTCTGCGGATGGTGATGCTGAGCCGCTTTCGAAAGCGGTTGATCGAGCAAGTCCCGCAGCCCGCCGCGCAAGCTCTGTGCGGCTCCCAACGCCGAACTTGCACAAGAGCGACGATATGTGGAACTTCACGGTTCGCACAGTGATGTTTAGCTTCGATGCGATCTCTTTATTGCCGCGATTGCAAATCACCGAATGAAGCACTTCCTTCTGGCGCGGGCTGAGCGACGTCGGGCCGGGGATTGCTCGCCCTTCCTGAAGAAGGTCTTTCGCGCGCGAAACCAGCCGTCCTACGAGCGTCTTTTCTGCGGGCACAAGAACGACGAAATCATCCGGATCATGCCCTCGTACCAAGCATTGCATGGCGAGCATCCCGGCGACACGTTCTACGGTTAGATCTTCGTCCTCGCAAGATTCAGCGCGAAACTGTGCCACCCCGGAGGACTTCTCGCAAAAAACAACTACGCTGGTTTGATTGGGTTCTCGTTTTACATTCTGAGGAACGAACTGTGGAAATTCGCGGATCTTCTTCAATGTCAGCCTTCCCGTGCTTGCCCAGGATTGCATGCGGCGAAGCTGTGGTTTAACTGCTGTTGTATTGCAAAAACCATTTCGGCGAACTGTCGAAGGAAGGAACGAGCCGGGCCGTGTGGAAGACCGCGATTGCGATACCCCCTCCCCGAAGAGGGCACTCCACCGCGAAGTGCCTTCGAGACGCTATAGTACGGTACCGGTGACCCTTGGCAGGTACAGTGCCAAAGAATGGCAATTTCTCTAACTAGCTTTTATTCTTTGCTTTGCGCCATTTTTCAAACTTCAGGCATACAGTGTTCTCTGTAGAAACTTCCCGAACGTAGAAAAATTTTCTTTGCACACAGAAATCTGGCCAGCCGAAAAGGGAATTGTCCGTCTATTGGGCCGGTCCCGCTATAATCCTCGCTTGTTACATTCAAGGCTGTTCATTACAGCGGACTGGTCCGTATATGCTTAGAATATGGCCGCGGAATTCCAGCCGGGGGGATTTGTGTTTTATCGGGCGATCCAGAATGCTTTTGCGATAACTTCTCTTCTGATTCTGTTTACAACAGCCGCATCGGCGCAGATTCCGGCAAACAAACCGGCGCCTTTCTCAAAGCCCGTTCCTTCGAGCGATCAAACATGCTCGGTTGAGAAGAGTTGTGCCGAAGTAGCACCTGCAATGATTCAGAGCGCGCTCGGTCCCTCGGCGCTCGAAGAAAACCTGCGCTATCTCACGGACACGATCGGAGGACGCGTCACCGGCTCTCCGGCAGCTCACAGAGCAGCGGCCTGGGCCGTGGAAGCGTTTCGCCGTGCCGGCGTAAGCGAAGTGCACACCGAAAAGTTCACGATTCCGGCTGGCTGGAGCGAAGGCCGCACGCGCGCGGAAATTCTTTCGCCCGAGCAGATTCCTGTGCGCCTCGTCTCCAAGGCCTGGACACGGCCAACGCCTGCTGGCGGGATCAAAGCGGAAGTTGTGGATGTTGGAGTGGGAGACGAGACCGGGTTCGCGAAGCCTGGTGCGGCCGCGCGAGGCGCGATCGTTCTCGTGCATTCAAAGTTCCTCGTCACCTGGGATGATCTGCTCAGTGAATACACCATTGGTCCGGGGGTTGTTGAGCGCGCAGCGAAGTCGGGCGCCGCTGCAATCTTCTGGATGTCGTCGCGCCCAAACCTGCTGCTCTATCGCCACACGCTGACGGTGGATGGCCAACTCGAGAAGTTGCCGCAGGCAATTGTCGCTCGCGAGGACGCGGAGCGCATCGCGCGCTTTCTCGCATCGGGGCAGAAGGTGCGCGTGCAATTCGATGCGCCGAACAGAATTACTGGTCCGCTGGAATCCGAAAACGTCGTCGCTGAAATTCGCGGTTACGACAAGCCCGGTGAATTTGTCCTGCTTGGCGCTCATCTCGATTCTTGGGAGCTGGGCACGGGCGCGCTCGACAATGGTTGCAACTCGGCGCTGGTGATAGACGCTACGCGCGTAATTCACTCCTCGGGAACGTTGCCGCATCGCTCGATTCGATTCGTGCTCTTCACTGGCGAGGAAGAAGGGTTGCTTGGCTCGGCTGCGTATGCGCACGCGCATCGCGTGGAACTCGATCGAATGGTTGCCGCAGTGATCTTCGATTCCGGCGTCGGCCGCACAACCGGCTATTCGCTCGGTGGAAGAAAAGACACGCTCGATGCCGTAACGCAGGAGCTCGAACCAATCGCGTCGCTCGGCGTGACGAAACACACGCTCAACGCGGGCATGGACACCGACAACTTTGATTTTCTGCTCGAAGGTGTGCCGACGCTCGTCGCCAATCAGGAGCCTGCGAATTACATGCTGAATTATCACGCCGCATCGGACACGTTCGATAAAGTCGACATCGCTGAACTGAAGCGGAACGTCGCAATCGCTGCCGTCACTGCGTACGCTCTGGCCGACGCGAAAAACCGCATTGGCCCGCGCCAGTCGCGCGCCGAAATCGAGCACTTGTTCAAGGACACCGGCCTCGACCAGGACATGAAATCCGCGGGCTTCTGGCCCTACTGGGAAGGAGCCGAGCGCGGCCGCGAGAAATAGGTCACGACGCTCGTGCGGCCACAAGGAGTTGCAATGAGCGCGGGGAACGAATCGTACCGCACCACCGCCAAATACTACGATGCGACGTATGCCGCGAAGCAAGATCTGGTGGATGCGCCGTTCTACGTCGAGCTAGCCCGCAAACATGGCGGGCAGATCCTCGAGATCGGCTGCGGAACGGGCCGCGTGCTGCTTCCCATCGCACGCGAAGGCGTCGAAATCCACGGCGTGGACAATTCCCCTGCGATGCTCGATGTGTTAAAAACGCGCATCGAAAGAGAGCCTCCGGAGGTCAGGCGCCGCGTCGTGCTTCACCAAGGGGACATGCGCGAGTTTCGCCTGAGCGGCAAGTATCCCCTTGTGATCATGCCGTTTCGGCCTCTGCAGCACATGCACAGTGTCGAGGATCAAGTGCGAGCGCTTACGACCGCCGCATTTCATCTGCAGGGTGGGGGAATTTTCGCTTTCGACGTGTTCTATCCAAAATTCGATTTAATCTCAAAAGGGATCGGCGAGGAGGTCCTGGAGCTGGAATGGCCCGCCGATTCCGGCGGCAACAGGTCCGGCGATACCAAGATTGTGCGGCGATACATCCGCAAGGAATCGGTCGACAAAATCCGGCAGATGTTCCAGTTCACATTTATCTTCCGCACGTACGAGGGAGACAATCTCGTGCGGGAGGAAACCGAGCCGTTCGCCTTGTCCTACTACACATATCCTCATCTCCGTGCGCTTTTTCTGCTCGCCGGCCTCGAAGTAGTGGAAGAGTACGGATCCTTCGCACGCGCGCCGCTCGACAACAACGCCCAGGAGATGATCTTTCTTCTGAAGAGGGCGAATCCGTGATGCTCGAAGGTTATTGCTGGGGAGCGCGCTGACTCGACATGGCTGCAAAGACGAAGCTAACGTTCGAGCGCGAAATCCGCTGGCCGAGGCGCGTGCGGACGTTCGGTGACGCGGTGAAGTTCATTGACGCGGCCGGCTTTTGCATGCTCTTCCCCGTGGGCAAAGTGCCGCTTCCGTCGCTTTATTACGCGGTCACGCGGCGCAACCTGCAGGAGAAGATGGTATGGGACAAATATGCGCAGATGGTGTGGCGGTGGAAGGATGAATTGCCGAAGCGGAAGCGGGCGGTCTACACAAAATATTTTCGCGGGCGCGGAACACTGATCTCGCTCCAGCTTCTACCGCATTTTCTGGCGATGCGCGAAGCGGCCCTTGTGCCGGGCGATCACAAGCGTTTTTACGCCGAAGGGCGCATACGCGAGGACGCGCGCGCGATCTGGGAAGCCCTCGCCGCGCACGGGCCGATGGCGACGCTCGAATTGCGCCACGCCTGCAAGATGGAGACGAAGGCGGGCAATAAGCGGTTCAAGCGCGCGATACTCGATCTGCAATGTTTGCTCGCGGTCGTACATTCCGGTACGGAGCAGGAAACCGCTGCGTGGGCTTCGGGGCGGTACGAACTGGCGTGCCGGGCATTCCCGAAGCAGGCAGCCGCAGCGCAAAAGATTGCGCCTGCCGAAGCGCGGGCTGCGCTCGCCGCGAAATATCTCGAGTGGTATCCCGACGCGCCGGTGATGCGTTTGGCGCGCTTATTTGGTTGGACGAAAGAGGAAGCAAGCGCGGCTTTGCGCCCAGATGGTTCTTCGTGAAAACGGCCAGTGCGAGGTCGTTATGAAACTGATCCTTGCGTCGAGCTCGCCACGGCGGGCGGAAATTCTGCGGCATGCGGGATTCGTGTTTGACGTGCGTCCGTTGCGCATGGACGAGACACGATTACCGCACGAGAAGGCGCGAGACTGCGTCCGCCGGCTGGCGATTGCGAAGGCGGAGCACGTGGCGAATCACGGCCGTTGGAAGAACCACGCGGCGATCGTGATTGGCGCGGACACGGTGGTCGTGGCGAAGGGGAAAATCCTCGGCAAGCCGGTGGATGTCGAAAGCGCGCGCAGGATGTTGCGGACCCTGAGCGGGAAGACGCATGACGTCCTCACGGGTGTCGCGATGGTGCGCCTGCCGGACGGAAGCAAAGTCGTGCACGTCGAAAAGACCCGGGTCACGTTTGCGCGGCTGCCGGACGAAGAAATCGACCGCTACCTACTCACGGGGGAGCCG
>Ga0307479_10004524_pt1 | contig 12719 bp, 11 predicted proteins | sample atmos_gasesECM4C_FD_203743 | JGI IMG/M metagenome (GOLD analysis project Ga0307479, IMG submission 203743) | Hardwood forest soil microbial communities from Morgan-Monroe State Forest, Indiana, United States - atmos_gasesECM4C_515 | ecosystem: Environmental > Terrestrial > Soil > Temperate...
TTTCCGCGTACACGCAGAGGTAAAACACGATTCGGCGAGAGCGACCGCCAGTCCCCCGTCGCTGATGTCGTGAGCAGACTGAACTGACCTCGATGCGGCCAGCGCAACCAGGCATTGTTGCAGACGTTTCTCCGCGGAAAGATCGATGGCCGGCGGCTGACCGCCGACGATACCGCCCATCGTCTTGGAATATTCGGACGAGGAAAATTCACGCCCTGGATGGGAATCCGAGCCGTTCGAACCTGTAGCCGCTGACGAATCGCTCGTTCCGCTCAAGCCATCAAGCAAAACCACGATGTCGCCGTCGTCGCGAAACGCTATTTTCAACACATTCGTCGCGTCTTCCAGGACCCCTAAAATCCCAATCACCGGTGTTGGATAAATGGAGCTGCCCAAAGTTTCATTGTAGAAACTCACGTTTCCGCCGGTGATGGGCGTTTCCAGTTCGTTGCAAGCGGCCGCCAGTCCATCAATCGCCTCGCTGAATTGCCACATCACTTCCGGCTTTTCGGGGCTGCCAAAATTCAAGCAATTCGTAGCCGCGATAGGCCTTGCGCCAGAACACGCTACGTTGCGTGCCGCCTCCGCTACCGCATGCATGGCGCCCAACCGCGGATTCAACTGGCACCAGCGGCCATTCCCGTCGGTGGCCAGCGCCAATGCGCGTTTCGTTCCTTTTATGCGCACCACCGCGGCATCGCCAGCGCCCGGCACCGCCAGTGTATTGGTGCGCACCATAGTGTCGTATTGCTCGGTGATCCAACGCTTGGAAGAAATTGCCGGAGATGCGAGCAGTTGCTTGAAATTGTTCGTAAGATTTTTCTTTTCCGGGGCAAAGACGAACCAGTCTGTTGCCGACTCTTCCCTCTTCAGAGGTTTGCTTATTGGCCGCTGATACACCGGGCCTTCTTCAGCGAGTGGATGCGCCGGAATTTCCGCGACGACAACCCCGTGATCTTTGACGCGTAAGAGTCCGCCATCGGCAACTTCTCCGACCACTACCGCGTCGAGTCCCCACTTCTTGAAAACCTGCAAAACCTCAGGTTCGCGGCCCTTCTCAGCCACCAACAGCATGCGCTCCTGCGATTCGCTCAGCATGATTTCGTAAGGAGTCATGCCGCTTTCGCGTTGCGGCACACGGGCAAGATCAATCTCAATTCCGGTGCCGCCTCGAGAAGCCATTTCCGTGGTGGAGCACGTCAAGCCCGCCGCCCCCATATCCTGTATCGCGACGACTGCGCCAGTGCTCATGGCTGCCAGGCAAGCTTCGAGTAACAACTTCTCCACAAAAGGATCGCCAACCTGAACGTTGGGGCGCTTTTGTTGCGATTCCTCGGTGAACTCCGCGGAGGCAAGCAGCGATGCGCCATGAATTCCGTCTCTGCCGGTTTTTGCGCCGACATAAATCACCGGGTTGCCGGTGCCGCGCGCCTTGGCAAAAAACAAATCTTCCTTTTTGGCAATCCCCAATGCCAGCGCGTTCACCAGCGGGTTTTGCGAGTAGCACGCTTCGAAGCAAACTTCTCCGCCAATGGTCGGCACACCAAAAGAATTTCCGTAGTTAGCCACGCCGCGAATCACACCATCGAGAATCCGCCGGTTCTTGGCAATCGTTTCGGGCGAGACCGCAGGCGCTGAATTGTCGGCCATGATCGGGCCGAAACGCAAAGAATCAAGCACCGCAATCGGCCGCGCGCCCATGGTAAAAATATCGCGCAAAATTCCGCCCACGCCGGTGGTAGCGCCCTGAAACGGCTCCACAAAACTAGGATGATTGTGCGACTCGATTTTGAACGCAGCGACTAACCCGTCGCCGATATCCACCACGCCGGCATTTTCACCCGGTCCCTGAACGACCAGTTTTCCGCGCACCGGCAGCCGCTTCAGATGGACCTTGCTGGATTTATAGGAGCAGTGCTCGCTCCACATCACGCTGAAAATGCCCAGCTCGGTTATGTTGGGATCGCGTCCAAGGATTTGCCGCACGCGCGCATATTCCGGAGCCGATAAGCCGTGCTCCGCGGCGATTTCCGCCGTAACTTTAATTTCCGCGCTTGCCGTCGCCAATTTTCCTACCTGGAAATCGTGGGAATTCAAGTAAATCCCCGAAATCGCAAAAACAATTTCGCAAAATGAATCTTAAGCGCTCGCCTTCGCGGAGCTCACCAAAGATTCGACCATCGAACGGAAAATCACCAGCCCATCCGAGGAATCCAGAGCCGATTCCACAGCTCGCTCGGGGTGCGGCATCAACCCGGTAACATTGCGCTCGCGATTGCAAATACCGGCAATATTCTCCATCGAGCCGTTGGGATTTCCGGCCGCATCGTCCTGACCATCAGTGCTGGTATAGCGAAAAACAATTTGCTGATTTTTCCCCAATTCCGCGAGAGTCTGCGGATCAGCAGTGTAATTTCCGTCGTTATGGGCGATCGGAATTTTAAGAACTTGTCCTTGCCTAGCTACTTGTGTAAATGGCGTGGCTGTGTTCTCCACGCGAACGTGAACGTGCCGGCAGATATATCGCAACCCGACATTGCGCATCACCGCGCCGGGAAGAAGCCCCGCTTCCAGAAGAATCTGAAAGCCATTACAAATCCCTAGGACCAAGCCGCCGCTCCCTGCAAAATTCTTCACCGACTTCATCACCGGAGAAAACCGCGCAAGCGCCCCGGTGCGAAGATAATCGCCGTGAGCAAAACCACCCGGCAAAATAACCGCATCGCAATTCGCTAAATCTTCGGATTGATGCCAGATGAACTCAACCGGCTGATGGAGAACATTGCTTATGGCGTAGAACGCGTCGTGGTCGCAATTGGATCCAGGAAAGACGACGACTCCAAATTTCATGCGCTGGCGGCTCCAGGTGACGTGCGGGAAGTTCTATTTTAACATAGCGCGCACACCTCAGCCACGAGCCACTAGAATTCTCAGCGTCTGCGCTTTTTCGATCTACCGCGCGATTTTTTCGCGGTGACTTTTTTAGCCCCTGAAGATGCGGAGGTCAATTCCCGGCGCTTTTTCGATGCCCAGCCAACCTTGTTCATCTGGCGCCCTCGAGCAATTCCCAAGCCATCCGCCGGAACATTTTCGGTGATGGTCGAGCCCGCAGCGACATACGCGCCATCTCCAACGCGTACTGGGGCAACAAGGGTCGAATCGCTCCCGATAAAAGTTTTGTTGCCAATCGTAGTGGGATTCTTATGAAAGCCGTCGTAGTTGCACGTTATGGTTCCAGCGCCAATGTTCGTTTTGGAGCCAATCTTCGCATCGCCCAGATACGTAAGATGCATCGCTTTGGTGCCTTCGCCCAGAGTGCTTTTCTTCACCTCTACGAAATTTCCCACGCGAGCGCCTGCTTTCAGGTGATTGCCGCCACGTAAGCGAGCGAACGGTCCAACGATCACGCCCTCATCCAACCGGCTATCCGCGACCAGGCTATGCGCCTCGACGACAACATCGTCAGCAAGGGTCGCGTCGCTCAAAACGCTACCCGCGCGAATCATGCAGCGCGCGCCGATTTTTGTTTTCCCCAGCAATTGAACGCCCGGCTCAATCACCGTGTCTTCGCCGGCGACCACCTCTGGATCGATCAAAACCGTTTCCGGTAGTTGGATGGTTACTCCTGCATCCATCAGGGCCAGGCGTTTCCACTCCCGAAATATGCGATCCACTTCGGCGAGATCCGCGCGCGTATTGCATCCCAGAACTTCGCGTGAATCCACGGCCACTTGCGCGAGCACAACTTCGCCTTTCGCAGCCAAAACCGCTACAGCGTCCGTCAAATACAATTCGCGATGCTTGTTGTTGGGCTTTACCTGCGCAAGAGCCGGCCACAGTTTTTCGAGCGTGAAGCAATAAATAGCAGAATTAATTTCGTTGATCTCGCCTTGATCGCCGCTCAGTTGCGATTCCTCCACGATGGCAGAGATGGCGGTGTCCGATTTTCGCAGAATTCTTCCGTACCCTCGCGGATCCGTGACCACCGCGGTCAGAACTGTCGCCGCGGCATTGGCCGATCGATGGTTTGCCAGCAAAGCCTTCAGCGTTTCAGGCCGAACCAGTGGCGCATCGCCAGGAAGCACGAGGACAAATTTGGAGTTTCCTAATGCGCGCCGCGCCACTTGCATGGCGTGACCTGTGCCGTGTTGCGGCTGCTGCAGCACGGTCGTTGCGCCAAGGGGCTCGACGGTCGCCGCCACTACTTCGCTGTGGTGCCCGACCACCACAACGGTCTTCTTGGCGCCCAACGGCGCGCACGCGCGAATCACTTGCTCCACCAGCGTTCGCCCACCGGCGCGGTGCAGCACTTTGGCAAAGCTCGATTTCAGGCGCGTACCTCTGCCCGCGGCGAGAATGACTACGGCAAGATCATTGTTTTTCATGTAAGCCCAGTTCAGTTTGTGGGAGCGAGCGGAATTTCGCAACGCAGCAAGACCGCTTTGGCGGCGAAACACTAATCAGTTTACTAGTCGGCGGCAGAAACGGACGGCCCGGTTAGCTCCATTTCGCTCACCGAAGCCTCGGCAGTAGTTATAGTCCAGAGCGAAGGATCAGCAAGCAGGAGCCCCACAAGTTGAGTATGCAACGCATGGCCGGCTTTATGGGCTTCCACCCGTGCAAGCAGCGGCAAACCCACAAGCGCCAGATCGCCGATCAAGTCCAACGCTTTGTGCCGGCTGAACTCATCCGGGAAACGCAAGGGCCCATTCATAACTCCACGCTCCGTCAGGACGATGGCATTTTCAAGCGAGCCTCCGCGGATCAGCCCCATAGCTCTGAGCGGTTGAATATCCCGCTCAAAGCAAAACGTTCGCGCCCTGGCCAACAGCCGCCGAAAACTTTCTGCGTTAACAGTCATCTCGAATTGCTGCCGGCCAACCAGCGGATGCGGAAAATCTACATAACAACACACGTGAAAGTCGTCGGCCGGATAAATTCCGATCCGGCGGTCGCCTTCAACGACTTCCAACGGCTTCAAAACCTTCAAAAAACGCCGACGGCGACGCAATCTCCGCAAACCACTGCGTTCCAGCATCTGCATGAAAGGCTCAGCGGAGCCGTCCAGTATGGGAATCTCAATGGAGTCGATATCGATAAAAATATTGTCAATGCCGCAGGAATAGATCGCGGCCAGCAAATGCTCGGTGGTAGAGAGCAATACGCCTTGTTTCATCAAACTGGTGGCGTAACTCACGCGTGCAACGTTGTGGCCCTGGGCCTCGATGGGAAAACTATCAAGGTCCATGCGCCGAAAAACGATGCCGGTCTCCGCCGGCGCAGGAGACAAGGTGAGGCGGCCGTACACACCGGTGTGGAGACCCACTCCCTCAGTGCTGGTAGGGGATGCAATCGTGGTTTGGAACATCGGTATAGACAGAGTAGCAGGTTGCAGGCCAATAAATGCCAACTTTGTGGCTTGTTTTGAATGGGTTAGCGCGTAAAGGACCGTAGACAAATGACACGGTGTGGTTAAATAGCATCAAAACGGGCGCTCCTCGTGTCTGTTCGTGCTTTTTGAGTCTCCTCCACGTTGCCCGCGCCGTAGGCCCGCGAAGGCTTCCTTTCTCCCGCATCGAGCGTCCCACTATAAGCGGTGTTATACTTTTAATGATTTCCAGACAGGTGGATCGATGAGTCGAGCGGCGCGTGTTGGGCTGATTTGTGTATCGGTGGCGATATTCTGCTATGCAGGAATTGGCCACGTCCTGGGACGCACGCCAGACGATAAGGCTTACAAGTCGCTCACCGTGTTTGGCGAAGTCTTGCAAAAAATTCAGCAGGATTACGTTGACGAACCGAACATGCACACCGTTACCGCCGGATCGTTGCACGGCCTGCTCGAATCACTCGACACGCAATCCAGTTATCTCACTCCCCGCGAATACGACGAATACAAAAAGAAAATTCAGAGCTCCAGCACCGGAGATAGCGGCATCACCTTGAGCAAGCGCTTTGGCTACATCATCGTAATTTCCGTGCTGCCCGACAGCGCTGGCGCGAAGGCTGGAATTCACAGCGGCGATATTTTTGAATCGATTGGCGGCTTTACCACTCGCGATATGTCCGTGGGCCAGGCCATGAATCTGCTCACCGGAGCGGCTGGTACTGGGGTAAAAGTGGCTGTGATCCGGCGCGGGAAGGCGACCCCGGAAGAAGTCGATGTGGTTCGCGAGAAGCCGACGGCGGTGAAAATAACGAGTCAGAAGGCCGATTCAGATACGCTGGCGTTGCGACTCACATCCCTCGATCCCGGTCGGGCTGAAGAAATACGTGGGCGGTTGCAGGAAGCCGAAAAGCAGGGTGTTCACAACATCATTCTGGATTTACGCGAGTGCGGCCGCGGTCCAGTTTCAGAGGCGATTTCTATGGCCAGACTTTTTGTGCCGTCAGGCACGCTGGCGACTTTGCGCGGGCAGACCGTCTCCTCGCAAACATTTTCCGCCGAACCGAAGCAGGTCGTGTGGAAGGGCCGCGTTTCGATCTTGATTGATGCAACCACATCGGGCGCTGCCGAGGTGCTGGCCTCCGCAATTGAAACCAATCACCGCGGCGATGTTGTGGGTGAACGTACTTTCGGGCTGGCTTCAGAACAGAAACTGATCACTCTCGATGACGGCTCAGCGTTAATTCTGACCACTGCGAATTATTACAATCCGAGTGGTAAATCGATTCTTGAAGAGGGTGTTACTCCCACCGAAGTAGTCCATGCCACTCTGGAGGACGATTCCGACGTCGATGACTCGGCAACGGATGCCACTCCCAATAAAGATCTTCCTCAAGGACCGCGCCCACTTTCGCCGGAAGATCCCATCTACCGCAAGGCGCTTGAGCTGGTAAAGGCGCCGATAAAGAAAGCCGCCTAGTCTTCGGTGTTGCCAAGTTCCTTCGCCCATCGCAATTTTTCAACCCGCTTTCCATTCCTTAAAATTGTCGCCTTCCTTTGTGTTTTCGCTGTGTGCGCAGCCGGCTGCAATCGGGGCCGGCAAAAGCGACTGACCGAGGAAGAGATCCACCGCATCACCCGGGAATTTGTGTTCGCGGCGAATTCCGCGGCACCGCGCGGCTCAGAGGTACATGGTGAGGTCGGCGCGTTTGATAAGGTCGCCAATTCATCCGACCTCGTAGAGATACATATTTTTATCAAACGTCGCGGAAATGATATCCCTCCATCCGTGGCGCACCTGATTGACGAACTCAATGGCATCGCCACGGCGCGAGGTTTGACTCCCGAGCAAACGGAAAATGGCGATGCGATTTTTATAAGTTATCGCCACGCCGGCGTGATGACTCACACCGTCCATATCCACTTTGCGGGAAGCACAGATGTATCGCGCAATTCAGATTCCGCGCCAGCGACAAACGATAACCAAGCCCCGCGCCTGGCCATTATTCTGGACGACTTGGGTAACGATAGCGGCGCGGCGCGAGCTGTTTTTGACATGCCATATCCTCTGACGATTTCAGTTTTACCCAACCAAACTCATTCCGCGGAAATTGCGCGGCAGGCGCAACAGCGCGGTGATCAGGTAATGCTCCATCTCCCGATGCAATCCCTCGCAAAGGAGCACCCCGAGGCGCAAGAGCTTCATGGAGGCATGTCTCGCGCCGATATTTCCCGGCTGGTGTCGCGATTTCTTGATGAAGTTCCCGGAGTAATTGGCGTGAACAACCATCAGGGATCGGCATCCACCGCGGACAAAAAATTAATGTCTGAATTAATGCCGGTGTTGAAGGAGCACAAACTTTTTTATGTTGATAGCCGCACCAGCGCAGCCACGGTCGCATTTGATACTGCGCAACGATTTGGAGTGCGCGCGGCATTCCGTAACGTGCCTTTCCTGGACGACGTGGAAAATGTGGCAGCTGTTCGCAAACAGATTGAGCTCGCTATCGCTGGCGCCGCCAAGAAAAAAGATGCCATTGCCATCGGACACGCTCATCCATCGACGCTGGAAGCGCTGAAAGAAACGTTGCCACAGGCCAAAACTCACGGAGTGAAATTGGTATTTGCCTCGGAATTAGTGCGGTAAACACTGGCGGCGGCCAGCTGCGGACTTTCCCTCGGTGGATACAGCCGATGAATCACGTAAAAGAAAATAAACAGCAGCACGAAATCGAAAACACTTGCCTCGGGACCAACACTGCCTCCAGTAAGCCACGCCGGTCCGTGCAGCACGGCGTCGGAAAGATGACCCGGCAAAACCACGCCACTGTCTGGAACGGAATATAAAAAGGTCTCGCCAAAATCGAAAGCCGCGTGCATCCCCACCGCGAACCACAGACCGCCTGTCCGTCGCACGGTAAAACACCACAGCAATCCCACAACAAAAACGCTCGCCACACCCACGCGGCTCTCGCCGCTGTTTTCCAGATGCACCCTTGCAAATAGGAGTGAGAGCACAATTGCAGCGGGCCAAAAGCCTACGCCGGAACTCAACGTGAATAAAGTGTAGCCGCGAAACAAAAACTCCTCGAATAAGCCGACAAATGTCAGACAGAGGGCCCACAAAATGGCCCAGTGAACCAGTTGCGCGCCGTGCAATGCCAATGGCCCAAAGGAATATCCCCCAAACGCGTAAATTAGGCCGATGACCGCACTGATCTCTAAAAACCCCAGCAGAGCTCCCTGCCAAAAAAGCTTTCCAAAGGCCTGCTGCACCGGTAAACCGTAGCATCCCACCGGACGATGTTCGAGGAAGGACATCGCTACGGCCGCGCCGAATGCCGCAATAAAACCGATCATCTCCGAAAATAAGGTGCTCTCAAACGAAAACTTGCCCGGCGTGGGTCGATAGAATTGCATCAACACTATTTTCAGACTAAGAAAAAATCCGGCAGCTATCACCACGTACAACAGCAACCGCCAGCCTGCCCGCAGGCCTTCCGCATTGGAAAATATTTTGTGTAGTTCCTTGGACGAAGTGTCAGAAGTGTCGCGGGGTTCCTGAGTGGGTGGCGTTGCTACGGGCCTCTCTTGCTCCATACGTGATCACCGGATCAATTCGTGAGTCTTGGTCAGAATACTTAGACGCGTCTAGTTAGGTAAGCACTCGCACGCAGCCTGCGCTATCGAGAATGGCTAGTGCGCGCGGACCAACTGCGCTATAGCGCGTCACCACACTATGAATTTAGTCCCAGGTAATATTATTTCACATACTTCGGGGACTCGCCTTTGGACCACGGATCGTATGCGTGCGCGAATACCAGCCGCTCCGCCAGCGGAGGATGGCTGTAAAGCCAGAACGTAATGAAGGCCGGTGGATTTGGATCGGAGAGATCTAGTTCGCCCAGGACCTGAAAACCGTGCGCCGCCACCTCTTCGGAGTTGGGCACCAGGCCGTGAATTACTTCCAGGCCGTAAACGTCGGCGGCATGTTCCTGCATGCGGCTGAAGCCGTTCGCGATGGGTGAAGAAATGAATGTCAGAATCTGCAGCCACAGCAAAAGCACAGCGATAGCCGCCCAATCCTCGGGTCCACTTATTTTCCACTCGCGGCCCCAGCGATCCAGGGACCAATGCAGCGCGCGAAACATCACGTACAACGCGAACAGCAGGGACACCGCGAAAAACAGGAATGCAATGGCCACGTGACCAAGCGCATAGTGTCCCAGTTCATGCCCCACGATAAACAGCGCTTCGTCGGTGGACGTTTTTTGAATGGTAGTGTCCCAGAGGACCACGCGCTTTGATGCGCCGATGCCAGTGACGTACGCATTTATGGCGTTGGTTTTCTCGCTGGCCTGCATCAGAAACATGCGATCCCCGGGGATCGGAACGCCAGCCCGCTGCGTGAGCGTTTCAATGGAGGTCACCAACTGCGGGTGCTCCTTGGCCAGCGGCTCAAAGTGATTAAACAGCGGATCGATAAACCACGGGCTGATGAAAAAGAAAAAAAGCAAAATTGGCAGCGCCGCGAGCCAGAAATAAAACCACCAGCGTCTGGGACTTTTTCGCATTGCGACACTCAAAACAAAAACCAGCAACACCGCCAGACCAATACTCAAGGCTTCTTCTTTTGCCCGATCCACGATCCAGGAGCCCCAATGCTGGATGGATTGTTGGTAGCGCAGGCTCAGTGCGTGCCAATAAACCCGCACTGGCAATTCAAATAAAGCGGTGAGCAATATTAGTAAGGGCACAAAAATCAGGCACTGAATCCACCTCTTGTCGCTGACAGCTTCCGCGACGTCGCGAAACTTAGCAGCAATCCCCAGACGCAGAATCAAGAGAAGTGCGGCTGTGCTCAGAAAATAGGAAATGAAATACAAAGTGTAGCCTGCACGAGAATACGAAATGGCTTTTTCGTAGCGGTCCCGGGAAAGCCGGTACTGATCCGTTTCGGCCTGTGTGGGCACGCGAGGTTGTTGGTTGTTCGGCGCGGAATCCGCATTTGACTGAAATATTTTGCCCGCGGATCTGCCGGAATTAAGGTGTTCCACGCTTTGCGCGCGGAGGTGAGGGGCGGTAAAACAACAAAACAAAGCCAGAATGCAGAAGAAACAGTGCGTCGACACACACCGTTTCATGCGACCCACTGGCAATTTAACGTTAGGCCCGAACAACGAATCCCCTGGAATGCGCGGCGTGTATGCCGCACACGAAACAGTTGCGCAACAGCGCCAAAACATTAGACGCGCGAAAATGACAAAGTGTGCGGAACATTGTTCTCGGTAGAGGCTCAGGCTCCACATTTCAAATTACGGTTGCGTGACCACCGGTGCCTTGTGCGCGGTCTTCAAAGAATAATTTCGCACCGCGCCGGTAGTCGCCAGTCCGATATGCACGGTGGAAGTCCAGCGCTCCAGTTTGTGGTGACCGTAACGATGAAAAAGATACGACGCGCCAATGGAGACACCGGTTGCACCGGCTTCGATGAACGCAAATCCGGCGTGATTATCCACGGCCTCGTTGGTCAGAAATATTTCCTGGCGGCCGCGCCGCCGCATGTTCAGCGTGGAAAAATAGTCCAACGTACGCGCGGCGGCAACTCCCGCGAATAGCAGATCGTTTTCCTTGTCCCAAAAACGATGGTCAAATGGCGGAGCCGTGGTCTTCGAGGATGGCGGCTGTTTGGCTGATTCGCCGATATTATCGGGCGCTTGCGACGGTTCTTGAGAGTAGAGCGGTTTTGCAGTGCATGCGAGTACCAAAAATGTTAGCAATCCTAATGACCGTTTCAACCGATGTCTCCGCGTTAGAACTTGCTAAGTATCTGCGATTCTGGCGCTGAAAGCGTGCGGTTTCCGTGGACGCGCCATTCGCCTGAATCGTCTCCGAAATGCCAAAATGAGAACTCAGCGCTACGGGATCAGGCCCTGCCAGCATAACGATTTCCCCTCACTGTTCCGGGCCGTTGCAAATGGGCTGGACCGGCGTTACCTATGCGCACTGTGCAGGCCGCCGCACAGTGGCGGCAGGCCAGAGATAGCGTTATCTTGGAACTTCGGGTATTTGCTTTGGCACGAGGTGACGAAATGTTAGGCCGAATCTTTGCTCCTTTCCGCCGCAAGCTAACAATGGTTCTGCCAGCGGCCCTGTTTGCGGCCATGAGTGTATGTCCGGCTGCTTTGCCAAACGGGCAATCGCAGGACCAACAATCTTCCGATGCACAGGGCCAATCCATCGCCGAGGCGGCACGCAAATCGCGCCAGTCCGCGAAAAATACCACTAAACCGTCCAAGGTCATCACCGACGACGACCTTGATCGGGAATACATAAAACCTGGCGGGCAAGGACTGAAGGTGGACGGTCCACCGAAGCTGGAAACTGAGCCACCCGGTGCTGGCGCTGTGGCCGAAGCCACCGCCGAATCTTCCGCGCCTCCCGATCCTGCGACGGCGGCAGCCCCTTCTGACGATCCAGAGATCACTCGGCTAAAAGACTTGATCGCCGACGCCGAAAAAGATGCCGATCTGGCTCGACGCGACCTGGCATTGCAACAGGATACGTTTTACTCCAATCCCGACTACGTACACGATACCGCCGGTAAAGCTAAGCTTGCTACCCTACAGCAACAAATCAACGACAAGCAGCAGGAGGTAGACCGGCTGAAAGTGCGCCTGGCGGCACTGGAAGAGTTGCAAAAGAAAAAGCACTCCAAGTCACGCGCTGGGTCTGCGCCAGTGCCGTCGGATAAAAGCACGAATCCCGACGCGGTTCCACCTGACTCGCCAAAGCCCTAAGCACCGTCTTCATATAGGTTAAATCCGACTAATGCCTCCTCGTGAAAATCCAAAAAGTCCTCGGTTTTCCACAAGTGGAACGCTACTACTATATCTAGTGGTGGATTTTTGTTGACACCGACCCGCCTCACGGGCACAATCGCGACATTCAAAAAATATTTTCTAACTTAATTCCGTCAGACCACTGTTCGTAATCGAAACGCGATGCAGGAGCTTCAAGGCTACGCAGTTTCGGAGGGAATGATGCAATATCTGCCGGGATTCACGGTTCAGTGCATCAACCAGTTGTGCGAAGCGCGAGGTCATTGGCTGCGCGCCGATGCCACGGCGGCTACCTCGCATGAGGGGCGCTGCCCGTGTTGCGGAGATTTTCTGCGCAATGTCCCACCACCTTTGGCACCTAGATTTCGCATGCGTCCTCGGGCATTGACTTCGCATCGTCCCCCAATGCGTCGACGATAACCTCGTAGTAGTCTGATTTTCAGTCATTGGTGCCTGATCGATACCCGGTGCTCCACCTCCTATACCCCCTG
>Ga0307479_10004525_pt1 | contig 12719 bp, 11 predicted proteins | sample atmos_gasesECM4C_FD_203743 | JGI IMG/M metagenome (GOLD analysis project Ga0307479, IMG submission 203743) | Hardwood forest soil microbial communities from Morgan-Monroe State Forest, Indiana, United States - atmos_gasesECM4C_515 | ecosystem: Environmental > Terrestrial > Soil > Temperate...
CACGGTGATCGAGTGTTGCTCTACCTCTATTACTGGCTCGATCTGCCGCTGGAGGAGGTCGCCCAGGCGCTGGGCATCTCGCCGCCGGCAACCAAGGGCCGGCTCTACCGCGCCGTGGGCCGGCTTCGCGAACGGCTAACCCTTCCCGAGGAGATGGCCTGACATGCTCGACCCCATTCGCGCCCGGATTCGCGACGATGTGCTGTCGTCCTACGAGGATCCGGCGCCGGACCTGACCCGCCGGGTACTCGCCGTTCTGCCGGCGCGCCAGCCGCAGCGGCGCTCACCGCTACCCGTCCTCGCGGTGACCGCGGCGCTGGTGTTGATCGCCGCCGTCGTTCTGGGGGCGCGTGCGGCGCATCTGTTCTCGATCTCGAACGTCGCCACACCACCAGGCGGATTGCGTCCAGCGTCCGCGAGCTATTCGATCGTCGACAACCAGTTCGTCTCAGCGAGCACCGGCTGGATCCTGATCCAGATGCACGTGACCAGCGGCCCACTGGTCCTGCTCAAGACGAGCGATGGCGGCCAGCACTGGGTCGAGCAGTTCCGCTATGCGGGATCGGGAGGTATCGACAGCGTCCAGTTCGGGCCCAACGGGCGAGATGGATCCATGGAATACAGCGAAGGCGGTGCCGCCCTGGTTTCGCCCGGACACCCGGTCCCGCAACCGAGCGCAACCATTCGCAAGACCTACGTGACGCACGATGGCGGTGATCACTGGATCCTGGCGGGTGTGACATCTCAACCCAACCCGCCAAAGTCGGCGCCGCAACCGGCGTATTACCCTGGACAAACGGTGTATCTGGCGAATGGCACCGAGGGATGGCAGCTGATGATCCCGAGCAGTCGGAACGCGGATGCGCCGCTGATGCACACGACCGACGCGGGGACGACCTGGACGCGGATTGCCTCCCTGCCAAGCGCGATCGCCGAGGGGCAGCTTAGTTTCAGCGATTCCCGGACCGGCTGGCTGTCATTTGGCGCAAATCGCGGTTTCGCCTGGGATGCCCAGGGACGGCCCCTGCCTTACACCCCGCCGCCGGCACTTCTCTACGTGACACACGATGGCGGCGTCACCTGGAACGCGCCGGCGCTTCCACTCCCGGCCGCAGCCAGCTCACCGACCATCGTCACCGGGCTCGGCCAGCCGGTCATGTTGGATGCAAAGCACGGCTTGCTGCCGCTACAGCTGAGCAACGCCCCAACGGGTCCAAATACGGTCAACAGCCCGAACTCGGGACTGGGGCCGGCCAGCTTCGTTCTCAAAACATCCGATGGGGGCGACCACTGGAACAGCTTGACGCAAGTCTCGGGTACACCGAGCGACGGCAACCTCCTCTTCATGAGTCTCGATCACTGGTTGACCGGGAAGGGAGCATTCCTGAGCGAGACGACGGACGGCGGCAAGAGTTGGTCGACGCCACGACGGGTGCTTGCGGACGGATTGGAGCTGAGCCTGGCGTCCTGGGACTTCATCAGCCCGAACGTCATCTGGGCGCAGGTGGGAGCCGGCAGCCTGGTGCGGAGTACCGATGGCGGCAAGCACTGGACGGCGGTGACGCCGCCGCAGGTCCACTAGGAGCGGGCGGCAGTCTGGGAGGCGAGGCGGGCCGCGGCGGCCACCAGCTGCGCGTTGCTGGTGGCCCCCGACCCGTCCGGCATCGCGAGCGTGTCCTCTAATCCGATTCTGACGTCGTAGCCACGAGCCAGCGCATCGGCAAACAACGGCCACGCGGTGGTGCCAAGGCCGTGCTGCAGTCGCGGCAGGTTGACGCCGCCCGCATCGAGGATGCGCCGGATGGCGTCTGCCGATTTAATCGGGTCGTCGGGACCGCCGGGCTCGACCTCGATCAGCACCCGGATACAGCGATCGCGGAACTTGCTGTCGACGTAGAGCCGGGCGTCGGCAATCGACGACAGACCGGCCTCGATGCCGACGCCCCTCGCCAGTAGGAGGTCGCACAGCTGATCCGTGCCCGGTTCGCAGACGTTCACCGAGCAGAAATCGGGAAGGACCGTCCAGCGTTCGATCATCGCCAGCCGGCGCTTGCTGTCACCCGTGATCCACAGCCCGCTGGTCACCCCGACTGGTAAGCCCGGGCAGCGATCACGAATGGCCTCGATCGCCGCCGCGCACGGATCGGGCTCGAGCGTCTCGCGGCCACCCATCCCGCGGGGATGGATGTGGACCGCGCCCGCGCCAACCCGCTGGCATTCCGACGCGTCGCTCGCCAGCGCCGTGGGGGAGAGCGGCAGCGCCTCGTGCTGGTCCGGCCTCCGGCTACCGTTCAGGCAGGCTTTGATCAACATGCCGGCAGTTTAATCTCACGCTTGCGAGATGAAAGCCACCGAACGCCGACCGCTCACGCCTGACCTCGTCGCTCGATTGCCGCGACCCGGGATGGCGATCCCAGGCAACACCCAGTACTCATCGGATTCGCGCTTCATCACCTATCTCTTCAGCGCGCGCGGCGATCTCTCCCGCGACCTCTGGCGGCTCGATCTCGCCAGCGGAGCCCGCGAGCACTGGCTCTCCCCGCCAGGCGAGGCGCTCACCGAGGCGAATGTCTCACGCGAGGAAGCCTTGCGCCGCGAGCGGCTCCGCCGGCGCGAGACCGGCATCACCGATTACATCTGGGCCGAGAAGACGAACGTGATGTTGCTGCCGCTCAGTGGGGAGCTCTACCGCTGGACCGACGGGAAGGTCGTGCGGCTCACGGGCGGCGGCGTGATCGACCCGACGATCACGCCCGATGGCCGCCGGGTGTTTTTTGTCCGTGACGGCGACGTTTGGACCATCGATGAGCTCGGCGAGCGGCGGCTCACGTCGCATCCGCCCGGGACGACCAATGGGCTCGCGGAGTATGTGGCCCAGGAGGACCTCGGTCGCCTGAGCGGCTACTGGCCGTCACCGTCCGGCGAGTGGGTCGCCTTCGAACAGCTCGACGAGTCGCACATCCCGGTCTATCCGATCGTCCACCAGGCCACGGCCAACGTCGAGGTCGAGGAACATCGGTATCCGTTCGCCGGAGCCGACAATGCCCGCGTCAAGCTCGGGCTGACCTCGGTCGACGATGGCAAGCAGCGCTGGTTGGACCTGCCGGATGAGGACGGCTACCTCGCCCGCGTGGACTGGCACAAAGACGGCCGCCTCTTCGTCCAGTGGCTGGCGCGGAGCCAGCAGCGGCTTGCCTTGCTCGCCTACGACGCACGAGGAACGCGAACGACGCTGCTGGTCGAAGAGACGATTCCCTGGGTCAACCTGCACCACGACTTGCGGGTCGTTGACGAGACGGGTGAGTTCACCTGGTCGTCGGAGCGCACCGGTTATCGACACCTATATCTATATGCGGCCGATGGGCGGCTGATCCGCCAACTGACTCAGGGCGACTGGCCGGCCGAGGCGACCGTGGCGCTTGACTCGAAGGGGCGGAAGCTCTATTTCGTCGGCCGGCAGGAGAGTCCGGTCGAACGCCATCTGTTTTTTGTGTCGCTGGACGGCGGCGAACCCGAGCGACTGACGCCGGAGCGTGGGGTGCACGGAGCCGTCGTGGCGCCGGATTTCTCGAGCTTCGTCGATGTCTGGGACAGCCGCGAGCGCCCACCGAGTGTGACCGTGCGCGCGATGAACGGCGACATCCGGCATGTGATTGCGGAGCCTGGGGAGATCGATCTCGACCTGTCGCCGCCGGAGCTGCATCGGTTTCGCACCGCCGATGGTGTCGAGCTACACGCCGCGGTGTATTTTCCCTCCCCCGCCGGCGGGGGAGGGGCGGGCCCGCCGGCCCACGCGAGCCGCGCTTCAGTGCGAAGCGAGCGTTTGAGGCGTTCAGGTGCGGCCCCCGTGATTGTGTCCGTGTACGGCGGACCGGGGGCCCAGATGGTCAACGACAGCTGGACGCAGACGGTCGATCTGCGCGCGCAGATGCTGGCCGAGCACGGGTTCGTCGTGCTCAAGGTCGACAACCGCGGCTCGGCGCGCCGGGGGCTGCAATTCGAAGCTCCGATCGCGCGGAAATTCGGCGACATCGAGGTGAGAGATCAGACCGAAGCACTGCGCTGGCTGACCAGCCTCGTCAATGTGGACCTGTCGCGGGTGGGGATTTACGGCTGGAGTTACGGCGGCTACATGACGCTGATGGCGCTGATGACCGCCCCTGACGTTTTCAAGGCCGGGATCTCAGGGGCGCCAGTCACCTTCTGGGAGGGGTACGAGACCGCCTACACCGAGAAGTACATGGGAACCCCCCAGGACAATCCGGAGGGATACCGTCGCAGCTCAGCGCTCACCTACGTCGATCAACTACGCGGCAAGTTGCTCCTGGTGCACGGCATGCTCGATGAGAACGTCCACTTCCGGCACACGGCGCGTGTGATGCAGGCGCTGATCGATGCCGGGAAGCCATTCGAGACCTTGCTCTATCCGAACGAGCGGCACACGCCGCGCTCGGAGCACGACCGGGCGGACATGGAGCGGCGCCTCCTCGAGTTTTTTCAGCGGACCTTGTGAGCATCCGGGCGCTGGTCTTCGACTTCGACGGATTAATCGTCGACACCGAAGGTCCGATCTTCCGGGCGTGGCAACGGATCTATCGGGAACGCGGCCACGAATTGCCGCGCGAGCGATGGCTGACCATCATCGGAACCGCGGCCGGCCCATTCGACCCGCTCCTCGATCTCCGCGAGCGGACCGGCGAGCCGCTCGAACAGGACGAGCTCGATGGTCTCGAGCGCCGTTATTACAAGGAAGCCACCGCGATGCAGCAACTGCTGCCGGGCGTCGAGAGCTACCTGGCCGACGCGCGCCGGCTCGGGCTCAAGACGGCGGTTGCGTCCAGCTCGACGTCGAGCTGGGTGACCGACCATCTCGAGCGGTTTGGCATCCACGAACACTTTGATGCCATCCTGTGCAGGGAAGACGTGAGTCGAACCAAACCCGATCCCGAGCTCTATCAGAAGGCGCTCGAACGGCTGGCTGTGTCCGCATCCCAGACCATTGCCTTCGAAGATTCCAGCAACGGCATCCGGGCCGCGAAGGCGGCCGGGTTGTTTTGTGTCGTGGTGCCAAACCCGCTGACCGCCGACCTCGACCTGACGAAAGCCGATCTGCGGCTGGACTCGCTCGACGCGATGCCGCTGACGGCCTTGGTCGAGCGGGTTGAGGCCAGCCGGGCGCCATGAAGCGCTGGACGAACCTGGCGTTGTTCGTCCTGCTGGGCGTCGCCTTCGTCACGGGCTGGGTGGCCTTCTTCTATAGCACCGCGCCGTCGCGGGCGTCGCTGATCGTCCATGCCGTCAGCGGTTATGCGATCCTGGCGCTCACGCCCTGGAAGAGCGTGATCGCGAGCCACGCCGTCCGGCGCCGGCGGCCGGGATGGTGGGCGTCGCTGGTGCTCACCGTGCTGATCCTGGTCTCGGTGTTGGCGGGCATCCTGCATTCCACCGGGCTGCTGATCGCCGTCGGTGCCATCAGCGCGATGGAGGTGCACGTGGGCGCCGCGCTCATCGCGATTCCCTTCGTTATTTGGCACGTGATCGCCCGGCGCCTGCCGGTTCGCGCGGTCGATCTGTCGCGGCGAAGCCTGCTCCGGGCGGGCGCCTTGCTCGCCGGCTCGGGTCTGGCCTATGGGGCGGGCGAGCTCGCGGTTCGGGCGCTCACGCTGCCGGGCGCGAAGCGGCGCTTTACCGGTTCGTACGAGACGGGCTCGCTCGACGCGTCGCTACTGCCCGCGACGCAGTGGATGTTCGACACCGTGCCCCGAATCGATCCGGCGAGCTGGCGGTTGCGCGTCCAGATCGCGGGCACGATTCGTGAGTGGACCTACGATCAGCTGCTTGCATTCGATGATCGCGTGCGGGCCACGCTCGACTGCACCGGTGGCTTCTACTCGACTCAGGACTGGTCGGGAGTTTGGTTGAGCCGACTTCTCGATCCCGCTTGTCGACTCCTCCCTCCCCCTTGTGGGGAGGGTCGGGGAGGGGGTCGGGTCGGAGTGGGGGCCCCCACCAGCGTTCATGTCCTGTCGACCACTGGCTATGATCGCCGGTTCTCGATCGAGTCGGTCGGCCGGCTCCTGGTCGCGACAAGGCTGGGTGGGCAGTCCCTCGACCCGGGCCACGGCTTTCCCGTGCGGTTGGTGGCGCCCGATCGGCGCGGTTACTGGTGGGTCAAGTGGGTGACGGCGATCACCCTCGACGAGCTGCCCTCCTGGTGGCAGCTGCCCTTCCCGATGCAATAGTCAAAGAAGCCGAGTCGGGTGGCGCGTGATGTCGGGAAGATTCTCGAAGGTGTAGTAGACCGCCAGCAAGCCGCAGACGACGATCACGGCGATCGGGCTGAACTGCGCCAGGGGGATACAGGCCAGGTAGACGACGTTCCCCACCGAAAAGCGCGGCCAGGCGCGGATCGCTGCTTGACGGTCGATCTCGGGCGCCAGCAGAGGCGGATGCATCACCGCATAGGTCCAGACCGCACCAAAACCGATGGCGATGGCGAAGGCATTGATCGCGTAGAGCGTGGCGGCGGTTTTCGCATCCTCTGGCACCAGGATGTTCGAGCCGAGCTGCGCCGTCGAAAAAGGCAGGAAGACGATCACCATCAACAGCAGCAGGTTGAGAAAGCTCAGCGCCCGGTCGATCCGGACCAGTCGCGAAAACATCCCGTGGTGATTCAGCCACATGACGCCGATGGTCAGGAAGCTCGCGACATAGGCGGCGTACTTCGGCCAGGCACCCAGCAGCGCGTGCAGCAGGCCACCCGGCGCCGCCTTGTCGATCTGGATGTTGAAGATCAGCAGCGTGATGGCGACCGCGAAGACCCCGTCGCTGAAGGCCTCGACGCGCCCCTTGCTCATAGCGCTTCGAGGATAGCGCGGAGCTTAGCGCGAGAGGACGCGGAAGCGGCCGGCTTCCATCCAGGCGACGGCGATACCGAGCGGCACGAGCAGCAACTCAACCGGGATCGCCGTGGTCAACGCGCGGCCGGGCGTGATGGCTGGTAGCTGCTCACCCATCATCAGCGCGATCGAAAGCGAGAGTCCAGCAGCCGCGAGTCCGGCGAGAGCGGCCACCGCCGCGACCGGCGCCTCGTAGCCGTGCTGCGCGGCGATCCCCCCGGTAAGCCGCCGGCGCCCGACCTCGATCGCGCCCAGGAGCAGCACGACGCCAAGGATGAGCTCGGTGTATTTGGTGATCGCAGCGAAGAGCGCGATATTCGGCAGCACCAGCTGCTGGATCAGCGGAGCAAGCAGCCCGTTGTAGGTTCCAGGGCTCGACCGAACAAACGCGTTGAAATGGTCGACGAAGCCCGGATCAGCAAACTTGTTGAGCCCGGATAGCGTGAACTCGATTCCGAGCGCCGCCTGGATCAGTGCCGATGCCGCCAGCGCGGCGTTTCCACTCGCTGGAATCCGACGAACGCGAGCCACGGGCGCCGCGGCCTGATGGGTTCGTTCAGTCGTATTCATCGCTCTCATTCATACCCCAGCGGTGGCTCGCCGGCGACCCGAAAACCGCATCGCGGGCACCCGAGGGCCCCGCGATGGAATAAGGTGGTGGCAGGTTCAGGGATGAGATCAACCATCCGGTTGGGGAAGGTCTTCGGCATCGAGATCGGGTTCAACTGGAGCCTGATCTTCGTTTTTGCCCTGGTGGCGTGGAGCCTGGCGGTGACCGTGCTGCCCCAGGCTGTACCGAACCGCTCGACCGCCGCGTACTGGATCACCGGGCTGATCGGCGCCGTCGTCTTCTACGGCTGCTTGCTGGTGCACGAGCTGTCGCACTCCGTGGTGGCCCGGCGCAACGGGGTGCAGGTGTCCGAGATCACCCTCTGGCTGTTTGGCGGCGTTTCGAAGCTCGCCGGCGAACCACGGAGCCCGGGCGTCGAGGCGTTGATCACGATCGTCGGCCCGCTCAGCAGCATCCTGCTGGCGGTGGTGGCGCTCGCACTCGCCGCGCTCCTGTCGGCGGCCGGAGCCCCGGCGCTGGCTTCCAACCTGCTGCTCTGGCTCGCGGTCCTCAATCTCAGCCTCGGCATCTTCAACCTGGTTCCGGCGTTTCCACTGGACGGCGGCCGCCTGCTGAGCTCGTTCTTCTGGGCACGGTCGGGGACCCGGCAGGGCGGTGTGCATGTCGCGGTCCAGGTTGGGCGGGTTTTCGCCTTTCTGCTGATCGCGATCGGCGCGCTCGAACTCTTCCGAGCCGACGGGTTCAACGGCATCTGGTTGGCGTTCCTCGGCTGGTTCCTGCTCTCGGCGGGGTCGGCGGAGGAGTCCTCGACCGTGACCCGGGCGCTACTCGAGGCGGTGCCGGTCTCGGCCGCCATGTCGTCCCCGGTGGTGACCGTCCCGGAAGCGTTGACGGTCGACCAGTTCCTGGCGTCCGAGGCGGTGCATCATCACTTCACCACTTATCCGCTGCGCGACCCGGCGGGTGAGTTGAGCGGAGTGGTTCGCCTCAATGAGATCGTGCGGGAAGCGTCGCGGGGCGGACACGACCGGAAGTTGCGCGACCTGGCGGCGCCCATGTCGCTGATCCCCACCGCCCGGCCGGACGAGGACCTCGAGGCCCTCCTCGAGCGACTCGATTCGGGGCTCGATCGGCGGGTGCTGGTGCTGGACGGTGGCAACCTGGTCGGGATTCTGTCGCCCACCGACGTGGCCCGGATCGTTACCGTGCGGCAGGCCCTGGGAACGCGGTCCGGAGTCGCCGTTTAAGGAACGGTTTCGTGCTCGCCGCGCCGGCGACGAAAGGCGACGTACAACGTCCCGTCGTAGAGGAGCTTGAGCGTACCGGCCAGGTAGAAGGGCAATCCAAGCGCCGCGCCCTGGATGGCGGCGCCGGACACGATCGGCCCTGCCGCCTGCCCGAGCCCGCGAACCAGCCCGGTGAAGGCGACCGCCCCGGCGCGTTCCGCCGGGGGGACGATGGAGACGACGAATGCTTGGCGGGCCGGCACGTCCATCTGCGAAAGGCTGAAGCGCGCCAGCAGCACCGCGATCGCCCAGGGTAATGACGGACTGAGTGGCACCAGCAGCAACAAGAGATTGCTCGGCGCGTGGGTGAAAACCATCGTGCGGATCAGGCCGATACGGTTGGCCAGCCGTCCCGAAAGCTCGTACGACGCGGCCTGCAGCAGGGCGATGCCGGCGAAGGCCGGGCCGAGGACGTTGGCGCCGGCGCCAAACCGAACGTGCAGCCAGTAGGCGATCACCGAGGTGGCGACCAGCCCGCCGCCCAGCGAGTCGATCGCGAACAGGGCCGTAAGCGGCGTCAGCGCGCGGATCTGCGAACGTGAGAGCGCGACGCTCTTGATCGGCGCCTCCGCGCGCGGCGACAGCCGCAGGGCCAGCGCGGCGGTGACCACCCCGATGACGGCGTAAGGGGCAAACAGCATCCGACCGCGATCGAGACCGGTCGCCGTTCCAGCGACAAGCGCGCCCGCGGCCGCGGCGAGTCCGCCGGTCAGCGAGTAGCGGGCAAAGGCGAGATTACGCCGGTGCGGTTCGGTCGACTCCGCCAGGGCAGCCTGCTCGATCGACGCATAGGCGCCGAAGTCGACGTTGGCCGCACCGAGCATCCCGGTCAGCGCCGCCAGCCCGAGCACGAGTGGCGAGCTGGCAAGCGCCAGGTCGGCACCCGCGACCGCCATCAGCAGACCGGCGCCGGCGAGCGTCCATCGTCGCCCGATCCGCGAGGCGAGCCCCGCCGCGATCACGCCGCCCACCGCGGCGGACAGGAGGCCGAGCGTCAGCAGCAGCCCTATCGCGGTCGGATTCAATCCGCGTGCCTCGAGGAGCAGGCCGATCAGCACGGCCGATATGCCGAAGCCGAAGCCGCGCAGCAGGCGGGCAACGAGGATGAGCGCGAGGTCGCGGTCGATCAGCGCATCGATGGTACTAGGCGCTGGGTCTCTTGAACCTTCAGGACGAAGACGGCGCCCAGGAGCAGGAATACGCCGGCCAGTGCGAAGACCGCACGATATGCGGCTTCGGTGCTGACACCCAGGGCGCTGCCGCCGCCGATGACCACGCTCCCGACCAGCGGGGCGAGGACGGCGGGCAGGTTGCTGGCGATGCTCCAGACGCCGAGGTCTTTTCCGGCCGCGCTCAGCGCCGGCAGGCTGTCCACCGCCAGCGCCCAGTCGACGCTGGTGTAGGCGCCGTAGCCCGCGCCAAAGACCAGGCCCAAGGGCCAGAGCGGTAGGTGCGGCGCGATCACAAATGCCAGAGCCGCCAGCGTCATCAGCCCGCTGGCCACCGCGACGATGCCGACGCGCGCGATGCGATCCGAGATCGTGCCCAGGGTGAGCGCGCCAATCAGCGCACCGCCCAGCGCCAGCAAGGCGACCGCGGCGGTGGACTGGACGAAATTCGTGACGTGCGCGACGTTTGCGAAGTAGTACTCGATGAAGGTCAGGAACAGGGTCAGCCCCAGCATCACGGAGACGCGGGTCAAGAACACCAGGCGAAAGTTGGCGTGACGCAGCGGTGCCAGCCATAGCTCCAAGAAGGGTTGCCGGGCTTCATGGGAGCGCACCGGTTCCTCGCGGATACCGATCACGGTGACCAGCGTGCCGACGATGAGCACAGCGATGCCGAGGGCATAAAAGCGGGTCGCGCCTGCGCGAACCGCCACCGCCAGTCCAGGACCGGACGCGACGTTCCCGAGGAGAAAGCCGGCCGCCACCAGGCTGCCGACATTGCCGAGGATGGTCATCAGCCCGAGATAGCCGGAGGCGGTTCCGCGCTGCTCGGCCGGGACCCGGTCAGGCAGCAGTCCCTGGTAGGCGGCCGTGCCGACATTGGCGGCGATCTGCGCCAGCACGAATCCCAACGCGAAGATCGCAAACGCGGGTGCCCAGGCGAGCGTCAGCATGCCCGCGAGGTAGATCGCGCCGGCGATGACCACGTACGGCCGGCGCCGCCCGAACCGTGACGTCGTCCGGTCGGAGGCCGCACCGGTCAAGGGCTGAGCCGCCAGCGCGATCAGCGCGCCCGCGGCCGAAAGCCCGCCGAGGGCGACGGCCTGGCTCGCGTTCCCGACCGATCCGGGCGCGACAAAGAGCAGCAGTTGGGCCGGAATGACGATCGGGAGCAATGCGGCCGTCTGGAAATTCAGCGAAAACCACAGCAGGCTCAGCGTGAGTTGCTGGCGGACCGACAGTCGTTTCACGCCGGCGCGGGCAGCCGCCGGCGACTCAGCAGCTGGGGCACGCTCATCCAGAGCTCGGCCGGCCAGCGGTCGCGGCGCATCCGGTCGAACTCGCGCCAGCCGTCGCGGTGGTAGATCGGAAGCAGGCCGATCAGGAAATACCGTTGCAGCGACCAGTTCCAGTTGTGGCGGACGGGGCGCACCTCGAAACCAAGGCGACGACCCGGACTGGCAAACATCGTGACGCCGTGAAGGGCGCGAACTGGACCGATCCGCCCATCGGCGATCAGGCTCGCCAGGACGTCAAGGTCGGCGTCGAGCTTATCCATCATCGACCAGGGATTCCAATCGTCGGCCGTGGTTGATCGCATCAGGCCCCGATTGTCGAAATGCAGCTCGATGACGCGATCGCCCCGCTCGACGACGGTGCCATCACTCAATACCAACCGCCGTCCCCAGTGATGGGCGAGCCGGTACCGAAAAACGCCTTCGGGCCGCACCGGACGCGGGTGCCACGACCATTCGAGGAAGTGATCCCACCAGACCCAGACGCTGAGCACGCCGAAGGCGCGGCCGTTGCCCGCACGACCCAGGCGGGGCAGTGCCCACCAGATGGCACCGAGCGTTCTCAGCAGCTGTCGCCGCATCTTTTCGAGTATGACCCAGCCCCTGAGAGAGAATGTATCGGTTGCCTCAGAGCTACGCCGTGGAGACCCACGGCTTGACCAAGCGGTACGCGACCGGCGTGTTGGCCGTCAACAACCTCGACCTGCAAGTGCGCACCGGCGAGGTTTACGGCTTCCTCGGTCCGAACGGCGCCGGCAAGACGACCACCCTGCGCATGCTGTCGGGGCTGCTGCGCCCGACCGCCGGGAGCGCCACCGTTGCCGGCGGTCCGCCCGGCAGCCCCACCAGCCTCTCGCGCCTCGGCGCCATGGTCGAAACGCCCGCCTTCTATCCCTACCTGTCGGGACGGGACAACCTGCGCGTCATGGCTCGCTACTCCAGCGTGGCGAAGTCGCGAATCGAGCCCGTGTTGAAGCAGGTGGACATGGCCGACCGGGCGCGGCATAAGTTCAAGACCTACTCGACGGGGATGAAGCAACGGCTCGGCGTCGCCTCGGCGCTCCTCAAAGACCCGCAGCTGCTGATCCTTGACGAGCCGACCAGCGGGCTCGACCCGCAGGGCACGGTCGAGATGCGCGAGCTGATCAAGGACCTGCGCAGCGGAGGGCGCACCGTGCTGCTGTCCAGCCACCTGCTCAACGAGGTGGAGCTCACCTGTGATCGGGTGGGCGTCATTGCAAAGGGAAAGCTCGTTGCCGAGGGGACCGTCGACGAATTGCGCGCGCGCAGTGGTGGCCAGTCGTTGCTGGTTCGGGCGAGCCCGTTGGACCAGGCCCGTCGCTTGCTCGAATCGCTACTCAAGCCGGACCAGATCCAGCTTCATGAGGGCGTGTTCACGCTCAGAGTTGATCCTTCGCAGGCCGCGCCCATCAACCGGCGACTGGTCGCGGACGGCCTCGATGTCAGCGAGCTGCGGGTCGCCGAACAGTCGCTCGAGG
>Ga0307479_10004526_pt1 | contig 12719 bp, 11 predicted proteins | sample atmos_gasesECM4C_FD_203743 | JGI IMG/M metagenome (GOLD analysis project Ga0307479, IMG submission 203743) | Hardwood forest soil microbial communities from Morgan-Monroe State Forest, Indiana, United States - atmos_gasesECM4C_515 | ecosystem: Environmental > Terrestrial > Soil > Temperate...
GTCACCCTTTGACGAAACAGGCGTGTGCGAAGCGGTGCCGGCGTGGCGTTTTCGAAGAAAAAGACGGTGCCTGCGCAGACGCCAGATCAGAACTGAAATCGTAGTCCACACCACAAGCGCTGCGAACAGGGCGATCGCTCCGTTCGACACGGGCACCAGTTTCCATGCAGTAAGAGCGAAACCGACGAGGCCGATGCTTCCGATCGCTGCGCCGCGCGCATCCAGAGCGGCAGCCTCTCGCCCGCGAGTGGTATTTGATATTCCCGCTTTCCTTTTCTTCTCTCGCTCGTGCTTTTCGAGCAGAGTAGCGCTCGCAGGAAAAAGCGCAGGGAAAGCGAGGAACAAACCGCCGAACACGGGCCCATAGCGGTTCGCCAGCAGCCCTGTAACAGCGGTGATTGCACCTCCGAAGAGAAAGCGCACGGCTAACTCATACCATTTCGTGTCTTTCAAATCAGAAATATCGAAGTGAACTCTCATTGGCAGTCATCGCAGCAAGATATACCAGGCTCCCATCGCGCAAATCATCCACACCGCAATGGCTGAAGATGCTGCGGAAGTAGCATTCAGCTTGTACTTCATCATCAACCGCATCGCCACCATCGCGTACAAGAACAGAGCGATGGCGCCGAAGATCATCGACCTCGCCTCCACCGCCGCGAATAATTTCCCCTCGCTCAGAATCGTCAACGCAAGCGTACCTATCGCTACTGAAGGCGCCGCCGCGAAGAGGCCGGCAAAGCTCTTGGGCTTCAACGCGTCAGCAAACGCGGCGAACAGCGATACGACAAGACCGCCAATGATGAACCGGAAGAGAATTTGCATCGGTCGATTGCTCGGCAAAATTACGCGCCGTCACAAATGTTGCGGGGACATTACAACGCAGCTCCGGGCGCATTGAAATCAGCACTTCGCGGTATGCCAACCCACAACAAAAAAGCCTATTTTGTATCGATTAGAAATTTGCAAATGCATGTTTTTAGGCTTGATACGGACATTCTTAATCGCGGTGTATCGATTAGAAATTTGGGTCTAATCGCGACAATTGGCCTGCCGCTACCGACCATTCGATGAGGTTCGTTCAGTGAATCTTGGCTGGCAGGTATTTCTTGTCAATCTTCGCGATGATCACGTAGTTCGGGTCCACCATCTCCGTTACGTGAATCTTGGCCACCTTTGAGAGCAGCTCATACGCGTCGAGCTCCGAAAGTCCATAGTCGGCATGAATCCACGCGATCAACTGCGTGAACGCGATCCGCAGAGAATCGTCGAGCGGGCGATAAATTCCGGCGGCCATGATTTCGTCGGCATTTTCGAAGCGCGGCCAATCGATCTTTTTACCCTTAATCACGGAAACGCGCATCCGGACTCGCAGCGGAACTTCAACCGCTGTGCCTGCCACTTCGCCATCGCCCATAGCTGCGTGTCCATCACCCATATAGAGCAGCGCGCCGCGAACATTCACGGGAAGGTAGAGCGTATTGCCCACGCTCGCTTCCGGCGCGTCCATATTGCCGCCAAATTCCGCGGGCACCACCGAACTGCGCGCCTCGCCGCCTGCGGGCGCAACTCCGATGCAGCCCAGGAACGGATGCAGCGGGAGCTTCACGGAAAAATTTGAGTCGAGGGCGTGAAACGTGGCGGTGCCCGCCGCGTTGTCGATCGGATAGAACCAAATGCGTTCTGGCAGCGGAGGATGGACCATCGGCGTGTAGAACGTCTCGTTGAGCGCTCCAAACCCCGGAGCAAACGCGCCAACGCCTTGCGAGGAGTCCACATCCATCTTGAGAAATTCGATCGCGAGTGTGTCGCCTGGTTCCGCGGTGTCGATGTAAAAGGGTCCACTCAACGGGTTGTCGCCTTTTACGAGCGCAAGCGTGTCGCCTGGCTTTTGAAGCGCGTTGCCGAACGCGTCCACTGTGTTCGTTTCGAGAACGTCCCCAGGAGCGAGCTTTGCAACGGGCGCCGACGTTCCGTTATATGTGTACTTCACGTCGTCCATCGTCGTGTGATACTTCACCACATTTTGAGCGCAAGCAAGCGGTGCGCAGAACAGCGCCAGAGCGAATCCCACTACGGTCCGATCCATCATTGATGGCTCCTTTGTAATCACGAGCTCCCGATTATGATCCCCACAGCGAACACCAGACCGCCTCCCACCACGACTTGCAGTGACGACGCGAAAAGTGGCGTGTCCATGTAGCGATGCCGGACGTAACTGATAATCGCCAGCTCGATCGCCACTACGACCATGGCCGCGACGAGTGCGGCATGAAAATTCGTGATGAGAAATGGCAGCGTGTGTCCGAGTCCTCCTGCCGCCGTCATGAGACCAGTCACAAGGCCGCGGACGACAGGCCGCCCCCGTCCAGTGAGCGAGCCATCATCTGAAAGCGCCTCGGCAAACGCCATCGAAATCCCGGCGCCGAGCGATGCCGCCAGCCCGACGCGGAATGCATCCCAACTGCTGTGCGTGGCGAGCGCCGCCGCAAAAATCGGTGCGAGCGTGGAAACCGAGCCGTCCATCAGGCCCGCAAGCCCGGGCTGAATAATCTGCAGCATGAACATTCGCCGGCCCGCCTTTTCTTCCTCGTCATGGGCACCCGTGGTGACCTGATCCTCTTTGAGCGATTCCGCTTTGGCGTAATGCTGCCGCTCGACTTCTGCTAAATTTCCTAGAAGCTGGCGAATCGAAGCATCCGTCACGTGGCTGATAGCGCGCTCGTAGAAGCGCCGCGTCTCGAGTTCCATCACCTCCGCCTGCTTGCGGACATTCTGGATTCCCAGCGGGCGCACGAGCCATTCAGGACGGCGTTCAATGAAACCTTTTACGTCCTGCCGGCGAATCAACGGAATGTGCTCGCCGAATTTCTCGCGATAAAGATCGAACAACGCTTGTCGATGCCCCGATTCCTCCGCCTGCATCTCCTCGAACATTTTCGCGCTGGCTGGATAGCTTTCGCGTAAGCCGTCGGCGAAATCGCCGTAGACGCGCCCGTCTTCCTCCTCGAGAAAAATCGCCAACGCCAGAATTTCCCGCTCGGAAAGCTGCTTGAAACTCTTTTTCGCCATCGCTGCCCCCGGGGACATTAAATCATGGAAGCGCGTGGGGTTGACCGGCTTCAGAATAAGCGCGGACGCCAGTCACATCGGAAATGAGTCTTACTAATCGTGCGGCGCATCCATTCAATAGCGGCTTGCCCGCTGTGTCAGCTACCGACCGACGGAGGTATCTAAAATGCCGGAAACACTCGGATTTATAGGACTGGGAAACATGGGAGCGGCGATTGCGGCGAATCTTCTCAAGGCCGGTTATGGCCTGCGGGTGCACAACCGAACCGCCGCAAAAGCTGCTCCACTCGTCGAGAAGGGCGCCACGCTGGCGCCGAAGCCGGCGGATGTTGCTGAGCCGCGCGGCATGGTGTTAACGATGGTGGCGGACGACCGCGCACTGGAAGATTTGTGCCTGGCGAGCGGCTCGTTCGTCGAACGCCTCGGCCCCGGCGGAGTTCACATTTCCCTCAGCACGATCGCGCCGGCGACAGCCGAGCGCCTCACCGAGCACCATGCAAAATATGGAGTCACCTACCTCGCCTCGCCCGTCTTCGGCCGCCCTGAAGCGGCTGCGGCCGCCAAGCTCTGGATATGCGTCTCCGGAGCAGCCGTCGCAAAGGAAAAGGCAAAACCAATTCACGCGGCAATCGGCCAGGGCGTTTTCGATTTCGGCGAAGGCGTCGCGAGCGCAAACGTCGTAAAGCTTTGCGGGAATTTTTTGATTGCATCAGCCATCGAATCGCTCGCCGAATCGCTCGCGCTGGCGGAAAAGAGCGGCGTCGATAAGAAGGCCCTCGCCGATATGCTCGGAAAAACGATCCTCGCTTGTCCCGTTTACCAGGGATACTCAAAACAAATCGCGGAGGAGCGCTTCGAACCAGCCGGTTTCCGTCTGGCCCTCGGACTGAAAGACATCACCCTTGCGCTCCAAGCTGCCACCGCAAAATCAATGCCGATGCCTGTGGGAAGCCTGTTGCGCGACCGTTGGCTTGCTTCGGTTGCTAAAGGCCGCGGGGATCTCGATTGGACTGGCGTTGCATTGAGCGTCGCCGAAGATGCGGGATTGAAAAACGAAAGGCCGAAAAATGAGAGCGTGCGTACTGCGGGCCGCAGCGCCGATTGAAACGAATCCTCTGGAATTCGCCGACGTCCCCGTGCCGCAACCCGGGCGAGGCGAAGTGCTGGTGCGCGTGAATTTTTGCGGAGTATGTCGCACTGATTTGCACGTCGTCGAAGGCGAATTGCCGCCTCGAAAATCTCCTGTAATTCCCGGGCACCAGGTGGTTGGCGTCGTCGAGAAATGCGGCGAAGGAGCAGGGCGTTTTCGCGTAGGGGCGCGCGCGGGAATTGCGTGGCTGCATAGCACGGATCAGACCTGTGAATACTGCCGCGCGGGAATGGAAAATCTTTGCGACCATCCTGAGTTTACCGGTTACACCGTCGATGGCGGATATGCGCAGTACGCCGTAGCGCGGGAGGATTTTGTATACGAGATTCCGGAAAACTTTGACGATGAACAGGCCGCTCCACTTCTCTGTGCGGGAATTATTGGCTTCCGCTGCCTGCGAATTTCTGGAATCAAAAAAGGCGGACGTCTCGCGCTCTACGGTTTTGGCGCGGCCGGGCATGTGGCGATTCAAGTGGCGCGACATTGGGGCGCGGAAGTATACGCGGCCACTCGCGGCAAAAAGCATCAGGAGCTGGCTCGCAAGTTGGGCGCCGTGTGGGTGGGCGAGGCCGCCGACGCGCCTCCGGACAAGATTGATGCGGCCATCATGTTTGCGCCCGCCGGTGAATTGGTCCCGCCGGCGTTGAAGGCACTGAAGAAAGCTGGAGTGCTGGTCCTCGGCGGAATTCACATGAGCCCGATTCCGGAATTTGACTACGATCTGTTATACGAAGAGCGCGTGATACGAAGCGTTGCCAACAACACGCGCAAGGACGGCAGAGATTTCCTCCGCGTCGCTGCGGAAATTCCGATCCGCAGCGAGGTCACTCTCTTTCCACTGCGCGAAGCCAATCGCGCCCTGAATGATCTGAAGGCGGATTGCATCAACGGCGCCGCGGTGTTGGATTGCAGGCAATGACGTCTCCGGCCTTTTAGTGGCACAGGCACTCCTGCCTGTGCGCTTTGCCTTGAGGCACCATTTGAAGACGACAAGAACCGCAAGGATATCGCAATGAAGGTAGTCTCGCTCAACGTAGCCGTGCCGCACACCGTCGTCTGGAAAGACCACGAAATCCGCACCGGAATTTTCAAGGCACCGGTCGAGGGCCCTGTGATGATGCGACGCTTGAACCTCGACGGCGATCGCCAGGCTGACTTGACCGTGCACGGCGGCCCCGCCAAAGCGGTCTATGGATACCCGTCTGAGCACTATCCGCTCTGGAAAAGCGAATTGCCGGAGATGACGCTGGCATGGGGAATGTTCGGCGAGAATCTCACGACGGAAGGAATGATCGAGCACGAGATTCACATCGGAGACAAATTTCGAATCGGCGAAGCAATCGTGATGGTCACCCAACCGCGAACGCCGTGCTATAAACTCGCGCTCAAATTCGAGCGCGACGATATGTTGAAACGCATGCTCACGAATGGACGATCCGGATTTTATTTTGCGGTGGAGCAGCAAGGAATCGTAAGAGCGGGCGACGCAATCGAAAGAATCCACAAAGACCCCGAAAGAATCAGTATCGCCGAGATCAACACCCTCTACAGAGATGGCGGTAAAGATGCTAATCTTTTGAAACGCGCAGCGAATCTGGAAGCCCTGCCCGAAAGTTGGCGAGACTACCTCCGCGAAGAATTGAAATCGCTCGAACACGCAACCTGACGGGATTCATTTGAAACTTGGCGGCTCACTCCTCGACAAGAGTTTCCAGGCCGGAATTGCGATCAAGGGATTCGACGGCGTGCTCGAATGCATCGGCGGCGTGCTGATCTGGTTTATCAAGCCGAGCGCCATGAATGAATTCCTTCGGCTTGCAGCACTGCACGACCTGCCGGGCAAGTACGACGAAGTTATCGTCGCCCACCTTTTTCATTGGACTCAATCCCTCGCGAACGGCGGGAGGGAATTCGCTTCAATCTATCTGATTACGCACGGGCTGTCGAAAGCCTTGCTGGTAATTTGCCTCTGGATGAATAAATTGTGGGCCTACCCGCTGACGATGGTCGTGTTCGCAGTGTTTTGCGTGTACCAGATACATCGATTTACGCACACGCATTCGATTTTTCTGGTGTTGCTTACGATCTTCGATCTCATCTTGATTTACCTTACCTGGCGGGAATACCTGCAGAAGAAGCGCGCGCGCGACGAGGACTCCAAAACCGCCAAAGAAGCGCCGAAGCCGCAGGAGTCGAACGCGTAACCGGCGAAGATCGAGTCCAGCCGGCGAACTATTTGCTACTCCATCCGGTTTTCACTCTTCCAAAACAACTGATCTTGTATCCCGCTCCCTTGCATCGTGAAGCGCCCTGGCTCGTTCCAGGGCTTCCTCAACATTGCGGCAAATGTTTTCAGATCCGACGTGCTGCTCGAACTCAGCCTGCTTCATTAGCCGCGCCGGTTGTTCGCGGGCGCCACATAGGACAAGCTCCCTGCCAGAGCTGTGGACCGCGTCCGCAAGTTTTTCCAGCGCCTGCAGGCCGGTGGCATCAATTGCGGTCATGTTTCGCAGACGCAGAATCACGATCGGCGGCAATTCCTCGATCTGCGCCAAGATTTCTTCAATCTTGTCGGTCGCGCCAAAAAGAAACGGTCCGTGAATGCGGAATATCGTCACGTAAGCTGGAATTTCCTTGTGCTGCAGCATGTGCGCATAACCTTCGCGAACATATTCCTCTGTCACCTGGGAGACAGTCGTTGTCGAAGTAACCTTGCGGATGAACACAAGCGCGGCGAGTATCATCCCCACTTCCACCGCAACGGTCAGATCGGCGAACACAGTCAGTAGAAACGTAACTGCCCACGTCCCGATTTCCAGATGGGACAGCTTCAGCAACTCTGGAATTTCTCTCCACTCACCCATGTTGTAAGAAACCACGAAAAGAATTGCAGCAAGCACAGCCAGCGGAATAAATCGCGCGAGCGGCGCGGCAAATAGCACAATCGCGAGCAGCGTGAGCGCATGAATCATTCCAGCCACCGGCGTTTTTGCGCCCGAGCGAATATTCGTCGCAGTGCGAGCGATTGCGCCGGTCGCCGGCAAACCTCCGAAGAGTGGCGAAAAAATGTTGGCGACGCCCTGCGCTACGAGTTCGACGTTCGGATTGTGTTTGCTGCCGCTCATGCGGTCGGAAACCACGGCGGACATCATTGACTCGATCGCTCCGAGCATTGCGACGGTGACGGCCGGTGAAATCAGCGGTCGCAGCAAGTCAAAACGAAATTGCGGTATCTGCAATTTTGGCAAGCCGGAGGGAATTCCTCCGAAGCGCGTGCCAATCGTTTCAACCGGCAGCTTGAAAATGGCGACGATCGCCGTTCCGATGAAAAGCGCCACGATGTAGCCCGGCACTTTCTTTACATAGCGCGCGAAAACAAGAAATAGCGCGAGAGCAAGCACACCGAGAGCTGTTTCGGGCAGGGAAAGCGTTCGGAAATTCCGGACAAGAATTTCCATGCGGGCCAGAAATTCCCCAGGGACTTTATCGACTTTGAGCCCGAAGAAATCCTTGATTTGCGTGCTGGCGATAATTACGGCAATTCCGTTCGTGAATCCCACTACCACGGGCCGCGGAATGAATTTTACTGCGCTGCCGAGCCCGGTGATTCCGAGAATTACCAGCATCACGCCCGCCATCAGCGTGCACATGTACAGGCCGTCCAAGCCGTGTCTTGCCACGATGGCGTAAACAACCACGACGAAAGCCCCGGTGGGCCCACCGATCTGAGTGGAAGAACCTCCCAATGCGGAAATCAAAAAGCCGGCAATGATCGCCGTGTAAAGACCGGCTTGCGGCGGCACCCCCGAAGCGATTGCAAAAGCCATTGCGAGCGGAAGCGCAACCAGGCCGACGGTGACTCCAGCCACAACGTCCGCGACAAATTTTCGTCCGTTGTAATCCTTGAAGCACTGAACCGATTTCGGAAGCCAGTCGTCGTAGATCATTTGTAAGGGTTTCGGGCGGTGAAGGGACCGCTCGAGGCAATTTTAGCAGTCAGCGGCGTTCAGACTGGGTCGGAGATTGCGGAACGGAGCAAACAAGATAAGGGCCACCAGTTTGAAACAGTCCGCACGCTACAAGGCCGGGGAAATGATGTCCGCTCAAGAGCTTGTAATAGAACGAACGGTCGTGCTATTATCTGATCATGGCAAAACACTCACGCCACCATTCGCTGAGCCGTTCGCGGCAGCCACTGATAGCCGCTGCACCAGCCGGCGTCGCGGCAGCGAATCAGGGCAGGCGTCCGCGCGGTATAAAGACTCGCGGCGCGATTCTGCAAAAAGCCGTAAATATCGCCTCGCTCGAAGGTCTCGAAGGGCTCACCATCGGCAAACTCGCCACCTCCCTGAAGATAAGTAAGAGCGGCCTGTTCGCTCACTTTGGTTCGAAAGAAGACCTTCAGTGCGCCGTCGTACAAGAGGCCGGTCGTATTTTCGTGGAGACAGTCATTCGGCCTGCTTTTGAGGCGCACGGCCTCGCGCGTTTGCGATCTCTCTGCGGGAACTGGCTCGGCTATGCCGAAGATAAAGTTTTCCCTGGCGGATGCTTTTTTGCTGCCGCGTCGCTCGAATTCGACGACCGGCCCGGCAAAGTGCGCGACCTTATTGTTGAGTCGCTCAAGCGATGGCTCGCGACGCTCGAGCAGGCGCTCCGCGACGCGCAGAATGCGGGAGAAATCCGGAAGGATGTGGTCGCGCGCGACTTCGTATTCGAAATTCAGTCGCTCGCTCTGGGAGCGAACTGGGCGTCGCGCCTTTTCCGCGACGATAGCGCGTTCCGCCGCATCCGCCGGGCAATTCTGGAACGAATCGATCAGGTAACCGAGCCACACGCGAGGCGATAATGCGAACCCAACGAGGCGGGCTCATGTTCGTGAGCGCGGCTCTCGTTTGTTTGTTTGCGGTGCCGTCACTTCGCGCGCAAACGCCGCCTTCCGAATCTGAAATTCCTCTCCAGCGCTGCGATCGCTTGCCGGTGGCGATTGTAGAAGTGAATAAAGCCGCGAAGCGATTCCTTGTAGACACTGCCGCCACATCTATGCTCAATCAGAAATCATTCAAGAGCGGGCGGTCCACGGACGTTCGCGTTCAATCGTGGAATAAGACGACTTCACTAAGTGCTCGCGAAGTGATGGTAAACGAGCTGAGTTTGGGCGGCCATCATCTTCAAAATCTCAAGCTGCCGGCCATCGACCTGAGTGCCATCGCAAAAGCGTGTGGCGGACCCATCGATGGAATTCTCGGGGTCGATCTTCTCGAACAGCTGGGTGTGACGATTGATTTGCAGCGCAGCGTCGCTCGTCTGGGCGTGCCACCTCCCAATTCATCCGAGCTTTCGTTGATTGCGGATATGGAGCGCTCGATGGAATCGTGTTCAGAGGCGTTCAACGACGCCGACGCGGTTGGGCTGGCATTCTGCTTCGATCGCGATTTTGTGCTGAGTTTGCCCGAAGCGGAGTACCGCGGCAGGGATGAGGCGGCCAACTATTTCCGCGAGCAGTACTTCAATATGCGACCGCACGTGCACATGTCGATGACCATGAACGATCAGCGCGTCGTTGGCGACATCGTATGGAGCGCCTACGACTACACGCTCGAATCACCGACGCTCCACTTCGCCGGGCGCGGAATGATGCTCTGCCGCAAAAGCGAAAATCGTTGGTACATCCTCAGCATGCACGAATCGCCGACAACAACGAGCGCGATTCCGAAGCGTTAGTCCGCCAAGAGTGCGCGAGAAATCATCGAAGACCGATTCCGAATTTAACTATGCTGCCGGCTGCTTCAGGATTTGCGCCAGAGAGTTCAACCGTTTGGCATCCGTTGGACTCTTCGCTGTGGCAGCACTCTTCTCCAGTGATGGCGCCATCCGCTTCAACTTCGCCGCGTTGCTCTTGCTCATGTGCGAAGTCTCCGCGCTTTGGATCGCCTTCTGAAGAGATGTGATTTGGTCTGCGGACAAAGCTTGCGAACGGGCCAGTTGATCCAGGTATGCTTTCGCCACGACCAACTTTGCAGGCCATTCGATCTTCTGCTGGTTCTGGACGTTTAGCGTAGCCACTTGGACCGTCTTGGCCGCGTCGATTTCGTTCTGGGTGAGGAATTTCGTCGGCGAGAGTTCAAAGACGTCGAGCCCGCGCGCAATTTCGGAGCCGTAGATATTGCCGTTGTACCAGTAAGCCGACCAGTAGCCGCCCAGCACCAGCGAATTCGTATCAATCGGGCCGCGATCGAAATAGGCAATCTCCGTCGGATGCGCCGCGTCGGTGAAGTCCACCAGCGAAATGCCGCCTTGATACCAGGCTTGCACTTCGATATCGCGGCCCGGAACTGGAACCAGCGAGCCGTTGTGCGCTACGCAATTCTCTGTGTCGCCCTGCGCTGCCGGCAATTTGTAATAGCTCGCGAGACTGAGCTTGTCGTCCTTCAGATGGAAGATGGCATCCGCGCCCCACTTGTTGGGGTCGTTGGCGCGGCAGCGCGCGCCGAGGCCGCCGCCCCACTCGTCGGTGAAAACGACTTTCGAGCCATCATTCGAAAATGATGCCGAGTGCCAGTAAGAGTAGTTTGGATCGTTCACGGCATCCACTCGCTTTGGATGGACGGGATCTTTGATATCGAGCAGAATTCCATTGCCCGAGCATGCGCCCGCCGCGAGGCCGATCGCAGTGTAGACCGTTATGTCATGGCATTGGTCTGTGTCTACCGGCTTCTTCTCTTTCTCGTCGCCATGGCTGCCGCCATTGTTCAGGCCATTGAGGGCGCCGGTGCGCGGATCGATGAACAAACGAGGACTCGAAACGATTTTCGCATCTTGTGGCGCCGCCACTGGAACCTTGATTATGTCGATGCGAAACAGAGCCGTATTCGGGTCTTTGTCAGGAGTTTCGCCCGAGCAGCCGGTCAGCTCTTCCGATTGGCGGACGAACGATGTTCCAGACACGTAGATATAGACGTTGTTCTTGTCGTTTGGATCGAGCACGAGCGTGTGAGTATGTGATCCGCGGCAGGTCTGCACTGCCGCTACCTGCTTTGGATTCTTAATGTCGGAAATGTCGAAGATTCTCACGCCGCGAAAACGGTCCTTCTCCGGCGGAGGTGGGCGACGTTCTTTTTTCTGGCCCGGAACTCGAGGAGGTGGCGGAGGCGCCGGAGGAAATCCCTGCGTGCCGCAATCCAACCGTCCATTCGGCATTTCTACGGACATGAACAATAGATTCTCGTACACCGACACATCACCCTGCCCGCCGGGGCATACCATCGTCGTTAGCAAAGTTGCATTGGCCGGGTCGGAGACGTCAAAAATATTCACGCCATAAAAATTTCCTTGGAATAAGTGTTTACCCTGGAATGCAAGGTCCGAGTTGCCAAATGCGAGTTGTGCGATCACGATTTGCAACGGTTTGGGGATTTTCGAGAGGGGGATGGGCAGACCGAGTTGACCAATCGTCTTCGCCACTTTCGGATCGTCAGGATCGGAAGCGCCCAGCTGAAATGCATCAGGCTTCTTGAGCAGCAAGAGATGCTTTATGCCCATCGACGTTTCACCGGCATCATACAGCCCAGGCGTGAGCTTGGCGCGCGGGTCGTTCACGTCTGATCCTGTCATCCCCGCCGGTAGAGGCCCAGCCGGCTCCGGCATAAATGGATTCTTGTCGTCGTCATCCTGCCCTTGAGCGGCTTGAGGCTCAGAAGCCTGGGGTGAAGGCTGCTGGGGCGCAGGCTTTTGCTCCTGCGCGCTCACACGAGGGCACAAAAGAATCGCGGCCACAATCATGCAGGCCAGATGCAAAGCAACACGCTGCAATCGGCTCATCATTTCTCCTCTGAAGGCTTTTTCACCCGCTCCGGCTGATCCTTATCCAACATAGACTGCATAATTCTGATTTCGGCTCGTTGCCCGGTGTCTACATCGGTCGCGAAGTTGAACAACTCGGCATCCTGTCCCGCTCCCGGCATATCGAACAAATCCTTCACCATGATCAGCGCGCCATTGTGGTGCTGGATCATTCCCGTCAAGAAGAGGCGATCGAACTCCGCGCCTTTTGCCTTCCTCAGCGCGTCCATCTGTTCAGAGGTCAGCATGCCGGGCATGAGAGCCATCGAATGTGATGAGTGATCCGCGGGTTTGTCCATGTCAGACATTTTTGCCGGCATTTCCGGCATCGCCATGGAGAGCGGTGCCCCGCGAGTCGCCAGCCACCGCCGCATAAATTTGATCTCGTCCGATTGCGAGCTGCTAATACGTGCGCCGAGCGAGCGCAATTTCTCGTTCTCGGTGTGCGACGGAATCAGCGCAGTCATCTCCACCGCCTGCGAATGATGCATGATCATTCCCTGCATGAACTCCACATCCGCCTGCGAGGGCTGCGGTAGGGTGGCCCTCGTTGTTTCCGGCAGCGTCCTGCTAGGTTTCCCCGGCGCACCTGGCTGGACTACAACTGGCGCGTCCGCAGCATGAGTCTGCTGTGCACGCGCAGCCGGGGGAAAAAAGC
>Ga0307479_10004527_pt1 | contig 12719 bp, 1 predicted proteins | sample atmos_gasesECM4C_FD_203743 | JGI IMG/M metagenome (GOLD analysis project Ga0307479, IMG submission 203743) | Hardwood forest soil microbial communities from Morgan-Monroe State Forest, Indiana, United States - atmos_gasesECM4C_515 | ecosystem: Environmental > Terrestrial > Soil > Temperate...
CGCAGTTGTGTTGCTGAGTTCGTGTACGGTACCCGCCATGGCACAGTCGTTCCGCGTACAGTGCCCGACCAGCACCATCACTCACCCATCAGGCTTAAATAACAACAATGCGGAGCCGGCCTACAAGGGCCCAACCGTATTCCAGCAAAACACGTTGGGCTTCCAGGCGCCGACTGCGAACGTGAACGGCGCCATCAAGTGCCAGCAGATCTCCGGCGGCGACGGCTACGCGACGATGGCCGACGGCACGCAGACCTTCATGTTCTCGTTCGGGCCGCTGTCCGGGCTGGCCGATATGGCCAAGGGTCTGCCGGGCACGCAATTCCCGAGCATCTTCAATGTCCCGTACTCTGGCACGGTCCAACCTGGCGATCCCGCCACAACCGACGGTGCGACTGACTACGCCGGAGCGCAGACGGCAACCGTCTCGTCCTATACGGTAGGCAACATCAATGCCAACTACGCGACGGGAGGCACAACGGGTGCTGCCGGTCCCGGGCCCTCGTTCACGTTCAACGGCGCCATCGGGCTGTCTCCTGATGTGCCGTTCATCGACACCATCTACGACATCAGCGAGTCCGGCCACACGGTCACGGTCATCCTGAACGCGCCCTCGGGCTTCGCTTTGGGCGACACGGTAGTCATTTCGGGAACCGGGACTGCCTACGACGGCAAATTCACCGTGACCGCCACCAACGTCGTGAACCCCATCTTTTCGGCAATCCAGGCGTTCCAGTACACAGACCCCGCCACGGGGTTGCCGGATATCACCGAGTCGGCTACTGCAACCGCCGCATCGGTTCCGACCATCGACGGCCACGTCGATCCGCGCCAAATCATGGATGTGGGCGTCATGAACGGCAACATTCCGGCGCCCCTGATGGCATTCGACGAAGACGACGAGTTCTTCCTGACGCTGACCAACGTCGGCATGATCATGCGGCCGGACCTGTTCGAGCAGCACACCGTCCACTTCCACGGCTATCCGAACGCCTCCTCATTCTACGACGGCGTGCCGGATGCATCGGTCGCGATCAACATCGGCGGCAGCTTCACCTACTACTACCTGGCTCCGGATGCCGGCACTTACTTCTGGCACTGCCACATCACACCCCCCGAGCACCTGCAGATGGGCATGGTTGGACAGCTGTACGTGCGGCCGCGGCAGAACCGGGTTCCGGCTGACGGCACCACGACGCTGTACTCGTCACTGCAGCTGCAGGAGACCGATCTGCGCACCGCCTGCAACCCAGCGGCTGACATACTGTGCACCAACCCACTGCCAAATCTGGCCAGTGCGCCCGGCGCCAACACCGTCACGCACGCCAACAACAAGAGCAACACGCCGACGCTCTACGCCTACAACGATGGCGACGGTTCGACCGCCTACGACGTCGAGTACCCGCTCCAGATGCACGGCTTCGACCCGAACTTCCACTTCGTCGGCATGACTTTCAATCCTGAAGCGTTCGCCGATATGAAGGACAAGTACTACCTGTTGAACGGGCGCAGCTACCCTGACACAGTGAATCCCGGTCCGCAGCTGACGCAGTCGTCCGACGGCCGCGCCCACTTTTCGCAGCCGCTGAATTCGATCATCAACATTCCGGTCGGCGGAAAGGCTCTGCTGCGCATCTCCGACCTGTCCGTGGCGGAATACGCAACGTTGGCCTCCCTGGGCATCCCGATGCACGTGATTGGCTACAACGCCAAGCTGCTGCGCGACCAGGCAGGCAACAACACTGAGTACTACAGCAACTCGATCACCCTGGGCGGCGGCGAGTCGCTCGACGTGATCCTGGATGCCAGCGATACGACATGCGGGTCCGCGGGATGTGGAGCAACCACCTGGCCGGTGGGCAGCGTGTTCTATCTGTACAGCCCCAATCTCGACTATCTGTCCAACGATGCTGAGAACTTCGGCGGGATGATGACCGAGGTCCATATATGCAACGCGGTGGATCCCACTACGAAGGTCTGCACCTAGAGCGAGGAGAGGCGCCATGCGTCAGTCAAACACGAAAAGCTTGATCGAGCGGCTTGCGCCGGCCGGCACGGCCGGCGCCCTCTGCCTCCTGGCTGCGACAGCCAACGCCGCGGCCCCCGGAATTACGGGCACTGGGGGTGTGAACGCTACGTTCAATCTGACCGCCCAGACGGCCTACCTGAATCAGCCCGACGGACAGACTGTGTATTCGTGGGGTTATGGTTGCGTCAGCAATCCCCCGGCGGGCCAGTTCGTCGGCGTCACCAACAATGCCAGCTGCTCGAACATGCAGGTGCCCGGCCCCACGTTGGTCGTCACCGAAGGGCAGACCGTCACTGTGACGCTGAGCAACCAGTTGCCTGCAGCGGCTGGCAATACGTCGATCCTGTTCCCCGGGTTCCAGGTGTGCGCGGGAACCATTTCAGGTATCACCACGGCGAACCCGGCCGGCACCTGCACACCGGCTGCGGGCAACGGAGTCGCCGGGCTGTTGACGCAGGAGGCCGCCTCCGGAAGCACAGTCACGTATCAGTTCGTCGCAACGAGCCCCGGTACGCGCTCCTACTACAGCGGCACGCAAGGCGACCTGCAGGTGGAAATGGGCCTGTACGGCGCGATCATCGTGTTACCGGCCAACGCCCCCAGCGTGTGCGGGACGTTGACCAGCCCCACCACCTCCGGACTGCCTCCTTTGAACCCCGGCGGGAATGGCAAAGCGCGAGCGCAATGGGGTGAATCCGACTTCCGCCTCGCCACCGCGGCCTACGACCACCCCGCCAGCTGCTACGACCGGGAGTATCTGTTCCAGTTCGCCGAGATGGATCCCAACATCCACAAGGCGGCGCTGGCGCAGGTGACGGCGCTGACGGGCTGCACTGCGGGTGCTGCGGGATGCAGCCTGCAGGTACCCACCGAGCCGTATCACCCAGGGTACTTCATCATCAATGGCCGCTCGATGCCTGACGACATGGATCCCAACTACGGTGGTGAATATCCACACCAGCCGTATAACGGCAATCCGCACATGCACCCGGGCGAAATGGTCCTGCTGCGGGTCATCGGCCAGGGCCGCTGGCAGCACCCGTTCCACGAGCATGCGAACCACGTCCGCATTCTTGCGCGCGACGCGAACCTGATTCTGAGCAAATCGAACGTTCTGTATCAGAGTGGCATCAACAACGCCACGACGAGCGCGCCAGGGCTCGCTGGAGCGCCGCTGTTCACCACGACCACTACGCCGGGGCAGGCCTTCGACGGGATCTTCTATTTCACGGGCCGAGGCCTGAACTGGGACATGTACGCTCACAACCCAAGCTCGAAGGACCCTCTGGCCACATTGGGGTGCACACCCGACGCCAACGGCTATAACACCGGCGTACCGACTGCGGTGAATTACTTCGAATGGTGCCAGGACCATAACAAGCCGCTGGAAGTCAATCCGCTCGGCGACGTGCCCGGCGGCGGTCCGGCCACCCTGCCGAACCCGAACATCTTCACCAACGGCGCGTGGTACGGGGGCACTCCATATTTTGGTCCGGATGCGACCCTGCGCGCCGATTCGACTTTGCGCAACGACCCGGGCGGCGCCAACGGCCTGTCGGGTTGCGTAACCGGCACCACGATCGCCAATGCACCCGCCGGCACCAACCCCACACCCAATTGTTCCAACTTGCAGCCCAGCAACACCCAGGCCAATCCGGCCAACGAGCGTGGCTGGGCGTTCATGTGGCACTCGCACAACGAGCGCGAGATCACGACCAACAACGTTTTCCCCGGCGGAATGTTCATGATGATGCTCGTCGATTCGCGCGAATTCGTCATCGACGAGTCGATGTAGGATCAGGAGAACCCAGATGCTCAACAAGAAATCCACTGCTGCGTTCAAGGCGGGAGTAGCAGCAGCTCTCCTGCTCGGCAGCGGCGCGGTAATGGCGCAGCAGACGGTCAATCTGATCGCCGCTCCAGCCACAGCGAACATGGCTGACGGCTCTGCAGTGCCGATGTGGGGATACAGCTGCGCGGGGGTGTCAGGCGCTGCCCTGTCGAGCGGTGCACAGACTTGCGCTGCCCTGAACCCTGCGGCGAATACGGCAACCCCGAACACCACCAGTACAACGATCTGGTCGCCTGTGGTGATCACGGTTCCTTATGTGGGCGCCGGAACCAGTCTTACGATCAGCCTGGCGAACAACCTGCAGTTCGCCAATAGCAATTCAGTCCCGACGTCCTTGACGATCGTAGGTCAAGTCGGTGGAGGTCTGGGAACGACGCCCACCAGAACGCCGAGCCCAACCCACGCTCAACTGGGCGTGACGTGGTCAACCGTCACCCAACCAGGCACCGGTGCACCAGGCACCGGCGGAACGCCTACAGTTTCAACGTTCACGCCGCCGCCGCAACCCGACCGCGTACGGTCGTTCGGCACCGAAGTCGCGGCTGGTGCGGTGACGGCGCTGACCTGGAACAATCTCAGGCCCGGAACCTACCTCATTGAATCGGGCACGCACCCGTCGATTCAGGGCCCGATGGGGCTGTACGGCGTCCTGGTGGTGACTACGCCGCCTGTGGCGGCGACAGCGCCGGCGCCGGGCACGGCCTATACCGGCGTGACTTACGACGCGGATGTTGCGTTACTTTTCAGCGAAATCGACCCGCTGCAGAACAGCGCGGTCAGCACCGCAGTCAACACGGCTGGATTCAAGGAGACCAACGTCTGGTCCGGCCAGCCCGGCCAATGCGGTAATCCGGGCGCGCCGGCGGGAGTTCTCAACACCTGCTACCCCCCCGCCGTCAACTACACACCGCTGTACTACCTGATTAACGGCGTCGGCTTCGACAGGACACATGCTTCGTCCTCGCTGTTCGCCCCCTCCGCCGCGATCGCTGCCCCGCCGCTGACGGGAACACCCACCGGTACGGTGTTGGTACGCCTGGTCAATGCCGGTGTGCGGATGCACGTACCGTCAATCGTCGGGTCCCTGACAAATGGCGTGAATGGCGCGGGCGCTTCGGTCGTGACCCCGGGGTTCGCCCTGATCGCCGAGGATGGCAATCCGCTCCCGCCGAGTGCCCCTCGGGTACAGAGCGACGTGTTCATGGCGGCCGGCAAGACCTTCGACGTCATGATCAACGGACCCGCCAGCGGCTCGACCGCGCCGGCTCTTGCGGTGTTCGACCGTCAGCTGAGCTTGTCGGGTAACGCAATCGAACGCGACGCGGGCATGTTGGCTTACATCGGTATCAACGGGGCTGCAATTCCGACCGGCGTTCCTTCAGTCGGCGCTGCAACGGCCATGCCCGATATGTACAACTCGGTGGTGCCGGGCCAGGCGCTCAATGTTTCTCTTCTCAACAAGGGTGTCCTCGCAAACGACGTCAACGTATACGGTGTCAAGGTCGTTGTTGGCGGCGTTGCGCAAACGGGGCCGGTGGCGCTCGCAAGCGGAACGGTAACGCTTAACAGCAACGGCACGTTCACGTACGTCCCGAATGCGGGCACGACCTCGGCTTCGTTCCCCGATTCGTTCACGTATTGCGGCAACGGCACGACTTCGGGAGCCGCGTGCGCAACGGTGACCTTGGGCGCGGCGACGATGGAGGCGTCCGCGGGCATAACCTGCAGCGGGTCGATTTCGTACGCCTCGACGATGGCGACGTACATCGCTGTCAAGACCCCGGGCGTGCTCGCGACCTGCAAGGACGGCGCGGGTTATTCCCTGACCGTCGACCCGACGACCATCGTAGCAACTGGGGCAACAGTTGTTGCGGACGCCAATGGCGGGTTCACCGCCACATCCACCGGGTCGGGGACACCGAGCTTTACCTTCCGCGCGAAGAACTCGCAGGGAACGCTCAGCGCACCCGTGGCAGTGAATCTGACATTCCCGGCGGGCAGCGGTCTCACCGTGACGGTTCTCGACGGTTACGACAAGACGACCACCATTTCCGACTACCGCTGGGTGATCGAGGAAGACCGAACCTTCTACATCGATCCGAAGTGCGTGCAGAACCCGCCGCCCGCGGGATGCCCGACCACGGGCAGCGGGATCGTCCCGACCCTGGGCGTCAATTTCCACACGAGCTATATGCCGTACGTGGCGCAGGGGTGCACCGGGCCGACCTCGTGCGAAAGCGGTCAGACAGTCTTGGGAGTACCAGCGGCGTGCGACGTGGGTAACGGCGTGTGTCGTACCACAGACGGAAACGGGAACCCTGTTACGCAATTCACCCAGGTTAGTCCCAATCAGGTGGCGCTGGATCCAACCAAGCGCTACTACATATCGGTCCTGCCGGGTGATTCGGCCGATCCGTTCACGGCGGCCTACACCGGGGTCCCGTGCGGCCAGCCAGGCGCAGACCCGGCGACATGCTCGATCGGTCACGGCATGGGCGGCGCGCCGATCGCAGTCGGGCAGACATCTGTCACGGTGCTGACGCAACCCTCGCCATACCCGCCGGCCAACCTCTCCGTGTTCGTCTTTGAGGATGATTTCCCGCTCAACGGCGAGCAGGACGGCGGCGGCGGCGTCGACGTGCTGTCGCCCCAGGAGCCTGGCCTGGGGAACTTCCAGATCCACCTGTGGGACGCATTCGGCGGCAACGGTGATTTCACCGGGCAGATGACCTATGACATGTTCAATCAGCCGCTGACCAACGGCTTGGACGGGACCACCGACCCGTTGACCGGGCTCAATGCCTGCCCAATCACGGCGATGGGTCTGAATTCAGACGGCACCAGCTCGGGCGCCGGTGGCATCACGGGCATGATCGTGACCTGTCCGAAGTACGAGGGAGATAACAAGACGCTATCCCCGCTGGCCGGCCAGGCCGTTATCAAGAATCTGATGCCAGGACGTTGGGGTGTGATCGCCACGCCGGGCGCCGATCGCATTGCCAGAGGGGAGGAGTGGCTCCAGACCAATACGTTGGACGGCCAGAAGGCCCACGATTCCTTTACCCGCATCGGCGAACCGAGCTATTTCCAGGAGTTTGGCCCCGCGGGCTTCCACGTGAGTATCGGTTTCGCCAACCCCGCGATCATCAATGCGCGCAAGCCGTTCGTATGCAACGGCACCGACGCGAGCTCGCCCACACCGGGCACGGCGTTGACTTGCACCAACACCATCAAAGGAAGGGTCACAGGCCAGCGCCTGAGCCGGACACCAGATGAAAGACTCTACGAAAGCGGCTCGCACGACACGTATGCCTGGACCCAGTGCTATGTGAGCTTCGGGGACGCGGACGCCGAGGACTTTGCATTCACCAAATGCGATGCCGATGGCAACTTCACGCTGACGGGCCTCCCCGATGGCGATTGGAGAATCACGACCTTTGACCAGTGGAACGACCAGCTCGTAGATGGCTTGTCGACGCCCGTCCGACTGGGGAAAAATACGAACGGCAGCTGTCCAGGGTCGCTGTCAAGTACCTCGATCTGCGATATGGGTAACATCGCCGCCACGCAGTGGCAGACGAACCTCTATACGCGAACGTTCGTCGACGACAACAAGGACGGTATCTCGCAGAGCGACGAAACCGGGATACCCTTCGCCAACGTCGCGGTGCGGCTGCGCGACGGCAGCCTCGAGAACCTCCTCGTAACCGACTTCACCGGTGCCACCAGCTTCAACGAAACCTTCCCGCTGTTCTCCTGGTATACGGTCGAAACCGACGTAACCCGTTACAAGAACACGGGCACGCACGTGGTCTACGACGTCGGCGGCCCGGCTGACGGGACGAAGGCGTGCGGACAGGCAGGTTATCCACCGTGCGGAAACTCCAAGATTGGCAAGTTCCTGGCCAACACCGCCGAGCTGGTCTCGGTGCCGGCGAACTTGCGCGTCGCGGGCGCCGTGTACTGCAAGGACGCGGACTGCTCCGGCAAGTCCATTCAGCACGGACCGGCCGGCGACAATACGATCCAGAATGATCCGCCGAGTGCCTGCACAAGCAACACCGGCAGTACGGGACCCAATCCGAACTGCACGACATTGCTTTCCTCGGGCCGCATCGACCCGCCGTGGGTCGGCGTTGAAGGCTGGCAGGGATTCCCGGGCCAGAACAACTTCATCGAATTTGGCAAGACGCCGTACGCCCCCGGCGAGAACGGCGGCATCAAGGGTCACGTGGTCTATGCCTCGACGCGCCCGTTTGATGATCCGCAGATGCTGGTGCAGACACAGTGGGAGCCGCTGGTCCCGCACGTCACGATCAACCTGTACCAGGAGGGTCTCGACAAGGACGGCGTCACTCCGACCCTGAAGCTGGTCGACACGACGAAGACCAGCAGCTGGGATGACTGGGCGCAGGGCTTCCGCTCCGACGGCGTTCCGAACATGAACTGCCCGGGCCAGGGCGGCTCATCAGGCGCGCAAGCGGACCTGTTCTTCTTCTCCATATTCAATCAGCCGCAATACCTGGACTTCTACAACTCGCAGCACGGCGGCTCCGCGCCGACTCCGCTGCCCTACAACTCACAGTTCAAGTGCTACGACGGCATGCACAACTGGAACCAGATCCAGCCGGCACCGTACGACGGCATGTATCAGTTCCCGAGTGTGACGGGCCTGGATCCGCAGACCGGCAAACCTACGGGTACCAATTGCACGGCCTGCACGACCAATCCCGACGCTTCCGATCCATATCGGTCTGGGTCGCCGATGCTGCCCCCCGGCAAGTACGTGGTCGAAGTAGTGCTGCCCCCAGGCTTCGAGCTGGTGAAGGAAGAGGACAAGAACATCCTGATCGGCGATAACTACATCGCGCCGGTGACCCAGGAGTTCGGTGGCCTGGGCAATGTGTTCATCATTCCCGATCAGGCGTCGGTGGCATCCGCTTACACCAGCAGCGGTGTCGGCTACAACGCGAACAACGCCCAGAATCCGACGCAGGGCCTTGGGACCAGTCCCAGCAACAACATCGTGCCGGGGTTCGTGCCCGAGCCCACGTGGCCGTGCGTCGGCGAAGCGCGCATCGTGCCTGACTACATCAGCCTGTATCCGAAGACTCACCAGGTGGCGCCGTTCGCTGGAGCAACCCGTAACCTCTGCGATCGCAAGGAGGTCACACTCGACGAGCAGGCCGGGGCGATCGCGAAGTTCTACGTCTACACCTCGACCCACATCGCATCGAAATTCACCGGCGGCATCACCGACGACTACACCTCGGAGTTCGATCCATTCTCGCCCCAGTTCGGTGAGAAGTTCGCCCCGCCGGACCTGCCGGTCTCCGTCAAGGACTGGGCCGGCAACGAGACCAACCGCGTGTATGCGGACCATTGGGGTGCGTACAACGGGATGACCTACTCGACCTGGGAGGTCAACCCGCCCAATCCGACTGGGTACGCCCCGACAATGATGGTCGTCTGCATGAACGACCCGGGCCCGATTACCGGCCCCGGCGGAACCATGATCACGGATCCGTTGTACACGAAGGGCTACAGCCAATTCTGCTACGAGCTGCCGTTCATGCCCGGAACGACCCAGTACCTCGATACGCCCGTTGTGCCGACATCGGCCTTCGCCGGCGCCGGCTACAACAACGTAGACTGTGCATATCCGGACACGACGCCAGCGGTCAGTGAGGTCGATGGCGACGGAGTCGGTCCATGGGTAAGCAAGTCCGGCAACACGCTGACGATCACCGCATTGGGCGACCAGCAGGTACCCAACAATGCGTACTCCGGACCGTCGGCCAACGCGCCTCCGTACAATCAGAAGACGGTCAAACGCCATTACGGATTCGGTTCTCAGTGCACCACGCCGTCGGCCGGCAATGCGAGCTGCAATACCGCGTCCACGGTGAGCATCGGTGGCGCGACAGCTACCATTACCAGTTGGAGCGACACGCAAATCAAGGTAACGGTACCGGGCGGCGTACCGAACTGTGTGATTCAGCAGCAGTCGCAGTACGCCCTCGGGGCGCCCAGTGCACAGTGCGGCGAGTTGGTCATTACGGCGGGTAACGGCAAGCAGTCGATCGACACTATAACGGTCACCGTCGGCGGCAAAGCGCCGATCCACGTCGCGGCCTCGGCTTCGATCCAGGCCGCGATCGACGCGGCGGCTCCTGGTGATCTGATCATGATCGATCCAACCTGCAATGCAGTAACCGGGCCCGTTCCATGCCAGCAGCCTGCCGGTGGTGCGACCATAACCGGCACGACTGTATCCGCCCACAACGAGCTGCTGCTGATGTGGAAGCCGGTACGCCTGCAAGGCGTCGGAGCGGCCTCGAGCATCATCAACGCGAATACCCATCCCGCGGGCAAGCTGGATCCCTGGCGCCGCGCGGTGAATTGCCTGTTTGGGCTATCGATCAACGGTCAGCCCGCGACGACCGGCAATCCGTATGACCCAGCTTCGGCCTACACGTGTCCATACGGTACGGGCGCCAGCGGAGGCGTTGGTCCGAATGGCAACACATGGAAATACTTTGTCGGCACGGCCGGTGCGGTGAGCGAACCGCAGGTGGACCGGATACCTTTCGAGTCGGTTATCGGCTGGGACGCCACGCAGAACGGTAACCTCGCCGAGCAGCTGCAGGAGCCGTCGCTCATGGGAGCTCTCGAAGGCGCCGGAATCACAGTGTTGGCGAAGGGACTGCGAATCCCAGCCGGGCAGGATCCCTTCGGCGGCGCGGGTGCCGAGGGCGCTTTCCCGGCGGGCACCACTCTGCTGACCGGCAACCTGTCAAGTTCGGGCACTCTCACCGTAGGTGATGCGAACGCGCTGTGCCATACGAGGACCAGCAGAATAAATCCAGATCCGACCAATCCGAACCCGAGCAACTTCGTGTGCAATCCGTCGAGCATCGACGGCTTGACGGTCACTAACAGCTCCCAGGGTGGTGGTGCTATCTACGTGCACGCCTGGAGTCACTACCTGCAGATCGCCAATAACCGCATCGAGAACAACGCCGGGACCCTCGCGGGCGGCATCAACCTGGGCCAGGGCGAATTCCCGCCCTCTTACATCTCTGGCAGCGCGACCAATGAGCCTCCCGGTTCTTGCCTGAGCTCTGCGCCTACCAACGTACAGCTGCCGTACTGCCACAACGTGGACGTCAACGTGCATCACAACGATGTATCGTTGAACTCGTCCATCGGTGACGAGCTGTTCTCAGCCACCCCGGCTGGAGCGGGCGGTATCAGCGTCTGCACCGGCGCGGACTACTACAAGTTCAACTACAACTGGGTGTGCGGCAACCTGAGCAGCGGAGACGGCGGCGGCTTCGGCCACCTCGGATTCAGCTACAACGGTGACATCGAGAACAACACATTCATCTTTAACCAGAGCATCAACCCGACGATCCCCGCCAATGGTGGCGGCCTGGTTATCATGGGCGCACCGGACGCCGATCCGACCTGCGGTGCAACTACTGATACCGACTGCGTGCCGACCCCGGCCTCCGTCACGCCGAGTGACGGCGTCGGCCCCAATCTGGTGATCAACGCGAACCTGATCATGGGCAACGCGGCGGAGAGCGGTACCGGTGGCGGCATCGCCTTCCAGAACGTCAATGGGTCTGAGGTGGTTGCGTTCCCGACGAATCCCAACCGGTGGTACTCGCCACGGGTGACCAACAACATCATCGTCAACAACGTGGCCGGGTGGGACGGAGCCGGCATCTCGCTGCTCGACGCGCTGAACATAAACATAGTCAACAACACGATCGCATCGAACAGTACGACGGCGTCGGCCGGCCCGCTGTTCAACACGATCGGCGCGCCGTCGGCGAGCAACCCGGTTCCGGCAGGCACAGCGCCGCAGTGTGGCAGCTCGACGTGTACGACCTCGCCACCCCAGGTGGCGGGCCTCGTGAGCTTGCAGAACAGTGCGGTGCTGCAGGCGAATCTACCGGCGACCATCAACTGCCCGACGAATCACTTCGCGGGTAGCACGGCGAGCAACGGGACCTGCAGGACCTACTCTTATCCACTACTGTTCAACGACGCATTCTGGCAGAACAGCTCGTACTACATCGGCGTGGGCGCTCTGAGCCCTCAGTTCCAGCAGAACGTGATCTCGCTGTTCAACGCCTTCACGGGTACTCCGGTGGCGAATCAGCTGAGCACGGGTCAATGCGTCACTGGAGCGAACCCGCCGAGTTATTGGGACCTCGGCGTGCGCGGTGATACTGGCCCGACCAACCATGGCTCGACAGTCACGCTCTCGCCACAGTATTCGGTATTGACGGACGTCACCGGGTATACGACGACCTCCACAGGGGCGGCGTCGAACAACAATTCGACCAATCCGGGCTTCGTCACCCAGTACTGCGACGGCTCGCGTCAGCCTCCGGAATTCGGGGCGTCGGGCTGGGCGGTTCCCGCGGGCGTTTCGGATGCAACTGTGCCCAACCCACTCTTCAACCTGACTCCCGCGGCGACCGTGGACGAGGGTAACAACTGGGTGAACATGCGCTGGGGTCCGCTATCGACCACCAACCCGACAGTCCTGGGAACGGACGGGAACTATGGCGGCGGCGCCCCGCTCGGTAACTACGGGTTGGCGGCGGCGTCCGGCGGTGCCTATAACATGGGGTTTGGCGCGATCGGTACTGTCAACGCCCCGACCACCGACTTCTTCGGGACCACCCGGCCCCAGGCCGGCGTGTTCGATGTCGGCGCGGTCGAGTTTGTTGCCCCCGCCGCTCCTGTTGCCAACGTCACGGGCGCCCCGCTCAACTTCGGTAACGTGGTGGTCGGTATCACGAGTGCGAGCCAGACTCT
>Ga0307479_10004528_pt1 | contig 12716 bp, 7 predicted proteins | sample atmos_gasesECM4C_FD_203743 | JGI IMG/M metagenome (GOLD analysis project Ga0307479, IMG submission 203743) | Hardwood forest soil microbial communities from Morgan-Monroe State Forest, Indiana, United States - atmos_gasesECM4C_515 | ecosystem: Environmental > Terrestrial > Soil > Temperate...
TAGCACGAAAAATCACGCCTCAGATACTCGAAAACTCCCGCATGACTCAAACCGACCAAGAAATTGCTGGCTCAGAACGATTTTTCCGCAGCCTGCTAGTGGGCAAATGTCGAGAATCTTGCGATGAGCCGATCGGTTTGTGATCGCTGCTACAGTAGTTCTGTCTCGAGCTGGGAAAAATCGTCGGTATCAATTTGACGGAGTACAGCAGAAACTGCGTCATCTTCGATGCCGCAGCCCGCTACGACAACGCACTGCTCATCGCCGTGGATGTGGACGCGAACGGTTAAGTGGGATGTTGCGCCGCCGGACTGGGCTAAACAAATCGAACAAGGCAGTGTGCTCGTCATATTCTGCCCTCCTAATCTTATTGATATTCCGCTAGAACCTGCGAGACGTCGTTGTGCACGAGCAATGATTCGTGCCCTGCTTGGGTTGCGAACGATGAAGAGGGCAGAGCACGCGAACAGACAGAGTGATAGTCACGCGCCCCTCATCACTTCGTGCAAACAGCCCAAAACATGCCGGGCGATCGAAACAGTCTAGAGCTTTGTGGCGCGAGAAGGGGTTACCTGAGATCGAGGAACCGCACAGAGTGAGGCAGGAGTCTTCTTTGTTCGACTGAATTACCCAAGACGAAAAGCAAGGGAGCATCAGCCGTTAAGCTGTTGCGCCCTCTTTAAACTGAGCCGTAAAGTCTCTAACCTTCCCGGTTCAATCTGGCGGCGTACGCGCCTTTAGCAGGTGCATTAGCTCAGGTTTATTTTCTTGGGACAACCCTTCTAGACCGAGTTAGGATCTTTAGAGCGCTCTATCGTGAAGACTCGCCCAAAGAACCACCACAGACCGGGGGCCAGCTCGATACGTGTGGTCAGGAAGCGAGGGCGCCTCTTGCCATGGCACGATGTCCTGGGGCGCCTCTAGAAAAGTGTCGATCCAGCGCTTCCAGGAACCTCCCCCGCTCTTGTCTGGCGGCAGCTCAAACTCGAGCGGCTCCCAATAAGCGTTGAAGACAAAGTAGACGAGCAGACCTTCCCCTTTTAATTCGGCACTGAACGCAACACTGTGCGATTGATCTCTCCAGTCAGGCTGATTGAGTTTTATTCCATGCCAGTCTTTGGTCGCACCGCTAATCAACTGGGTCAAAGTCATCCGTTTGCGCTCGGGGCCGGTATCTCGCAACAGTCGTCTTGCGATGAGTAATTTCACAAACCGATGCACATCCGCATGCTTCGTGACGAGAGACCAATCAAACCAATTGGATTCGCTGTCCCGACAGTATGGGTTGTTATTGCCGTATTGCGTCCGCCGAACTTCATCGCCCATCGCGAACATCGGCAAACCAAGAGAGAGTAATGTGACGGTGAAGAAATTCTTCACCTGGCGGTTTCGGAGACCTTCAATTGCCGGATCACAGGTAGGACCTTCGATGCCACAGTTCCAGCTTCGATTGTCGTCCGTCCCGTCACGGTTGTCTTCGCCGTTGGCCTCGTTGTGTTTCTCGTTGTAGGAGACTAAGTCGTTGAGCGTAAATCCGTCGTGGCATGTTACAAAGTTTACGCTCTGTTCCGCCTCGCGTTCCTCATGACGATAGATCTCGTGGCTGCCAAGCATTCTGTCAGTGAAGCGCGCCAACGAGCAATCTTCACCACGGAAAAAACTTCTTACATCGTCGCGAAACTTCCCGTTCCACTCTTTCCAACTGTCCCCAACGAAGCTCCCCACCTGATACAGTCCAGCTGCGTCCCATGCTTCGGCAATCATCTTGGTCCCGGCCAGAGCTGGATCCGACTCGATGTCCCACAGCACCGGGGGATCGGACATTACGTGGCCTGACGAATCGCGTGCGAGAATCGAAGCGAGATCGAAGCGGAAACCATCTACGTGCATTTCTTCCACCCAATAGCGAATGCTATCCAGTACCATCCGGCGAACGACGGGGTGATTGGCATTGAGGGTGTTTCCGGTACCGCTGTAGTTGGCATAGCGCGAGCGGTCCTGCTCCAAGATGTAATAAGCGTTGTTATCAAGCCCACGAAAACTGAGCGTAGGTCCGGAGTGATTTCCTTCCGCCGTATGATTGAAAACAACATCGAGGATTATCTCGATTCCCGCTCGATGGAGAGCCTTGACCATGTCGCGAAACTCGTCTACAGGCCCCTGGGAATCTTGCCGAGAGCTGTACGCCTGGTGCGGTGCAAAAAACGAGATCGGTGCGTAACCCCAGTAGTTAACACGCCCTGGCGGGCAATCCTGGGGATCAAACTGGAATACCGGAAGAAGTTCGACCGCCGAAATGCCTAGGTCCTTGAGGTACGGAATCTTCTCGATGAGTCCGCGAAAAGTGCCGCGTGTCTCCGCTGAGACGCCCGAGTTCGGATGCCGCGTAAATCCTCTGACGTGCATTTCATACACGATCGACTGAGACGATGGTCGGTCAAGCGGTGTGTCGCCTTCCCAGTTGTAGGTGCGTGGATCTACAATCACGCTCTTCATAGCTGTCTCGGCGTTATCGCCTTTTTCTTCGGCTGCCTTACGGGAGTAGTTCTTAGGGACGACGACCCCGCGACCATATGGGTCGAGCAAGACTTTAGCAGCATCAAATCGCATCCCTTTGATGTGATCAAGCGGCCCATGAACCCGATATCCATAGAGCTGCCCTGCCTGCACGCCAGGAACGAAGACATGCCAGTAGTGGTAAGTACGGTTGACGGATGGATCCAAAACGATCAATCGGGTGGGTTGCCCGTCGTCTTCGCGGTCAAAAAACAACAGTTCGATCCCCGAAGCATCACGTGAGTACAAACTGAAATTCACGCCCCCGTGGCCGACCGTCGCGCCGAGAGGAGCGCTTCGCCCAATATTCGGGGCGGCCGCAGTTACTTCCTGATGGATTCGTTGCGCGCCACTACTGGCCGTCGCTGCCTCAAATACGGACATACTTTTGATTGGTTGTACACCCACTGCCATCTCGCTCTCTTATCCTCTCCTTTCGGCTGCGCCTCTTACGATGCAGCTTTCAGCATCTTCGCAGTAGGCAAAGTTTGCGACACGCGCAAACGATTGCAAGATGCCGTCAGATCCCTGAGCTGCGGGAAAACCGGAGTATTCAGCATGTCCTCCGTCAAGCGCCAACACCAGTTTGCTTCCGCTGAACCAGGCAAATTCATCCGAGCCTCTGAACCCAATGTGAGTAAATCTTGCAAGGGCGCAATAGCAAGTCCAGCGACAGAACACCACGCTATGCGGAGTAATTCTCGAGTGATTTCGGTGCTATCCCAGGAGGTTCGATTCAGATAGCTCCGGATTTTTCTCCGTTCCGTTTCGGAATGGGCTTCGAACCATCCTCGAGTTGTATTGTTATCATGCGTTCCCGTATACACCACTGTGTTGGTCGGATAGTTCGCGGGGAGATGAGGGTTATCGGGGCTTCCATCAAAGGCAAACTGAAGCACTCGTGTTCCGGGAATATGGAACTCATCGCGCAGCGCGGAAACATCAGGCGTGATCAGACCGAGATCTTCGGCGATGAATGGGAGCGCCCCTAGTTCCTTTCGGACCGCATAGAAAAACTCCGCACCTGGACCCGGCATCCACTGCCCTGTCCGTGCCGTTTGCGCATCTGCAGGGACGTGCCATGCGGCAACGAATGCACGGAAATGATCCAATCGAATCACATCTACGTGAGCAAGGAGAGCGCGCAAACGATCTATAAAAAATCGGAACCCGGTGCGGCGGAGAACATCCCAATCATAGACGGGGTTGCCCCACAATTGTCCGTTCTCACTGAAATAGTCAGGGGGCACACCGGCGACAAATCGCGGTCGGAATCCTTCGTCAAGAAGGAACAGTTCAGGGTGCGCCCACACATCGCTTGAATCCGGCGAAACGAAAAACGGAAGGTCGCCGATCAATCCGACTCCCCGAGAATGTGCATACTCCTTGAGCTGCTGCGCTTGCTGAAATATCAAGAATTGGGCGAAACGGACCTTATCAATCAGCTTTGACAGTTCTCGCCTAGCATTTGTTGTAGCCGTAGGAACTCGCTGAACTAATTCCGTCGGCCAATCGCGGTAGGAGATGCCTTGGTACTTCTGTTTTAGAGCGCGGAAAAGTGCATAGTCTTCCAGCCAGTGGCCCTGCAGGTGGCAAAACCGCTCGTAAGGAGCCCGCAAGTCTCTTCGGATACCAGCGCTGAAGTTACCCCATACCTGGTCGAGCAACCGGTGCTTGAACTGAATTGCCGATCCATAATCGACAACGCTTGACGGAAATGATTGATCCTCGCATGCGTTCTCATGTAGCAAACCATCCTTGAGTAAGAGTTCCGGGCTGATAAGCAACCCGTTGCTCGCAAAGGATGACAGCGCTTGATAGGGAGAGTCGCCATACCCAGTCGGACCAAATGGCAGGGTCTGCCACCAACTCTGACCGGCTTCGTGCAGCCGATCTATCCATGAATATGCTCCTGGTCCCATATCGCCAATGCCAAATCGCGAAGGCAGGGAAGTGACGTGTAGCAACACCCCAGACGCTCGGTAGTCCGGCGGGAAGGGTGGAAGGTCTATCGGTTGAGTTTGGTCTGTCATATTCTCTCTTTCTCTGTGCCAGCAGCCAGTATTACAACAATGCGTTGTCCACGATTAGCGTTGGAGCAGCGCCACATCCACCAACATCTCTTTCGGCGCCAATTTTTCCTGCGAGAGGCGAAATCGCCCTTTTTCTCTTCAGTTCACCGATTGATGATTTCGCGCTTACGGTACCGGACATGGTTCCGCCTTCCATATGTCGCTCGCGTACTCCTTGATCGTCCGGTCGCTCGAAAACTTTCCCGAGCCCGCAATATTTAAGATAGCTGTGCGAGCCCAACCATCCGGATTGGCATACAACTCGCCCAACCGTTGGTCCGCTGCGAGATATGACCGGAGGTCCGCCAGGTGCATGTAGTGGTCTCCGCTTGTCAGCAGCGTTTCGCGCAGTGGTTCGAAGACACCGGGTTCATTGCGGCTGAAGTGGTCGGAAAAAATCATATCCAGCGCCGTGTGCGTTTCCGGTTCATAATCGTAGTGCCAGCGTGGATTGTACCAACCGCGGCTATCGGCCACCTGCGCCGCGGTTAGGCCGAATAAGAAGAAATTCTCCTCGCCGCCTTCCTCCGCCATTTCGATGGTCGCTCCGTCTCTCGTGCCGATTGTCAGCGCGCCATTCATCATGAACTTCATGTTGCTCGTGCCGCTGGCTTCATAGCCGGCAGTGGAAATTTGATTGGACACGTCGGTGGCGGGAACCAGCCGCTCTGCGAGGGATACGCAGTAATCTGGCAGAAACAGCACCTTGAGACGGCCGCGCACCGCCGGGTCGCCGTCAATCGTGCCAGCAAGACTGTTGATGAACTTAATGATTAGCTTGGCGAGCCGATAGGCAGGTGCCGCCTTGCCGGCGAACAGGAAAGTACGAGGGGGCATCTCCAGATTGGGGTTTTCCCTCAGCCGGTTGTAAAGCACGACGACTCGCAGGGCGTTGAGAAGCTGCCGCTTATACTCGTGGATGCGCTTGACCTGGCAATCAATGATTGTGTCCGGGTCCACAGCCTGGCCCGTCGCTACCTTGAGCCAATCGGCAAACTGTACTTTGGCTTTGCGTTTTGCTTGACGGAACGCGTCGCGAAAACCCGGATCGTCCGCAAGCCGCTTGAGTTTGCTCAATTGAGCGAGATCAGTGATCCAACCATCGCCAATGACTTCGGTGATCGTAGCAGCGAGCGAAGGATTAGCGAGAAGTAGCCAGCGCCGCGGCGTCACACCGTTCGTCTTATTGTTGAAACGCTCAGGAAACATCTCGGCTAGGTCCTTGACGGTTGTCGCGCGCAGCAGTCCGGAGTGAATCGCAGCGACGCCGTTGGTGCTGTGCGAGCCGATGATCGCCAGATTGGCCATACGAATGTTGCGCTGCGGGCCTTCTTCTATCAGACTCATGCGCGCGACGCGTCCTTCGTCGCCGGGATAACGGCCGCGGACCGAATCAAGGAAGCGACGATTAATCTCGTAAATGATTTCCAGGTGACGCGGCAGCATGGTCTCGAACCATTCGACAGGCCACTTCTCAAGAGCCTCAGGGAGTAGCGTGTGGTTCGTGTAAGCGAACGTCTGCTGCGTGAGATCCCATGCCTGGGCCCATTCAAGGTGTGCTTCATCCAATAGGATGCGCATCAGTTCCGGGATCGCCATGGTCGGGTGGGTATCATTCAGCTGGATGGCGACTTTTTCAGGCAATGCGCTCCAATCTGAGTTGCTGCGGCGGAAACGCCGCACGAGGTCTGCGAGCGAACATGCCACGAGGAGATACTGCTGGACTAGGCGCAAGGCACGGCCCATGCTCGTGCTGTCATCGGGATAGAGCACTCGCGTTAGACTGTCCGCGGCGAGAGTCTCGGTAAGAGCAGCAACAAAGTCACCACTGCTAAACTGCTGGAAATCAAAATAATCTGGGCTGGCCGCGGCCCATAGTCGGAGCGTATTGACGGTCTTACCAGCATAGCCGACGACAGGACGATCGAAAGGAACACCGTACAACATGGACGGCTTGCCGGGAACCGCGCGTAAAGTCCCCCCATGCACCTCGAAGGAACAGTTCAGCTTGATTTCCACTTTCTCCTGTGAACGAACGACCTCCCACGGATCCGGCTGCTGCAGCCAGTTATCCGGCTGCTCGTATTGCCAGCCGTCCTGGATAAGCTGCTTAAAAATGCCATATTCGTATCGCAGGCCGTAGCCCATGGCTGGAAGCTGAATCGTAGCCATGGAATCAAGGAAGCATGCTGCCAGCCGTCCCAGTCCTCCGTTTCCCAACCCAGCGTCGGGTTCTTGCTCCAGCAAGGCGAGCAAATCAACGTCCTGCTGTTTCGCTGTTTGCGTTACGAGCGGATCAAGCAGAAGGTTGGTGACGTTATTGGCCAACGAGCGGCCGAGGAGAAACTCCATGGAAAGGTAGTAGACGCGCTTAGGATTTTTTTGTTCATAAGTTTTCTCGGTGAGCACCCATCGCTGCGAAAGGACATCTCGGATGGATCGCGCAACTGCTTCAAAGCGTTCTCGCGGGCCAATCAACTTATCGTCGATGACATTGTCGAAGTGAAGATGCCGTTCGTACAGCCCGTCGTTTCCCATAAACTGAATAGGGCCGCACCCATATTGTTTGAGAAGTTTGGATGGATCTTCTTGCGCTGCTTTTGCTCCGCTTGCCGCGATACCCTTTGTACTCATCGGAGTCGTCCTCTCTGAAGTTGAGCTGCTATCTACAGTGGATTCCTTTGAGGCGCGATCCTCACGGACTGGCGTGCGTCGCTACTGTGGGCTCGTCCACGTGGCGAGTGTCGTTCCAGAAACGGATCACCGGTCGGGAGCGATCGTTTTCGTAGCCCAAGGCACTGAGGCTCGCCGTGCTCAACATAAAATATCTGCTGTTGACCGTCGGCTCGAGCCCGAGCCAGCGTGACGTCATTACCCGCATGAAATGCCCGCTCGTGAAAGCTAGTACATTTCCCGGAATGGCACGCAATCGGCTAACGACGCGGTCCGCACGGGCGCTGACTTGCAGAGGTGTTTCGCCTCCGGGGCAGCCGTCGCGGAACAAGTTCCAGTCCGGGCGCTCCACGCGGATTTCTGCACCACGGCGGCCTTCATATTTGCCATAGTCCCACTCGACCAGGTCAGGGTCGATCTCGGCGATTGGGCCAAATCCCGCCAGTTCGCAAGTCTGGCGTGCACGCTGCAATGGACTGGTGAACACCTTTGCGAAAGTCAACCCTTTGAGACGTTCACCGAGTCGCCGAGCGGTGCGCTCTCCATGTTCAGTCAGACGGAGGTCAGTAAGCCCGGTGTGCTGGCCCGACAAGGTCCATGCGGTTTCACCATGTCTCGCCAGATAGACGATGGGAAGATCGTTTTTCAATGCGTCATCTCCCCGACGCCGGAGTTCTCTGCGGCTACCGCTCGATGTTTCCCAGGTTTGGCCAGAATGCACCGAACCGTATCTTGTGCGATCAGGAGTTCCTCGTCGGTTGGAATTACGAATGCGAACAAGCTCGAATCATCACTACTAATCTGCCCTTCTAATCCGACCATCCGCTCATTCCTGTTGTCGTCCAGCCTCAATCCAGCCCATTCAAGCCCGCTGCAGATGCGAGCGCGGATGTCGGGCGAGTTCTCCCCGATCCCTCCAGTGAAGACAATCGCGTCCGCGCCGCCCATGCAGACAAGAAATGCGCCAATGTATTTTCTTGCGCGATAACAAAAGACCTCAATGGCAAGGCGTACCCGGCAGTCATCGTGATCGCTTAGTTCCTGCAGCAATACGCGCATATCGTTTGTCAGCCCGGAGAGGCCCAGCAATCCGGACTGGGTGTTGAGTAGGGCATCCACTTCGTGTGTGGACAGGCCCTCTTTCGTGGCGATGAGGTTCACGATCGCTGGATCGATATCGCCAGAGCGCGTCCCCATAACCAGGCCCTCCAGGGGCGTCATGCCCATCGAAGTGTCCACCGAGCGGCCACCGCGAATGGCCGTAGCAGAGCAGCCATTGCCCAGGTGGAGTGTGATTACGTGAGTCTGTTCTTCGGTTAAAGAACGCAAGGCCCTGTATCGGTCAGCCACATATCTGTGTGACGTGCCATGAAATCCGTAACGACGAATGTGGTGGCGTCTATACAAGTGGTAGGGCACGGCGTAGAGGTAAGCATGCTCAGGCATGGAATGATGGAACGACGTGTCAAAAACTGCGACCTGAGGCAGATTTGGACCAAATACGCGCCGCGAAGCCAAAATGCCCTTGATGTTGTTGGGGTTGTGCAGGGGAGCCAACTCGATGCATTCCTCGATTCCCTTCAACACCTCGTCAGTGATCACGGTGGATTCGGTAAACAATTCGCCCCCGTGAACCACGCGGTGCCCGACGGCATGGATATCGGACGGAGACCGGACTTCTGTTATTCCTGATTCGTCAGACGCGATCCACCGCACCAGGTATTCCAACGCCCCCGAAATATCGGCAAGTGAAGCTGCAAACTTCTGCCTGAGGCCATAACGCGTGCGGACCGTGATGATCGCTTCTCCTCCGATCCGCTCGATAAGCCCCCGGCACTGGCGCTCATCGTTGCTCTGGGCAATCCGGCCAAGATCGGTGGCGATCAGCTGGAACTTTAGACTGGAGCTTCCCGAGTTGAGTACGAGAACGTTCATCGGCACTTTACCGATCGGTCGCGCTCGTGGAGCGCCATGAAATTTGGGCTTTAGTTCGGCACGACCAGGCTCGACCACGAGATCTGGATACCTAGTCAGGCCATTTCCAGCCAGCAACGTCCGGCTTATCAGTGCCGTGGTCGTAGGCATAGTTCCGGCACGCAATCTGCTCATTACGGAATTTCTCCATGGCGTGCGCACCGATTCTCTGAAGCTTTGGGACACGCTTGATGACGTCCATCGCGAGACTGAAGCGATCGATTTCATTTTCTATCGCTAACTCCAAAGGTGTATTGATGTTTCCTTGCTCCTTGTATCCGCGGACGTGCATGTTTTTGTGGTTTGTGCGACGGTATGCCAATCGATGGATGAGCCATGGATATCCGTGGAAATTGAAAATAATCGGCTTATCGACTGTGAAGAGCGCGTCAAACTCTCCGTCGGACAAACCGTGAGGATGCTCCGTGCTCGGCTGTAATTTGAATAGATCAACCACATTGATGTAGCGGATCTTGAGATCAGGGAACTCCTTCCTCAACAGCACAATGGCCGCTAGAGTTTCCTGTGTGGGTACGTCCCCGGCAGACGCCATCACCACATCCGGCTCGCTCCCTTGGTCATTGCAGGCACGATCCCACATGCCGATTCCTTTGGTGCAGTGCGCGATTGCCGCGTCCATGTCCATATATTGAAGGTGCAACTGTTTGTCGCAGACGATCACGTTGACGTAGTTTTCGCTCTTTAGGCAATGATTCGCCACGGAAAGGAGGGAATTGACGTCGGGGGGAAGGTAGATGCGAGTGACTGCGGAGCTTTTGTTGACCACGACATCCAGAAAACCGGGATCCTGGTGCGTAAAACCATTGTGGTCCTGCCGCCAGACCGTCGAGGTGACTAAGATGTTGAGTGAGGCGATCTTTTCACGCCATGAGAGGTGATTACAGATGGAAAGCCACTTGGCGTGTTGATTGAACATCGAGTCTATTACATGGATAAACGCCTCATACGATGAAATGAAGCCATGGCGTCCCGTGAGCAGATAACCTTCGAGCATGCCCTCGACGGTATGCTCACTCAGCATCTCTATCACTCGGCCATCAGGTGCGAGCTCTCCGCCATCGGAGTCTTCCGGGAAATAGTCAGCAATCCAGAACTTCTTGCTAACTGTATAGATGTCATTCAGCTTGTTGGAAGTGTTTTCGTCGGGACCAAAGACGCGAAAGTTTTTCATGTTTAATTTCATTACATCGCGCAGGAACGCGCCCAGCGGTCGGGTGTTTTCTGCTTGAACCGCCCCAGGTTTATCGATCTTCAAGGCGTACTGCTGGAAGTCCGGAAGGCGCAGAGCTTTCTTCAGGCGTCCTCCGTTCGCGTGAGGGTTGGCGCCCATGCGCCGCCCGCCACTGGGTGCGAGTTCTTTCAGCTCCGAGATTAGCTTCCCGCTTTCATCGAAGAGTTCTTCCGGTTTGTAATCGCGCATCCAGCTCTCGAGCTGATGAAGGCGTTCCGGATTCTTTTTGACGTCCGCCATCGGAACCTGATGCGCTCGCCAGAAACCTTCCAACTTGTGACCATCAACCTCTTTTGGCGCAGTCCACCCCTTCGGTGTCCGCAACACGATCATGGGCCACCGAACCCGGGCGGCGACACCTGTCTTGCGAGCTTCCTGCTCATGCTTCCTAATCTCTGAGACACAGTGCTCCGTCGTGGCCGCCATTGCCTGGTGCATGCTTTCCGGATCAGAACCCTCCACAAAGTAAGGCGTCCATCCGCAGCCCCGGAAAATGCTATCTAGCTCCTCGTGACTAATGCGCGCTAACAGTGTGGGATTATTGATTTTGTAGCCGTTGAGGTGAAGAATCGGCAGGACCGCGCCGTCTCTCACAGGATTAAGGAATTTGTTGATGTGCCAGGAAGTCGCTAAAGGTCCAGTCTCCGCTTCGCCGTCTCCGACTATCGCTGCAACTATCAACTCCGGATTGTCGAATGCGGCTCCGCAGGCGTGCGAGAGCACATATCCGAGCTCTCCCCCTTCGTGGATAGAACCGGGCGTTTCCGGTGTACAGTGACTCCCGATACCCCCTGGAAACGAAAACTGTTTAAAGAACTCCCGCATGCCTTCTTCGTCTTCGCTTTTGTCCGTATAAATTTCCGAATAGGCCCCTTCTAGATACACAGGCGCCAGAACTCCGGGGGCGCCATGGCCCGGTCCCGCCAAGAAGATCATATCTAAGTCGTATTTTTTGATGAGCCGATTCAAATGGATGTAAGTAAATGCCAAGCCAGGACTTGCCCCCCAGTGCCCTAGTAGCCGATTTTTGATGTGCTCGGCCTTCAGAGGTTCCCTCAGGAGAGGGTTGTCCTGCAGGTAAATCATCCCGAGCATCAAGTAGTTGCAGGCCCGCCAGTAAGCATGGGTCTTACGCAATTCTTCGGCGTTGAGAGGTGTTCCCGCAACGGTTGTTCTCGCTGTGCCGTACGCGCTAATCGAAGGCGTTGCCCTCTCGGCTGCTGTTACAGGTGTCATGTCACACTCCTTCGCCAAAGTCACAGATGCGTAAGTCTAAGATCGGCCTAGCACCTTGGTCGTCTGGTAGAACTTACAGTCCCGTTGCACAATACGTTGAGGGTACCTGCTAACAGTGGATTGCCGACTTGAGTTTGGTCTGCGACCTACTGACCAACGGAGCCCCTTGTTCCCAGGGCTTATAGCTGTTGGCAAATTCGCGCAAATTTTGAATATTGTTCGGCGGCCTCATTGAGTATTCTGCCGCCCAGACTTGCACTCACTCCGGATTAGTCGCGTTAACCAGGACCTTACCGAGCCGGCTGGCAACCGCCCGCCTCGGCACTCCGCTGCTAGCCTGGTCTGACAGTCCTGACAGTGTCCGCGTACCACGACTCGCGTTTCTATCCTCACGGGAGTCTTCGTCAAGCACTGGACTAATGTCCTACCTGACACCGCGGGCTGGTACCATCCCCTGTCGTATCTTCCTCACGCTCACGCTCTTGGCATGTGCCACGCTCGCCGGCGCACACCAAAATCCAGAAGACACGCAGTCACCTCCGGAAAGCGCCGCGCCATCCTCTCCGAATACCCAGGCCGCTGCACCCTCTCCATCACAAGACGAGAAACACATCCACCTGGGCGTCATTGATACTCCGTTTCCTCAATCGCCGATATTTCCTTCCGGAGCCGCAACCACTTCGGACGCGTCTGGCGCGGGATCACAAGATCGTCCATCGTCGGAATCCAAGAGCGAGCTCGTGTTCGCTCCCATTCCCTTCTCGAATCAAGCGCTAACCTGGGGAATCATCCCGGTCGCACAATACCTCTTTCCGGCGAGCAAAGACGACTCGACTTCGCCGCGCTCTTTCGTGGCCGGCGTCGGTATGGTGGCAGATGGCATCTCCTGGGCCATCGGCGGCGGCGGCAAATTCTATCTGTACAAAGATCGCTTTCGGATCACTGCATTCGGC
>Ga0307479_10004529_pt1 | contig 12715 bp, 9 predicted proteins | sample atmos_gasesECM4C_FD_203743 | JGI IMG/M metagenome (GOLD analysis project Ga0307479, IMG submission 203743) | Hardwood forest soil microbial communities from Morgan-Monroe State Forest, Indiana, United States - atmos_gasesECM4C_515 | ecosystem: Environmental > Terrestrial > Soil > Temperate...
CGCGAAACTCTATCCGTCCGCGCTCGATGGTCTTGCGCACGGCGCCGGGCACATCGACGATTTCGTGGGGCCTGATGATCGTATTCACGCCGTTGGCGATGTTGCCGAGATATTCGAAGAACTCCAGGAAGCGGCGGCTGAGGTTGCGCGCCTCGTTGATGATCAGCAGCGTGGTCGTGCTGGCGACCACGAATTCCGCAACGGAAATCTCGCCGCGGCCCCACAGCTGCAGCGCATAGTACAACACGCCGATCTTCAGGACGGCCGCCGCCGAATACTGGAACCAGCGCACGCGCTCCGAATACGTGTTTGATTTCATGACGGCGCGCAGCTCCTTGCCGAGCTGCTGATCCAGGTACTCGCGCTCGTAGTCCAATCTTGCAAACAGGCGTGTACTGGTGAGATTGGTCACCGCGTCCACCACCCTGCCCGTGGTTTCGCTGCGCGCCGCGGAGGCGGCCACTGCAAACGGCCGGGTGCGGGTAGCGAGCCAGAAGGAGGCTGCCACGAAGCACACGGCCCAGATGGCTACGAATTCGGCGAGGCCTCGATGGGCACGGTCGAGCATGTAAATCGCCACGCCGAAGACGATCACCATGGGATAGAAATCGAAGATGAGGGTCCAGATGGTCTGCGAGTAACCCATCGCGGTTTCGCTGATCTTGTGTGCCAGCGAGCCCGCGAAGTCGTTGCTCAGGAATCGGTGCGAGTGGTGTTGCAGGTAGGCATACATCGCACGCGTCACCGCCTGCCGCTGGCGCGGCCCGATGTAGATCTGGCAGGCGCCGCCGGCGCGGCTGAAAACGACCTCGCCGATGGCAAGGGCGATGAACAGCCACAACGGGCCGCGCAGGTGGGCCACGAGGGACAGGGATTGCTCATGTGCCTTCGTTACGGCCTTGATGATCTGCCCCGTCGCGTACGGAATGAGGATTCCGCAGGTGGAGTTGATCGTCTCCAACCCGAGCATCGCCAGGTACCACCATCGGAACCTGGCGATGAAGTAGCCGACGAAGCGAGAAGGCGTAGGCGGTAGCGGGGGCGCAGTGGGCGCGCGTTGCACGGTATCGTCCATGGGGGCGCGATCCTATCAAAGCGGCGCTCGCGGGCCTTGCGTTGACGGGGCCGTTTAATTACGTTGCGGTACGGATCGTAATACCATGAAATCGCCTCCCGATGTCGAGAATCCTCACCCGCCTGCCGATCGCCCGCGGGGCCGGCCGCGCAGCTTGGAGGCCCGGCGCGCAATTCTGAAAGCAACGCACGCGCTGCTCGCGGAAGGCGGGCTGCCATCCGTCACGATCGAGGGAATTGCGGCTCGCGCCGGAGTTGGAAAACCAACAATCTACCGGACGTGGCCGAATGCGCACGCGGTGGCCATGGCTGCGCTCATGGAGAATGACGATTCGGCCGAGCGTGCCGACGCCGCTGGACATCGCGCCAGTCCGCCGAGCGCAGCGACCAGCAAAACGACAGAGGCACCAACCGCGAACGAAGGATCGGGCTCCGCGCTCGCGGCACTCAGGGCTCAGCTACATGAAGTCGCGCGGGTATTCAGCGCACCATTGGGAAGGAGCGTTACTCTGATGATTGCGGCCGCGGAACCGGACACCGAACTGTCCAAGGCGTTCCGCAATCACTTCATTCTCGCCCGCCGCGACGAGGGACGGGCCTTCCTGACCAATGCGATGTCCAACGGCGAGATCCGGAAGGACCTCGACATGGACGTTGCACTCGATTTGATCTATGCGCCCGTGTTCTATCGCCTGCTGATGGGGCACGCGCCTCTCACGTCGCGGTTCATCGACGATGTACTGAACCTGGCGCTTCAAGGCATCGTGACCACGGGTCACCAACGTCGGCCGTAAAGCGGCCTAGCCGTCCGCAAAACCGGGCGGCTAGCCTAACGCACCGGCCTAACGCACCGGCGCGAAGCCGTACTTGCTGAATATCTCGCCCGCCGGCTTCGAACGCACGAAGTCAACAAACTGCTGCGCACCCGCCCTACCGTGAGTCGTCAACGCGATCGGATACAGGATCGGCGGATGAGTGTCAGCCGGAAACTCGGCGACGATTTTCACCTTCTTCTCCGCCAGGGCATCCGTCTTATAGACGATACCCAGTGGCGCCTCGCCGCGGGCAACGAACGCCAGGGCAGCTCGAACGTTCTCGGCCCGCACGATCTGTCCCGAAACGCTGTCCCACACACCGAGCTTTTCCAACGCGGCTTTCGCGTACTTGCCCACCGGCACTGAGTCCGGATCACCGGTGGCCAGCTTGCCCTGCGGCCCGAGTGCCGCCCGCAGGTCAACTCCTTTCCTGATCTTCACGGTCACCGTGCTGTCCGCCGGCGCAATGAGCACCAGGCTATTGCCTACGACATCGTGACGCGAGCCCGGTTTCAGCAGCTTGCGCTGGTCCAGGTAGTCCATCCACTCGAGGTCAGCGGAGAAGAACACGTCTGCAGGTGCGCCCGCCTCGATCTGTTTGGCGAGCACGGAGCTTGCAGCCAGCGACGATTTGACGGGAACCTTCGTTTGGCCGGTGAACGCTGTTGAGAGATCGTCGAGTACGTTTGTCAGCGATGCCGCGGCGAACACGAGCACGGTGCCGGAATCTTCCGCGGCAACAGCGCAGCCGCCGCCAAGCGCACCCGCCAGCACCAACAAGCAGGCGAGACCTGGTTTTCGCATGAGGCCGCAGCCCTCCCGTTCAAAATATCCAACGGAGTAGCGCGTAATCGCGCTCGTTACCGACAAGTAGCGCGCAATCGCGCTCTTCACAGATGAGTAGCGCGTAGTCGCGCTCTTTACCGACAAGTAGCGCGTAATCGCGCTCTTCACAGATGAGTAGCGCGTAGTCGCGCTCTTTACCGACAAATATAGCGCAGCCGCCGAAGGCTCTGCTTCGGTCAATGACGCTTGGGGCCGCCGGGGCTGGGGGGCTTCAGCACGTAGCCGCTCGCCGGCTTCGCGGGGCTGGCCGGATTGGCCGGGTTGGCCGGATTCGGCGGGTTGGCCGGACTGGCAGGACTCGCCGAGCCTGCTGGATTCGGGGACGTTCCCGGTGGCTTGGCAGTGCTGGGTCCGGGCACCCTCCCCGGGTTGGGACCGGATGGCCTGGCGGTGTTGACACCAGGCGGCCGCAAAGTGTTGGCACCGGGCGGTCTTACTGTGTTGGACCCTGGTGCGTTGGGACTTGAGCTTGGGTTAGGCGTCCCGCCCTGCGAGGACTGCGTCCCTTGCGCAGGCGCAGTCTGTGCTGCTGAAGGCCCGGGCGGCCTCGCAACACCTGGCGTACCAGCTCCCACGGAGGGCGCCCCAGTCCCGGCGCCTGGTGGGCTGGCTCTCGGGGCGCCAAGTGTCCCGGCTCCAGATGTCCCCGCGCCCGGCGTCCCGGTGGCCGGTATCGCGCCTGCGGCCGAGGTTGAACTTGGGGTCTGACTCGTAGATGGCGTTGAGGAGGACGCCGATGTTGCTGCCGGGGTCGAAGGCCTGACAGTGGCCGCCGGCTGCGGGATGGGTGACTTGAACGTCCCGGTGGACGCATTCGACTTCGTCGGTACAGGCGCCTGCGGCGGCAAAACCTCCACCGACAGGGTGAAGGTCCGCTTCTCGGCGGCCTGGAGGGCTCCGACATTGACGACCTGGCGAGTCACTTCCTCGCCCTTGTCGTTGCGGATGGCGATGATCACGAAATACTCGAGCGGCTGTTCGAGCGGCGGATGGCGGATGATGCCCTCCACCCGCAACGCGGGCGCAGCCGCCACCTGGCGCTTCGCTGCTTCGGAGTCGAAGCGCAGGTGGTGCATGCAGCCCGGACAGATACTGAGGCTTTCGAGAATCGTCGCCTTGCAGTGCGGACAGGTGCGCGTCTTGCCCGTGGACACCGGGCGAGAGGCTACACTCATGAACCGGTGCCGTATCCCTTGGTGGAGGCGCTACGACCTTCACTGTCCCAGCCGAATTCGACTTGGCCGCGCATGCGCGAGCCTGCCGCCACGGTCAGGGATCCAGCCTTCACGTCGCCGCTGATCACACCGCCTTCCAGCAGCTCGACCCGCTTCGCACCATCGATGTTGCCGAGGAGCTCGCCGCCGACGACGACCACGCTCGCCTTCACCAGGCCTTCCAGGTGAGCACCCGTGTCGAGGGTCAGATTGCCGTCAACGTGTACGTCGCCTTTGAAGCGACCCGCGATCCTCACATGACCCGAACCCACGATCTTGCCCTCGATGGTCAGATCCGAGGCAATCACGGATTCCTTCATGTCGAGCCTCTGCACTTCCTTAACCGGGCGGCGAGCCGCATCGGGACTGAGTGGGGCCACGTTGGTCTTCTCCTGCTCACGAGCGTGCGGCGCGGCACCCGTGTTAGGGAGGTTTTGCGCCGGCGCAGGGCCGGGCTGAGAGGTCGTATCTTTCCAGAGCGCCATGAGTAGCCCCCGTTCGGTTGGGACGTGAAAATTACCTGCCGGTCACGCTTACAGCCAGTGTGTCCAGTTGCAGACAGATTTAATCAAACGATTAACGGGCCGCAGCACGGCCCGCGGGCGGTTGTACCATGGTCCAGGATTTGAAAACTGGTGCATACCGCACAATCGTACCACTTCCCCCTCTTGGATCCCTTTGGGGGAGTTTACCGCCTTTCAGCTGGCCGTGGCGGGGGTCCGAAGTGCCTCAAAAAGGATCTGGATGTCGCAGCCCTTGCAGACATAGGCCGCGGCGCCTCGCCGTTTCGCCTCGCGGGAGACCTCATCGCTATTGGCCAACCCGCTGAACACGATGACACGCAAGTCGGGCATGGCCGTCGTCAGCTGCTCGATCAGGGGCAGCCCGCTACCGCCTTGCAACGTGAGGTCCAGGATCAGTACGTCGGCAGAGGATTCCCGTGCCTTCGGCAGCACTTCCGCGGCATCCGATACCTGTCCGACACAGTGCATGTCGGGCTCAGTGTCGATGAGCTGGCTCATGACGTCGCTCAGATCGCGGTGATTCTCCGCAATCAGAACCCGTATCGACTTCTGCTCCTGCAAGTCCTCTCCGTGTGTAGGAATACGCGAATGACCGCGCCGGGCCTAGGTCGCAAGTACTGTTCCCGTAGTGCTGCACCGGCCACCGCTCCGGGCGGTGGCGTACCGCTCGAGGGGTGGCGGGCAAGGGCCTCAGGAGTCGAGCAAGGCGAGAATCTCCGCGGTCTTCTCCTTCATCAGCGCCTCGTTGCCCCGTGACTCGACATTCAGGCGCACGAGCGGCTCCGTATTCGAGCTGCGCAAGTTGAAGCGCCATTCCGGATATTCGAGCGACAGGCCGTCGGTGAAGTCGATACCGATCGCCGTGCTCTCGTAGAGCCCGCGCACGCGGGCCAGTATGGCCTTGGGGTCCGCGGTCAACCGGCGGTTGATCTCGCCGCTGGCCGGAAACAGGCGCATCCGCTCGCCCACGAGCTCCGACAGACTCAGGCGGCGCTCGCAGATGACCTGCAGCACCAGCAGCCACGGAATCATCCCGCTGTCACAGTAGGAGAACTGGCGGAAATAGTGGTGGGCGCTCATCTCGCCGCCGTAGGCGCCATCCACTTCCCGCATCTTCTGCTTGATGAAGGCATGCCCGGACTTGCACAGAACGGGCACGCCGCCGTGCCTGCGGACGATGTCCTGCGTGTTCCAGGTCAGCCGCGGGTCATGAACGATCCGCGCGCCCGGCTCACGCTTCAGAAACACTTCCGCGAGCAGGCCGACGAGGTAATACCCTTCGATGAACTGACCGTGCTCGTCGAAGAAAAAGCACCGGTCGTAATCGCCATCCCAGGCGAGGCCGATGTCTGCCCGGGTGCTGCGTACCACGTCGGCAGTGGCCGCCTGGTTCTCCAGCAGCATGGGATTCGGAATCCCATTCGGGAATGTTCCGTCCGGCTCGTGGTTGACCTTGACGAACTCGAACGGCAGTTGCGACTCGATCTGGTCGACAATCAGGCCGGCGCCGCCGTTCCCCGCATTCACGACCACCTTCAACGGGGTCAACTTCGAGCGATCGACGTAACTCAGCAGGTGCTCGAGATACTTCGCGCGCAGATCCAGCGGCCGCTCGACACCCGCAACCGCTGCCTTCGCAGGGAATGACTGCGACTCGATCGCCGCGCGCATCTGTTGCAGGCCGGTGTCGCCACTGATGGGCCGCGCCTGCTCCCTCACGAACTTCATGCCGTTGTAGTCGGGCGGGTTGTGACTGGCAGTCACCATGATGCCGCCATCCAGGTTCTCGGCGAACGTGGCGAAATACGCGCCTTCGGTGCCCCACAGTCCGATGTCGAGGACATCGCAACCGCTGTCCATCAAGCCGCGCTTCAGCGCGCGCGCGAGCTGCGGACTCGATAGCCGGATGTCATAGCCAACCGCAACACGCCGCGGTTGCACGAGCCCGCAATAGGCGCGGCCGATGTCGTAAGCGAGGGACTCGTTGATCTCGTCGGGAATCCGGCCCCTGACGTCGTAGGCTTTGAACGAATTCAGGTTGGTCATGGTGTCAGTTCGTAGTGCCTTTGCGGCCGTAACGATCATCGAAGCGCACGATGTCATCCTCGCCCAGGTACGATCCTGACTGCACTTCGATGATGTGCAGCGGAATCATGCCGGGATTCTCGATCCGGTGCTTCACGCCGATCGGAATGTACGTGGATTGATTTTCCTCCAGCAGGAAAACCTCCTCGCCGCGGGTGATCCGCGCAGTTCCCGACACGACGATCCAATGCTCGGCCCGATGATGGTGCATCTGCAATGACAAGGTCGCGCCTGGTTTGACCTTCAGCCGCTTCACCTGGAAGCGCTCGCCGTTCTCGACGCTGTCGTAGCTGCCCCAGGGACGGAAGACTTCCCGATGGAGCGAGTGCTCGTAGCGTCCCGCCTCCTTGAGCCGGGAGACCAGCTTCTTGACGTGCTGGACCCGGTTCTTCGGCGCGACCAGCACGGCATCCTTGGTTTCGACGACCACATGGTCGCTCAAGCCGACGACGGCCACGAGCCGGCTCTCGGAATACAGGTAGCAACCTTGCGAATCCTCCGCGATCACATCGCCCCGGGACACGTTGCCGTGTGCGTCCGCATCGCAGGCCTCGTGCAGGGCGGACCAGGATCCAACATCACTCCAACCCGCATCCAGGGGCACGACGATGGCGTCGGAGGTCTTTTCCATCACCGCGTAGTCGATCGAGTCACTCGGACACTGCTCGAAGGTCTTCGCATCGATGCGGGTGAAATCCAGGTCCGACTTGGCATTCTCGACGGCGCTTCGGCATACGCGCGCCATCTGTGGCGCGAAGCGCTCGAGCTCCTGCAGGTAGCAGCTGGCCCGGAACATGAACATTCCGCTGTTCCAGAAGTAGTCCCCGGACTGTAGGAACTGCTGCGCGCGATCCAGCGAGGGTTTCTCGACGAAGCGGGCAATCCGGTACACGCCGGAGCTGCCGTCCGCAGATGCACCCCGTTGTATGTATCCGTAACCGGTCTCGGGAGCACTCGGAACGATACCGAACGTTACCAACTTCCCCTGCTGTACCGCCGGGAGCGCAATCCGGACCGCCTGCTGGAAGGCCGCTACATCCTTGATGACGTGATCCGCGGGCAGCACGAGCAGCTCGGGATCCTCGCCCTGCTCCGCTGATGACATCTTCAACGCCGCGTGGGCGGCTAATGCGATCGCCGGCGCAGTGTTGCGCCCGAAAGGCTCCAGCACGACGGCTCGAGGCTCGATGCGCAACTGCCGCAGCTGCTCGGCAACGAGGAACCGATGCGCGTCATTGCAGACCACCACAGGGGCAGTCGCTGCAAGCCCCGAAAGACGCAGTGCCGTCTGCTGCAACATCGTGCGCTCGCCCGTCAGGGCGAGAAGTTGCTTGGGGTACAACTCGCGCGACAGCGGCCATAGCCGCGTGCCGGCTCCGCCGGAAAGGATGACTGGAGTGAGCATCAGAAAACCTGCTTTGATTTTATTCAGCCGGGCGTGGTCGTCCTGCCTCGTCCAATGGCGTAGTACTCGAACCCAAAACGGCCCACCATGGCCGGATCATAGAGATTGCGGCCGTCGAAAATGAGAGGTGCCTTCAGAATCTGCTTGAGGCGGTCGAAATCCGGGCTGCGGAATTCCTGCCACTCGGTGACGATGCACACGGCATCCGCGCCCTGCGCCGCTTCATAGGCGTTCTTCGTGATCACAAACCCCTTGCGGTCACCGTAGATGCGCTTGGCTTCCGCTGCCGCGACGGGGTCATACGCACGGACCTGCGCGCCCGCGTCCAGCAGTAGATCGATGATTGCGCGCGAGGGAGCCTCGCGCATGTCATCGGTGTTCGGCTTGAACGCAAGCCCCCAGATGGCGATCGTGCGTCCCCTCAACTGGTCGCCGAAGTGGCGCTTCATCTTCTGGACGAGCACTTCCTTCTGGCGCTTGTTGACCGACTCGACGGCATCCAGGATGCCCGGTGCATGACCGACTTCATGAGCCGAGCGGATGAGCGCCTGCACGTCCTTCGGAAAACACGAGCCACCGTAGCCCGTACCCGGGTAGATGAAGCTGTAGCCTATGCGTGGATCGGACCCGATACCCACGCGCACCTTCTCTATATCCGCGCCAAGGCGCTCGGCAATGTTCGCCAGCTCGTTCATGAAGCTGATCTTGGTCGCGAGCATGGCGTTGGCTGCGTATTTCGTGAGCTCGGAGGAGCGGATGTCCATGACGATCAGTCGGTCGTGGTTGCGTGTGAAGGGCTCGTAAAGCGCGCGCATCAGCTCGGTGGTCCGCGGATTATCAGTTCCGATGACGACTCTGTCGGGCTTCATGAAGTCCTGGATCGCAGCGCCTTCCTTGAGGAATTCGGGATTGGAGACGACGTCGAACTCGATGCTCGCGCCGCGGCCGGCGAGGGTCGTCGTAATTTCCTTTCGCACCTTGTCAGCCGTTCCCACCGGCACGGTGGACTTCGTGACGACGATGCAGTACCGGTTCAGATGGGTCGCGATCGTGCGGGCGGCGCCCAGCACATAGCGAAGATCGGCCGAGCCGTCCTCATCGGGAGGCGTTCCCACTGCAATGAGCTGAAAGAGCCCGTGCTCGACGCCCTTCATCGCATCGGTGGTGAACTCGATACGGCCCGCCTCGGCGTTGCGCTTGATGAGCGCATCGAGGCCGGGCTCGTGTATGGGGATCTCCCCGCGGTTCAAGCGCTCGATCTTGCCCGCATCGACATCCACGCAAACGACGTGATTGCCCGCATCAGCGAGGCAGGCCCCGGTGACGAGGCCGACATAGCCCGACCCGAAAATGGTTACACGCATTCCGGTAAGTTCTTGAGTGAAAAGGAAGAATGAGCCTAAAGCCTAAAGCATGGGTGCCCGGCTCTCAAGCTTCGCGGCAGGTATTGTGAGGCAGTCGGAGGCGGAAGGCCCGCCGGATAGGGCTCGCCATCCCACCGGATGAAGAACTACTTCAGGTCGCGGCGGGTGCCGTGAGGCTCACACGGGCCGCTGGTCGTGCCCGGGCTTGATACCCGCCTCTGAGCTGCGCCGCTTGGCCGCGAAGTCGGCAATCTTGACGTCGGCCGAGTGCGGCACGGTTTGCTTGCGCGTCCAGACGTGATCCCGGATCTCCATGCCCTGGCTGCTGTATTCGGCGACCGACTCCACCAGCAGGCCGAGCGCGCGATGGCAGTCGAAGCTCGAGAGTGCTACCAGCAGGTCGTTCAGAATCTGCTGCATGCGCAGCCACGGCAGGCGATGTTCCATCGCCCGCAGAATCATCGGGTGGTCGGTGCCGGTGACGTTGGTTCCGATCAGCAGCTCTTCGAACAACTTCTCGGCGGTACGCAAGCCGGTGTACTCGATCTCGATGTCCCCTTCCGGGTTGTCCGCATCGCGGACAGTGAGGCCCATCAGGTTCACCATGCGGCGGGCCAGGTCATCGATCCGCACGGGCCGTCCCATATCCAACACGAAGACATCGCCACCCTTGGCCATGGACCCGGCCTGGATGACCAGCTGCGCAGCCTCCGGAATGGTCATGAAGTAGCGGATGACATCCGGATGGGTCACGGTCACCGGACCGCCCCGGCGGATCTGCTCCTGGAACAGGGGAACGACCGACCCCGATGAGGCGAGCACGTTGCCGAAGCGCACCATGCAGAACCGGGTGCTGCTCGAACGCTCCTGCAAGCCCTGCAGAACCAACTCGGCGAGGCGCTTGGTCGCGCCCATGACATTGGCCGGATTGACGGCCTTGTCGGTGGAGATCAGGACGAACGTCTCCACCCCGGTCTCAATAGCCGCCTCAGCCGTGTACCACGTGCTGATGACATTGTTGTGTATGCCCTCGACCACGTTGTGCTCGACGATCGGGACGTGTTTATACGCGGCAGCGTGATAGATGGTCTGCACGCTGTAGGCAGCCAGTACCTCACGTACACGCTGCCGATGATGCGCATTGCCGAGCAGCGGTACGACTTCAACCGTCAGACTGTCGCGCGCCGCGATCTCGTTGAGCTCGCGCTCAATCGTATACAGAGCGATTTCCGACATCTCGAACAGCACGAGCCGGCTGGGGCACAGCTGCATGATCTGCCGGCACAGCTCGGAACCGATCGAGCCTCCGGCGCCGGTGACGAGCACGCACTTGCCGCGAATGCAGGACCCGAACAGCCGCGGATTCGGCGGCACCGGATCACGGCCCAGCAGATCACCGACCTCAACATCGCGCAGTTCGTCGATGCGCGCCTTGCCGCCGATCAAATCGGTCAGGTGCGGCAGCGATTGGACATGCAGACCCAGTGGCTCGAGCCCCGTGAGGATTTCACGCCGCCGCCGCCGCGAAGCCGAGGGCATGGCGAGGAGAATCCGGTCGATCTGCCGCTCGCGCACCATCTGCGGCAGTACTTCCGAGCCGAAGACGGTGAGGCCGTTGATGCTGCTGCCCTGCAGCGACTTCTTGTCATCGATGAACGCGACGGGCTCGAAATCCGGCCCGCCCAGCAGCACGGACGACAGTCGCGCACCCGCGTCCCCTGCCCCATAGATAGCCACTCTCGCAGCTGACTTGCCGTTCAACGTACGGGAAAACAAGTAACGCACGAAGAAACGGCTGCCGACCGTGTAGAGCAGTGCAAGGGCCCAGAAGATGGCGAACGCAGACAGCGGAACTTCCGAGTTCGACAGCATGCGGTCGAACACGACGACCACGGCGACCGATAGTGTTACACCGGTAATGACGGTCAACATCGACCGCGGGCCCATGAAGCGGATGACCGCCCTGTAGAGGCCGAGCATCGAGAAGATCACGAGCGAGGCACTGAGCGCCACGAGGAAGTACGCCGCGGTGCGCTCGAGGTACGGGTCCAACCGATCGAACTTGAGAATCAGCGCTGCCCACAGCGCCACGGGGATTGCCACGGCATCAGCAAGCAGCATGATGAGCCGCTTCTGCTGGCGAGGCAGCGCCAGTATTGTTTCGACAGCCAAAGCGCCCATTGCCTTGTGGCCCCCGGCCTCGTACTTGTCCTTCATACAAATTCCCCCGGCGCCCGAGGATCGCTCAATTCATCCGCTCAAAAACCTTACCTTGTGCTTGGGCGCACCAACGCTGCGCGATTGTAAAGGAATCGTGCGCACCAATCGACAACTGATTCAGCGACTTGGCAAACACACGTCTCACTTTGAGCAAAGTTTGACGCGGCACTGCCGTACTCAATGTCGATCGTAAGCAAGACTCGGTCCCATTAACGCGGCTGCCCGGCTGACGGATTACACGCGGAACACTTGTCGCCACCTCCGCACAGCCCGCAGGAAACCGACCATGTCATTGCCTGAACCTACGGTATGAGCATTCGCCTTGGCTTGCTGTTTTGAATTTGCAGCATTCATCCGCACGGCGGCTACAAATGGCTACATAAGTACCCGTTGTGTTACACCCGGCGCCCGCCGGTTCCCGGGCTTACGGCGGCGTTTCGCCCTGCCCGGCGCCCGCCACGAGCGCCAGGACAACCAGCGGAGCAAGGGCGATGAGCACCATCCAGACAGAGCTGCCGGGATGCAGGCTTGCAAAACACGCGCACGGGAGAACCCACAGCAGGTTGGTAAGCGTCACGGTCATCGTCACCCGGCTGTGACTTTTCCAACGTCGCGCGAGCCACTGGTAGGCATGATCGCGGTGGGCTGCGTAAGCACGCTCACCGCGCGCCAACCTGCGGATGAGCGTGACAGTCGCATCGACAAAGAAAACGGCTCCGAGGATCAACCACACGAGCAGGGCAACCGGGTTTTCGCGGGCCGCGGCCAGCGCCAGCACGGCAATCACATAGCCGAGGTAGCCGCTGCCGACATCACCCATGAAAATCTTCGCGGGAGGCCAGTTCCACGCCGCGAAGCCACAACAGGCGGCACCGAAGACAATTGCGGCCGCGGGCACACCGCCCGGGATCCCGGCGACGATCGCCAGCAATGCGCCCGCCCAGGCGATGAACACAGCCTCGGCCGCGGCGATCCCGTCTATGCCGTCCATGAAGTTGAACAGATTGAGCACCCACACGATTCCGAGCACTCCGAGCACGTAACCAGACCAGCCAAAAGTGATCAGGTGCCCGCCGATGCGCAACGGGGGCAAGCCACCGAGCCAGAACAACGCCCAAACGGCGGCGGCAAGATGCACCGCGAATCGAACTCTCACGGACAAACGTCG
>Ga0307479_10004530_pt1 | contig 12714 bp, 13 predicted proteins | sample atmos_gasesECM4C_FD_203743 | JGI IMG/M metagenome (GOLD analysis project Ga0307479, IMG submission 203743) | Hardwood forest soil microbial communities from Morgan-Monroe State Forest, Indiana, United States - atmos_gasesECM4C_515 | ecosystem: Environmental > Terrestrial > Soil > Temperate...
CATCTTAGACCGAAACACTTAAACCACATCTCCGGTCATTCGACAAATCCGTGGAGCCCACTGGCCGATGCCTGAGTAACGCGCGCGGAAATTATTCGGGTCCCGTTGGAGGAAGTGTGCCCTTCAGATTGCCCACATCCTGAGACGCACCTGCGCGCCGCCATCGCCTATCCCGTAGCACTTTCGGCATGGCCGTTTCCACCTCCGAAAGCGATCTGGATTCGCGAAAGTAGAATGGAAACGCATGTCCTTACCATCCCGCTTCACTCCCGATAGAGCCGTCCTAGCGGGAATGCTCGTCACCGCAGCCGTATACTGCCGGGATCTGCAATACGACTTCATCCTCGACGATGTGCCGTTTATTCTGATGAACGAAGCTATAACCTCCTGGAAGAACTGGGCGACACTATTCATTCCCCCAAGTGTTCATGCGCAAGGCATGGACATGGTGGCGGTGCACTATCGCCCCATTTCCATGTTGTGGTTAATGGCCAATTACCGCTTGTTTGGAATGGTGCTGCCCTGGTGGCATCTTACCTCGCTGCTGTTACATCTTCTTGCCGTCCTTCTAGTATACAAAGTGGGCCTGAAGGTCTTGCGCGAACCATGGACGGCAGCGCTGGCAGCCCTGCTTTTTGCGTTCCATCCAATCCATGTCGAAGCGGTGAGTTACGTTTCCGCATCGACAGACTTGTTGGCGGCGGCGTTCTTGCTCTTGGCGTTCCTCGCGTACTCTCGGTTCCGCGAGCCGCCCGCCTCGCACTGGTACTTGACGGCATCCCTGCTTGCTGCCGCGTTGGCGATGCTGTCGAAAGAAACAGGCGCCATAGTTCCCTTAGCATTGGTCGCGTACGAGGTGTTGCGTGAGCCTCAGCCTGGCCCGCAGCGCTGGGATAGGCGATTGGCCTGGACACTTCCATTTTTCGGTCTTGTGCTCGCCTACGCTGCGCTACGTAAGTTGGGAAACCTTGGCCCAGGGCCGGGCGCGGACCGCCTCACCGCTCTGTCGGACGTTCCTCTCGTTCTTCTCGTGTACCTTCGCAACCTCGTGTGGCCGGTCCAATTGAGCTTTTTTTATCCGGTCGAATGGAGTTCAAAGTGGACGTTCGGCAAAGGCCTCGCGGTGGCCCTCGTCCTGGTCGCCTGCGTATTTGTGTGGAAACGCTACAAGGACAGTTCCGGCATGCGACTCCAATTAGGGTGGATGGCGGTTCTGTTCATCATTCCTCTGGCGTGCGTATTTGCCTTTCGAAAAGAAGACTGGCTTCATGACCGCCATATGTATCTGGTCTCCGTTCCGTTTTGTCTTGTGACCGCTGTGCTCCTGACCGACCGCAAGCTCCCGCGAACAGCCTCCATCGTTGCTGGCTCGCTGCTGGCCGCAACGCTCCTGGTTATTAGCGCCGTTCAGGTGCCCAGATTCAAGGATGAATTATCGGTCTATGAAAGCGCCCTGAAAGTGGCGCCGCGCAACATCTTGCTGCGCAGATACTATGTTGCGGCGCTTTGGAATCAAGTCCCGCGGGTTCGCGAGTCTTCAGCCCGTCGCGACCAGGCCCTCAGAGAGTTTCGGCTCAATATCGAGCTCGGCCCGGAACTCGAACTTGACTACGTGAACTATGCAACGGCGCTGGACCGAGCTGCCCTCAACGAACAGGCCATCGCGCAATACAAAAGAGCCTTGCAGTTGGACCCGGGCGGACCATCGCACCTTCGCGCGACCATCTTGTACCGCCTTGCCGCAGTCGACCTGAGGGACTCACAATTAGAACAGGCCGAGAGCTGCTTGCGCGAGGCATTAGCAATCGATCCGAAAGCCATGGACTATCACAGACTGCTCGCTGAAGTGCTAGAGCAGCAAGGACGCGGTCAAGAGGCTGCCCAGCAAATGGAGCTGGAGGCCAGCGTTAAAGAACATTTCATTAGCCACCGTTCTGCTCCCAGTGACCCGCCACACCCGGCGCCTGCTCAGTGTCCGTGAGCTTGCCGGCGTCAACAGAACTACCACCTCACACGATTGCGCTTAATCCTCTAAGGTAGGCAAGGTCTTCAGCACTTCCGCGGCTTTGGGACGGTTCAACACCCGGTCGTCCTTACGGATTTTTCCGTCGCGAAACACCAGCACGCGTTTCGCGAACTGCGCGATATCGAGCTCGTGCGTGACCAACACAATCGTCAGACCCTTGTCATTCAGGTCCTGAAAGATGTCCATGATTTCCACGGACGTACGGCTGTCGAGGTTTCCCGTGGGCTCGTCCGCCAGCAGAATGGATGGCCGGTTCACCAACGCTCGCGCAATGGCCACACGCTGCTGCTGCCCTCCGGACATTTGCGACGGGAAATGGTGCGCGCGATCCGCGAGCCCCACCATTTTTAAAGCCTCGGCGGCCCGCCGGGCGCGCTCCGCATTGTCGATTTTCGTATATAAGGTCGGCAGTTCCGTATTTTCCAGCGCGGTGGTACGAGCCAGCAAATTGAAGCCCTGAAACACGAACCCGATCTTCTGATTCCGAATCAAAGCCAGCGCTTTCTTGTCGTGCTGCGAAACATCCGTTCCTTCCAGCAAGTAGCGTCCGGAGCTGGGCTTGTCCAGGCAGCCAAGCATGTTCATGAACGTCGATTTGCCACTCCCGCTGGCCCCCATAATGGCTACGAACTCGCCGCGCGCAATCGTCACGCTCACGCCGCGCAGCGCGTGTACGCGCGTCTCGCCTAAATCGTAATATTTATGGACCTCCTCGACGCAAATGACAGCTTCGGCGGCGGAAGCCGTGGGCGCGGTTTGCATCGACTTGGCTAGCGTCGCAATGTGCCGGGACCTTGCGTCTTGGGCGTTATCGAACGAATCACCACGTCATCGCCCGGTTTCAGCTCGCCTTTCACAAGGGACTTGACTTCCGTAAACGCGTGATCGGTGATCCCCAGGGAAATTTTCACCGGCTCCATGGTGTGATCGGAATGCATCTTCCACACCACGGCGGTATCCGACTTGGGGACGCGCGGAGCCGCCTGTCCACCGGAGCCTGCCGGAGCCAACCCGCCGCCAGGCGTCTCAACCGTTTGCCTCTGGTCGCCCGCTTCGATTCCATATTGCTTGTAGGTCGCCAGCACTTCTTCCTCGCTCATGGGCGGCTTATAGCGCAGCGCGGTGTTCGGCACCTTTAGCGCATCCTGCACCGTGGCTACCGGAATGGTTACGTATGCAGTCATCCCCGGAAATAGCTTCAGCTCAGGATTGGCGAACTCGATGATCGTGTCGTAGGTGACCACGCTCTGCACCATCGTCGCATTCATGCGCACCTGGCCAACCACGCCATGAAAAGTGTCCTTTGGAAACGCGTCCACCTTGAAAGTGACTGGCGCGCCCACTTTAATGTTTCCGACGTCGGACTCATCGGTTTTGGCATACACCCACATTTTTCTCAGGTCTTGCGCAATGGTAAAAATCGTAGGCGCCTGCAAGGACGCCGCCACGGTTTGTCCTACATCGACGTTGCGTGCCACCACGGTCCCGTCAATCGGCGATCGAATGACCGTATAATTTAAATTCGTTTGCGCCACCGTCACTGCCGCGCTTTTTTGCGTCACCTGCGCTTCCGCCTGTGTCACATTGGCGACCGCACCGTTTACAGTGGCGACGGCGGATTCGTAGGTTGCCTTGGCCAGGTCCAGTTGCTGCTGGCTGCTGACTCCCTCATTTTTCAGAGCCACAGTGCGCTCATAATCCGCCTTGGCTTGCACCGCGTTGGCTTTCGCTTTTTCCAAATTGGCACGCGCCGCCGCCAGGTTTGCCTTCGCGTTTTCCAAATCCGCACTGGCCTGCAACAACGCTCCCTGGAACAGCGCCGGATCAATCAACGCGACGATATCGCCCTTGTGCACGCGCGAATTGAAATCCACATTGAGTTTGGCAATGGTGCCGGACACCTGCGAGCCTACCTGGACGGTGATCACCGCATTGATCGTGCCCGTGGCTTCCACCACGTCATTGATCCCGCCGCGCTCCACCTTCGCGGTAAAGTGCTGCGCCTGCGTGCTGCGGTTCAGGCCAAAAGCCGCAAACAAGCCAATCGCCACGATCAGTCCGGCTAAAATCAACCATTTGCTTTTCGGTTTCATGCGCCGTCGTCAGCCGTCACTCGTATCGCAATGCCTCAATGGGGTCAAGCAAAGACGCTTTGCGCGCCGGGTAATATCCAAAAAATACTCCGACGGCGATGGCGAAGACCGCCGCCACTGCTACAGCCTCAATGGACATCTCCATCGGCCAATGCAGCGTCTGTCCAACCATATACGAACCCAAGATCCCGAAGAGCACTCCCGCCGCGCCACCCACCAGGCTCAGCATCACGGCCTCTCCCAGGAACTGCAGTTGGATGGCCTCCTCCGTCGCACCCACCGCAACGCGAACACCAATTTCGCGGGTGCGCTCGGTCACCGAGACCAGCATCACGTTCATGATTCCGATTCCCCCAACCACCAATGACACCGAAGCGATCGCGATCAGAAGTACTGTCATGGTCTTGCTCGCGTCTAATTGCGCTTGAATGATGTCTTCAGGATTTCGAATATTGAAGTCGTCCTCTTCTTCGGGGCGCAAATGATGGCGATCTCGAAGCACGGCGGACGCTTCCTGCCCGGCCATTTTCACCGCGTCCTGCGAAACCGCCGAACACAGAATGTCGTCCAGCCAAGTGATCCCCTTCAATTTTTTCTGCGCCATCGTGTAGGGCAGGATGACCGTATCGTCCTGGTCCCGGCCGTCCAGCGACAATCCTTTGGGATGCAGCGTTGCCACCACTTTGCACGGAAGATTGTTGACGCGAATTACTTTCCCAACGGGATCTTCCACACCGAAGAGCTGCTCGCGCACCGTACGTCCAATAACGCATACGTCAGCAGCGCGGTCCACATCGTCTTGTGAGAAGAACGCTCCTTGTTCTACATACCAGCGCTTGATATCGAAATATTCCGGAGTGACGCCGCGATACGAGGTGTGCCAATTCTGGTTGCCGTAAACGACTTGGACGGGATCATCCACGTTCGGCGACACGCTCTTGATAAGCGACACCTGGTTTTTAATGGCGATCGCGTCGGACATTACCAGCGTCTTTGTGTCGTGCGTCCCGGTGCGCACTCCGTTCACCGCGCGGCCCCCCGCCTCGACCCAGACGAAATTATCGCCAAGATTATTGAGCTGTTGCTCGACGCGAGCCTGTCCCGCCTTGCCGATGGCCACCACGCAAATCACCGCGGCAATGCCAATGGTGATGCCCAAAACGGTTAGCACGCTGCGCATCTTATTTCTCAGCAGCGCCACCAACGCCGAACGCAGCAAACCCGCACGATTCACGGTTCTTCTCCGTACACCTTAGTCTGTGCGCCAAGACATAAACGCCGGATAAACTGGTCCGCCAGCGCAATTGTGGCTTGCACCTTCAGGCGCGACATCCAGCTTGTACTTGCCGTGCGGCTTCAACCGCTGAACTATAGTGGCTTTTTCCTATTCGTTTACAACGCTTCCGCCGGCCGCGGATGCGGCCTCTTCCGTTTCCACTCGTAATCCTTGCGCAGCCGCGCCTGATGCTTCTTCACCTGCGCCTCCAGCTCCTTAAATGCCTTTTTGCAACTAGCGCGAAGGTTGTCGCCGGCGCCCGTGGCATGCAGTGTTCCCGTCGGAAGCGACAGCGTCAGCGAAAACGAATACTCCTGGTTATGCGGATTCTTCGAAGAAAATACGCCATGCAACTGCACCAAGTCCGGTTCATAGCTCTTCAGCAGCCGTTCCAGTTTTTTCACGTGCCGCTCGGTTTGCGGCTCCACAGACTCGTGCGACTCGACATGCTTGTAGCTGATCGAAAATTTCATGGATGCACCTATAGGAGTGTTTACGGCCAGGCAGGACGACGCAGATCTTGTTTCCACACCGCATCGTAGCCCAAGCATAACAATTGCCGCGACACCCGGCAACGTGTTCCGTGTAGCTCAAGTCTGCCTGCATTAGGCAGACCTGAGGCTGTTCTCCTCGCCTCGTCTTGAATTGTGGATCGCACCTTCAGGTGCGACACACAGCCCGCGCTTGTCTTACGGCTTCAGCCGCTGAAGGATTCGCCGCCACCCTGCCTGACGCTCGATCCTGCCGCTAGCTCCCCGTTTGACACTCCCTCCCACCAAGCCTACCCTGCACGTAATGCCGCGCATCGACAATCTCCGCATCGGCCCCGCGGGATGGTCCTACTCCGACTGGTCCGGCTACGTTTACCCCACGCCGCGCCCCAAAGGCTTCCACGAAGCCACTTATCTCGCGCAATTCTTCGACACCATCGAAATCAACACCTCTTTCTACAATCCGCTCCAGCCCGACCACGTCAAACAGTGGCTCGATCGCGTCTCCGCCAACCCCCGTTTCGTCTTCACCGCCAAGCTTTGGCAGAAGCTCACGCACGAACTCAGCGCCACCGCCGCCCCAGAGATCAACGCCGAAGACGACCGCGCCATTCGCGCCGGCTTCGACGTCCTCCACCAAGCCGGCAAACTCGGCGCCGTGCTGCTGCAATTCCCCATTTCGTTTCACCACAGCGCGGAAACCTCCGCCTATCTGCAATCGCTGCTAAAGCATTTCGCCGATTACCCGCTCGCCGTCGAAGTCCGCCACGCCTCCTGGAATCATCCCGACGTCTTCGCCCTGCTCCGCAAACACAACGTCGCGCTGTGCAATCTCGACCAGCCGCTCATCGGCCGCTCGTTCCCACCCTCCGACGAAACCACTTCTTCCCTCAGTTACGTCCGCCTGCACGGCCGCCGCTACGACACCTGGTTCACCGACGATCCCGAAGTCCCCCCGCACGAGCGCTACAACCACCTCTACTCCCCCGAAGAGCTCGCCCCCTGGGCCGAGCGCATCCGCACCGTCGCCCAGCGCACTCGCACCACGTTCGTCATCACCAACAACCACTACCTCGGCAAAGCCGTCGTCAACGCCCTCGAACTCCTCAGCCTGCTCAAATCCACCAAAGTCCAAGTCCCCGACCCCCTCCGCCTCCGCTACCCCGAACTAGAATCCATCGCCGCCAACCCACCCCAATCGCCCACCCTCTTCCCGCTCACCAAGTAGCAGCGAGCTAGTCTCGCCCTCTCCTGAATCCTTAGGGGGTCGGACCTTTAGGTCCGACACAAAATCCCCTCCATCCCTGGGCTTTAGCCCCTGACGCAATTCTTCCTTTCCTTCCGCCCCTCCCCGTCCGTTTGAATTTCTTAACCGTGACAATAGCAGTCAAATTCAAACGGACGCTTTTTGCTTTTTTGGGGGTCGGAGCTTCAGGTTTTACCTGAACCTCGAACGGTCCTACATCCATGCCACAAAATAAATAGGCTTCAGCCAAGGATGTATGTACCGAAAAACCGAAGCACGGCCTACTTCGCGTCATTCAGGCTGCTACAGCGCAGCAGCGTATTCGTTGCTAAGTCCAAAAACGCGCAGAAGTTCGTCTGATGTGACCTGTTAAACTCGTCTTTGTATGTGACATCCGCGAAGACATAGAATCTCGTTTCGTGAGTTGTGAGTCCATCGAGTTCGGCTTGCGAGAGAGGGGCGGCACTTTGCCACGTTGTCTGAACTGTGCCCCCTTCTGAAACAGTTCCCTTGCTCGTGTACGGAATTGCAACGTTCGACCCAAAGGCGATACTGCGGGCCTGCTCGGCCGTGTCCGACGCGGGGTCGATGCCCGAGCGAACTCTGGTAACAACGTCCAAAGCAGGGGTTCGTCCTACGTTTCTGAAATACGCCCGAAACCCGAGTTTCTCACCCGCCCTTGGAGCAGAAATGACGCCAGCATCGACATCCACGTAAGCGCGTTCTGAAATGTGTAAAGACAAGGCGGCCACCGATGCGTTCGCCTCGCCTGCTTTGGCGCTGCGTTCGGCCTGGGCTTCGGACTTCTTGAGGGCGTCCAGTTGCATTTGCAGCGTCGCGTTCATCGATTCAGTGGCGCTCTGAAGGGAGGTCAAGCTTTTGGCAGTTGCCGCCGAGCTAGTCTGCAGGTTCGTCAGAATCTGCTGTTGCTCCTTGAAGTTTCGTGACTGGAGGTGCTCTTGCCAGAAGGCCAGAAGGATTTCGCCTAGGATAAGGAGAACGACAGCAATTTCCAATGAGAGCGTAAAGGTTTCCCGTCGCTGGCGGGAACGGGTACGCTCGCTAAGCCATTCTCTCGCGTGCTCCACATTCTGGTCAAAGCTGCCGGAGACCTGCATGGCAATCACGGCTTCCCCGTAGCGCTCGAATACTTCTCGTTCCTCATTGGAAATGTTTGCTTTCCGAACTTTTCGGAGCGGCCATGGCCACTTAGAACTAATTCGGCCGGGCAGGTTGCGGATGAGCTTGAAGGACCGAGTCACCCAATCTGTCATTGCACCGCGATAATATCAGAACCGAATTAGATTGACCGTTCAAGAATCCGACAAGGACCGATGCTGCCGGTCAATTGTCTGCGTATCGCTTCGTTCAGCACGAAGACACCGCGTTGATTCGGTCTGCCAATAGCCGATTCAACGTCAGTCACCATACGGTCGAGGTCCGCGCGCGAGTAAACGCACGCAAGCCAATTCGGTTTGGGTAAATTCGCTATTCTGCGCCTCCATGTCGTATCAAGTGTTGTGAAGTTTGCGAACGCACAGCCTATCACCGCATGGCAGAAATCTAGCCCGTCACCCTTCGTTAAGGAATTGGACTCAACGGCCATAATCCGCAGAAGATTGAAGTATACGAAACAAGCTGGCCGGGCCGGGTCAAACGGGATCTTTGGAAATTTCGTATCCAGCATCGACGGGTCCCGCTTGCACAGTTCGCGAGCTGCGCTCATCTTGTTCTTCACCATCTCATCGAACCTGGCCGAGCCGTCGTAGATGGATTCCCGCTGCGGACCGAGCCGTTCGACTAGCGGAGCTAGCGAAAAAAAATCATCAGAGAGCCCAACGACTTTACCAGAGCTGCTTCGGATTCGGTCGGCGACGTAGGTATTAAGAAAGTCCTCGTCGATGCAAGCCTTTGCAGGGTGCTCGCCTTTTATCTCGAGTTTGATAGCCTCTGTGACATCGAGTTTCGCCGGATACCAGTGTGGGCCAATTTCGTCGAGGAATGTCCGCACGGCTTCCGCGGAGCGGCCTTGTGGCCCAGACAATTCCGCCGCGTTCGTAACGGAGAACAACACATCAGCGCCTGAACGGATTGCATCAATGAAACGCCGCCGTCGCGACGGGTCCTTCTTGGCGAGTTCGATGAATGCCCAATTGTCGAGATACACCACTGGGCCATTCACGCTGGCATTTAACGTCATAATGCCACCGTCTCTGCTTGCTGTGGCACGAATCATTTACGTATGATACTGGAATTTACGCGCCACCTACGACCTGCCTCGTGACTTTGAGACCGCGTGTTTGAATTCCTGCGCTCAAAATTCCCATTTTGGAACTGAACTTTACTCTTGACATACTTCCAGAATTGTGCATAATTAAGTTACCCTGGCCGCGGGGAGCTTACAATGACCTGCGTCCAGCGACAATCGACCCTCAGTTCTACCGCAAGTCGTTTCTTCTTTGCTGCTCGTACTATGGAAATTCAATTCTCGGCGTTCGAGGTTGATGCTTGTCACTCGGTCAGCCCTGGGCCGTCGGCTTTCAGCCGTCAGCTAACTCCTTTATTTGTCGCATTGCCGTACGTTTTCCTTCTAACTCCTTTATCTACCGCTTTTACGCATTTCAACCGGGGTGTGGGGGTCCTCGCTCTCTCCAATTTCGAGTTTTTTTCCAGCCTCAAGTCTCGAGTTTCCAGACACTTCCGCACTCTTTGTCACCACGTTTCGGCGTCGGTCCTTTATTTTCAACAGCTTACGGACTCTTTTTGCAAATACCGGGGGGTGGGATGCGAATGCAAATTCGCGCCAATCAAATCAGCAACTTGCAAACTCTTTTTTTCGCGTTCAGCAGGCCGCTTCAGAAAGCGGGCGCCACAGTCTGGGTCTCCGACAAGCGATGGCTGTGGTACTGTACGCAGCGACGGAACCGACGATACGAGGTACATACCCATGACATTCAGGAGCGCGAACATCTTTGGGCCGCTTGCGGTGCTGGTGATGGCCATGGCGGCGAGCGCCGCCCCTGCGCAGGAAACCTCCAAAGCGGTGAAGACGGTACAGCTCACGGGCCTGGCCGGCGTCAAAGAAAACGCCAGAGGAATGTTGAGTGTCGAGAACGGGAATATGCATTTCGTCCATGGCAAAGCCACCTCGAACGTAAGCGCCAGCTTGATCGAGAACGTCGTCACCGGGAATGACAGCCAAAAGGCTGTGGGCAAGACGATCGGCACGCTGAGCATGGCTGCGCCCTATGGCGGCGGGCGCTTCCTGAGCCTATTCCGCAGCAAGATCGATACGCTGACCGTCGAATATCGCGATGCCAATGGAGGTTTCCACGGGGTGATCTTCACCATGCCGGTCGGCACGGCAGAAGGCGTCAAGAAGGAGCTGATTGCGCAGGGTGCTCACGCCTCCTCAAGCACCTTAGCGGAAAAGGAGCAAAAGCCATGAAACGTCTCCTAAACCTTGGAATGCTTCTGTGCTTGGCCGCGGTGTTCTCGAGTACCCCGGGTTGGTGCGACGAAAAAGGCCCGTCCGCGAAAATCAAGGCAGGTGCGATTCAAGTGGCAGCGATCCAGGCCGAAGACATACCGGTTCCTCAGGAATTTCGGGTTGCCCTTTACGAGCGCCTCATTCAGCAGCTCGAGAAGCGCGGATTTCAGCAGGTCTACCGCGACGGTGACCACGGTGCCGCCAGCGTGCCCGGGCTCATTGTGCTGCATAGCACGGTGCGCGGCTTCAAGAAAGGAAGCGAAATGGCTCGGAACGTAACCACCGTGGCCGGCGCGACCTCGATCAGCGTTCATTGTCAGTTCACCGACGCGGACGGAAAGGACGTCCTGGAACGGGACGTCATTGGAAAGGTGCGGTTCTTTGGCGGGAATCTGCGGGCGACTTACGATTTCGCGAAAAAAGCCAGCCATATCGCCTACGAAAACTTTTCCACGACCACCAGCAAGTAAAAGCGGGGTGGAGCGAGCGGTGAGGGCTAGCGCGGGTGGCCTCTCGGATTCAGACGCGAGGGTCAAGGACAACTTCGACAAGATGGGAGCCCGCTTCAGAAAGCGGGCGCTACAAAGGCTGTCAACTTTCAACTGTCGACTGTGGACTCGACGCTACGGATGGCGGTCGCGGCCGCCGCGGTCGTCGGGGGAGGCGGCGATGCCCATGCGGCGAAGTTCGTCGGCGTAATACTTGCGATAGAGGACGTCCCACTCTTCACTGCCCTCGAGGATTTCTTTTTTCTGGGAGCGGACGCGTTTTAAAACTGCCGATTTGGACTCAACGGCGTGGTTATTTTGGCTCGATCAGGTTTAAGCCTGGAACGGAACCGAAATGGCGGACATTGAATGTAGCTATGGAATCGCCACGCTCAAGGGCGGTGGCGGCGACGATCAGGTCGTGAGCCCCTATCATTTTGCCGGCAGCTACCAAGGCGGCCCATACACGGGCGTGCTCGTAGGCGGTCTGCTCGGTATACGGGAGGATAGGCAGGGATTCCAGGATAGCGGTGAGGTAACGCTGGCGCGCAACCTTGTGCGCGCCTGTGGCCCGTTCCACGCCGTGCCAGAGTTCCGCAACGGTGATCGCCGCCAAGGCGAAGCGCTCCCCGGGACGCGAGGCGACCCACTCTTTCAGGTTAAACGTCCCCTTCTCGCCACGAATCACGACGTCGGCGTCGAGGATTATCGCCATCGGTCGCGCGGAGGCTTCAGATGTTTGCGAGCGGATTTGAGATCACGGCGCCATGCTTTGGCTTCCGTTTCAGACAGGGTGGCTTTAACCAGCACCTCGGCGAGGTCGCGGCCGAGGCAAACCTTCTCGGAGTCCGGAACCAGGCGAGCCACCGGTTCGCCGTTCTTCAGAAGGACAAAGGTGACGTTTTGATAGTGGGCGCGGTTGACGCAATCGGCAAAATTGCGCGACGCCTCGGTGACGGAGATGCTGGTTTTCTTCACGTGTCTGATTATCAGATTATCTGATTTGGGCACGACGGTCAAGCGCAAGGCGACGACTCGGAGGCAAGAGCCCGCTTCAGAAAGCGGGCGCTACAAAGGCTGGCAACTGTCGACTGTGGACTCGACTTTACGGATGGCGGTCGCGGCCGCCGCGGTCGTCGGGGGAGGCGGCGATGCCCATGCGGCGTAACTCCTCGGCGTAATACTTGCGATAGAGGACGTCCCACTCTTCGCTGCCTTCGAGAATTTCTTTCTTCTGGGAGGTGATGCGCTTGCGGACCTCGGCGTCGGCTTTCTCTTCTTCGCGCAGCGTCGCGGTCAGAATCTGCACGATCTGCTGGCGGATGGTGTCGCGGTCTTCCACGAACTCCACGTCGTCGCTGGACACCAGCACCTCGGTCACTTGGTGAGAAAGGCGGACAATTTTTTCGCGGCTCAGTCGCATGCGAGTTAGGCCTTTGATCCGGAGGTGTCGCGCAAACCGCGAGGAACTTCAGCGGCTAAGGCCGGCGGAAGGGAGCGGAGGTTTATGTCGTACCTAAAGGTCCGACCCACAAAACAAGGCCGAAAAGACGGGCACGAGTGTCCCCTGCTCCGGCCAAGGCGATGGCGAGACAGGCCAGCCT
>Ga0307479_10004531_pt1 | contig 12712 bp, 9 predicted proteins | sample atmos_gasesECM4C_FD_203743 | JGI IMG/M metagenome (GOLD analysis project Ga0307479, IMG submission 203743) | Hardwood forest soil microbial communities from Morgan-Monroe State Forest, Indiana, United States - atmos_gasesECM4C_515 | ecosystem: Environmental > Terrestrial > Soil > Temperate...
TCAGTTGACTGCGTGGCTGCCGCCCCGCACGCGCCGGCGCTCCACGCTGGGTGGGTAGCCGAACAGGCCCCGGTAGCACTTGGAAAAGTGCGGGGGCGACTGGAAGCCGCACGCGACCGTGATGTCCATCACCGACAGGTCGGTCTGCAGCAGCAACTCGCGCGCCCGGCGCAGCCGCAGCTCCAGGTAGTAGCGCGTCGGCACGCGCCCCAGGTAGCGCTTGAACAGCCGTTCGAGCTGGCGGCGCGACACGCCCACGTAAGAGGCCAGCTCTTCCAGGGCAAGCGGCTCCTCGACGTTGGCCTCCATCAGCGTGGCCGCCTTGATCAGGATCTGGTTGTGGGCGCCGACCTGCGCCTGCAACGGGATGTGCTGCCGGTCCTTGGAGTCGCGCAGCCGATCCAGGATGAATTGATCGCAGATCGCGGTCGCCAGTTCCTTGCCGTGCCGCTCACGGATCAGGTTCAGCATCAGGTCGATCGGTGCGATGCCGCCGGAACACGTAAAGCGGTCGCGATCGATCACGAACAGCTCGGGCGTGAACACGGTGTGCGGGAATTCCTCGCGGATGGCCGACATGTTCTCCCAGTGGATCGCGCAGCGGTAGCCGTCGATGACCCCGGCGTGCGCGAGCGCGTAGGTCCCGGTGCACAGGCCGCCCAGCGCGACCCCGTGCCGCGCCGCCTCGCGCAGCGCCGACTGCAGCCTGCGGTCGACCGCGTCGCGCACGTCCACGCCGCCGCACACGAACAGCACGTCCATCGGCGCGCACTCGGCCAGCGCGCGGGTGGGCGCCAGGCTCAGGCCGTTGCTGGCGAGCGCCGGGCGCCCATCGAGCGTCAGCACGGTCCATTCGAACAGGCTCGACTGCCCAACCCGGTTGGCCATCCGCAACGGCTCCATCGCATTGGCCAATGCGATCAGGGAGTAATTGGTGAGCGTCAGAAACCCGAAGTGCGTCGTCGCTCGTGTCGAACCCGGTTGCTTCACGAAACCCCCGTTGGATGCGCCCGCCGCCGGTCCGGCAACCGGCGCGCCCATGCAGCGAGGCGGCTTTGGCCCAGTTCAGACGCCGCGCCGGACCGATCCGGACTCCGGATCGGACGGCGGCCCCGCCTCGGCCAGCCCCTCGTCCAGCAGATATTGCCAGATCGCCCGGGCGGCCTGTGGGGGGTCCAGGTCCAGCAAGCGCGCCCCGGATGCATGCACCGGTTGAATGCTGCGCAGACGTTCTGACGCGCTGCCCTGCACCATGGTTCGCAGGCGGCGCGGCCGAACCCTGGCCGGCCGCTCGCGCCAGTCGGCGGGAACGGCGGGCACTGTGCCCGCGACGCCCTCGATCGATTCGACCGCAATGGCCCGAATCCGTCCGAGGCGGGCCGCCCCGTAGGCGCTCATGCGCGCAGCCGGCGCGGCCCGGTCCACCGTCAGCATCAGCGGCAGGGCTGCCTGCAGCGCACGGCGCCCGCCACGCGGCAGGGCCTGGATCACGCGGGCCCCTGCGCCCAGCGGCGTGAGCGACACCGCGTTGGCGATCAACTGCGAGCCCAGCCGATGCGCCAGCCGGTACGGCAGCATGCCGCTTGCCTCGCCGCGCTCGGCGCGGCTGCCGGCCAGCACGACGGCGGGCCGCAGCCGCGCCAGATGGGCCGCCAGCGCGTCGGCCACGTCGCCATCGCGGGCGGCCAGCACGGTCAACTCGGCCAGCCCCATGCCCAGGTAATCGCGCAACGCCAGTTCCCCGGGATCGCCGGCGTGAATCGCATGAATCCGCGCCCCCTCGCCCAGGCCGAGCGCGAGCTCCAGTGCGCGCGCATCCAGTTCCGCGCGCACCGCGCGCCCGCTGGCCGGATGGCGCCCCACCGACAGCAGGACGGCGACATCAAGCACCGCGCTTTTCCCTCTCGACCAGGTCCGCCAACGCCGGCATCACCTGCTGCGCGTCGGCAACGATGGCCAGATCGGCGCGCTGCATCATCGGCGCGTGCGGGTCGCAATTCACCGCGACAACCCGGTCGCAGCGCGCAATGCCCTGCAGGTGTTGCGGCGCGCCCGAGATGCCGAAAGCCAGGTAGCCGCGCGGCTCGACCACCCAGCCGGAGGCGCCGATCTGCCGGTCGCGCGGCAGGCACCCCTGGTCGCACACCACGCGGCTGGCTCCCTCCGCCGCGCCCAGTTGCGCGGCCAGCCGGTGAAACGAGTTCCAGTCCGAAACGCCGGCGCCGGCGCTGACGATCAGCTCGGCTTCGACCAGCGGAACCGCGCTGCGATCGACCGCGACCGCGCCCAGATCGATCACGGCCGCTGGTGTGCCCAGGGTCAGCTCCGGCAACGCACCGGCCTGGTGGCGCGCACCGGTCACCGGTTCGGCGCAGCCGGCTTCGACCAGCAGCACGCGCGGCGGAGCGCGCACGATCTCGCGGCGGCCGGCATCGGACCGGCAGACCGCTTCGCGGGCGGTCAGAGCGATGGCGCGCACGGCAGGCCGCTCATCGAGCTGTGCCGCGACCCGCCGCCCGAGGTCGCCGCCCGCGGTTAACGTGTCGGCAAACAGCACGTGACTGGCCTGGTAGCGCTGCGCCAGCTCCACCAGCGCCGGTGCCAGCGCGGCGGCCAGATGGGTCCCGGCCGCGGGTGCCTCGTAACGCACCACGCGATCGGCGCCGGCGCAGCCCAGATCGTCCGCGCAACTGGACGGCACCACCACCAGCACGGCGCCGCGCTGCGCATCGGCCAGCACGCGCGCCGCTCCGATCAGGTCACGATCCAGCGCGGTGAGTCGGCCGCGTTCCAGATCCGGCACGGCCATCACGATCGCCTGCGGCTGCTCGATCGTCACCTGCGGCAGCACAGCGGGCGCGGGCGACGGCAATGGCGTGCCGCTGCGGACCGCAGCGGCCGACGGGACACCGGACGTGCGCTCGCTGCGCGGATCGCGGCGCACGACCCCGCTTTCGCGCCGCGGCCGCCGCTCGCTGCGGCGGCTCACCCGGCCTCCTGCACGGCCTGCTGGACCAGCTCGGCCAGATCGAGCACGGCGGGCCGCGGAGCGACCACGCCTTCGAGCATCACGGCGCAGTTCGGGCAGGCCACTGCGACGATATCGGCTCCGACCTCTCGCGCCTGTTCGATCCGCACGTCCGGGATGCGCCGCTTACCCGGCACGTCGGTCAACGCGGCGCCCCCGCCCCAGCCACAGCAGCTCGAGCGCATCCGCGAGCGCGCCATCTCGACCGGGCGGATGCCGAGCGATTCGAGCAGCCGCCGCGGGGACTCCACATCGCCGTTGTAGCGCCCCAGGTAGCACGGATCGTGGAAGGTCAGCGTCCGATCCGTCGTGCCGGGCCGCAGCGGCAGCCGGCCTTCGCCGACCAGCCCGAGCAGGTAAGCCGAGTGATGCAAGACCTCGTAGTGCCCCCCGTACGCCGGGTACTCATTGCGCAGCGCGTGCAGCACGTGGGGATCGGCCGTCAGGATACGAGCAAAGCGTCGCCTCGCGAGCGTGTCGACATTGCGGCGCGCCAGATCCGCGAAGGTCGCCTCGTCGCCGAGGCGGCGCGCCAGGTCCCCGCAATCGAGCTCATCGGCGCCCAGCACCGCGAAATCGACGCCTGCGCGCCGCAGCAACTGGACCAGCGCGCGCAAGGTGCGCTGCCCGCGCAAATCGAAGGCCGCCTCGCCCAGCCACAACAGGACATCGCATGAGGCACCCTCGGCCAGCAGCGGCAGCTTCAGGTCGGCGGCCCAGTCCATCCGGCTCGCGGTGCTGCGGCCGCAGACGGTGTCGGTCGCGCGCAACTCTTGCAGCGCCTGCGCCGCTTTGCCGGGCGCCGCGCCGAGCTCCAGCGTCTGGAAGCGCCGCAGATCGATCACGGCGTCCACGTGCTCGATCATCATCGGGCATTCGTACACGCAGGCGCGGCACGTGGTGCAGGCCCACAGCGTGTCAGCGTCGATCGCGCCGCCCGCTCCGACCAGCACGCGGCCGGTACCCGCCGAGGCCAGATCCCGAATCAGCTTTTTCGGATTCAACGGCAACCCGGCCGCGTGGGCCGGGCAGGCAGCCTCGCACCGGCCGCACTGCACGCAAGCGTCGAAGCCCAGCAGCTCGTTCCAGCGGAAATCGACCGGCCGCTGCGCGCCCAGCCGAGCCGAGTCCAGGGCCAGTGGCGTCAACGCCGCGTCCGCGCGTTCACCCGCAAAGCGCGCCGGACGTGGGTGAAACGCCAGGTGCAGCGCGCCGGCCAGCGCGTGACGCATCGGCCCCCACGACATGCCGATGAAGATTTCGGCGCAGGCCCAGGCGCCCAGCACGGCCAGTCCGAGGTCCGGCATCGCGGTCCAGCGGGCCGCCGGCCCGATGCCCAGGTCCGCGCAGGCGGCGCGCACCAGGAACGCGACGAATCCACCCAGGGCCCATGGCAACGTGTCGAATGAGCCGCCCGAAAGCCTGGCCGGTCGCACCGGCCAGCGGCGCCGCGCCACCAGCGCGACCCCGATCGCCATCATCGACAGCGCAGCCAGCAGCAGCACCGCGAGCCATTGGCCTCGCAGGGCAGTCAGGCCCTGCAGCAGTGCCAGCGGCGCTGCCAGGACCAGCCCGCCGGCCGTCAGCACGTGCATGCGCGCGGTCGCGGCCCCGTCCGCGCGCGGCTCGCGCGGCCCGGGTGGATCGCGCAGCACCACGGCATGAACATCCCGCAGGTAGCGCCGGGGAAGCGCGCGCAGACCGCCAACGAGATCGGCGCTGGCGGCGCGGCCGGCGCGCCAGCGCCGCGCCCGCCACAGACCGCCCGCCAGCGCAGCGACCAGCGAGGCAGCCAGCAGCAGGTAGGGAAGGCGGTCAGCCAACATCGACCCTCACCCCCTCCCCTCTCCCGCTGCGCGGGCGAGGGGCGATCGAGCGGCGCAGGTTCGCCGATGTTCGCACGGGCAGGTCGTATCGCCCCTCGCCCGCGCAGCGGGAGAGGGGAGGGCTCGCCCTGCGAAGCCGGGCTACGCCCGGCGAAGCAGGGGGGTGAGGGCCGCTCACACGTCCTTGCACAGCCGGATCGCGTCGTAGATGGCGGCGTGGATGTCGCGCGGCGAAACGCAGTCGCCGACCCGGTACAGCAGGAATTCGCCGTCGGCCCGCGCAGCGGGCTGCGGCAGCCCCTGCGAGAGGCATTCCAGGTCGATCTGGCCGCGGTTGCGGCTGTGCGGCTTGAGCTCGAAATACAGCGACTCGAGCGGGCGCACGCCGTTTTCCACCACGACCTGGTCGACCACCCGCTCCTCGTCCTGATCCGTGAACTCGTTGCGAAGCACCGCCACCAGCCGGCCGCCCTCCCGGTACACCTCGTGCAGCGACAGGTTCACGCTGGCGATCACGTCCTTCTCGTAGAACCGCTTCAGGTAGACCGGCCGCGTGGTGCCGCCCAGGTCCTCGGCCACCATCAGGTCCGGCGTGACGATCTCGACCAGGCAGCCCCGCTGGGCCAGGAAATCGGCGCAGGTCGCCCCGGCGTATCCGCCGTATCGGTCGTACACCAGCACGTTGCCGGCCGGCTGCACGGTTCCGGCCAGCACCGCGTGGCTGGACACCACGTTGCCCTCGGCCGCGCGCCACAACGGCAGCTCGGCCAGGTCCGGCTCACCACCGGTGGCCAGCACCACCACCTGCGGCGCCAGCGCGCGCACCGCCGGTGCATCGGCCGCGTGGCCCAGCCGCAGATCCACCCTGAGGCGCTGCAGCTCCATCGACAGCCAGCGCGTGATGCCGGCCATCTGGTCGCGCGCCGGGGCGCGCGCCGCCAGCGTGATCTGGCCGCCCAGCGAGGCCGCCTTTTCGAGCAGGGTCACGGCGTGGCCGCGCTGCGCGCAGACGCGCGCCGCCTCCATCCCGGCGGGGCCCCCGCCGACCACGACCACGCGCAGGCTGCTGGCGGCGCGCGGCACGACGTGCGGGATCGAGCTCTCGCGGCCGGTGGCCGGGTTCTGGACGCACAGCACGTCGGCGCCGCGGTAGTTTCGATCGATGCAGTAGTTGGCGCCGACGCACTGGCGGATCTCGTCGGAGCGGCCTTCCCGCAGCTTGATCACCAGGTGCGGATCGGCGATGTGGGCGCGCGTCATTCCGATCAGGTCGACGTGCCCCTCGGAGATGATGCGGGCCGCCGATACCGGATCCTTGATGTTCTGCGCGTGCATCACCGGCACGTCCACTTCCGACTTGATGCGCGAGGCCAGGTACAGGAAGGGCTCGGGCGGATAGGCCATGCTCGGAACGATATTCGCCATCATGGCGTGCGTATCGGCGCCGGAGCCGATCACATCGATGAAGTCGACCAGTCCGCTGCGCGCGTAGAAGCGCGCGATGCTCAGCAGCTCGGCCTGGTCCAGGCCGTCCGGGTGGAATTCGTCGCCGCACATCCGGATCCCCACCACGAAGTCGTCGCCGACCACGCGCCGGATCTCTTCGAAGATCTGCGCGCCGAAGCGGACCCGGTTGTCGAAGCTGCCGCCGTAGCGGTCGGTGCGCCGGTTGGTGCGTGGCGACCAGAACTGGTCGATCAGATGCTGGTGGGCTGCGGAGATTTCGACACCATCCAGCCCAGCCTCCCGACAGCGCCGCACCGCCTGGCCGAAGTCGCGCACGATGCGCTCGATGTCCTCGAGCTCCATCGTCTTGCAGCTGGAGCGGTGCACCGGTTCGCGGATCCCGCTGGGGGACACCAGGTGCGGCCAGTTCTGGATGTCCCACCGGCTGCGGCGCCCCATGTGCGTCAGCTGGATCATCAGCGCCGCGCCGTGCTCGTGGATGGCGTCGGCAAAGCGGCGCAGATGCGGCACGATCCGGTCATGACCGACGTCCAGTCCGTTCCAGGCCGCGCTGGGGCTGTCGGTCGAGACCGATGAGGAGCCGCCGCAGATCGTCAGGCCGATTCCGCCGCGCGCTTTTTCCGCGTGATAACGGATCTGCCGCTCCGACGGCAGGCCGGCCTCGGAATACACTTCGGCGTGTCCGGTACTGACGATCCGGTTGCGGATCACCACGTTGCGGATCTTCAGCGGCTCGAACAGCTTGTCGAACTGGGCCATGCCAACGATTCGGAGGCCGCGCCCGGGCCGGGCGACCCGGTGCAGCGCGGCGCGTGCCGGCCATCATAGTTTTGCGGGCGCCGGCGCAGCCGCATCGGCACGACCCGACGATGCCAGTATGCGACCCTCACCCCCCTGCTTCGCCGGGCGTAGCCCGGCTTCGCAGGGCGAGCCCTCCCCTCTCCCGCTGCGCGGGCGAGGGGCGATCGGGCGCCGCAGGGTGTCCCGGGCGCTACGATCGATGTCGCATGCAGAACAGGGCGTTGCGGTCCGGGGCGCTATGGTTTTGCGGAAAATACGGCCGGAGGGGAGATGCAGCACGCTGCGGTGACGTGTCTGGGCACAAGGGCTGGCGCGGTCGGGCGCCGTATCCATCGGCGCGCCGGTCGATGACGGCCGACTGGCTGTTCCTGACCGGCGCCATCGTGCTCGAAGTGGCCGGCACGGTTTCGATGAAGCTTTCGCACGGCTTCACGAAAGCGCTGCCGTCGATGCTGCTGTTCCTGTTCTACGGCGCCTCCTTCACCTGCCTGAATTTTGCGCTCCGCACCATCGAGGTCAGCGTCGCCTACGCGATCTGGTCGGGGCTCGGGCTGGTGCTGGTTGCGGCGATCGGAATCCTGCTGCTGGGCGAAGGCGCCGGCGCGCTGAAGCTGGCGAGCATCGTGCTGATCGTGGCCGGCGTGGCCGGTCTGTACACGGGCGGCACAGGCCACTAGGTTGTCCGAGGCATGAAAGCGACCCTCACCCCCAGCCCCTCTCCTGCAAGCGGGAGAGGCGAGCTTGAAGCGACCGCGCCGGAAGCGCCGGCCAAGATCGTCGTACGCAACCTGGTCAAGGTGTTCGGCACGCGCCCGGCGGTGGCGCTGCAAATGCTGGCCGAGGGGCTGCACAAGGACGAGATCTTCCGTCGCACCGGGCAGATCGTGGGCGTGCAGAGCGCATCGTTCGAGATCCGGGCCGGAGAGATCTTCGTGATCATGGGGCTGTCGGGCTCGGGCAAGTCCACGCTGATCCGGCTGCTGAACCGCCTGCTGGAGCCGACCGCCGGCGAGGTGCAGGTCGATGGCCAGAACGTGGCGTCGATGGACCGGCGCCAGCTGATCGACCTGCGCCGGCGCGACATGAGCATGGTGTTCCAGTCGTTCGCATTGATGCCGAATCGAACGGTCCTGGAGAACGCCGCCTTCGGGCTGGAAGTGGCGGGCGTCGCCAAGGACCGGCGCGAGCAGCGTGCGCTGCAGGTGCTCGAGCAGGTTGGCCTGACCGCCTTTGCGCGCAAGCGTCCGTCCGAGCTTTCCGGCGGAATGCAGCAACGCGTCGGGCTGGCGCGGGCGCTGGCGACCGATCCGTCGCTGATGCTGATGGACGAGGCATTCTCGGCGCTCGATCCGCTCAAACGGCACGAGATGCAGGGCGTGCTGCTGGATCTGCAGCGCGAGCACAAGCGCACGATCGTGTTCGTTTCGCACGACCTGGACGAGGCGTTCCGGATCGGCGATCGCATCGCGATCATGGAAGGCGGCACCGTGGTTCAGGTCGGCGATCCGCATCAAATCGCGCGCAATCCGGCCAACGATTACGTGCGCGCGTTTTTCCGGGGCGTCGATCTGACGCGTCATCTGACGGTCGGCGACATCGCGCGCACCGACCAGGTGCCGCTGTTTCCGGTGCCGAGCGACCTGCCGGCCGAATTCAGCGCCGCGGTCGAACACCTGCGCTCGATCAAGCGGCACTACGGCTTCCTGGTGGATGGGGCGCAGCACCTGGTCGGCGTCGTCTCGATCGATTCACTGGCCCGCTGCCTGGGCCAGTCCCAGCCGGTCGTGGCCGATGCCCTGCTGTCCCACGTGCCGGCGCTGGCCGGCGCCAGCCCGTTCCGCGAGGTGCTGGGGCAGGTCGCGCGCAATCCGCATCCTTTTCCGGTGGTCGACGGCAACGGCGCTTACGTAGGGGCGATAACCCAGACGATTCTGCTGGAGCGCCTGTGCGACGAGGAGTCCCGCAATGCATGAGGCAATCCCGATCGGCGAATGGGTCAGCCGGTTCATCAACTTCGTGCTGGCGCACGACAACGGCACGCTGGAGAACTTCGGCCGCGTGATCGCCGGCTTCACCGAGCTGATCGAGGACGGCCTGGTTGCGCTGCCGTACTGGGTGGTGGCGGCCGCGATCTCGGCGCTCGGCCTCTGGCGCGTGGGCTGGCGCTTCGGCCTGTTCTGCGCCGCCTCGTTCGCCATCATCATCGCCACCGGTTTCTGGCCGGCCACGATGAGCACGCTGGCGCTGATCATGGCGTCCACCGTGATCAGCCTGCTGGCGGGCATTCCGCTGGGCATCTGGATGGCCCGCAGCGACCGGGTCGCGGCCGTGGTGCGGCCGGTGCTCGATTTCATGCAGACGATGCCGGCATTCGTCTACCTGATCCCGGCCGCGATGCTGTTCGGTCTGGGCAAGGTCCCGGGCGTGCTGGCCACCGTGATCTTCGCGATGCCGCCGGCGGTGCGCCTGACCAACCTGGGCATTCGCCAGGTCAATCGCGAGCAGGTCGAGGCCGGGATCGCATTCGGGTGCACGCCGCACCAGCTGCTGCTGAAGGTGCAGATCCCCGGCGCGATGCCTTCGATCATGGCCGGCGTCAACCAGACCATCATGATGGCGCTGTCGATGGTGATCATCGCGTCGATGGTCGGCGCCGGCGGGCTCGGCAACGACGTGCTCGCCAGCATTCAGCGGCTGGACATCGGGCTGGGTTTCGAAAGCGGCCTGAGCGTGGTGCTGCTCGCCATCATCCTGGACCGGATCACCGAGAGTTTCGGCGCCGCCGGCCCGCAGCCGCACGCCGGGCTGCGCGAACGCGCCCGCAACCTGCTCGCCCGGCGCGAGGCCTCGGAAACGTGAGCGCACCGCGCTCGCGGCGCCTCGCCGGGATCGGGCGATGAACGGGGCCAACTGCGAAAGCTTCATCGGCGGGCGCTTCGTTGCGAGCACCTCCGGCGTGGTGCTGGATAACGTCAATCCGGCCACCGGCGAGCGCATCGGCGGCATCGAGCTGGCCGGCCCGGCCGAGGTCGAGCAGGCGGTCGCCAGCGCCGCGCGAGGCTTTGCCCAATGGGCCGCGATGACCGGAGCCGAGCGCGGCCGCATCCTGAATCGGGCGGCGGCGATCCTGCGCGCGCGCGGCCACGCGTTGGCGCGCCAGGAGGTGCTCGACACCGGCAAGCCGATCCAGGAAGCCGAAGCGGTCGACATTCCGAGCGCGGCCGACTGCATCGAGTTCTTCGCCGGGCTGGCGGCCACGCTGCACGGCGCCCATCACGAGCTGCGCAATGCGTTCGTCTACACGCGGCGCGAGCCGCTCGGCATCTGCGCCGGTATCGGCGCGTGGAATTACCCACTGCAGATCGCCTGCTGGAAATCGGCGCCCGCGCTCGCGTGCGGCAACGCGATGATCTTCAAGCCGGCCGAGCTGACCCCGACCACGGCCGGGGCGCTGGCCGAGGTCTACCGCGATGCGGGGGTGCCCGACGGCACGTTCAACGTGGTTCAGGGCGATGCGCGTACCGGGCAGCTTCTGACGCGCGATCCGGCCGTCGCCAAGGTTTCGCTGACCGGCGAATGCGCCACGGGCCGGCGCGTGATGGCCGACGCCGCCGCCACGCTCAAGCGCGTCACGATGGAGCTCGGGGGCAAGTCGCCGTTGATCGTGTTCGAGGATGCCGACCTGGAGCAGGCGGTCGCGGGCGCGATGATGGCCAACTTTTTCACGCAGGGCGAGGTGTGCACCAACGGAACTCGCGTGTTCGTGCAGGACGCCGTCCACGATACATTCGTCGAGCGGCTGCTGGCGCGCGTGGCGCGCCTGAAACTCGGCGATCCGCTCGATCCGTCCACCCAGGTCGGAGCGCTGATCAGCCAGGAACACCTGGCGCGCGTGCTCGGGTTTGTCGAACGGGGCCTCGCGGGCGGGGCGCGCCTGGCGTGCGGCGGCCGCCGACCGGCCGACCCTCGCCTGGCGCGGGGCTGCTTCCTGGAGCCGGCCGTTTTTGTGGATTGCCGCGACAGCATGGAGATCGTGAGCGAAGAGATCTTCGGCCCGGTGATGTCGGTGCTGCGGTTTCGTGACGAGGACGAGGTGGTGCGGCGCGCCAACGCCACGCCGTACGGGCTGGCCGCGGGTGTTTTCACGCGCGACCTGGCGCGCGCGCACCGCGTGATCCAGCGCATCGACGCCGGCGTGTGCTGGATCAACAACTACAACGTCACGCCGGTGGAGGTCCCCTTTGGCGGCTTCAAGCAGTCCGGCATGGGCCAGGAGAACGGGCACGCCGCGATCGACCACTACACGCGCCTGAAGACCGTGTACGTCGAGCTCGGGCAGGTCGCCTGCCCGTACTGAACCCAGTGCAGATGTGAATGGACAATGGTCAACATCACCCCCCTCACCCCTTCCCCCTCTCCCTCGAGGGAGAGGGGGAATTTTGTGCGGTAAATGGCCCTCGGCCATTTACCGAAGACTCGAATGGAGTTCGATTACGTGATTGTCGGGGCGGGCTCGGCCGGCTGCGTTCTGGCCAACCGCCTCACCGAAGATGCGAACGTGCGGGTGGCGGTGCTGGAGGCGGGCGGCGCCGATCGCAGCGTCTTCATCCACATGCCGGCCGCGTTTTCGATTCCGCTCGCCAACGACCGCTACAACTGGTACTACCACACCGAGCCCGAGGCCTCGATGAACGGGCGCCGCATGTACTGCCCGCGCGGCCGGGTGCTGGGCGGATCCTCATCGATCAACGGCATGGTCTACATCCGCGGCCACGCGTTCGATTACGACGGCTGGTCGCAGCGGCCGGGCCTGGAGCACTGGTCGTACGCGCACTGCCTGCCGTATTTCATCCGCTCGGAAAACCGGCTGCAGGGAGGCGACGAATACCACGGCAGCGGCGGGCCGCTCGCGGTCACCACGCCCTCGATGAGCAATCCGTTGTTTCACGCGTTCCTGGAAGCGGCCCGGCAGGCCGGCTATGCCTATACGCGCGACATGAACGGCTACCGGCAGGAAGGATTCGGGCCGATGGACCAGACCACCTTTCGAGGCCGGCGCTGGAGCACGATGCGCGCCTACCTGCGGCCGGCCATGCGGCGGTCCAATTTGCGCGTGCTGCCGCGCACCCTGGCGCTGCGCGTGCGATTCGAGGGGCGCCGCGCCGTCGCGGTCGAGTATGAGCACGCCGGCTCGGTGCGCATCGCCCGCGCCCGGCGCGAGGTCATCGTCAGCGGCGGCGCCATCAACTCGCCGCAGCTGCTGATGCTGTCGGGCATCGGCGAGGCCGATGCCTTGCGGCGTCTGGGGCTGCCCGTGGTGGCCGACCTTCCGGGCGTGGGCGGCAATCTGCAGGATCACATCGAGATCTACGTGCAGCACGCCTGCACGCAGCCGGTGTCGCTGTATTCCACGCAGAAACCGCTCGCCAAGCTGGCGATCGGGGTGCGCTGGCTGCTGACCGGGACCGGCCCCGGCGCCAGCAATCATTTCGAAGCGGGCGGGTTCATCCGCAGCCGGGCCGGCGTGCGGCACCCGGACCTTCAATACCACTTCCTGCCGATCGCGGCCGACTACGACGGCAAGGAGAGA
>Ga0307479_10004532_pt1 | contig 12712 bp, 14 predicted proteins | sample atmos_gasesECM4C_FD_203743 | JGI IMG/M metagenome (GOLD analysis project Ga0307479, IMG submission 203743) | Hardwood forest soil microbial communities from Morgan-Monroe State Forest, Indiana, United States - atmos_gasesECM4C_515 | ecosystem: Environmental > Terrestrial > Soil > Temperate...
GCGGGATAGATTCCGGGGCGAGCGCGCTCGGCAAAATCCGCGCCGGCGCCACCCTCATTCAGATCTATTCGGGACTGGTGTTTCGCGGCCTTGGCCTCGTTGGCGAGATCAAGCGCACCATTGTTGCCGCGCTTGAACGCGATGGCGCGCAAAACCTCGCCGACTATGTCGGCGCCGACGCGGCCTCGGCCACCGCCGAACCCTGGCCGGATCAATTCGTCCGCGCCTGATCACAGTGCGTGTTGTCGCAGCGTTTTCGCCAGCTCCGCGGCGATCGCGACTGCCGCCGGCGTGTCGGAATGCACGCAGATCGTCTCGGCCCGCACCGGAATATCGCGGCCGCTCGTGGTGGCGACGACATGCTCGCGCATCACGCGCACAACACGCGCGGCGGCTTGTGCCGGGTCGACGGCGTCATGGACGCGGCTGAGAATGAGGTTGCCGTCGCCGTCATAAGCGAGGTCGGCGTAAAATTCGCCAATCATCGCGACGCCCTTTTTTCGGTAAGCCGCTTCGTGCGCGGTGAACGCCATGCCGAGAACCGGCACGCCGAATATGCGCGCGGCGTTGGCGATCGCGCCGGCAATGGTCTCGTCGCGAGCCGCCATGCCGTAGAGCGCGCCATGCGGTTTGATGTGGTTGAGCGGCAAACCTTCGGTGTCGAGAAAGGCCTTAAGCGCGCCGGTCTGGTAGATCACCAGGTCTTCCAGCTCGTCAGGCGCGATGACCATCGCGCGCCGGCCGAAGCCCTGCATGTCGGGAAGCGAAGGATGCGCCCCGACTTTGACGCCGTGCGCTTTCGCCAGCCGCACCGTCTCATGCATGATCGAAGGGTCGGAGGCGTGGAAGCCGCAGGCAACATTGGCGAGGTGGATATGCGGCATCAGCGCGGCGTCATTGCCGAGCCGATAAAGCCCGAAACCTTCGCCCATATCGCAGTTGATGGTCATGCCCATAGTCGTGATCCGTCATGTTGGTGATCCGTTGAGGGTCGTGATCGGTTTAGCGTACCGCGGTCGCGCCGGGTGAGGGTATGAGCACCGGCTTGAGCGCCGGCACGAGCCGCCGCCGCTCGCGCCGCGCTGGTATGGTGCGATAAACCTGCTTGGTCGCTTCGACGATGTGGACCCCCGCAAACGGTGCGGACAAGGTCGCGCCAGTGCGCTCCCATGTGCCGGCCGAGCGCAGAAACCAGCGCCGCGGAATCGGCGGCACATAGAGCGCCTCGCCCCACGCGGTTGGCGTGAACCAGGTGTCGCGCAACAGATGCATGATCTGCGTGCGCGAATACGGCCGTCCGTAGCCGAACGGCGTCGTGTCCATGCGCGCCCACACGCCGCGGCGGTTCGGCACGACCGCCAACAGCCGTCCGCCGGCGGCGAGCACCCGCCAGGTTTCGCGCAACAGCTCGACCGGGTCGGGCGACATTTCCAGCGCATGCACCAAGAGCACGCGATCGACCGCGGAATCGGTGAGCGGTAATTCGTCTTCCTCGACCAGCGCCGCCAGCGCCGGACGCGTCGACGGCCAGCGCACCACGCCTTGCGGCGCCGGCATCAAAGCAAGACAGCGTTCGGCTTCGCCGCGGAACAGCCCGAGGTAGGGCGTGGCATAGCCGATGCCCAGAACGCGCAGCGCGCGCGCATCGCTCCAGCGCGCGCGGATGCCGCGGCCGATAAAGCGGCGGGCCACCACACCCAAGTGCTGGGCGTAGAAATTGCGCAGGTCGACGACGTCCATGCCGGCAAAATAGCATGTTGCCGCCCGCCGTGCCCTTGCAGTTGGCGGCGGCGCATACTTAACTTTATCGCATCATGATTTATCCTTACCGCTCGCTTTCCCCTCAGCCAATACGAGACAGCCATGCCGGCGCAAACCTATTTGTTCGGTTGTTTGCACGATAATTTCGGCGTTCTGCTTCACGATCCGCAAAGCGGCGCCACCGCCGCAATTGACGCCCCGGAGGCCGCGCCGATCGAGGCGGCACTGAAAAAAACCGGATGGCGGCTCACCGATATTCTGGTGACGCACCATCACGCCGATCACACCGCCGGCATCGGCGAATTGAAGGCGCATCACCACTGCCGCGTTGTTGCGCCGAGCCGCGAGGCGGCCCGCATCGCTGACGTCGATGCGACCGTGGCGGAAAACGATATTGTGAAAGTCGGCGCGATCGAAGGCCGCGTGCTCGATACGCCAGGCCACACCGCCGGTCACATTTCGTATTTTTTCCCGGCCGACAATTTGGCCTTCGTCGGCGACACGCTGTTTTCGATCGGTTGCGGCCGCGTGATCGAGGGCGACCCGCAAATGATGTGGAATTCGCTCCTCAAACTTCGCGCGCTGCCCGACGACACGCGCTTTTATTGCGGCCACGAATATACTGCCGCGAATATTCGCTTCGCCAAAACCGTCGAGCCAGACAACACGGCGCTCGCGGCGCGCGCGCACGAGGTCGCAAAGCTCCTTGCCGACGGCAAGCCCACGATCCCGGCGACCATCGGCGAGGAAAAAGCGGCCAATCCTTTTCTGCGCGCCGACAATCCGGAGCTCGCAAAATCGCTCGGTCTTGGCGGCGTGCCGGCGTGGAAAGTTTTTGCCGAAATCCGTGAGCGGAAGAATCGATTTTAGGGAAAAGCGGAGTTGAGCTTTTCAAAAAAATAAAATGCCAGCTCGACAATCGATTCACTTTAAAGAGGTTGCGGTCTCATGCCGCTGACCGCACAGGACATCATCAGGATGCTGGGATTAAAGCCGCATCCGGAGGGTGGCCATTTCCGCGAGACCTTCCGCGATGCGACGCAGGCCGCGGATGGGCGCGCGGTCTCAACGGCGGCTTACTATCTGCTCGCGCGCGGCGAACGCTCGCATTGGCATCGCTTCGACGCAGCGGAAATCTGGCATTGGTATGCCGGCGCGCCGCTGCAACTTGAAATCGCCGCCGCGCCCGGGCGCATCGAGCGTATTACGCTCGGCGGAGATATCTCCGCGGGTTTGCGCCCTCAGGCCGTGGTTCCGGCTGCGGTTTGGCAGGCGGCGCAAACCACCGGCGACTGGACGCTCGTCGGCTGCACGGTGGCGCCCGGGTTCGATTTTGCCAAGCACGAATTGGCGCCGCGGGGATGGTCGCCGGAATGAAAGCGCGGCGTAAGCCGCGGGGCGGCGCACAAACGGTCAGGCGTAATATTGCCCGCCATTCGCCGACAGCGTCGAGCCAGTAAACAATCCGGCCTCGTCCGAAGCCAGAAACACCACGCAGCGCGCGATTTCTTCCGGCTCGCCCAGCCGCCCGATCGGGATCTGCGGCAGGATGTTCTTCTGCAACACCTCCGGCGGCATCGCCTTGACCATGTCGGTCGCGATGTAGCCGGGACAGATCGCGTTGACAGTGATGCCGACGCGCGCGCCCTCCTGGGCCAAGGCTTTGGTGAACCCGATCTCGCCCGCCTTGGCGGCGGAATAGTTGGTCTGGCCGAATTGCCCCTTTTGCCCATTGATCGAGGAAATGTTGATGATGCGGCCGAATTTGCGCTCGCGCATGCCCTCGATCACGTTGCGGCACATGTTGAAGAGCGATCCGAGATTGGTGTTGATCACCTCGGTCCAGTGCTCCGGCTTCATCCGATGCAACTGCGTGTCGCGCGTGATGCCGGCATTGTTGACCAGGATGTCGATCGGTCCGAGCTCGGCCTCGACCTTCTTGACGCCGGCGGCGCAGGCGTCGAAGGACGATACGTCCCATTTGTAGACGTTGATGCCGGTCTCGGCTTTGAATTTCTGCGCCGCTTCGTCGCTAGAGCCGTAATTGGCGGCGACGTTATAACCGGCGGCTTTCAAGGCCTTACTGATCGCAGCGCCAATGCCGCGCGTACCGCCGGTGACCAGTGCAACGCGGGCCATGATGTCCTCCCCGACGCTGAACGCGTCTTCGCACGAGAACCGATGACGGAAATCGGACGTCAGATGTCGGACGGTTGAGCCACCGTTCGATCTCCGTCATCCGTCTGGTCTCTGACCTCTACCTTTCCACGCACATCGCGATGCCCATGCCGCCGCCGATGCACAGGGTGGCGAGGCCTTTTTTCGCGTTCCGCTTCTGCATCTCGTAGAGCAGCGTCACCAAAACGCGCGTGCCCGACGCGCCGATCGGATGCCCGATCGCAATGGCGCCGCCGTTGACATTCACCTTGTTGGTGTCCCAACCAAGATCCTTGTTTACGGCGCAGGCTTGCGCGGCAAACGCCTCATTGGCCTCCACCAGATCGAGGTCGCCGACATTCCAGCCGGCTTTCTTGAGCGCCGCGCGCGAAGCCGGAATTGGGCCGGTACCCATGATCTTCGGATCGACGCCGGCCTGGGCCCACGACACGATACGCGCCAGCGGCGTCTTGCCGAGCTTGGCGGCTTCGCTCGCTTTCATCAGCACCACCGCGGCGGCGCCGTCATTGATGCCGGACGCATTGCCGGCGGTGACGGTGCCTTCCTTGTCGAAGGCGGGGCGCAACTTGCTGATCGCCTCGAGCGTGGTGCCGTGCTTGGGATATTCGTCGGCATCGACGACGACGTCGCCTTTGCGGGTCTTGACCGTCACCGGCGTGATCTCGTCCTTGAACCTGCCGGATTTCTGCGCCGCCTCGGCCTTGTTCTGCGAGGCGACGGCGAAAGCATCCTGCTGCTGGCGAGTTATCTGCCACTGGCGCGCGACGTTCTCGGCGGTGTTGCCCATGTGATAGCCGTTAAACGCGTCCCACAGGCCGTCCTTGATCATGGTATCGATCATTTCAAAATTACCCATCTTCACGCCTGAGCGCAGATGGGCGCAATGCGGCGCCACGCTCATCGATTCCTGGCCGCCGGCGACGACGATCTCGGAATCGCCGTTGACGATCGCCGCGTAGCCGAGCGCGACAGAGCGCAGCCCCGAACCGCAAAGTTGATTGACGCCCCAAGCCGGGGTCTCGACCGGCACGCCGGCGGCAATCGAGGCTTGCCGCGCCGGATTCTGCCCTTGGCCGGCCGTCAGTATCTGACCCAAGATCACTTCCGAGACCCGCGGTGCCTCGACGCCGGCGCGGTCCAGCGCGGCCTTGATGGCGGTTTTGCCAAGCTCATGGGCGGGCAATGATGCGAACACGCCGTTGAACGCGCCGACCGGCGTTCGCGTCGCGCTTACAATAACGACGTCGTCTTTCATGACAGGTTCCTTCCGAGCGGTTTGGGGCTATTACGACGCGGGCTGGCCGCAGGTCTTTGACATATGTCATAGGGAGGCCGCCGGACCTCGACAAGGCGCAAAGGCGCGCAAAGCCGCCGCTTGGCCTGCATGCCTCGCCCCTCGTAGGGACCCGCCTCCAGTCACAAAAGGGTAGCCGCAACCGGTGAAACAGCCTATTTTGGCGGCAAAGTCACGCCTTCGCCGCCGATAAAGGTTCTTCGTAAAGCTTGAAAGTTCATGTCAGAGACAGCCACCAAGACTGCCGAGCCGGTTACGATCAAGAAATACGCCAACCGGCGGCTCTATAACACCGGAACAAGCACCTATGTCACGCTGGAAGACCTTGCCGCGATGGTCAAGAACGGTGAGGACTTCGTGGTCTATGACGCCAAGACCAGCGAGGACATCACCCGGTCGGTTCTGACCCAGATCATCTTCGAGCAGGAAAACAAAGAGGGTCAGAACCTTCTGCCGATCACGTTCCTGCGCCAGCTGATCCGGTTTTACGGCGACAGCATGCAGATGCTGGTGCCGCGCTATCTCGAAGTCTCCATCGAATCCTTGACCCGCGAACAAGAAAAGTTCCGTCACCAAATGGCGCAAGCCTTCGGCGTCGGCGCCTTCACGTCGCTGGAAGAGCAGGTCCGGCGCAACATGGACATGTTCGAGCGCGCTTTTGCGATGTTTGCACCCTTTGCGCGGCGGGAAAGCAGCGGCGGCGAAGCCGGCGAAGCCGAAAAGACCGCGGGCAAATCCGGCGATATCGACGATCTCAAACGTCAGCTTGACGAAATGAAGCGCAAGGTCGATCGCCTCACCGGTGGCGGCGAATAGGGCCTTACGCCGGGTCGGAGCGCTCGATCTCGATCTGCCGCGTCGCGCTGCGCATGCCGACGATAAAGCCGGCCAGCACGTCCACCAGCGCGATCGCCATCAACAGGAAAAAGGTCGAGGTCGCGGCCCGTTGCACCAGCAGAAACTCGACCAGCATGCCGATGAACAGTGCCATTGCCAGCACATGATCCATGATGCTGCGGCTACCGGCCCGGGTCGATTTGATCAGCTCGATCCACAGCAGGAAAATGGCGAAGGCGAGAAGAATGTCCTCCCAGGTCAGCACCCAGTCTTGCCCCGACATCATCCGCACGGTGGTGACCGGCGAGGTCCAGCTCACGCCTGGGGTGAGAAACGCGATCATGTTGTAGATCGCGAATGGAATTAAAAGCAGCGGAAAGCCGAGCGCAAACATGATCCATCTCGCTCAACCGCCCTCGAGCGAGGGCGCGCGGCGGGGCGGTGGCGCCGCGATGCGAAAGCTTGGATCGTATAAGGGCAAAGCCAGCGCAGACAATACTGCGCCGACACGGAAGTTTAGGTTTCGGACTTCTTGCTGAGCACTTGGCGGCCGCGATACATGCCGGTTTTCAGATCGATATGGTGCGGCCGGCGCAGCTCCCCCGAATCCTTGTCTTCGATATAGGTCGGCGCTTTCAGGGCATCGGCAGACCGGCGCATGCCGCGCCTTGACGGCGACGTTTTTCGCTTTGGCACGGCCATAGCCGCTCTCCTGCAGTTCGCTCCTCGGAACGCGGCTTATAGAAGAATGATTGCGGGGAGGCTAGAGCATGATCCCGAAAAGCGGATACCGGTTTTCGGAAAAGATCATGCCAAAAAACGGATTTGAAGCGAATAGGGCAATTATGGGCTTTACGGTCCCCGCACGCAGGCGTCTAGGCCGCTGAATTGGAGCGATCGCTGCTCATAGAGGGCGGCCAGACGGCGCACCAGCACGCTCGGAATGCGGGCGCTGCGGCGGACCGGGTTGGGCAGGATCGCTGCGAGTTCCGCGGCCTCGGGCGGGGTGAGATCGCGGGCGGATTTGCCGAATGCCCACCGGGCTCCGGCCTCGGCACCGAATTCACCGTTCGGTCCCCATTCCGCAATATTGAGGTAGATTTCGAGAACCCGCCGCTTCGGCAACACCAGATTGAGCCACAGCGCCAGCGGGAACTCGAGCGCCTTGCGGATAAAGCTGCGGCCCTCCCACAGAAACAGATTTTTCGCGGTCTGTTGCGTGATCGTCGACGCTCCGCGCGCCTCACCGAGTTCGTCCGATTGCTGCATCGCCTCACGGATGGCGCCGAGGTCGATGCCGCGATTGCGGCAAAAACTGCCATCCTCAGCGACAATCACGGCAAGCCGTAGCGCCGGCGCGATGCGGTTTAGCGGCACGACGATGCGCACGACACGCTTGCCGGTGGCCCATCGCCACAGCATCGGCGTCGAGACCGGATCGACGAAGCGATAAAGCGGCGCGATCGCATAGGGGATGAGCAGGACGGCGAGCGCGAGGATTATCAAGTTCCTGACAAGCCGTCGCACGAAATGCCCTCCGCGCGCGATGCCGACATGCGTGCGAGCTCTAGTCGCGCGCGTAGCCGATCAGCGGCTTGCGCTTGCGCCCAAGCAGTATCAGAACCGTCGCTATGATACCGACGACGACCCAAGCCGGCAGGTCGAAGCCGCGCTGCAGGTACGGCTCCCAGGCCCAGGAAAGCTTAAGCTTGAGCCAGTCTTGGACGGCATTGAGGCTGTTCTGATCGATGATCGCCCAGACATCGTCGAGCCTGGTGTAAAGGAGATCATGATTGGCGATGGATTTCGTCCCGTCATAGACGAAAAGCACAAAGGCGGTCGCCAGAAGGCATAGCCCGACGAAACGAAACAGGAATCTAATCATGGCGATCTTGGCGGAGAACGACCGGTGTTGATCGCCAGCCATTACCCTTCCACGCCGACGAGTTCAATGCGCTGCAATGAAAGATCGCGCCAGGCGGATTTCGCTGCGGCCGATGGACCGGGTTGGACCTGGCAAATTGCCGTACCCTTCGGCGAGGGTCCTTGAGTACGGACCGGGGCTTTCGCTAAAGTCCCACGGGGCTTTGCTTTAACCCGCTCATTAAAGCGCTCATTCACCGGCAGGCGAAACGAAAATGGCGGCCAAAAACGGCGGCAGAAACGGCGGCATTGCGCAGCGTCCGACCTTCACCGATCAGGAAGCCCTGCTGTTTCACAGCCAAGGCCGCCCCGGGAAGCTCGAAATCGTCGCCACCAAGCCGATGGCGACCCAGCGCGATCTTTCGTTGGCCTATTCGCCGGGCGTCGCCGTTCCGGTGCTGGCGATCGCCGAAGACGAGAGCAAAGCCTACGACTACACGACCAAGGGCAATTTCGTCGCGGTGATCACCAACGGCACCGCCATTCTCGGGCTCGGCAATCGGGGCGCCTTGGCCGCCAAGCCGGTGATGGAAGGCAAATCGGTCCTGTTCAAGCGTTTCGCCGATATCGATTCCATCGATCTCGAAGTGTCGACCGAGGATCCGGACGAGTTCATCAATTGCGTCAAACTGCTCGGCAAGGGCTGGGGCGGGATCAATCTCGAAGACATCAAGGCGCCGGAATGCTTCATCATCGAACAGAAACTTCGCGAACTGCTCGATGTGCCGGTCTTCCATGACGATCAGCACGGCACCGCGATCATTGCCGCCGCCGGCCTGATCAACGCGCTTGAACTGACCGGCCGCAAAATCCCGACCACCAAGCTCGTTTGCAACGGCGCCGGCGCGGCCGGGATTGCCTGTCTTGAGCTTCTCCGCGCCATCGGCTTTCGCCCGGAAAATCTCATTCTTTGCGATACCAAGGGCGTCATCTACGAAGGCCGCACCGATGGCATGAACCAATGGAAATCGGGTTTTGCCGTTAAAACCAAAGCGCGCACGCTGGCCGAGGCGCTGGCTGGGGCCGACGTGTTTTTCGGGCTTTCGGTGAAGGGCGCGCTCACACAGGCCATGGTCAAGTCGATGGCGGACAAGCCGATCATCTTCGCCATGGCCAATCCCGATCCGGAAATCACCGTCGAGGAGGTCGCGGCGGTCCGCTCGGACGCGATCATGGCGACCGGCCGCTCCGACTATCCGAACCAGATCAACAATGTGCTCGGCTTTCCCTACATCTTTCGCGGTGCGCTCGACGTGCGGGCGCGGGCCATCAATATGGAAATGAAGATTGCCGCCGCGCAGGCCTTAGCCGCGCTGGCGCGCGAAGACGTGCCCGATGAAGTGGCCGTGGCCTATGGCGCGCGGCCGAAATACGGACCCGACTACATCATTCCGGTGCCGTTCGACCCGCGGCTGATTTCCGACATTCCGCCGGCGGTGGCGAAGGCGGCGATGGAGTCCAAGGTGGCGCGGCGCCCGATCCAGGATATGGAGGCCTACCGCCACCAGTTGCGCAGCCGCCGCGATCCGATCGCCGGCGTGTTGCAAGGAGTCTACGAAAGGCTGCGCCGGCGGCCGCGCCGCGTCGTGTTTGCCGAGGGCGAAGAGGAACAGGTGATCCGTGCCGCGGCGAGCTTTGTTCACGAACGGCTCGGCACCGCGCTTCTGGTCGGCCGCGAACCGCGCGTGCGCGCGACCGCACAAGGGCTTGGCATCGAGCTCGGCGGCAATATCGAAATCACCAATGCCGCCATCTCCAAGCGTAATTCGTCTTACGTGGCGTACCTTTATGAGCGGCTGCAGCGCCGCGGCTTTCTGCAGCGGGATTGCCAGCGGCTTATCAATCAGGACCGCAATCACTTTGCCGCTTGCATGGTGGCGCTCGGCGACGCCGATGCCATGGTCACCGGCGTGACCCGCAATTTCTCCGGGGCGCTGCAAGATGTCCGGCGCTGCATCGATACCAAACCCGGCCATCGCGTGATGGGGGTTTCACTGGTCTTGGCGCGCGGCCGCACGGTCCTGGTTGCTGATACAGCCGTGACCGAGATGCCGACATCCGGCGAACTTGCCGAAATCACGATCGAGGCGGCCCGCGTCGCGCGCAATCTGGGTTATGACCCGCGCGTCGCCCTGCTGGCGTTCTCGACTTTCGGTCATCCGCCGGGCGAGCGCTCGCAGCGCGTGCAAGAAGCGGTCCGGCTTTTGGACGAGCAACGCGTCGACTTTGAGTACGACGGGGAAATGGCTGCCGACATCGCGCTGAACATGGAATTGCGCGAGGCCTACCCGTTCTGCCGCCTGTCCGGGCCCGCCAACGTTTTGATCATGCCGGCGTTCCACTCCGCCTCGATCGCGACCAAGATGCTCATGGAGCTTGGCGGCGCCACCGTGATCGGTCCAATGCTGGTCGGGCTCGATCGTTCGGTGCAGATCGTGCCGCTTGCGGCCAACGATGCGCAGCTCGTCAATATGGCCGCCATCGCGGCCTTCAATGTCAGCGCCTAAAGCATGATCCCGAAAAGTGGGTATCGGTTTTCGGAAAAGATCATGTTTAAGGAAAAAAGCTAAAGCCGGAACGGTCTGCCGAGGCGCAAATGACACAACCCGACTGGACATGGCCGCATTGGACTTGGCCGGCAGGTAAGCGCATAGCCGTCGTCTTCAATGTCTGTCTCGAAGCCTGGTCGGACGGCAAGGCGCCGGGCATCAGTCCGATGGGCAATCCGCTTCCGGCCGGCGCGCTCGACACGATGGCAATCTCCTGGGCGGCGTACGGCGTCGAGGTCGGCATCCACCGCTTGATGGACGGATTGGCCAACCATGGTGCCAAGGCGAGCGTCATGGTGAATGCGATCATCGCCGAACGTTCGCCACAGACCGTGCGCGCCGTGGCCGATCGCGGCCACGAAGTGTTGTCGCATTCCTATGCGATGGACGTGATCCCGGGTCTGCTCTCGGACGACGAGGAGCGGCGCAACATCGCACGCTGCACCAGGCTTCTCGCCGAAGCGACCGGGAAACCGGTACGCGGTTGGCTCTCCCCGCGCGGCACCTCGAAGCCCTCCACGCCAAAACTTCTCGCCGAAGCCGGCTATCGCTGGTATGGCGACGTGTTCGATTTCGATCTTCCGCGACTCATCAGCTATGGCAACAGCGCCATTGTCGCCATTCCGTTGTCCTACGACGTCAATGATATGCCGTCGATGAAGTACGGCCATCCGCCGCGGATGATGCTCGAATCCTATAACGAGGTGATCGAGATTGCGCGCGCCGGCAGCGAGCTTCGTATCATCGATGTGACCAGCCACGCGCACATTTTCGGCCATCATCGCGGCGCATATTTTTACGAGAAGATCATCGAGCAGGCGATGTCGTCGCCTGATATCTGGGTCGCCACCCGCGCCGAAATCGCCGATCACGTCTTGAGCGTCATGCCGTCCTGACGAAAGCATGGGACAGAGGATGGAAATTCTCGGAATGGAAATTCTCGCATGATCCCCTTCGAAATGGCCGAGCCGGCCTCGCTCAGCGAGGCGGTGGCGATGCTCGATCCGCAGGAGCCGACGATCCGGCCGGTCGCCGGCGGCACCGCGCTGATGTTGATGATGAAAGCGGGCGTATTCAACCCGAGCCGCCTCGTCAGTCTGCGGCGGATCGAGCCGGAACACGCGCGCATTGCCATGAACGGTTCCGGCGAATTGCGGATCGGCGCGCTCGCGACGCTGAGCGAGCTCGAACACGATCGCAACATTGCCGCGCGACTGCCGATGCTCAAACGCGCGCTGCGCACGCTGTCGAATCCGCGCGTTCGCAATGTCGCCCGCGTCGGCGGCGCGCTTGCGCATGGCGATCCGCATATGGATCTGCCGCCCATGCTTGCGGCGCTCGCTGCGCGTGTGACCATTACCGGTCCGAAAGCGATGCGCGAACTGCCGCTCGCCGAGCTTTACACCGGCTATTACGAGACCGTTCTTGAAAGAAACGAACTCATCACCGCGGTGACGGTGCCGCCGCTTGGCGGACGCAAAGCCGCATATGTGAAGGTCACCGCGCGGTCGGCTGACGATTGGCCCGCGCTCGGCATCGCCGTGTCATTCATGCTCAAGCACGGCGCGGTTCACGATCCCGTCGTCGTGATCAGCGCCGCGACCGAAAAAGTGACGCGCCTCGCTGCCGCCGAACAGGTCCTGCACAACGAGCGCCCTGACGATGCACTGTTGCGACGAGCCGGCGACGCCGCAGCCAAGGAAGCGATCCTGCTCACCGATGCGCATGGCTCCGCCGGTTACAAGCGCGAATTGCTGCGCGTCTATTTGGGCCGCGCGGTGCGGCAGGCAGCTGATGGTGCGGGGGCTGACCGGCCATGAAGCAGATCGGCCGAGAGCTGCCGCGGCTGGAGGCGCGCGCCAAAGTCAGCGGCCGCGCCGAATACACCCATAATCTGCGCCTGCCGGGCATGCTGTACGGCAAGGTATTTCGCTCGACCGTGCCGCACGGTGTCATGCGGCGAATCGACACCACGGCCGCGCGGGCGCTCCCCGGAGTGCATCGCGTCGTGACCGGCGAGGATATCCGCAAGCTCATTCCGGAGCCGTACTACGGCCCGGCGTTTCACGATCAGCCGATCCTGGCGCTCGATAAGGTTCGTTATGTCGGCGAGCCGGTTGCCGCCGTTCTGGCGAGCGATCCGCACGTCGCCGAACAGGCGGCGCAGCTG
>Ga0307479_10004533_pt1 | contig 12712 bp, 11 predicted proteins | sample atmos_gasesECM4C_FD_203743 | JGI IMG/M metagenome (GOLD analysis project Ga0307479, IMG submission 203743) | Hardwood forest soil microbial communities from Morgan-Monroe State Forest, Indiana, United States - atmos_gasesECM4C_515 | ecosystem: Environmental > Terrestrial > Soil > Temperate...
GCGACGTTGCCGGCCACCGTCAGGTGCGGGAACAGGGCGTAGTGCTGGAAGACCAGGTTGGCCGGGCGCCGGTGGGCCGGGAGGCGCGTCACGTCGCGGCCGCCGATCCGCACCTGCCCGGCGCTCGCCCACTCGAGGCCGGCGACCAGGCGCAGCAGCGTCGTCTTGCCGCAGCCGCTCGGGCCCAGCAGCCCGAACAGCTCGCCGGCGCGCACCGCGAGGGTGACGCCGTCGACCGCCGTCACGGCGCCGAAGCGCTTGGTGATCTCCGTAAGCTCGACCGCCGCGCCGCCGGCCGGGCCGCCGGCGGCCGGCCGGCCTTCCACCTGCCGCCGGCTCGCCATGGTGGCCAGCACGACCCGCGGAGGGTGCTTAGAAGTTCAAGTGGAGCCTGTAGCCGAACTTGCGCCAGAGCCAGAGGGCGATCACCGCGCCAATGATCGACAGGAAGATGCCCGCGGGATGGAACTTCTCGTCCCGCGGCTTCCAGATCAGGCTGGCGACGAAGCCGCCGATGAGCGAGCCGATGATGCCCAGGACCGTGGTGGCGATGAAGCCCATGTGCGGGCCGCCGAGGACGTATTGCGCGATGAGACCGGCGATGAAGCCCACTACCACCGACCAGATGACGTGGAAACAGCCCATGACCTCCTCCTTTCGAGTTGGAGCGGCTGCCATCCCGCGGAACGGCCGATGGCGTCGGTCTGAGAATAGGTGCGCGGCCGGGAGGGCGTCAAGTCGGCCGCCGCGGCCGCCGCGGCGCCGGGCGGCGCTCCGGGAGGGCGTTCCACGGGTCCTCCGGCCAGGCGTGACGCGGATAGCGCCCTTGCAGCTCCTTGCGCACCTGCCGGTAGGTGTCGCGCCAGAAGCTGCGCAGATCGGCGGTGACCTGCTGCGGGCGCAGGTTCGGCGCCAGCAGGTGCAGCAGCACCGGCACGCGGCCGCCGGCGATCCGCGGCGTCTCGGCAAGCCCGAACAGCTCCTGGATGCGCGCAGCCAGCACCGGCGGCTTGCTCTCCTCGTAGGTCAAGCGGATGCGGCTGCCGCTGGGGACGGCGAGACGCTCCGGGGCCTCGCGCTCGAGCGCCGCGAGCTGCTGCCAGGTGAGCGCGCCGCGCAGCCGCTCGAGCAGCGGGGCGCGGCGCAGCTCGGCGAACGAGCGGCGGCCGCGGGCGAGCTCCGGCAGCAGGGCGGCGATCGCCGCGGCGTCGAGGCGCGGCAGGCCGAGCTCGGGCATCCAGTGCGCCAGGCAGCGCAGGCGGACGAGGAAGGAGGCGACCTCCGGGTCGTCCAGGGGCAGCGCCGCCGGCAGCCGCGCCGCCGCGGCCTCTGCCAGCAGGGCCGCGGCCGCGGCGGCGTCGGGGGGCGGCACCTCGCACTCGGCGATCACCAGGTCTGCGAAGCGGGTCCGCTGCCACGCCGCCACGCGCTCGCGGGCGGGGTCGAAGTCCAGCTCGATGGCCGTGCGCAGGCGCTCGGCCGGCAGCCACTCCGGCGCCACCGCGGAAGCCAGGCGCACCAGGTCCTCGGCCTGAGGGCCCGGCGGTCCGGAGGTCACCTCGATGCAGACGAAGAGCTCGGCGCCGGTGACCGCGCTCTCGGCGGCCAGGCGCACGCCGCGCCCGCCCACCATCACCGCCCGCGGGCCGTGCGGCTCGCGCCGGCGGGCCAGCCGGTCGGGATAGGCGGCGAGCAGGGAGCGCAGCAAGGCGACGTCGCGGTCCGCCGCCGCGCCGCCGGCAGCGTTCTGCTCGCCAGGCCGCGGTCCCCCGCGACGGCCGCGGTTCGGCCAGCGGTCCGCCCCCGGCCCGTCTCCGGCGAGCTCCACCAGCTGGTCGCGGGCGCGCAGCACGAAGCGTGCGGCTGCCGCGTTCAGCCGCCCCGGTCCTGGCGCTGCCGCCGCGCCGCCGCCGCCGTCCGGCTCGTCCCGGGCGCCGGCGGCCTCCCAGCGCAGCAGCGCGTCGAGCCGATCTAGGAGGTCGGAGCGGGAGGCCTGGACTGCCGCCGCGTGGCGATCCGCATCCGGCGCCAGGCCGTGCCGTTGCCGGGGCGGGCGGATGAATGGGTCGCGCTCGGCGAGGAGCGCGGCGAGCAGGGCCGCCTCGCGCGCCACTCCCAGGCGGCGGCCCTCGAGCAGGAGACGAGCGAGGCGCGGATGCACCGGCAGGCGCGCCATCTGCCGGCCGAGAGCGGTGACGCCCGGCCAGCGGCCCTCCCTGCCGGCAGCGCCGCCGGGTGCGGCGTCCTCGCCGATGGCCCCGAGCGCGGCGAGGAGCCGGCGCGCCGCGCCCAGCGACTCCGCGGCCGGGGCCTCGAACCAGCGGAAGCCGGCGGCGCTGGCCGCGGCTCCGCCTCTCGCCTGCCCTCGCAGGTCGGCCGCGGCTCCGCCTGTCGCCCTTGGTGCCGCTCCTTGCAGATTGGTCTCACCCCAGGCCAGCAGCTGCAGCGCCGGACCGGCGAGATCGACGCGCGCGATCTCGGGCGTCTCGTGAGCGGGGCGGTCGGCCTGCTCGCGCGCCGGCCAGAGCCGCAGGCAGAGCCCGGGGCCCTGCCGCCCGGAGCGCCCGGCGCGCTGGTCGGCGGCGGCGCGGCTGATGCGCACCAGCTCCAGCCGGTCGAGGCCCGCCGCCGGGTCGTAGCGCAGGCGCCGCGCCAGGCCGGTGTCCACCACCGCCGCGACGCCGTCGATGGTGATCGAGGTCTCGGCGACGTTGGTGGCGAGCACCACCTTGCGCCTGCCTGCCGGCCGCAGCACCTCGTCCTGGCGCTCCGCCGGCAGGTCGCCGTAGAGCGGCAGCACCGCCAGGTCCAGCCGCGCGGCGAGCTCGGCGAGCGCCTCGGCCGCGCGCAGGATCTCGCCCACGCCCGGCAGGAAGACGAGCACGTCGCCGGCGGTGGCGTCGAGCGCCCGCTGCACGGCGGTGACGAGCACGGCGAGCGCTCCGGTCGAGGTCGTGCCACCGCGCCCGCCGGGCGCGGCCGCGGCCGGCTGGCCCCTGCCGGCGCGCGCCGTCTGCCGCTCGTCGAGATAGACCACCTCGACCGGGTACGGCCGCCCAGGGGCGGTGAGCACCGGGCAACCGCCGAGGAACTCCGCGATCGGCCCCGGGTCGAGCGTCGCGGACATGGCCAGCAGCGCGAGATCGGGGCGCGCCTCGCGCTGCACCTGGCGCGCCATGCCGAGCGCCAGGTCGGTCGCCAGGCTGCGCTCGTGCAGCTCGTCGAAGATCAGCACCCCGACCCCGTCCAGGAAAGGATCCGCCTGGAGCATCTGGACCAGGATGCCCTCGGTCACCACCAGGATCTCGGTGACGGCGCTGGCCCGGCGCTCGAAGCGGATCTGGTAGCCCACCTCCGCGCCGAGCCGCCAGCCGCCCTGGTCGGCAATGCGCCGGGCCGCCGCGCGCGCGGCGATGCGCCGCGGCTCGAGCATGACGATCCGCCTGCCGCCGCTGGCGCCCGCGGCGCGCAGGGCCGGCGGCACCAGCGTCGTCTTGCCGCTGCCGGGAGGAGCGACGACCACGGCCGCCTTGCCGTGCGCCAGCGCCTCGACCAGGCGCGGCAGCACGGCGCGGACGCTCAGCTCGGCGGGAGGGAGCGCTGCCGTGGGCCCCGATCGCCACATCGCAGAGGCCGGTTCCTTCGTCGGGGCTCGCCTCGGACGTTGGTTACGAAGAGGTCGCGATCCAGGACGTCAATGAGTGGCCGCCGGCGGTGTCAGGTCGATCTGCGTGGCCCCCCAGACCTGGTGGGTCAGGTCCTCGACCGCCACGCCGAGCTTGCGCGCACCCGGCGGCACCTCGACCGGCAGGGTCTCGGTCCATCCCTTGTCGCCGAACTTCTCTCCGCTCAGCAGCCGGTGCTGGACGGCTGGCGCGGGGCCGCTGCCGCCGGCGAAGGCGAGGGTGACGCGGAAGGGGCCTGCCGTCATGGAGTCGGGGATCGAGAACGCGCCCACCGCGACGCGCACCGTCGGGTGGGCCGTCGCCAGCCCGGCCGCAGCGGCGGTCAAGGGCAGCGTGCCATGCTCGGCGCCGCCGGCCAGCACCTCGCGCAGGCGTGCCGCCGCCACCTCGTCAGGGGTGGAGGAGCGGCGCCAGACCGGCGCCCGCAAGACGGTGCCCTCCGGCGAGAGGCGCACCTCCACCGTGCGCGGCTTGCCGTCCGCCGGGTCGGGGGCCAGGTAGTACAGGCGCCAGCGCTTCGCCAGGCCGGTGAGCGCCGCCGCCAGCTGGTTCGGGTAGCCGATCACCGTGCCGCCGGTGGCGCTCGCCATGGCGGTGAGGCTGGCCGAGGTGGGCTCCACGAACAGGCTGATCACCCCGTCGTATTGCAGCCGGCTCTTCGGTGCCGCCTGCGGCAGGATCTCCGGCGGCACGCTGCTGCCCGGCGCCTCGCGTCCCGAGTTGGCCTGGCGCATGCGCTCGATGTCGGTCATCTCGCGGTGGGGCGTGCCCAGCTCCTGCCGCCGCATCGGCGCCGCGAAGGTGATCCAGCCATAGGCCGCCAGCGTGCGCGCCGGCTCCTCGGCCACCGCCGCGGTGGCGCTGTTGGCGCCGTCGCCCGAGGTCGAGGTGTCGAAACCGTTGGCGACCAGCACCAGCGCGCGCGGGCCGCCGCCCTGGCGGCCGGCGAGCAGCGAGACCAGCTGGTCTTCCTGGTGGCGCACCGCCGTGGGCGCCGGCGCCGCCGGCACGTGCTGGCCGGGGGCCGGCGCTGCCGCCCGCGCCGGTGCCGCCGCCGGGCCCTTCGCCTGGCCCTGGCCGGTGGTGGCCTGCGGCTGGCGGTTCGCGTCCCGCTGCCGCTCCGCCTGCGCGGCGATGTCGAGCAGCGCCTGCTCGAGCATCTTCGGCTCGCGGGTCTCCGCCAGCAGCACCCGCGGCGCCGGATCGGCGATCACCAGGGCGACGGTGCCGAGACCGGTGAGCTGCGCGGCGCGCTGCGCCAGCGAATTGGCGGTGAAGAAGACGGTGTCGGCGTCGGCGAGCACGCGATCGACATAGATCAGCAGCTGCCACGGGCCGGCTTCGCCGGCGCCGATCGGCGACGCCTTCACCACCTGCCGGAAGCGGCCGTCCTCGATCACCTGGAAGTCCTGCGGACCGAGCGCCTTGCGCCGCGACTCCCGCAGCGATTCAGGGAGCTCCACGACGGTCTCGATCTCGCGCACTAGGACCTTCTCGGCGAAGCTCTCGGGCGGCTGCGGGGCGGCGGTGCGCGGCGCGCGCGGGGCCGCGGCCCTGGCCGGGCCCGGTGGAGAGGGCGGCGGCGCTTCCACGACTGCCGGCCCGGCGACGGCGGCCGCCGCCGCGACGGCGGAAGGCCCGTGGCACAGCATGGCGAGGGCGCCGAAGGCGGCGAGGACGGCGGCCGAAGCGACGCTCGGTCTCACCGCCGGCGCTCCCCGCGGGCGAGCACACCCTGACCGCCGGCCTGCGCCGCCCCGCGCTGGTCCACCGCGGCTTCGCAGCTGCCGTCCGCCAGTCGCCGGACCACGTTGACACGGGCAGTCTCGCCCGGCGCGGCGACGACGACGCGGTGGCCGCGCCGCACGAGCTCCCGCACCGCCTCCGGCGACAGCGCGCCGGGCTCGGCTTCGAGGCGGTCGGGCATCCCCTGATGATGGAGACGGGGACGGTCCACAGCCGCCTGCAGCGGCTCGTGGTCCACCAGCAGGGCGAGCAGCACCTGCGTCGTATGCGTGGGGATGCGCAGGCTGCCGCGCCCGCCCAGCGCGATGATCTCCCTGCCCCGCCAGGCGATGGTCGGCGTCATGGACGACAGCATACGCTTGCCGGGCGCCACCTCGTTAGCCGCGCCCGCGGAGGCAGCTGGGCTTCGGCCATCGTCCTTGGCGGTCGCGTCGGCGGCGGCCTTGGGGTCGTGCGGCGCCCCGGGATCGGTGGCGAAGTCGTCCATCTCGTCGTTGAGGAAGCCGAGCTCCGGCACGTACAGGCCGCAGCCGAAGAGGTCGTTGAGCGTCGTGGTCAGCGCCACCGCGTTGCCGTCGCCGTCGACGACCGAGAGGTGCGTGGTCTCGCCGCCCCGGCTCCAGGCGGTGGATGGGGCCGCGGCTCTCGACCAGGGCGCCACCGCAGCGGACGGCGTGGCGCGGCCGCGGTCGATGCCGGCGGCGCGCGCCGCGATCCACCGCGGGTCGAGCAGCTCCGCGGGCGTGGCCTGGCTCGCGGTCGGATCGCCGAGCAGCGCGCGGTCGGCGAAGGCCCTGCGGAACGCCTCCGCCAGCAGGTGGGCGCGATCGGCGCCGCCGCGCGGCAGGGCGCCCCAGCGCAGGCGCTCGAGCATGCCGCACGACTGCCCCAGCAGGATGCCGCCCGCCGAGGGCAGCGGCATGGTGGCGAGCTGCCAGCCGAAGAGGCTGAGCTGCAGCGGCTGCCGCCACACTGGCCGGTAGGCGGCCAGATCGCCGGCGCCGAGCACGCCGCCGTGGCGCCGGCTGGCCGCCGCCACCGCCGCCGCCACCGGGCCCTCGGCGATCGCCGAGGGGCCACGCTCGGCGTAGCCGGCGAGGGTCGCCGCCAGCGCCGGCAGGCGCAGCCTGGTGCCGGCCGCGAGCGCCTGGCCGTGCGGCAGCCAGACCGCGGCGCTCTCCGGGAAGCGGCTCAACAGGCGGCGCTGGGCCGGCGCGGCGAGCAGCTCGTGGAGGTACGCGTTGACCTCGAAGCCGTCGCGCGCCAGGGCGACGGCCGGCGCCACCACCCTGGCCCAGGGCAGCTTGCCCAGGGCGCGGTGGAGCTCGTAGAGGCCGGCGGGGCTCCCCGGCGTACCGGCGGCGAGCGGGCCAACCTTGGAAGCGTCCGCCGCCCGCCGGCCAGCGGCGTCCAGGTACATGCCGCGGCGCGCCGCCGCCGGCGCGGTCTCGCGGAAGTCGAGCGCCGCGATCCGGTCGCCGATCTTGACCACCGCGAAGCCGCCGCCCCCGAGGTTGCCGGCCTGCGGGTAGACCACGGCTAGCGCCAGCGCCGTGGCCACCGCCGCGTCGACGGCGTTGCCGCCGCCGCGCAGCATCGCCAGCCCGGTAGCGGTCGCCTGGACATGCCCCGAGGCGATGGCGCCGCCGCACGCGCTGTCGCCCGCCGGCGCGCCTCCCGCAGCGGGCGCCGCGGAGGCACCCGGCGGCCCGGCGGCGAGCAGCAGGCCGGCAGCCAGGCAGCAACGGCGGGCAGCGTGGGGCGGTCGGCAGGCGCGAGCCATGCGATGTCCGCCTCCGTCTCTCCGCGTGCGGCGGCCCGGCCGCCCGTCTCTGGGCGCGGCGACCCGCCGGACCGCGGGCCGCCGCCTCGAGGGGCGCGCCGCGGCCGGCGGCAGCGCTGTTACCTGGCTTCCTTCAGGTGGTTGTTGACCAGCCTGGTCATCTCGAACATGCTCACCGACGCCTTGCCGCCGAAAATGGCCTTGAGCTTGTCGTCGGCGCGGATGGTCCGCTTGTCTTTGGGATCCTGGAGATTGTGCTTGCGAATGTAGTCCCAGATCTTCTTGGTGACCTCGGTACGCGGCAGGGGCTGATTGCCGATGACCCCGGCCAGCGCCTCGTCCGGCTGCATGGGCTTCATGAAGGCGCTGTTGCTGCTGGTCTTCCCGCTCTTCCCTGGCATAGGTGCTCCTCCGCTGAGACGTGAATAGTGAAATGGCAGGCCCCAAGGCCGGTGCAGACGTTATGCAAATCTCCGGCCTTGGGCAACGGTCTCCCGGGAGGAGGATATCCTGGCGCGGATGTCCAGCGGCGATCTCGAACCGCTCTGGCTGACCTTGCGCCTGGCCGGCGTTACCACTCCCCTGCTGCTGGCGGTGGGCACGCCGCTCGCGTGGTGGCTGTCGCGCACCGCCAGCCGGCTGCGTTCCCCGATCGAGGCGATGGTGGCGCTGCCGCTGGTGCTGCCGCCGACCGTGCTCGGCTTCTACCTGCTGCTGCTGCTCGGACCGCACGGCAGCGTGGGGGCGGCCTGGCGGGCGCTGGGCCTCGACCCGCCGGTCTTCAGCTTCTCGGGCCTGGTGATCGGCTCCGTGCTCTACTCCCTGCCGTTCGTCGTCCAGCCCTTGCAGGGCGCCTTCGAGAGCGTCGGCCGGCTGCCGCTCGAGGTCGCGGCCACCCTGCGCGCCGGTCCGCTCGACCGCTTTGCCACCGTCGCGGTGCCGCTCGCGCGCCGCGGCTTCCTCTCCGCCGCCACCATCGGCTTCGCCCATACGCTGGGCGAGTTCGGCGTGGTGCTGATGATCGGCGGCAACATCCCTGGGCGGACGCGCGTGGTGTCGATCGCCATCTACGATCACGTCGAGCGCCTCGAGTACGCCCAGGCGCACCGCCTCTCCCTCGGCATGCTGCTGTTCTCCTTCGCGGCCCTCTGGGCCGTCTACGCCCTGAACCGGCGCGACGCCTTGCAGGCCAGGCCGCCCTGGCAGGCAGGGCCGCCCCGCAGGCCGGCGAGCGGCGGTGGCGCGCGCGAGCCATGAGAGGACGCTTCCACCTGGCGCGCGGCGGCGGCTTCGCCCTCGACGTCGACTTCACCGCGCCGGCCACCGGCCTGACCGGCGTCTTCGGGCCCTCCGGGTCCGGCAAGACCACGCTGCTGCGCTGCGTGGCCGGCCTCGAGCGCGCCCCGGGAGGGCTGCTCGAGGTGGGCGGCGAGGTCTGGCAGGACGAGGCGCGCGGCCGCTTCCTGCCGGCCCATCGCCGGCGCGTCGGCTACGTCTTCCAGGAGGCGGGGCTGTTCGCGCACCTCTCCGTGCGCCGCAACCTCGAGTACGGCTGGCGGCGCACCGCGGCCGCCGAGCGGCGGGTGCGCTTCGACGAGGCGGTCGATTGGCTGGGCCTCGGCGCGCTCCTGCCGCGCGGCCCGGCGGCGCTGTCCGGCGGCGAGAGGCAGCGGGTGGCGGTGGCCCGGGCGTTGCTCGCCAGCCCCCGGCTGCTGCTGATGGACGAGCCGCTGGCGGCGCTGGACGCGGCAGCCCGCGAGGAGATCCTGCCGTATCTCGAACGCCTGCACGCCAGCCTGTCGATCCCGGTGCTCTACGTCAGCCACGCCGCCGCCGAGCTGCTGCGGCTGGCCGATCACCTCCTGCTGCTGTCCGCCGGGCGCCTGCGGGCCGCCGGCTCGGTGGCCGAGGTCTCCACCCGCCTGGACCTGCTGCCCTGGGCGCCGGAGGCCGAGCTGGGAGTGGTGGTGGAGGCGCGCGTGGCGGGCCACGACGACGGCTTCGACCTCACCTACCTCGACTTCGCCGGCGGGCGCCTCAGCCTGCCGCGCCACGCGGCGGCGCCGGGCAGCCGGCAGCGCGTGCGGGTGCTGGCGCGCGACGTCAGCCTGGCGCTCGAACGGCCGGAGCGCACCAGCGTGCTCAACGTCTTCCCGGCGCGCATCACGGAGATCGGCGAGATCGGGGACGGCTCAGGCACCGGCGGGGCGGCGGCAGGGGCGGGTGGCGGCCGCCAGCCGCTCGTCAAGCTCGATGCCGGCGGCGCCACGCTGCTGGCGCAGATCACCCGCAAATCCCTGGTGACGTTGGAGCTCCGCCCGGGGCAGCCGGTCTACGCGGTGGTGAAGGGCGTGGCGCTGCTGCTGTAAGCCCGCAGCTCCGCGCACGGGGCGCATGGCCGCGCGCGCCCTGACCGCCCGGTTGGTACGAGGCGGTCAGGGGAACGGATTGGCATGGCTTCCAGGAAGGGACCGGAACGGGGAAGGGACCACTGGGCCCCGGGACCGGGCCCAGGATCATGAGCGCTGCTACCAACGCCGGTAGTAACCGTGGTGGTAGTAGCCGCGGTGGCGCCAGTAGCCGCGCACCCAGATGCGGTGGTAGCCGTACCAGCCCCAGTGCGGAGCCACCCAGACGGAGCCCCCATAGGGGTAATACGCAGGATAAGGGTAGTAGTACCCGCCCACGTACACCGGCGACGGCGCCACGCCGATCCCTACGCCCACGCCCCACGAGCCGGCGAAGCTGGCGACCGGTGCGAGCACGAAAAGCGCCAGGGCGAGCCCGATCGAGGTCCTGAGGAGCTTCCGTTTGTGAGTCGTCTCGTGAGTCGTCATGATGCTGTTACCTCCTTGGCGGTGCGTCCCGGGACCGGCCTGCGCCGGCCGGGGCTCCGGCCTCGCCGGCTCGACCCTCTCCGAGGTGGCGCCTCCGAGAGATCGATGGTCTGAGGCCGCTCGCCAATACCCTGAAAGTGCAAGGGCAATACCAGGCCCCGCTCCCCCGAGACCGCCGCGCCGGGCGTCCAGCGCCGTGGACTCGGCCGTCCTCCACCTCGGGCGCCGCCCCGCCTCGGGGCGCCCCGCCCCCCGCCCCGCGCCGTCTGACGCATCGCGCGCCGCCGCAGGCACCCCGGCGGCGCCTCGGGGCAACCCATCCCGCGCCGGCGCCCCGCCCCGCGCCGTCTCGGCATCGCGCGCCTCAGGCACCCCCGCGGCGCCTCGGACGCCCGTCCCGCGCCTGGGTGAGCTGGGATATGGGTGCAGCAGTAGTCCTCCAGCTTGACGCGCCAAGTACTTTGTGTTACAAAGTATCCATGAGCACGATCAAGCGCACCATCGCCGCAGCGGAGCTCCTCCTCGTCTTCCCGGCCGCGCTGTTCATGACCGCTCTCTTCATGCGGAACGTCCAGCCTGAACCCTATGAACCCGCGCGATCCGCGCGTCGCCTGGTCGACTGGTTCAGCGCTCACCCGCACCTGGGCCTCGACGTGTCCCTCATCGCCATGCCGCTGGCCGCGTTGGTCCTCGGCTGCGCCACCGTGCTGCGTGCCTGGCGCAACGATGCGGAGCTTCGCCAGGCCGCCCTGGCGACGATCGCCGTCGTCCGCGCACACCTGGCGACGTTGCTCATCGCCGTGGCGACGCTGACAGCAGGAGGCATCCTGGCCATCGTCGGCCTGCACATGATCACGGATTGACGCCCGATCCTCCCGCCGCAGGTTGGCCTGGGCGGGCCGCGACCCGTGGTAACTTGACCCGCCATGCCGCCGCCGCCGCTGTTCATCACCTTCGAGGGGATCGACGGAAGCGGCAAGTCCACCCACCTGCTCCGCGCCGCGGAGTGGCTGGCGGCGCACGGCGTCGCCTGCCGGCGCACCCACGAGCCCGGCGGCACGCCGCTGGGAGATGCGCTGCGCCTGCTCTTCCTCGATCCCCGCTGGGGCGCGCTCGACGGCACGGTCGAGCTGCTGATGCTGTTCGCCAGCCGGCGGCAGCACCTGCTGGCTGTGATCGACCCCGCCCTGGCGGCCGGCGAGACCGTGCTCTGCGACCGTTTCACCGATTCCACCCGCGCCTACCAGGGGAGCGGCCGCGGCGTGCCGCTGGCGCTCATCGACCAGATCGACCTCCTCGCGACCGGCGGCCGGCGGCCGGACCGGACCCTGCTGTTCGACCTGCCGGCGGCGGCGGCCCGCGCCCGCCGCCACGGGCGCCTGGCCGATCGCCTCGATGCCGAAGGCGTGGACTTCTACGAGCGGGTACGCCACGGATTCCTCGCGCAGGCCGCCGGCGAGCCGCGCCGCTTCCGCATCGTCGACTCGGCCGGCGAGCCGGCGCGCACGGCGGCCCAGGTGCGCGAGGCGCTGGCGGACCTGCTGCCCGCCGGCGCGGTGAGCGCATGAACCTCGCGGCCGCGGTCCAGGCGGCCCGCCAGGGGCGGCTCTACCCGGCGGTGATCCTCCACGGCGGCGACGGCGAGGCGCGGCGGCGGGCGGCCGCCGACCTGGCGCGCACCCTGCTCTGCGAGGCGCCGCCGGAGGAGCGGCCGTGCGGCGTCTGCCGCCACTGCCGCCGCATCGGCGCCCGCGCGGCCTCGCCCGGAGGGCTCTCGCCCGGGGGCGCTCCCGGCGGCGCGGAGGCGCTCTTCCATCCGGACTTCCAGGTGCTCGAGCGCGACCTCAAGACCGCCACCTCGGTCGAGGCCACCCGCGAGCTGATGCGGGTGGCGCAGGTCTCGCCGTTCGAGGCGCGCGGGCAGGTCTTCGTCATCGTCAGCGCCGAGAGCTTGACCGGCGAGGCGGCCAACGCGCTGCTCAAGAGCCTCGAGGAGCCCCACGTCACCGCGCCCCGCCACTTCCTGCTGCTCGCGCCGTCGCGGCTCGACCTGCTGCCGACCCTGCGCAGCCGCTCGCTGGCGGTCTTCCTCGGGCCGGCGGTGGCCGCCGACCCGGAGCGGGCGGAGACCCTGGCGCGCGCCTTCGCCGCCGCGGCCGACGCGTACGCGGCGACCGGCGCCGCGGTCTATCTGCTCGCCGCCGCCGAGGCGCTGTGGGCGGCCGGCGCGGCGGGGGGCGCCGGCGGCGCTCGCGCCTCCGACCGCGCCGCCGCCCCGGGGGGCGCCAGGGCCGAGGGTGCCGAGTCGAACGGCTGGGACGACCCGCGCGCCGGACGGCCCTGGGCGCTCGCCGCCGCGGCGGTGCTGCGGTCCCTGCCGCCGCCCGACGCGGCGGCCGCCGCGGCTCCCGGCCTCCGGCGCGCCGCCCGGCTGGCGTTCGCCGAAGCGCTGCTCACCGGGCCGCTGATGCGGCTGCGCGGCATCAGCGCCGAGCGCATCCTGGAAGGCCTGGTCTCACGGCACCTGGGCACGACGCTCGCGCCGCCGGCTGGCCGGCCCTAGACGGATGGCGCCCCGCTCACGTATACCGTTCTCACGGGCTCGGGGGCTTGGCGGGGGCTCGGCGGTTGGGCTGCCATGGTGCGCTCGGGCCATAGGC
>Ga0307479_10004534_pt1 | contig 12712 bp, 15 predicted proteins | sample atmos_gasesECM4C_FD_203743 | JGI IMG/M metagenome (GOLD analysis project Ga0307479, IMG submission 203743) | Hardwood forest soil microbial communities from Morgan-Monroe State Forest, Indiana, United States - atmos_gasesECM4C_515 | ecosystem: Environmental > Terrestrial > Soil > Temperate...
CCGCTTCAATGGCCACTTTCGCGGTACCGGGCTGGAGGACGGAATTCCGGTACTCGGGGCTCTGCTCTTCGAAGAGATCGAGGCAAGGCATCGTAACAACGCGTGCCGGGATTTTCTCCGACGCGAGCAGGTCGCGAGCCTTAAGGGCGATCTCGACTTCCGACCCCGTCGCCAGGAAGGTAACCTTTGCATCCGCTGCGCCGGCAAGCTCGTAGGCGCCGCGCGCGCACATGTTCTCATCGCGATGCGTTGTGCGCACCGTCGGAAGATTCTGGCGTGTCAGCGCCAGTAGGCTCGGCCGCTTCGCCTCGCGAAGCGCGATCTCCCAGCATTCCGCGGTTTCCACGGCGTCAGCCGGACGAAAGACCAGCAAATTCGGCATGGCCCGCAATGCTGCCAATTGTTCAATCGGTTGGTGGGTGGGCCCGTCTTCGCCCAAGCCGATGGAATCATGCGTCATCACATAAATCACGCGGATTCCCATGAGCGATGCGAGACGAATCGACGGGCGACAGTAGTCGGAGAAGACAAGGAACGTGCCGCCATACGGGATCAAGCCACCGTGAAGGGACATGCCGCTCATGGCGGCAGCCATTCCGTGCTCCCGTATGCCGTAATGAATATAGCGTCCCGCGTAGTCGCCCGGCGCGATCTCCTTCATATCCTTGGAGCGCGTGTTGTTCGAGCCGGTCAGGTCCGCGGATCCCCCGATCGTGTTCGTTACCACCGGGTTGATGACGTCGAGCGCGCCTTCGGAGGACTTTCGCGTCGCGATCGTTGGTTTTTCCGCGCTCAGCTTTCGCTTGAGCTCAATGATCGCCGGCCCAAACGCTGCGGGCAGGTCGCCATGTGCCGCCTCATAGTCCTTCAGGTGCTGTGCCGGCACCGCGGACTTGCGTCTCAGCCATTCCTCGCGCGCTGCCTTTCCACGGCTGCCTATCGCACGCCAATCCGCCACAATCTCGTCGGGAATGACGAACGGCGGATAAGGCCAGCCCAAATTTTTTCTTGCCCCGGCGACTTCGTCCGCTCCGAGCGCCTCGCCATGCGCCTTCGCCGTTCCAGCTTTCGTCGGCGCGCCGAATCCGATCGTCGTGCGGCAGGCGATCATGACCGGACGGTCGCTCGCTTGCGCGTGCGCTAGCGCGCGATGGATGTCCGCAGCGTCCTGGCCGTCGCAGGCATCGGTGGCCCAGCCTGCGGCCTCGAAGCGCTTTCGCTGATCGGTCGATTCCGAAAGCGACGTCGGTCCGTCGATCGAGATGTGGTTGTTGTCGAAGAGAACGATGAGCTTCGAGAGCTGCAAATGGCCGGCGATCGATATCGCCTCGTGGCTGATGCCCTCCATGAGGTCACCGTCACTCGCGATCACATAGGTCTTGTGATCGACGAGATCATCGCCAAAACGCGCATTGAGAATGCGCTCGGCAAGCGCCATCCCGACCGCGTTCGAGATGCCTTGGCCGAGCGGGCCAGTGGTCGTCTCAATGCCCGCGGCATGGCCATATTCCGGATGACCGGCGCAAGGGCTTCCAACTTTTCGGAAGCGGCGAATGTCCTCGATGCCTATATCCGGATAGCCCGTCAGGTAGAGCAGAGAATAAAGAAGCATCGAACCGTGCCCGGCCGAGAGCACGAACCGATCTCGATCGGCCCAGTCCGGCGCGGAGGGGTCGAATTTGAGGAACCGCGAGAACAGCACCGTGGCGACGTCCGCCATTCCCATCGGCAGGCCGGGGTGGCCGGACTTGGCGGCCTCGACCGCATCCATGGCGAGCGCGCGAATTGCGTTCGCGAGTCGGCGAATATCCGCCTGTTCCGGCGGAGCGCCCGTCTTTTCCATCACAGCCTCCCCGGCATGCGGCGTGGCCTTAGCGAGCGCGTGGCGCCGTCGTCAAGCATCATGGGATACGCTCTTTCGTCTCATTCTGTTGTGCCTGATTCGATCGGCGCAAGCGCGCTTTGTCTTTGGGCAAACGCGCAAACGTTGACCAAATTTCCCGATGCGGCTTAAGGTCTTGGCGAACAAGCCGAAAGGGTGCCTTGCAATGAGCAGGCTGGATCTTGCGGCGCAGCGGTTCAATGCGGCGCTCGATCGGCTCTTGCAGACCGCTGAACCGCGATCGGGCGTTCTGCCGACAAGCGACGACGCCGCGGCGCAGCTTGCAGCAATCGCAGAGGAACGCGACCGCCTGCTTGCCCGCGTCGCGCAGCTGGAGGAGGAAGCGCGCACGCTTTCCGGCATCACGGGAGAGGTCGAGAATCGTCTCGACAGTGCCATCGCTGAAATCCGAACGGCCTTGGGCCGTTGAACGGGAAGGCTTAGTCCCATGCCTCTTGTCAACGTGATGGTGAACGCCCGCGCTTACACAATCGCTTGCGACGATGGCGAGGAAGAGCACCTGAAAAGCCTGGCCGCCTACGTGGATGACAAGGTGAGAGAGCTTCTGGGAACGGTCGGCCAAGTGGGCGATCAACGATTGTTACTGATGGCCGCCTTGCTGATTGCGGACGAAAACCACGATTTGGCGCAGCGGCTGGAAGCGCAGATGCAACAGTCCGACGCGGTTTCGCAGGCTGAAGTCGCAAAACACAGGGACAAAAGCCAGACGGCTGCCGCCGAGGCGCTCGAGGCGGCGGCGCAGAGACTCGAAGACGTTGCCGCAAAGCTCGCGCGCGCCTAACGTGGGTATTGGACGGGTACTGCCCCGCGCGTCAGGAATGCGATGCCCAGGGGCCTTAATAGTACTCACCGGGAGCTGTCCCTGTCCGAGGTCGTGGCTTCGGATATATGGCGCCCACCTGCACTTGCAGGCCCGTGAGGATCCAATGCCAACGGCGGCGGCGGTCCCGCCCACATTTCCGTGCCTCTTCGCATGAAGGCGAAGAAGGCAACGCTGCGCGAGGACGCGCGTCGACGGCGTGCCGCGATGTTCGAACGCCAGCCAGACTTCGCGGCAGAGATTTCACGGTACGCGCCCGAGATCGCCAAGACCGGCGAGGGGATCATCGCCGGATATATTCCCTTGGACGACGAGGCGGATCCGACGCTCTTGATGGAAACGCTTGCGGCAGAGGGCCGAACGCTGGCGCTTCCCTGCATCGCTGCGCGTGGCGCGGCCCTCGTGTTTCGGCAATGGGTGAAGGGAGAAGCGCTTGTTGCCAACGGCTATGGAATTCTCGAGCCCGTCCCGGCGGCGCCCGCTGCCGTTCCGGGCCTTGTTCTCGTGCCTTTGTTGGCGTTCGACTCGCGGGGGCACCGGCTCGGATATGGCGGCGGGTACTACGATCGCACTTTGGATCTCCTACGCCGCGATGGAGCGGTGATTGCAGTCGGCATTGCCTTTGCCGGACAGGAGGTCGAGGAATTGCCCCGCGAAACCCACGACCACATGCTTGATATGATCGTCACCGAGAGCGGCGTACGAAAGTTCTGACCACATGCACCTTTTATTCATCGGCGACATCATCGGACGCGCAGGACGCGACGTGGTGACGTCACAGGTACCGCGCCTGCGCGAGACGCTCAAACTCGATTTTGTGGTTGCCAATGGCGAGAACGCAGCGGGCGGCTTCGGCATTACGCGCGCCATTGCCCAGGAATTGTTCTCGGCCGGTGTCGATGTCATCACGACGGGAAACCATTGGGCGGATCAGAAGGAGATCCTTGGCTACATCGGCGAGGAAGACCGGATCTTGCGGCCTATCAACTATCCGCCTGGCACGCCCGGCCGAGGGTCGGGACTTTTTGAGACGCGCACGGGCGCGCGCGTGCTGGTGGTCAATCCCATGGGACGCGTGTTCATGGATGCGATCGACGACCCGTTCAGGGCGGTGGAGGGTGAGCTCAAGGCTTGCCCGATGGGCGAGGCGGCCGATGCGATCCTGGTCGATATGCACGCGGAAGCGACGAGCGAGAAGATGGCGATGGGCCAGTTTTGCGACGGCCGCGTCAGTCTCGTGGTGGGGTCTCACGCCCATGTGCCGACTGCAGACGCACAAATTTTCCCGGGCGGAACCGCCTATCAGACCGACGCAGGCGCGTGCGCAGACTATGATTCCGTGATCGGAATGGAAAAGTACGAGCCGATCCAGCGCTTTCTCAGCAAGGTGGCTTCGGCAAGGTACACCCCGGCGCTGGGACCCGCGACGCTTTGCGGCGTGTTCGTCGCGACGAAGCCCGACGGGCTTGCAAGCCGCGTAGAGCCGGTCCGCCAAGGCGGCCGGCTGAAGCAAAGCCTGCCGGAGCTGTGAGGCAAATCATGCCTCCATTTTCACTGTGCCAGATCGACCATGTCGTGTTGCGCGTTCGTGATATCGACCGCAGCCTCGCTTTCTATCTGGACACGCTCGGCTGCACGACGGAGAAGCGCCAGGACGCCATCGGCCTCTTCCAGGTCCGGGCCGGAAAATCGCTGATCGATCTGGTTCCGGTCGAGGGTCTTCTGGGACGCCTCGGCGGCGCGCCGCCCGGGCGCGAGGGCAGGAACGTGGATCACTTCGCACTGCAGATCGCGCCCTTCGACGAGGTTGCCATCCGCCGACATCTCGAAAGTCATGGCGTTGCCATCAAGGATTCCGGCCAACGTTACGGCGCAGAGGGCACGGGCCCTTCGCTCTACATTGAAGATCCGGATGGCAACACGGTTGAGCTCAAAGGCCCGCCGTCGTCGTCCGACCCTGCCAACTCTTGAATCGGCCAGCGCGGGAAGGCTATTGACGCCCGCCAAAGGTGGGTCATGGCCGGTCACTCGCAATTCAAAAACATCATGTTCCGGAAGGGGCGCCAGGATAAGGAGCGCTCCAAACTGTTCTCAAAGCTCGCGCGCGAAATCACGGTTGCGTCCAAGCAGGGCCTTCCCGATCCCGCGCACAATCCGCGGCTGCGCGCAGCGATCATCGCGGCCCGAGCCGAGAACATGCCCAAGGACAATATCGAGCGCGCGGTCCGCAAAGGGCAGGGCGGCGACGCCGAGAACTACGACGAGGTACGCTACGAAGGCTATGGCCCAGGCGGCGTCGCGCTGATCGTTGAAGCCCTGACCGACAATCGCAACCGCACCGCCGCCGATATTCGAGCAGCTTTTTCGAAATATGGCGGAGCGCTTGGAGAGACGAACTCGGTCGCGTTTCTGTTCAATCGCGTGGGCGTGATCACGTATCCGAAGAGTGCCGGCAGCGACGACGCAATGCTCGAGGAGGCGATCGAAGCCGGCGCCGAGGAATGCGTGTCCTCATCGGATGCGCACGAGTTCCTTTCCAGCGTCGAAGATTTCGCGTCGGTGCGTGAGTCGCTGGAGACCAAGCTCGGGCCTTCGCGGTCCGCTGCGATCGCCTTCCGCGCCCTTGCGCCCCTGCCGGTGGCAGACGAGGCTGGCGAGAGTCTCGTGAAGTTGCTGGAAGTTCTGGACGATCATGACGATGTTCAGAACGTCTTTGGAAACTACGAACTTTCGGAAGCGCTGGTGCAGAAGCTTTCGGCCTAGGACTTCGTCGAACGGAAAGGGTACAAGAATGCGATGACCGTCGTGATTCGCATTCTCGGCCTCGATCCGGGTTTGCGCCGCATGGGTTGGGGCGCAATCGACTGCGCCGGTTCGCGCCTGACGCATGTCGCCCATGGCGTGATTTCCACGGATTCGTCGGATGGGCTTGGCATCCGTTTGAGAGCCCTTCATGTCGAACTCAGCCGAACCATCTCCGAATTGAAACCTGACGCCATCGCTATTGAGCAGGCCTTCGTTCATCGCGATCCGTCCGCCGCCCTCAAGCTCGGTCAGGCGAGGGGCATTGCCTTCCTTGCCGGCGCGCAGACAGGACTTGATATCGCGGAATACGCGCCGAATCTGGTGAAAAAGGCAGTCGTAGGGGCGGGGCATGCAGGCAAGGAACAGGTGCTTGCGATGGTGCGGCGTCTGCTTCCGGCTTGCGGCGTCGCCCAGAGCGACGCGGCCGATGCGCTCGCGGTGGCGATCGCACATGCCCATCTCGCGAGCCATCGCGCGAGGATGATGGCAGCGCTGGCATGATCGGGAAGTTGACCGGGGTTATCGACTCGATCGCGGAGGAGCACGCGATCATCGATGTCGCTGGCGTGGGATATCTGGTGCACTGTCCCTCTTCGACACTGTCGGGTCTGACGCCGGGAGCTACCGCGACCTTGATGATCGAAACGCGAGTCTCGGAGGATGCGATCAGACTCTATGGATTCTCGAGCCCTGACGAGCGCGAGTGGTTTCGGATCCTGCAAACGGTCCAGAGCGTTGGCGCCCGGGTCGCCCTCAATGTTTTGTCCGCGTTATCGTCGCGCGAACTGGAGCGTGCTTTGGCCCTGGGCGACAAGGCGGCCATTGGCCGGGCGCAGGGCGTTGGGCCGAAACTTGCCACCCGAATCACGACGGAGCTTAAAGATAAGGCTCCGGCCATGATGATGCGCGGTCACGCCGATGGCATCCAGGTTCCGTCCGCGCGCCGCGGACCGGAGTCCGATGCGATCGCAGCCCTTGTGAAGCTCGGTTACTCGCAAGGCCACGCCGCTGAGGCGGTTGCACGCGTTGCGCATGATCTCGGCGATGTGCCGACCGACCGCCTGATCCGCGAAAGTCTGCGGTCGATGGTGCGCTAGGAGATCTCATGGCCAGTCGCGCTAGCGCAGAAGCGAAGACACCGGATCGCCTTATTGCACCCGAACGGGGCGAAGAGGACGTGCTCGAAGCATCGCTTCGGCCGAAAAGACTCGTGGAGTTCGTGGGCCAGGCTCAGGCGCGCGAGAATTTGTCCGTGTTCATTCAGGCGGCCAAGGCGCGGTCGGAGGCGCTTGATCACGTTCTCTTCTCCGGACCGCCGGGGCTTGGCAAGACGACGCTGGCCCAGATCGTCGCGCGCGAGCTTGGCGTCAATTTTCGTTCTACCTCCGGGCCCGTTCTCGCGCGAGCAGGAGACCTTGCCGCTATACTCACCAACCTCGAGCCACGTGACGTCCTCTTCATCGACGAAATCCATCGGCTCAATCCGACGGTGGAAGAGATTCTTTATCCTGCGATGGAGGACTACGAGCTTGATCTCGTGATCGGAGAAGGTCCGAGTGCGCGTTCTGTAAAGATCACGCTTGCACCTTTCACGCTCGTCGGCGCAACGACCCGTTCCGGCCTTATCACCACCCCCTTGCGGGACCGCTTTGGAATTCCTGTGCGGTTGAATTTCTATTCAGCCGAGGAGCTGATTTCGATTGTGAAGCGGGGTGCGCGAGTCCTCGAACTGGAGTTGACCGAAGAGGGCGCGCGTGAAATCGCTTCGCGGGCGCGCGGCACGCCCAGAATCGCGGGTCGCCTGCTCAAGCGACTCAGAGACTTCGCGTCGGTCGTTAGTCGCAAACAGGTCGATGCGGTCTTTGCCGACGAAGTCCTGTCGCGCCTCGAAGTCGACAAGAGAGGGTTGGATGCCTTCGACCGGCGCTATCTCAGCCTGATCGCCGTGGCATATGCCGGCGGGCCTGTCGGCGCCGAGACGATCGCCGCGGCGCTCGGCGAACCGCGAGATGCCATCGAAGAAATCGTAGAGCCCTATCTTTTGCAGCAGGGTTTCGTGCAACGCACGTCGCGCGGAAGGCTCCTTACTGGAGCGGCCTTTGCCCATTTGGGCCTGCCGTTGCCCCCACGTGATCCGGCGCAAATCGGCCTCTTCTCCGGAACCGACGATGCCTGATGCTGCCGGCGAGTTTCGCGGAAAGACGCACATTCTTCCTGTCCGCATCTACTACGAAGATACGGATCTCTCGGGCGTCGTGTACCACGCCAACTATCTGCGCTTCATGGAACGCGGGCGTTCGGAATATTTTCGTTGTGCGGGCATTACCCGTCTGGCACGTCTCGAAGACCCGGAACCTACGGCCTGGACGCTCAGAAAGGCGTTGCTTGAATATCATCGACCGGCCCGGCTCGATGACCTCGTCGAGGTCCATACGCGCTGCACCGGCCTCACCGGTGCGCGAATGACCGCCAGCCAGAGCATTCATCGCAATAGCACTTTGCTGGTCCAAGGAGAGGTCGAGGCTTGCATCATCACTCTGTCGGGCAAGCCGCGCCGAATTCCCGAAGACATCCGCGCAAAGCTCGCGCCATTGCTGACCGAGGTTTCCTGATTAGCACGCCCAAATTCGGACAAGGTTTTAGTGAGTTTTTTGCACAAACCCGGCACACTCCGGCGTTTCAACGGGTTTCACGCGCCTCGGCACGCGCGCGACGAATGAGGTTTTGCGGATGAAGCTTCGCCGGATTGTCGCCGTTCTCGCTCCGGCGGCGCTCGTCCTATTGATCATCGTCCGTGGTCCAGCTGCGTATGCGCAGCAGGGGCCCCAGGCTGCACCGACCGGTGCCCCGGCCCAGACCCAACAGCTGGGCGCACCGGCAGCAGCACCGACCACGAATGTCGAAGTTACACAGAATGGGGGAACTGAGGGTCCGTCCGTCGGAGGGATCTCGATCGTCAGCCTGTTCGAGCGCGCCGACCTGCTCGTGAAGGTCGTGCTGGTGGTATTGCTGCTCGCCTCTCTCTGGTCGTGGGCCATCATATTCAATAAGTGGATGATGATGAGCACGCTGCGCCGGCGGGCGTCGAGTTTCGAGAAGACGTTCTGGTCCGGACTCTCGCTCGATGAGCTCTACCAGCAATTCTCCCACCGCACCGACCACCCGATGGCGGCGGTCTTTGTCTCGGCGCTGCGCGAGTGGAAACGGGCCTTCGAGGGTGGAAACCCGCGCGAGACACAGTTGAGCAGCGTGAAGGACCGGATCGATAAGGCGATGAACGTCACGATACTGCGTGAAACGGAAGGCATCGAGGGTCAGATCGGCTTTTTGGCGACAGTCGGTGCGACCGCGCCATTCGTCGGTCTCTTCGGGACCGTCTGGGGTATCATGAATTCGTTCACGGCGATCGCGGCGCGCCACGATACGACGCTCGCGGTGGTTGCTCCGGGAATCGCCGAAGCCCTGTTTGCGACGGCGATGGGATTGCTCGCCGCGATCCCCGCAGTCATCTTCTATAACCGTTTCGTCAACGAGATCGGCCGGTACACCATGCGACTCGATGCCTTCGCGGACGAGTTTTCCGCGATCCTGTCGCGCCAACTCGATGAGCGGGCGGCGCACTGATGGCTTCCGTCGTTCAGTTCCACACCCACGGGCATCGCGGACGCCGTCACGTCATGGCCGAGATCAACGTCACGCCTTTCGTGGACGTCATGCTGGTTCTTCTGATCGTCTTCATGGTGACGGCGCCGCTGCTGACCGCGGGAGTGCCCGTCGATCTGCCCAAGACGCACGCGCAGCCGCTCGGACAGGACCGGGAGCCGCTTTCCGTGACGATCAGGAGCAATGGCAAGATCTATCTGCAGAACACGCCAGTCACCGAGGACGACCTTGTGCCGCGCCTGACCGCGATCGCGGCGAACGGCTACGAACAGCGCATCTTCGTGCGCGGCGACCGATCGGTCGACTACGGGCACGTTATGGAAGTCATGGGGCTTTTGAGCCAGGCCGGCTTTACTCACATCGGGCTCGTAACGGATGTCGCAAAGCCTAAGCCTGACGAGAAATAGTCTCCTCGGGCCTCGCATCGACCCAAGCACGGAGCCGCGCCCGCCCGGCCCAGGTCTCATAGTGTCCGCCGCGCTGCATGCGGCCATCATCGCAGCGACGCTGTTTACGTTTTCGCAGGCCAAACTCGACATCGAGGACAAGTCGCCGCCAGTTGTTCCGGTCGATCTTGTCACCATTGCCCAGAAAACAAATATCGCGCCGACGGTGCAGGAGCCGCCGAAGATCGAGCAGCTGCAGGTGCAACCGCCGCAGTCGGAAGACTTGAAGATGACGTTGCCGCAGCCTTCAGAGCTCGCACCACCGGCTGAGCCCACCGCATCTTCGCCTGTCCTGCCCAAGCCTCGCCCGGTGCCCGTTCCAAAGATCAAGCCGCAGACGCGGCCCGAGCGCGAAACCAAAAAGAAGACCGAGGAGGATTTCAGCACTCTGCTCAACAAGCTGACGGCTCCTTCTGCTGCGCCCAAGAACGCGAGGGTCGCCGCGCGAACGCAGCGCGGCTTCGGCGCCATGAACGCGATGACGATGGACCTCCAGGACGCGCTCAGAAATGAAATCGAGCAATGCATGGATTGGGGCGCGCTGGCGGATGCACCCAATGCCCAGAGCATCGTCGTCACCGTCACTCTGACCTTGAACCCGGATGGCTCGGTGGCCCGCGTCGAGCCGGGAAGCGTCGGCAACTCCTACGAAGCCGCGGCCCTTTCCTCGGCACTGCGCGCCATTCATGTCTGCGCTCCCTATAAGCTGCCACCCGATCGCTTTAATGATTGGCGCGATAGCGAAGTGCGGTTCTCGCCCAGGGACGTTCTCGGCCAATGATGGGACTTTTGGGTTCCCGGGCCGCGTCGTATGGAGGCCACAATTTGCGTGAGGATGAACGGCAAAGCCTTTGCTGGCGCCTGAACTGCGCCCTATTGATCGCCCCGCACCGAGTTGAGGAATCGCGTCAATGAAAGGACTGAAAACGATCGCGGCTGGCGCCTGTCTCTGGTTGGCGTTTTGTGCGCAGGCGCAAGCCGCGCTTCGCGTCGACGTTACCCAGGGAAACCTGCAACCTCTCCCCATCGCGATACCCGATTTCGTTGGAGCGACGACGGGCGGGTCTAACGTCGCAGACGTCGTGCGGGCCGACCTCGAAAGCTCGGGCCTGTTTCGTCCGCTCGATCAGAAGTCGTTCCTCGACAAGATCACGAATATCAATGTGACGCCCAACTACGCCAATTGGCGCGTCATCAATGCCCAGGCATTGGTGACCGGTCAGCAATCTGTCCAAGCCGACGGGAGGCTCTGCGGAGCCTTTCGCTTGTGGGACGTCTACGGCCAGCAGCAAATCGGTGGGGGCCTCTCCGTTTGCGCCCCGGCGACAAGCTGGCGGCGCGTGGCGCACAAGATCGCAGACGCGATCTATGAGCGCGTGACGGGAGAAAAGGGGTATTTCGATACGCGCATCGTCTTCATTTCGGAATCCGGGCCGGCCCTGAACCGCAAGAAACGCCTTTCGGTCATGGATGAGGACGGTGCCAATCCCATCTTCCTCACACGCGGCGACTATCTGGTGCTGACGCCACGCTTCAATCCGACGGCGCAGATGATTGCCTATATGTCCTACATTGTCGGCAAGCCGCGCGTGTACCTGTTCGATCTCGAGAGCGGTCGGCAGGAGATGCTCGGCAATTTCCCCAACATGACTTTCAGCCCGCGATTCTCGCCGGACGGCAACAAGGTGGTCATGTCGCAGGAGAAGGAAGGCAACTCGGATGTCTATGTCATGGACCTGCGCACGCGTGCGATTCGGCGGCTGACGACGGATCCGGGAATTGATACCGCGCCGTCCTACTCGCCGGATGGCTCCCAGATCACATTTGAATCGGATCGTGGCGGCTCGCAGCAGGTCTACATCATGAATGCCGACGGCTCGAACCAGCACCGCGTCAGTTTCGGGCCGGGCCGCAACGGCACGCCGGTTTGGAGTCCGCGTGGCGACCTCATTGCCTTCACAAAGCAATCGGGCGGCACCTTCCGGGTCTGTGTGATGCATCCCGATGGCTCAGGAGAGCGCGTGATCACGAATGGATGGGAGGACGAGGGCCCGACTTGGGCACCCAACGGACGCGTAATCATGTTCACGCGCACGACGGAAGGCGGTCGCGGATCTCAGATCTGGTCGGTGGACATAAGTGGCCGGAACGAAAGGCGAGTCCCGACGCCGGGTGGCGCTTCCGATCCGGCCTGGTCGCCCTTGATCCAGTAAGGGCTTGTTCCACAAGTTCCCGAGGGCGCGTTTTGGCTCAATTTCGCCATCAACGCGTTACACGAAGGTGCGTGCAAAGGGATTTCGTGCGGTGCGTATCGGCCGTCGCTTGCTTGCCTCAGGAGTGGGATTCAAATGATGCATATTTCCAATAGCTTGAAATTGGCTGCGGTTGCGGCCGCGCTTCTTCTGGTCGTCGGCTGCAGCTCCAAAAAGGAAGCCGCCACCGCGCCGCCGCCGGGCGGACCATCGGGAGGCGGAACGACGTCATCAATCATACCGGGCAGCGCCGAGGACTTTCGGGTCAATGTCGGAGACACCGTCCATTTCGACTTCGACAAGTACGACATTTTGGAAAACGACAAGACCACGCTTCAACGTCAGGCAACGTGGCTTGGCAAGTATCCGGCGGTTCGTGTGACCGTGGAAGGCCATTGCGACGAACGCGGTACGCGCGAATTCAACATCGCGCTCGGCGCACGCAGGGCGAACGCCGTCAAGGAGTATCTGGTCAGCCTCGGCGTCTCTTCGGCGCGCGTAGACACGATCTCCTACGGCAAGGAGCGTCCGATCTGCAGCGAGTCCAGTGAGGATTGCTGGGCACAGAACCGGCGTGGCGTCACGACGATCACCGGCGGCGCGTCCTCCTAGCGAGGGCGTACGTCGGTCAGCTGGCTTCGGCGAAGAGCGTCTATTTGGCGTGCCCGTACGGCGCGGCATTGGGCGTTGTTCCGCCGAGCCTCATTTTTGGCTAAGTCTTCGGCGCTCAATCGCGTAAATCCCGGGGCCACGACAGACGATGCGCGCAGCAGAAACGTACGGGATTGCGGGCCTTCTGGCAGTTGTTCTCGCGTCCGGGGCT
>Ga0307479_10004535_pt1 | contig 12710 bp, 11 predicted proteins | sample atmos_gasesECM4C_FD_203743 | JGI IMG/M metagenome (GOLD analysis project Ga0307479, IMG submission 203743) | Hardwood forest soil microbial communities from Morgan-Monroe State Forest, Indiana, United States - atmos_gasesECM4C_515 | ecosystem: Environmental > Terrestrial > Soil > Temperate...
TTCGATCACTTTTAGAACACTAGAACCGACACGTTAAGAGCTTTGGTCGAGTGCTTGCAAGGCAGATGCTCTGGATGCGGTCTCGTTAGGGCTAGCTCCTGCAACTCCCAAATCTCATAACCATCCCGTTGTAGACTGTGCCATGACCCCAGCGCTGGAAACTCCTCGTCTAATCCTGCGCCCGCTCGAGCTTGCCGACGCGGCGCAAGTGCAAATCCTATTTCCGCACTGGGAGATCGTGCGCTATCTCGCCAACAAGGTGCCCTGGCCCTTTCCTCCGGATGGAGCTTATAGCTATTATCGCGAGGTTGCTCTCCCAGCCATCGAACACGGTGAGGAATGGCATTGGAGTTTGCGCCTCAAGGCCAATCCCGAGCAACTGATCGGCGCCATCGATTTGCGGAAACGCGAGAACGACAACCGCGGCTTTTGGCTCGCGCTGCCCTGGCAACGCCAAGGCTTGATGACCGAAGCTTGCGATGCCGTGACCGACTTCTGGTTCGACACTCTGAAATTTTCTACGCTCCGGGCACCCAAAGCTGTGGTCAATGCCGCCTCGCGGCGCATCTCGGAGAAACAAGGCATGCGCCTCGTCGCCACTCAGGAACGCGATTACGTTTCTGGGCGCCTGCTTTCTGAGATTTGGGAGATCACCGCCGAGGAATGGCATGCCCGCAAACGATCTGCTCGCAAGTAATTCCGAACTGGCCCTTCTAATCCTTGAGCATTTCTGCGAACTCGCCCAGGCGTTCTTGCGGAAGCGCCACCAGATTCTCATCGTACCGCGCGCCATTCGTTGAAATGGCCTCGAGTTTTCCGTTCTCCGTCACAGCGAACCACCGATACTTTAACTGCTCGAGAAATTCAAGGATTTCCCTTGCCGCATAGCCCCAGGCCTTCGTCCGAAAATCCTGCACCTCGGCAAGAATTCCCGGCCGCAACCGCGAATCACGCAAGATCCGGATAGCTCCTTTGAGGACGCTTAGCTCCGCTCCCTCCACATCGATCTTGACGAAATCCACATGCTCAGTCCCAAGCGCTTCCAAGACATCATCCGCGCGCCGCACCGCCACACGAATTTTGCTGGTGCTCTGGTTGGTTGCCGGCGGCCGTAGACTGTTGCACCAATCCTCGAGTTTGCTGACCACAAATAGGTCGGCTTGGCCGGTGAAATCTCCCAGCGCACAAGGTTCCACGGTCACGTTCGAGCATCGATTGACTCGAAGATGCCGTACCAGTCGTTTGCGTTCGCGAGGCGAAGGCTCAAAAGCAATTACTCTTCCCCTCCGTCCGATTCGCTTCGATATCAACAAGGTATACAGCCCGTGGTGCGCGCCCACGTCTAGCACTGTCATCCCAGGACGCAAAAACCTCGCCACAAATTGCAATTCCTTTGCTTCAAAACTGTTTTCGTGAATCAACTTCTCATCGAGCGCGCTTCTCTCCGCCATCCACCACGCTCCAAATGACAATCGCAAGGGAATCGGCAGTTCCGGAAATAACCGCTGGGCACGCATCGCCACGCCAATATATTTGGCTCGTTTTGGTTTCTGAAGAAAACTCTGCACGCGATACGCCAGGCTCAGCATCCCCGTACCGGGTTCATTCGTTGCCCACGGATCGCCATGCGCTCGTGGCTCTGCGAGTTGCGAAAATCCCGCCAACTCGACCGGCATAGGCGACGCAAATAAAACCGTTCTTCGCCGCGCATGCTGGCGTGTCTCCCGGAAATCGTCATGGTCCGGCAGAGTCGGCACCCTGTACACGCCGCCGTATCCCGCTCGATACAGCATCTTCACCAGGCAGCTTTCACTCGGGCACAGCGCGATTTCCGTCAGGCTTTGGTCTGCGGCCCGCGGTTCTTCACGCAAAAGCATCGCTTCTTCGGATCTCGGAACACACATGCTCTCCAGCAACAGGCCTTTCCTCGTCAGCGTCCGCAGATGCCGGATCGCCAGCATCGGGTTTTCCAGGTGGTACAAAAGGCCGAAGCACAGCACCAGGTCAAACTTTCCCATACTGGTAATCTCTGGATCCTCAACATCGCCGTATTCGAACGGAATCCTGGGAAAGCGCTTCCGCGCCTCCTGCACGTTCTCTTCGCGCCCGTCAAATCCGCCGACGCTCAATCCGCATTCCCGCAAAATCTCCGCGAAGAATCCGATTCCGCAGCCCGCGTCCAGTGCCGTAGAGAGCCCTAGACTCGATTTCAACTCCCAGGTCACCCGCCGGATCGTTTCTCCGCGCGTCTTGATCAGCTCCCGGTAATGCCTCTGGTCGAACTGCGTCAGCGCTATCGTCACGCTGCTCGCCGGTTCGGCTCGACTCATTGATGTGTTGTAAATCCGTTGTCCTAATTCCAACACGCGCTCCTATCAATCAGCTATGCCAGTACGTAGGAACTGAAAATTCAGTTTGGTCCACAACCGGGCCAGATGTTGCCTTCGTAGGCCCGGTCGGTCCCGTATTGGAAATGTCTTCTCCACCGCGGTCTGCCTCCATCCCAATACCCGGTCATTTTCAAACAGCTTCCGGAACGGCGTGCCCCGGATCCTTCCATCCCTGGTGATGCGGTGCGTGGAGTGGATTAGGGTTCGCAAGTGCTGTCGCCCACCCGCCAGCTCGATATTCCGTCGCGCCAATTCGTCTTCATTTGTGCCCCGCTTCCCTTGCGGGTGATACCCATACCCGTGATTCTGGTGTACGGCCATCATGAACCGCGTGGCATCCACAACTCTTGCGCCCCGATTGAGCGCCTTCCACACCAGCCAGTGGTCCCAATAGCTCCGGCCCACGACCATCGGTGGTACTTCGTCGTACAACCCCTTCCGGAAAACAAAAAAGTCCACAAAGTGCGTTGCTTGCAGCACATTCGTGATTAACGCTGCCTTTCGGACTTTCGCGGCCCAGGCCTCATCGCCAAAATCAATCGGTTCTGTGATGTCCGTGTCCCAGCGCCGCCCAATCATCAAGAACTGTTCTCGCCGGCCCGCCTCCTTTTCGAACGCTTTCCAGAAATCCGTCATCAGGATGATGTCGCAGTTGCAATAACACAGGCATGCGTGTTGTGCGATGCTCTGCGCCCGCCCAAACATGTAATTCAGATACTTCATCCCGCTGGGGTGCCGCTCCACGTGAGCTTCATGGCGCAGCCCCAGCGCCACACTCACTTCCGCGGCGCCTGCGTCGTCCCCAAACAAAATCACTTCCACCTCAGGGTGCAGCCGCTTCCAACTCTGTAGCGCGTTCTTCTGAATCACCCCACTGTGGCCCTCAAACGCCTTCGCTGTAGTGAAAAAAGTAAGCATGTTTCACCCGCCAAAACCGACCAATGGCAGGTCAAGCTATAGATACGTACATTACTTGTCAACATAAAAATAACTGTTATACTAATACACCTGCGTATTAACCAAGTTGACTCGTCTAAGGGGGTTTTGCAGCGAGAGGCTAACTTGCGAGGCTAGGCGCGGCTTGCCGCAGCTGGAGCGGCTTTCACGCGGTCCGCTTCGTTACTGAATCCCAGGCGCACATAGCGCACTCCATCTGCCGCTTCCAGGTGACTCAACGCGCGCCAGCAGTCCACAATCACCCGGGGATTACTATCGCGCGCCCATAACTCTGCGCGAAGCTCACGAAATTCCTGCCAAGGCGTGGCCAGCACTACCACTCCGGATTCTGCGATGCACTCCTGCGCCGACCCGCCGCATCGCAGGCCCTTCTGCGCAGCGACCATGCGCATCGCATCCTTCGACGGGTCATATACAACAACCGGAACTTTCGCCGCCATGAGTTCTTGCGCCAGCAGCACTCCAAATGCCTCTTCGACCACATCCGTGTCCGGCTTGTACGTCAGGCCCAAAATCCCGATCGCGCCTTCTCCGGTGAAATGCGACTTCACCAATTCCGCGACCCACTTGACCTGCGCGCGATTGAACTTATCCGTAGCTTCCGCAAGATCAGCGAACGCTCCCACCTTTGTCGCCAGAGCCGCTAACGCGCGGTTATCCCGCGGGAAGCACGGGCCGCCGTAACTTACGGCGCCTTTCAGATACCTCGGACCAATGCGCGTATCCAGCCCCAGCGCGCTGGTCACCACGTTCGCGTCCGCTCCCGGCATTCTCTCGCACAGTCGCGCGATCATGTTCGCGTAGCTGATCTTCGTAGTGATGTACGTATTCACCGCCAACTTCGTAATCTCCGCATTGACAAAATTCATCCGCGCCACAAACGGCGAATTCTTGCACGTCCGCCGGTACACCTCCGACAGAACGTCACCCGACCTCGCGTCCGACTCCCCAATCAGCAGGAAATCCGGAAAGTAGAAATCGCGTATGACACTCCCCAGCGCGATAAACTCCGGGCTATAGCACAGCCCAAAATGTTCGCCGCAAGTCTTCCCGCTGGCGCGCTCCAGCGCCTCGCGTACCGCGCCGCCCGTGGATCCCGGCATCACCGTGCTCGTAAGCACCACCAAATGAAATCCAGCTTTGGTGCGCAGCGTCTTGCCGATCGCCTCCAGGCACGGCATCACATACCGCAGCGAAAATCCCCCGCCCGCCTCGCTTGGCGTGGACACCACAATAAACGACGCTTCCGAACCGCGCACCGCCGCGTCCGCATCCTGCGTCGCCGAAAGCCGGCCCTCAGCCCCTTGAATCAATTCCGCCAATCCCGGCTCGTGTACCGGCGCCGCCCCGCGGTTGATGGCCTCCACTTTGTTCGTGTCCACATCAACGCCGGTAACGCGAAACCCCCGCGCCGCAAAGCACGCCGCCAGTGGCGACCCCAATTTTCCCAGCCCAAATACAGAAATCGATGACAGCAATGTGCCTCCTGAGGGAAAGCGCGTTCTAGTTTAGCGCCGGTTGCTTCACGATCGAGAACCTCTGAAGAATTTTACTCGTTGCCGTGCGCACCCAGCGCTTGCTGGATACGTACAATATTCGTTACGCCTGCCGATCCGCCGCGCTCCGTCTCCAAAATTTTCGCCGCAGCCGCAACGCATCGCGCAGACCTACCGTGCGCCGCACGAACATCTCCCAACCCATCTCCTTCATCCTCGCCACCGGGCGTCGCAGCCAAAGCCGACGCAACTCGCCATCACCCGTAATCTCATGCGTCGCGTCCAACAACGTGTGCCTGTGCCGCACGCCTCCGTAAAGCGCAAAATTCCGCTCCGCTTCTTTCCCGCGCCAGACCTGTTCCGCCCCGCCCGGCACGTGATTGTAGTCATGATTCTGGTGCAGCACCGGCGCCACGCGCGACGCGTCAATCACCGGCAGCCGCTGCTCCCGCGCCGCCTTGATCAGCCACTGATCGAACCACAGCCGCCCAATCGCAAACTCCGGCACCCGCGGATACGTCCCCTTGCTGAACACAAACACATCAATCGCCGTATAGTCGCTGCTTACTGCCCTGTGCTCCATCTGCAGCTTCGACTCCCACCCCGCCTCCAACTCCAGCGGCCCGCCCACGTCCACGTTGATCCGCCGCGACACCATCACAAACCTGGCGAACTCCTTCTGCGCCAATTCCACCGCCCGCGCGAACGCCCCCGGCAGCAATATGTCCGCGTTCACGTAACACAGCAGCTCCCCGCTCGCGCAGCTCTCCGCCTGACGAAACACGTCGCTCAGCAGCGGCGTGTTGTGTTCATTCGTGGCCACCTCCGGCACATGCCGCGCCCCCGACTCTCGCGCCGCCTCCGCCGTCCCCTCCTCCTGGCCAAACACCAAAATCTCCGCCGCTGGCCGCAGCATCGACCAACTCCTCAGCGCATTTCGCTGAATCGCGCCGACGTGCCCGCGAAACGCCTTCGGCATGGAAAAGATCGTCAGCATCCCCGTTCCTGAGATTCACCGTCCGCCTCTTTGGTTTGCACCGCTTTTGAGGTTGCCCCCTTCCCCCAAGGCCGCCTCACCTCGCCTCCCCCGTCAGCAACAAATGCCACCCAAACCGCCGCTCCAGCCCCCGAAACATTCTCTGCGGCATCCACCGGAAATACGCCGCCTTCACATACCGGTACTGCACATAATCCCTCACCCGATACGGAAAAATATGCTCCACCTGCACATCCTTCACTCCAAACCCGTGCCGCTCCAGCAATTCGCGCCCCTCCTGCCGGCTATAGCTATACGTCACCGGACACCCCGTCTGCGCCTCCGAGTTCTTCGCCACCAATTCGTCCAGCTTCCAGAACGCGCCCTTGCCCTCCGTCAACAAAATCCACGCCACCTTATACGACCTCCGGTGATACACCATGATCTTCACCGTCGTCCCCGCCTTCGCGTACTTGCGCAGTTGTTCCAGCACCCGCTCCGGCCGCGGCGTGTGATGAATCACTCCAAACGAGTAAATCAGGTCATAACTCTCCACCGGTACCACCCGCTCCAACTCCTCCGCATTCCCGCAATAAAATTTCACCTGCCCTTGTAGCCTGTAGACCTTCACCCGCTGCTGCGCTATCTCCAGCGACTTCTCCGACAAATCCACCGACGTCACCCGCGCCCCATTCCGCGCGAAGCTGACCGTATCCGTCCCAATCCCGCAGCCCACCTCCAGCACCCGTTTCCCGCGCCATCGCGCGAATTCCGCGAACGTCGGGATGTGCGCCTCCACAAAATATTTCCGCGCCTCCACTTCATCGAAATACGCCCGGCTCCCCACCGGCTGCGTCGAGTGCCGTATATTGCACGGACGCCCGTCCCAGTAATCCCGCACTCTCCCAATCTGTACTTCCGCAAAACTCATCGTCTAGTTTCCTTGACTAGTCACACCGTAGCGAATCAGTTGAATTTTATGAATCGTGACAATATCGGTCAAAATTCAAAGTGACCCCGCTCCCGAAATTCACACTCGCCCGCCCCGCAAACCGCCGTCTCAGCCCTACGATTTTCTCTTAAGTTCTATTGCCCTGGCGAGCAGCTCCAGCGGCTTCTTGCGAAAATGTTCCTCCAACTTCTCATCTTGCCAAGCCAAAATCTCTCGCTGCAACTCCGAGCTTTGCCGCACCGCTTGCAGCTTCCTCGTCATCTGCACCATATCCGTGCACAAGCATGCCGGATGACACAGCAGCCGGTGATACGCCGCGTCCTCCTGCCCCACACAAACGCATCCGACCGCCGCCGCATCCGCCAGCCCCTGACCCGCGCCCGCCAATCGCCCCACCGCGATGTAGTATCGGCACTCCGCCAGCTCCCGGTAATACTCCGCCGCATCCCCCCAAGCCGGCGTCGACGAAATCGCATAGCTGATCGCATGACTCGCCGTGCGGCAGCGCACCTCGATCCCCAGCACTTCGCGCAGCCGCTCCAACGCCGCATCCGCTTCCGGACACCACGAATCCCCCAATCGACGGTTCGCCAGCGTCATCGCCGTCCGCCAATCCACCCACGCCAGCTCCCGGCGCTCCGGATGAAACTCCCCCCGCACCATCGGCGCATCGTGCAAATAGGGAAACGCAATCGCCTGCGGCAGCGACCTCAACTCCTCCCGCGAGTCCATCATGTGATTCAGAAACAGATCATAATTCCGCGCCGGCCGCCGCCGCGATTTGCCATGCAATGGATCCCAATGCTCCTGCACGTAGTACCCAAACACCGTCCGCGACCCCTTCGGCGGCTCCAGGATAGGATCGAACGTAATCACCAAATCGTATTCCTCCAGCGGAATCTCCCGCACCGGCGTCACATTCTTGACGTGCTTCTCAATCAGTTCCGCCCGCCCCGGCACCTTGTGCACCGCATCTTTCGCGTACTCGCTCTCCAGACTCTGCGGCACGATGTACCAGTCACCCCGTAAGATGCAGGTCAGTTCCCAATAGACCGCCTTCCCCGGCCACACCTCGAACAGCTTCCTCGCCGACGTATCCGCCCATTTCACTCCTGCCCACGGCCCAAACACGTCGTACATCTGCTTGATCAGCGCGGTTTTCAAGTCGCGGCGCCCTCTACCCTCGCACCATCATCAGCGCCGAAATCTCCAATGATCGCCATCATATTCAATTACCGGAGGCCAATCCCCAGCCGCCCAATGATAAAACGCGTGCTGCATCCCCCCGATAAAATACCCGTTCCACCAATTCCGCACTTTCGGTATATGACCAATCGCTCGGTGCATCGCCCGCAACGCGCGCAGCGAAGCCGGCCCATCCTCGCGGTCGAGCTCCGCATCCACAATCGCCTGTTGAATCCGCTGGCATTCCGCCACCTGCTGCACACCCCGTGACGCCCCATGCAACCGAAACCCGCCAATCAACGCATCCACCGTGTACAGCCGCGCATGACGAAAAAATCGCACCCACAGCTCGAAGTCTGCCACATGCCCGCAGCGCCCGCTCGCGTCCACGTATCCCCCCGCCTTCTCCCACAGCGAGCGCCGCCAAAATGTCGATTCTTGCTGGATATATTTGTTCGCCCCCGCCAGGAAGCGATACCGCGACCATCGTTTCAGCCGCTCCACGTACGCCGTCATCCCGTTTTCCTCGAACGACGTGGGATGCCCCGTCACCCACTCCACTTCCGCCAATTGTCGAAACACGCTTCCCACCACGCGCAACCCGCCGACATGCAGCATGTCGCTGCAATTGAGCCATCCCATGATTTCCCCGGTGGACTCCGCAAAACCTGCATTCAACGCCGCGTACATGCCCCGATTTGGCTGCGTGATGCAACCCGACAAATGCCCCTTGTATTTTTCTATGATCTCCGCCGTCCCGTCGGTTGAGCCGTCATTCACAATGATGTATTCCAGGTTCGGATACCCTTGCTGCACTATCGACCGAATCGTCTCATCCAGGTACTTCTCCCCGTTGTACACCGCCGTCACAAGCGTGATGCGCGGCCACTCAGCCTGCGCGCTAGGTGAAGAGGCGGATTCAGAACGGATTAGCGAGGACGTAAGAACCATTTTCGAGGCTCATACCACAAATGGTACCGAATCACTGGCGGCAAATCGGGACCGGGCATCCGCCGCAGCGCGGTGCGTATCATCGGAGCAATGAAGCGGTTCCACGCCCCTCGCACCTTGGGGATACGGCCCACCACCCGCTTGAGTCGTCGCAGTGCAAGCAGCGATCGATACCGAGGCGGGCGATTCAATTCCGCGGCAACAATCTCCTCACAAATTCGTGCGCATAGCTCGTGTTCCTGTCGACCCAACGCGTCGTCGTGCCAGCGGTACGCGCCGATCAAACCGTCCACCGAGTATAGGCGGGCGTGCCGGAAGAATCGTGCCCACAATTCAAAATCGCTCATATATCGCCGAGACGCATCCACATACCCGCCCGCCCTCTCCCACAGGCTTCGCCGCCAGAACGTGGACTCCTGCTGGATGAATTTCTCCATCCCCGCAAGATAACGGTACCGCGACCACCTCTGCAGCTCGTGTATCTCTACCGTCATTCCCTGCTCGCTCATCACCGTGGGCCGCCCGGTGATCCATTCCACTTCCGGCAAATCCCGAAACACGCTTCCTACGATGGCCAAGCCGCCATCGCGCAGCACGTCCGTCGCGCTGATCCACCCCATGATCTCCCCGTTTGTCCGCGCGAACCCTTTGTTCACCGCATCGTACATCCCGTTGTCCGGCTCGCTGAGCCATCCAGAGATTTGGCTCGCGTATTTCCGTATGATCTCAACCGTCCCATCCGTCGACCCACCATCCACTATGAAATAGTCCAGATTCGGATACTCCTGCATCAGCACCGAACGTATCGTCGCCTCAATATACTTGGCAGAGTTAAAGACCGGCGTAACCAGCGCAATCCGCGGCCAGCCCAAGTCCTCAACTGGGGCCATTCGATTCTGCGTGGCGATTTCAATCGATTCGGTCAACCGCGCTCCTCAGTGCGACTGCCGCACAAAAGTAAGATTCTCCTCGTGCCCGTCAGTTTGCGGTTCAACGCCCTCCAGCTTGAAACCGTGCTTGGTAAGGAATTGGATGGCTTCCTCCTTCGACGCAGCGCCAGAATACTGTGGCCGCGTAACCCAAACTTCCAACGTAATCCTCGCTATATCGCGTAGCCGATGGCCAGCGGACCGAACGACGGCTAGGTCCATACCCTGGGCATCCACCTTCAAAAAATCCACTTTGGCGATACCCAATGTATTCATGAACGTATCTAGCCGGATAGTAGCCACACTGATTTTGTCCTTTACCCTTAGGGGTGTTCCCTCGCTCCAGTAGGGCGCGTCTTGAGCAAGAGGGAGTAGCGAGCTGGAGGCTTCAAATTCGTTCAGGTAGAAGTCAGCCGAACCGTCGTTCTCGGCTACTGCCATGGGAAGCACAATGTAATTTCGCGACCTCCCGAATAACTTCATTGCTGCGCGCAAATTTGGCTCGAACGCATAGACCGTAACGCCTGGATTGCATTCGGCGAAGCCAAGCGTGCGCTCTCCATAATGAGCGCCCACGTCGATCCAGATTCCGATTACGCTTCTGGCTACGAACAGTCGACGACGAACCCCGCTCACGAGTCTACCGACCAGATGCATCGGCCCGTGATCTCCGCTCATTAGGTACCGCTTCTCGACGCTTCAGAGATTGCGAACTGAGTGGGTATGTTGAGAATGCCATTCCACTGGTCCCAACGGTGTTGGTAATTCTCGGTTGCAACGATCAATTCAGGTATACATTCCCATGCGTCCATTTCGTCTAAATCGTCGTACAGGCTCACCGCCCAACTGTAAGAGCCTGGACGCAAAGGTAACATTGGGAAGCTGTAGCTAAATTCGTAGACGCCGGGAGCAATCGGCTTATCGTAGAAGGCCCAGCCCCAAATCAATTGGCGGTCGCTGTTGAAAAGGGCAACACCATGAGTTCCCTTTCGAAGTAAATCGTACACCTCGACTGAAAACGTCACTGTTATTGGCCCCAGCGTATTAAGCGTGTGCCGATTATCACTATCTGGGTTTGTGATTTCCCAGCGCAGAAAGCGACCCTTAGTTTTGTGTCGCTGGGCAACGTCGCCACTCTTTCCATTCGTTTTGCCGCGCGCCATGGCGCTCTCATATGCGCTCACCACTTCGTGGGCCGCCCCTGTCTGCTGAATCGCTCCTCCATCCACCCAGGCTACGCGATGGCACAGCCGCCGAATCTGATTCAACTGATGACTCACCAGCACCACCGTGCGTCCCCCTTTTGCCACCTCTCCCATCTTCCCCAGGCACTTCTTCTGAAAATTGATGTCCCCTACCGCCAGCACTTCATCCACCAATAAAACCTCCGGCTCCAGGTGCGCCGCCACCGCAAACGCCAGCCGCACATACATTCCACTCGAGTAATGTTTCACCGGCGTATCGATAAATTTCTCGATCTCAGCAAACGCCACAATATCGTCGAACTTCCGCGTGATCTCCGCCCTGGACATCCCCAGAATCGCCCCGGACAGAAACGTGTTCTCCCGCCCCGTCAGCTCCGGATGGAATCCTGTCCCCACCTCCAGCAAACTCCGCACCCGCCCGCGTATCTCTGCCCAACCCTCCGTCGGCCACGTGATCCGCGACAATATCTTCAGCAGCGTCGTCTTCCCCGCCCCATTCCTCCCGATCAGCCCCAGAACTTCCCCTTGCCGCACTTCCAGCGAAACATCCTTCAGCGCCCAAAATGTCTCCATCCCCGCGCCGCGAAACACCGAAAGCGGCGACCGCACCCATCGTTCCAGCGCATGCCGCAGCCCAGTATCGACAACCACCCCCCGCCGATACTCCTTCCCCAACCCCTCAACCTGTATCACCGTGCTCATTGGTAAATTGTCATTGCGAACCCGCAGCCTTTCCCAGCGGGTGAGGAATCTGTTTTTGGGGGTCGGACCTTCAGGTCCGACATAAAACCGGCCCTCCTTAGGGGGTCGGGGCTTCAGCCCCGACAGAATCGCGTAGCACTAAATGGGCTTCAGCCCCTGAAGAAAGCTTCTTGCTTCACCGCACTCGCCACTCGCCACTTCTCTTCACCAAAGCGGCGCCAACCGCAGCTTCCGCAACTCCTCGCTCTGCCCGTCGGACGCAAACCCCCGCCTCAGCGATACTCCATCCCGCAACCGCAGCGTCTCGTCAAAATACGGCGTGCACGGCACCCCTGCGTCCCAACAATTGATCCCCGGCGGTACGTTCACTTCCAACCCAGACCGCGTCGTTCGCGTCAACACCTCCGGACTCGGCACACGCCCCAGCGGTCGTGCCGCCAACAGCGCCCGATACGGAGCTTTCCACCCATACCCCGCCAGGCACCACACACATAACCCCAGCAGCCCGCCCAACACAATGCCGTGCAGCCACTCCCACCTCGCCGTCACCGACACGATGCCCCACGTTCCCAGCGCCGCCGCCGCCGTCCAAATCGCGAATTGCCCGAACCGCAGCGCCGGCGAAGCCCAAAACCAGAACACCATTCCCCCCAGCGAGGCCGCCAAAAGCCACAGCGACCCCCAATCCTGTTGCGCCGATTTTGCCTGTTCCTTACGCCTCAAGCTCAAGCCCGCCGCCATTCCCCCCAGGCAAATCGCCATCGGCACCTGAAACGACACTCGGTCGCGCACCACCTGTTTCAGCCAACCGCCCAGCCACCCAAGCCCTTGCGTCTCTCTAAAAAAGTTGGCATTCGGGTTCCGCCCAAAAGACTTCACCCCATCCGCGAACCATCGTGCCTGCTCCAGCGGAATCTTCCAGTCCACCGGAAATCCCAGGATCGTCGCGGGAAAAAACGGATACCCG
>Ga0307479_10004536_pt1 | contig 12709 bp, 3 predicted proteins | sample atmos_gasesECM4C_FD_203743 | JGI IMG/M metagenome (GOLD analysis project Ga0307479, IMG submission 203743) | Hardwood forest soil microbial communities from Morgan-Monroe State Forest, Indiana, United States - atmos_gasesECM4C_515 | ecosystem: Environmental > Terrestrial > Soil > Temperate...
GTCTCGGCGCGCTGGTGGTGGCGGCGGTGCCGGCGCCGCTGCCGCCGGCCCACGTGCCGCCATGGGCGGCGATGCTGGCGGTCAGCTTCTCCGCCGCCGTGGGGATCTTCTTCGGCATCTATCCGGCCGGCAAGGCGGCGCGGCTCGACGCCATCGAGGCGCTGCGCTACGAGTAGGAAAGCCACCCCGTGATCTTCTTCGAGAGCTTCCGCCTCGCCCTGCGCGCGATTGCCGCCAACAAGCTGCGGTCGGTGCTGACCACGCTGGGGATCGTCATCGGCGTCGGCGCGGTGATCGCCGTGGTGTCGGTGGTGCAGGGGCTGCAGCACCTGGTCACCGATGTCTTCGAGGGAGTCGGCGCCACCTACGTCCTGGTCTTCCCGCTGCGCCCCGAGCAGCAGCAGGAGGCGCGGGCGCGGCAGGTGACCATGACCTGGGCGGACGGCCGGGCGATCCGCGACCAGGTGGCGGGGGTGCGCGTCATCACGCCGCTGATCGCCGGCAAGGCGGAGGTCAAGTACGAGGACCGCCACGACCGGCCGGAATTCGTCATCGGCGCCGGCGAGAACTACCAGGAGGTGGTCAACCACACCGTCGAGATCGGGCGCTTTTTCTCGCGCATCGACATCGAGGCGCAGCACAAGGTGGCGGTCGTGGGCACCAAGGTCGTCGACGAGCTGGCGCTCGGCCGCAACCCGATCGGCAAGCAGATCTACGTCGGCAACTACCCGGCGACGGTGATCGGCGTGATGGAGCACAAGGGGCAGGCCCTCGGCCAGGACTTCGACAACCTGGTGTTCCTGCCCTTCGACCAGGCGCTGCTGCTGTTCGGGCGCGAGGCCGCGGACCAGGTGCAGCTACGCCTGCAGGCGGCGAGCGCCGACCGCGTCGAGGAGGTGCGCGACGGCATCAAGCAGCTGCTGCGCCGGCGCCACCGCCTCGCCAGGGGCGACGCCGACGACTTCATGGTGATCGTGCAGGACGAGCTCTTGAAGCAGATCACCGGCTTCCTCTCGGGCCTGACGGCGGTGATCGGCGGCGTGGTGGCGATCTCGCTGGTGGTGGGCGGCATCGGCATCATGAACATCATGCTGGTGTCGGTCACCGAGCGCACGCACGAGATCGGGCTGCGCAAGGCGGTGGGCGCCCGTCGCCGGGACATCCTGGTGCAGTTCCTGATCGAGGCGGTGGCGCTGTCGCTGGTCGGCGGCGCGATCGGGCTCCTGCTCGGCTACGGCCTCGGCGCCCTGGTGACCGCCGTGGTGCCCGCCCAGCTGCCGCCCGCGCACGTGCCGCTCTGGGCGGTGGCGCTAGCCGCGGGCTTCTCGACGCTGGTCGGGGTCTTCTTCGGCATCTACCCGGCCGGCAAGGCCGCCCGCCTCGACCCCATCGAGGCGCTGCGCTTCGAGTAGCCTCCGGGTGGATCTTATCCGGGCCTGGCTGCCTATACCGTTTTTCGCGTGTCTTCGCTAGAAGATGTAAGGAGGGGCATGGTGCGGCGCGGAGTGCGCCGACGGAGGCGGCGATGACCGGCAGCGGATCCGACCAGCAAGGGCCGGGCGGCAAGCGGGTGCAGGCCGTGGTGCTGTCCGGCGGCGGCGCCAGCGGCGCCTACGAGGTGGGGGTGCTCAAGGCCCTGCTCTCTGGCAGCAGGCCGCCGCTCGAGCCGAAGGTGTTCGCCGGCACCTCGATCGGCTGCTTCAACTCCACCTTCATGGTGTCGGTGTGGGACGCCCATGGGCCGTCGGCGATCGGCGTCCTGGAGCAGTTCTGGCTCGAGCGCCTCGCCACCACGCGCGGCCGGCTCAGGGAGAGCATCTGCCGGTTCCGGGGAAACCCGCTCGACCTGCTCGACCCCTGGGCCTACGTGCCCGATCCGCTGCGGCCCTTGAGGCTGCTGGCCGGCGACGGCTTCCATCTCTTCTTCGAGGCTCTGCGCCGGGCCGCGTACCTCGCCACCGGCGAAGGCGACCTGATCGCGCGCCTCACCAACCTGCTCGACGCGTCGGCGCTGCTCGCGACCGAGCGCTGGGAGGAGATCACCGCGAACCTCGATTATGCCAGCGTGCGCAGCTCCTCGCGGGAGCTCTGCACCGTCGCCACCAACTACCAGACGGGCGCGGCGGTCTACTTCACCAACAAGGACATGACCGACGAGAGGGGACCCCTGGCCGTCCGCGCCTCGGCCGCCATCCCCGGGATCCTGCCGGCGGTGATGATCGGCGCCGCGCCCCACGTCGACGGCGGCGTGGTGATGAACACGCCGCTCACGCTGGCCATCCAGGCCCAAGCCAAGCCGACCGAGGTGCACATGATCTACCTCGATCCGGCGGTGGGAGAGATCCCCATGGCCAGCCTGGGCAGCACCATCGACACCTCCTATCGCCAGGAGCTGATCGGCTGGGCCAAGGCGATCAACGAGAACATCGAGGCCGTCCGTAGAATCAACCAGAGCCTGCTGGCGCTGGAGCGGCTCCGCCGCAGCCAGGCCGGCCGAGGCATCGATTTCGAAGCGATGGGCCGGGACCTGCACACCGCGCGCCTGAGACCGCTGGTCGTCCATCGCTACCATCCCACCGACGACCTCGCGGGCGGGGCGCTCGGCCTGCTCAACTTCACCCGCGAGCACATCGAGAAGCTGATCACGCGCGGCTTCCACGACGGCACCCATCACGACTGCCGCGAGGCGAAGTGTGTCCTGCTCGAGGAGTCGGACACGGTCTCGGCGGGGCGGGGAGACCAGCCGTCACCGTCGCCGGCGGCCGGCGCCGGCCGGGCGGCGTAGGTCCGCGGCGGAATCCCGGCCGCCGCCTTCACCAGCCTACCGTCAGCCCGCGCGCCCTGCAGGGGCATGCCGATTGCACCGGCCGCCCGTGGCGGCAGATCTCGCCCGAAGCGCGGCGGGAGCCGGTCCTCTGACCTTCTACATCAACCGGGCCGGCAAGCGGCTGCCGCGGCGGTGGCGGCAGGTGCTCGAGCAGGCCAAGGCGGAGCTGCGCGAGCTGTTCCACGAGCCGCGGCGCGCCTGGCTCGGGAGGGCGCCTCCGCGCCCTTCGCCTGCCGGCTGGCACCTCTCCTGCACGCGGGATGTCAAAGGCGCGGACCCGCAGGTCCCTTCTTGGAGGCCGATTCCGTCTGGTGAGCACCGTCAAGACCCTGCCGCCGTCGTTTGCCGGCGTCCCGGAGCCGATCCGCGACGAGCTCTGGGGGGCCGAGCGGCTCGAGCAGCACGCCGAGAGCCTCGCCCGCACCCAGAGCGTGCGCCCCGGCCGGGCGTGGGACCGCGGGCTGCGGCGGCGGGTATGGCAGAACGGCCGCGTGCTGCTGGCGTCGTACCGCGCCATCGCCGAGTCGATCCGCGAGGAGCGGGCGATGACCCCGGCGGCCGAGTGGCTGGTCGACAACTTCCACCTCGTGGAGGAGCAGCTGCGCGAGATCCGCGAGGACCTGCCGGCGAGCTTCTACCGGCAGCTGCCCAAGCTGGCGAACGGTTCCTGGAGCGGCTACCCGCGGGTCTACGTCCTCGTCCACGACTTCGTCGCCCACACCGACAGCCGCTTCGACGAGCAGGCGCTGCAGCGCTTCGTGCGCGCCTACCAGCGCGGGCAGCCGTTGACCATCGGCGAGCTCTGGGCGGTGGCGATCTCCTTCCGGGTGGTGCTGGTCGAGAACCTGCGCCGGCTCGCCGAGAGGATGGTGCGCTCGCGGGCCGCGCGCGAGCGGGCCGAGGCGCTGGCCGACCGGCTGCTGGCCGGCGCTCCGGAGCCCGAGGCCCTCTCGGCGCTGCGCCGCTACGAGAACGGTCCGCTCGACGTCGCCTTCGCCGTGGTGCTCCTCGGCCGGCTGCGCGACCAGGACCCCGCGGTGACCCCCGCCCTCGCCTGGCTGGACGAGCGGCTGCGGGAGCAGGGGACGACGGCCGACGAGGTCGTCGCCCTGGAGCACCAGCGCCAGGCGGCGATGAACGCCACCGTGCGCAACGTGATCACCAGCATGCGGCAGATCTCGGCGTTCGATTGGGCGGCGTTCTTCGAGAACGTCAGCCTGGTGGACGAGGCGCTCGCGGCCCATGCCGCGTACCAGGCGGCGGAGTTTGCGACGCGCGACCGCTACCGGCATGCGGTGGAGGAGCTGGCGCGCGGGGCGCGCCGGGAGGAGGTCGAGGTGGCGCGCCGGGCCGTGGCGCACGCGGCCGACGCGGCAGCTGCCGACGCGGCCGCTGCCGCAGCGGCTGGCCCGGACGCCGCAGCCGGGCCGGACGGCGCCGGGCCGGCCGCCGGCGAGGGCGCCACCCTACGCTACGCGGACCCCGGGTACTACTTGATCGGCGGCGGGCGCCTGCCCTTCGAGCGCGCGCTCGGCTACCGCGTGCCGGCCCGCCAGTGGTTGCACCGGGCCTTCCTGGCCTGGGCCACCCCCGGCTACCTGATCGCCATCCTGGCCGGCACGGCGCTGGTGCTGGCGCTGCCGCTCTGGCGCGAGGCCGCCCACGGCGTGCCGGCCCTGGCGCTCGCCTGGCTCGGCCTGCTGGCGCTGGTGCCGGCCTCCGACCTGGCGATCCAGCTGATCAACGCCTGGATCATGGAGCGCTACGGGCCGCGGGTGCTGCCGCGCCTCGAGCTGCGCGACGGCGTGCCGCCGGAGCTGCGGACGCTGGTGGCCGTGCCGGTCCTGCTCACCAGCGCGGAGGTGATCGACGAGCAGATCGCCCGCCTGGAGGTCCACTATCTCGCCGGCAGCGACGACGAGCTGCGCTTCGCTCTCCTCTCCGACTGGCTCGACGCCCCCGCCGAGACCATGCCCGGCGACGAGGAGCTGCTGGCGGCGGCGCGGGCGGGCATCGCTCGCCTCGCGGCCCGCCACGGGCCCGCCACGGGCGGCGAGCCGCGCTTCGTGCTGCTGCACCGCCGCCGCGTCTGGAACGAGAGCGAGGGATGCTGGCTCGGCTGGGAGCGCAAGCGCGGCAAGCTCGAGGAGCTCAACCGCCTGCTGCGCGGCGCCGGCGACACCACGTTCCTGCCCGCCGGCGGCGCCGCGCCCTGGCCGCCCTTCGCGCCCGGCGCCATCCGCTTCGTGCTGACGCTGGACGCCGACACCCGGCTGCCGCGGGAGGTCGCCAGGCGCCTCGTCGGCACCCTGGCGCACCCGCTCAACCGGCCGCGCTTCGACCCGCGCCGCGGCCGGGTGGTCGAAGGCTACGGCATCCTGCAGCCGCGGATCACGCCGTCGCTGCCGGCGAGCCGGGACGGCACCCTCTTCCAGCGCATCTTCTCCGGGCCGGCGGGCATCGATCCCTATGCCGCCGCGGTATCCGACGTCTACCAGGACCTCTTCGGCGAGGGCTCGTTCACCGGCAAGGGCATCTACGACGTCGACGCCTTCTCGGCGGCCCTGGCCGGCAAGGTGCCGGAGAGCTCGCTGCTCAGCCACGACCTCTTCGAGGGGATCTTCGCCCGCTGCGGCCTGGTGACCGACGTCGAGCTGCTCGAGGAGTTCCCCTCCCACTACGAGGCCGCGACCGCCCGCCAGCACCGCTGGGCGCGGGGCGACTGGCAGCTGCTGCCATGGATCTTCGGCGGCGCCCGCACCCGCGACGGCCGCCCGCTGCGCGTCGCCATCTCCGCCATCGGCCGCTTCAAGATGCTCGACAACCTGCGGCGGACGCTCGCCGCTCCCGCCGCCTGGCTGCTGCTCGTCTCCGCCTGGGCGCTGCCCGGCGTCTCGCCCGCCTGGTGGACGGGGTTCTGGCTGGCGACCCTCGCCATCCCGGGCCTCATGCACCTGCTCTACGCGGCGGTGCCGCGGCGGCGCGGCATCTCCAAGCGCAGCCACCTGCGCGCCGTCGCCGGCGACCTGGCGCTCTCGGTCTCCCGCGTGCTGCTGCGGGTCGCCTTCGTTGCCGACCGGGCCTGGCGCCTGGGCGATGCCATCGTGCGCACCCTGCTGCGGGTCTTCGTCACCCACCGCCGCCTGCTGCAGTGGGTGACCGCGGCCCAGGCCAAGGCAGGGCTCAGCCTCGAGCCGCGGGTGTTCTATCGCCGGATGGCGGGCGGCCTGGCGCTCACCGGCGTCGCGGCGGCGATCGTCGGGGTGGCGTCGGCGGCGGAGTGGGGACGGGCCGGCGGCGCCCCCCCTCCCGGGCCGTGGACGGCCTGGGCCTGGGCGGGGCCGCTGCTGCTCCTGTGGGCGCTGGCGCCCGCGCTGGCGCGCCGGCTCAGCCTGCCGCCGGCGCCGCGCGAGGCGTTGCCGCTGCCGGCCCGCGAGGCCCGCCAGCTGCGGCTCATCGCCCGCCGCACCTGGCGCTTCTTCGAGACCTTCGTCGTCCCCGAGGACCACGCGCTGCCCCCGGACAACTTCCAGGAGGAGCCGCGGCCGGTGGTCGCCCACCGCACCTCGCCCACCAACCTCGGCCTCTACCTGCTGTCGGTCGTCGCCGCCCACGACTTCGGCTGGTTGGGCACCCTGGATGCCGTCGCCCGCCTCGAGGAGACGCTGCGCACGGTGGGCGGGCTGGACCGCTTCCGCGGGCATCTCTACAACTGGTACGACACCGGGACGGCCCTCCCGCTCGAGCCGCGCTACGTCTCGACCGTCGACAGCGGCAACCTGGCGGGCTGCCTGCTGGTGCTCACCGAGGCTTGCCGGCGCCTCGTCGAGCGCCCGCTGCTGGGCGCGCGGGCGCTCGCCGGCATCGGCGACGCGGTGGCCCTGATCCACGCCGCCGCGCCGGCGACCGCCGGCCGGCGCACCCAGACGGTCACCCGGCGTCATCTCGACGAGGCGGTGGCCGCGGTGACCGCCGCCCTCGCGCCGGTCCCCGGCACGCCCGGGGAGTGGGCGGCGCGCCTGGACGAGCTCGCCGGCAGCCTCCACGCGGTGGTGGACGTGGCGCGGGCGCTGGCTGGCGAGCAGCGGGGCAGCGCCGAGGCCACGGCCTGGAACGAGGCGCTGGCCTGGGCGGAGCTGGCGCAGGCCACCGTCGCCAGCCACCGCCGCGATCTCGACGAGCTCCTCCCCTGGACGAGGCAGGCGGGCGGGCCGGAGGCGATGCCGGCGCCGGCTCTCGAGCGTCTACTTGCCGCCATGCCGCCGCTCTCGGCACTGGCGGACGCCTGCGCCGCGGCGCGCGCGGTCCTCGCGCCCGCGGAGGCCCCGCCGGCGCCCGCGCCCGCTCCCGCCCTGCCCGCCCTGGTCGGCGTTCTCGACCACTCGGCAGCCGGGGGCGCTGCCACCGCGGCCGGCGCCGCCCCGCCGCGGCCGGCGCCGCCATCCCCGAGCGGGGCGTCGGCCCCGCCCTCGCCGCCGTCCGCGGCGCCGGGAGCCGCGGCTCCACCTGCGCCCCTGCCCCTGGCCGAAGCCCTTGCCCGCTCGGCCACCGCCGCGATCAGCCTGACGCGGCGCCTGCGGGAGCTTGCGCGCAACGCGGCCGAGCTGTTCGATGCCATGGACTTCCACTTCCTCTACGACCCGCACCGCAAGCTCTTCGTCATCGGCTACCGCGCCGCCCTGGGCGAGCTCGATTCGGGCTACTACGACCTGCTCGCCTCCGAGGCCCGGCTGGCAAGCTTCCTCGCGATCGCCAAGGACGACGCGCCGGCGGAGCACTGGTTCCGGCTTGCCCGCCCGCTCACCCCGGTCGATCGCGGCGCGGCGCTCGTCTCCTGGTCCGGCTCGATGTTCGAGTACCTGATGCCGGCCCTGGTGATGCGCGCCCCGCCGGAGAGCCTCCTCGAGCAGACCTGCCGGCTGGTGGTCCGCCGCCAGATCCAGTACGGCGCCGAGCGGCGCGTGCCCTGGGGGGTCTCGGAATCGGCCTTCAACGCCCGCGACCTCGCGCTCAACTACCAGTACTCCGACTTCGGCGTCCCCGGGCTCGGCCTGAAGCGCGGCCTCTCCGAGGACCTGGTGGTGGCACCCTACGCTACGGCGCTGGCGGCGATGTTCGAGCCGCTGGCGGCCTGCCGCAACTTCGCCCGCCTCGAGCAGGCCGGCGCCAGCGGCCGCTACGGCTTCTACGAGGCCGTCGATTACACCGCCAGCCGGCTGCCGGAGCGCCAGACGCGGGCGGTGGTCCGCGCCTACATGGCGCACCACCAGGGGATGTCCCTGGTGGCCCTCGCCAACATCCTGAACCTCGAGGTCGACGGCGCCATGCCGGCGCGCTTCCACGCCGTGCCGATCGTCCAGGCCACCGAGCTGCTGCTGCAGGAGCGGACGCCGCGCGACGTGGCGGTGGCGCGGCCGCGGGCCGAGGAGGTGGCGGCGGCGGCGGAGGTCGGCGCCCTGGCGGCGCCGACGGCGCGGCGCTACCAGTCGCCGCACGACCCGGTGCCGCGCACCCACCTGCTCGGCAACGGCCGCTACGCGGTGATGCTGACCGCGGCCGGCGCGGGCTACAGCCGCCTGCGCGACCTCGCGGTGACCCGCTTCCGCGAGGACGTCACCCGCGACTGCTGGGGGAGCTTCATCTTCTACCGCGACATGCAGAGCGGCGACGTGTGGTCCGCCGGCTACCAGGCGACCGGCGTCGAACCGGACAGCTACGAGGCGATCTTCTGCGAGGACCGCGCCGAGATCCTGCGCCGCGACGGCGCCATCGCCAGCCGTCTCGAGGTGGTGGTGTCACCGGAGGACGACGCCGAGGTGCGCCGCGTGACGCTGACCCATCACGGCCTGCGGCCGCGCGAGATCGAGCTGACCTCCTATGCCGAGGTGGTGCTCGCCCCCGCCGCCGCCGATCTCGCCCATCCTGCCTTCATGAACCTCTTCGTCGAGACCGAGTACGTGGCCTCCCTGGGGGCCCTGCTCGCCTCCCGGCGGCCGCGGGCGCAGGGCGAGCCCCGCCTCTGGGCGGCGCACGTCATCGCCGTGCACGGCGAGACGGTGGGCGGCATCCAGTTCGAAACCGACCGCATGCGCTTCTGCGGCCGCGGCCGCGGCGTGCGCACGCCGATGTCGGTCGTCGACGGCCGGCCGCTCTCCAACACCGCCGGCGCGGTGCTCGATCCCATCTTCAGCCTGCGGCACCGGGTGCGACTCCTCCCCGGCACCTCCGTGCGGGTCACCTTCTCGACGCTGCTGGCGCCGTCGCGCGAGGCGGCCCTGCTGCTGGCCGACAAGTACCGCGACCCGGCGGTCTTCGAGCGCGCCGCGACGATGGCCTGGACGCAGGCGCAGGTGCACCTCCGCCATCTCGGCGTCCCGCCCGACGAGGCCAACCTCTTCCAGCGCCTGGCCAACCGCCTCCTCTTCCCGGACCCGTCGCTCCGGCAGCTGGGGAGAGAGGCCAGGGGCCTGCCGCAGGGCCGCCCCGGCCCCGCGGCGGCGCCGCCGGTCGCCCTCGGACCCTCGGCCATCTGGGGACACGGCATCTCGGGGGACCTGCCGATCCTGCTGGTGCGCATCGACTCGGTGGACGACGCCGGCATCGTGCGGCAGCTGCTCAAGGCGCACGAGTACCTGCGCGGCAAGCGCCTGCCGGTCGACCTGGTGATCCTCAACGAGAAGGCCCCCTCCTACGAGCAGGACCTGCAGGCGGCGCTCGAGGCGCTGGTGCGCACCGCCCAGGTGCGTCACCACGACGAGCGCGGCGAGCCGGGCGAGCGTCACGGCAACGTCTTCATCCTGCGCGCCGAGCAGTGCGCGCCGGAGACCCGCGCCGCGCTCTTCACCGTGGCGCGGGTGGCGCTACAGGCGCGCGACGGCACGCTCGCCGAGCAGATCGTGCGCCGCGACCGCACGGACGAGAGGCGGGCACCGCGCTCCCGCCGTCCCCCCCAGCCGCCGCCCGCCGAGACGGCGCCGCCACGCCTGGATCTCGAGTTCTGGAACGGCCTGGGCGGCTTCGACGCCGGGGGCCGCGAGTACGTCACCGTGCTGGGCGAGGGGCAGTGGACGCCGGCGCCATGGATCAACGTCATCGCCAACCCGGAGTTCGGGTTCCAGGTCTCGGAGTCGGGCGCCGGCTACACCTGGTCGGTGAACAGCCGCGAGAACCAGCTGACCCCCTGGTCCAACGACCCGGTCGGCGACCCGGCGGGCGAGGCGCTCTACCTCCGCGACGAGGAGAGCGGCGCCGTCTGGGGTCCGACGGTGCTGCCGATCCGCGAGGAGGCCTCGCCCTACGTGGCGCGGCACGGCCAGGGCTACAGCCGCTTCGAGCACACCGCGCACGGCGTGGCGCTCGAGCTGCTGCAGTTCGTGCCGCGGGAGGACCCGGTCAAGATCTCGCGCCTGTCGCTCGTCAACCGCGAGCACCGCCCGCGCCGGCTGTCGGTGACCGCCTACGCCGAGTGGGTGCTGGGCAGCTCGCGCGGCGCCGCGGCGCCGTTCGTGGTCACCGAGATCGACGCCGCGACCGGCGCGATGCTGGCGCGTAACGGCTGGAACGACGAGTTCGGCGGCCGCGTCGCCTTCGCCGACCTCGGCGGCCGGCAGTCCGCCTGGACCGGCGACCGCGCCGAGTTCCTCGGCCGCAACGGCGCCGCCGACCATCCGGCGGCGCTCGAGCGGCTGGATCACCGCCTGTCGGGACGGGTGGGGGCCGGCCTCGATCCGTGCTGTGCGCTGCAGGCGGTCGTCGAGCTGCGCCCGGGTGGCCGCGCCGAGATCGTCTTCCTGCTCGGCCAGGGCGCCGGCGTCGAGGAGGCGCGCGAGCTGGTGCGGCGCTGGCGCGCGGCCGACCTCGACGCGGCCCTGGCGGAGGTCACGCGCTACTGGGACGACGTCGCCGGCGCGCTGCAGGTCAAGACCCCGGACCGCTCCATGGACCTGCTGCTCAACCGCTGGCTGATCTACCAGGCCCTCTCCTGCCGCCTGTGGGCGCGCACGGCCTTCTACCAGGCCGGCGGCGCCTACGGCTTTCGCGACCAGCTGCAGGACGTCATGGCGCTCGCCGTCGCCCGGCGGGAGATCGCCCGCGAGCACATCCTGCGCAGCGCCGGCCGGCAGTTCGTCGAGGGCGACGTCCAGCACTGGTGGCACCCGCCGTCCGGCCGCGGCGTGCGCACCCGCATCTCCGACGACCTGCTCTGGCTGCCCTACGTGGCGCTCCACTACGTCGAGGTCACCGGCGAGCGGGAGCTGTTCGACGAGGAGGTGCCGTTCCTCGCGGGGCCGCCGGTGCCGGAAGGCCAGGACGACGCCTACTTCGCCCCGGAGGTCTCGGCCGAGCGCGGCACGCTGTTCGAGCACTGCGCCCGCGCCCTCGACGCGCGGCTGGCGGTGGGCAGCCACGGCCTGCCGCTGATCGGCACCGGCGACTGGAACGACGGCATGAACCGGGTGGGCCGCGAGGGCAAGGGCGAGAGCGTCTGGCTCGCCTGGTTCCTGCACACCCTGCTCTGGGAGTTCGCGCGGCTCGCCGAGGAGCGGGGCGAGGGCGCCCGCGCGGCGCGCTGGCGCGCCCAGGTGAAGGCGCTCAAGAGCGCACTCGAGCGGCATGGCTGGGACGGCGACTGGTATCGCCGCGCCTTCTTCGACGACGGCACGCCGCTGGGCTCGGTCCGCAACGACGAGTGCCGCATCGACTCGATCGTCCAATCCTGGGCGGTGCTCTCGGGCGCCGCCGACAAGGCGCGGGCGGCGCGCGCCATGGCGGCGGTGGAGGAGTACCTGGTGCGCCCGGGCGACGGCCTGGTGCTGCTGTTCACGCCGCCCTTCGACCGCACGTCGCTAGACCCCGGCTACGTCAAGGGCTACCTGCCCGGGGTGCGCGAGAACGGCGGCCAGTACACGCACGCGGCGATCTGGTGCATCCTCGCCTTCGCGGCGCTCGGGGAGGGCGACAAGGCGGGGTGGTTGTTCTCGGTGCTCAATCCGATCAATCACGCCAGCACCCGGGCCGGCATCCAGCGCTACAAGGTCGAGCCCTACGTGGCCGCCGCCGACATCTACGCCGAGGCCAACCACACCGGCCGCGGCGGCTGGACCTGGTACACCGGCTCGGCCGGCTGGATGTACCGCGCCGGGGTGCAGTGGATCCTGGGCGTGCGGATGCGCGGCACGACGCTGTCGATCGATCCGGCCATCCCGCGCGCCTGGCCCGGCTACGAGGTCACCTTCCGCTACCACTCCGCGCGCTACACCCTGCGCGTCGAGAACCCCCGCGGCGTCACCCGGGGCGTCACCCGCGCCGAGCTCGACGGCGCCGAGCTGCCGGTCGCCGAGCGCGGCGTCGCCGATGTCGCCCTGGTCAAGGACGGCGAGCACCACATCCGCATCGTGCTCGGGTAGTTCCGAACCGTTGCAAATACACAGGGCAAGCTAACCAGACGTTCTGCGCTCAAAGAGGGCGCCAAGACTCCTCGACCGACTTCACGAGCTCGGCAAAATCGTCTCAAGTAGTCCACCCGGCAGGCCGAGCGCCTTCCAGGTCCTCCCTTCAGAAAGACCGCTCCGCCTCTCGCGCAGGGATGCGACCAACGCCTCGACGACAGCCGTCCGCTCCGGCCATTCGGCCATCTCGAGATGCTGCCAGATCTCAAGAAGAAAACGATCGCCTACACGACCCGAGACTTCATGTCGGCGTATCAACGTGATAAACCCAATAAGCCCGACCGGAGGCACGTCGCGAAGCTCGCTTGCGAGTCGCGCAAGCTCGACGGCTCTAGCCTCGTGAAAGTTACCCTTCGCTAGTTCGATTACCAGAGAAGCCTTCATAGCTCCTTGGTCTCGAAGCCCCGAAATGTTCACTGGAAGTTCCTTCGGT
>Ga0307479_10004538_pt1 | contig 12706 bp, 8 predicted proteins | sample atmos_gasesECM4C_FD_203743 | JGI IMG/M metagenome (GOLD analysis project Ga0307479, IMG submission 203743) | Hardwood forest soil microbial communities from Morgan-Monroe State Forest, Indiana, United States - atmos_gasesECM4C_515 | ecosystem: Environmental > Terrestrial > Soil > Temperate...
TTCTACGATCGCTTCCAATCCGCACAGATTCTCCAGGCGGAACGCGTGAATGGAGTTGCGCAACAACAATACGTCATTGAAAATCCGACGTGTTTTGGCGACATTAACCAGTGCACTCTGTCGAACCCTGAATTAGCCACTCCAACGAAGTATTTGATTGATCCCATGCTGCACGCTCCCTACACGCTTCAGGGCGCGGTCAGCGTTGAACGCCAAGTTACTAAGTCTGCCACTCTGTCGGTGACCTATCTGAATTCGCGCGGCTTCGATCAGCTGGGAACGATCAATGCCAATGCTCCGGGAGCGCCAGGTTACAATTCCGCCAAAGGAAATGTTTACGAGTACGTTTCCGAATCCGTGTTCCGCCAGAACCAACTTATCGTCAACAGCAACGTTCGAGTTGGCTCCAAGCTCCAACTTTTTGGCTATTATGTTCTGAATTACGCCAACAGCGACGCCTCCGGTGTCTCCAATTTCGCCTCGAATTCCAACAACCTCAGCCAAGACTACGGACGGGCCTCGTTCGACACACGCAACCGCCTCTTTCTTGGCGGAAGCATCGCTTTGCCCTATGCCATCCGCCTGAGTCCATTCATGGTGGCGAGTTCGGGGGCGCCGTTTAACATCACCGTGCCCAACGACGTGAATGGGGACTCGATCTTTAACGATCGCCCAGGACTGGTTTCGAAAACCACTTGCCCCGCGGTGAAGAATATGTCGTCAACCATTTACTGCACCCCGTTGGGAACCTTCGACGAGGCCGGGGCATCGGCGAGCTACTCGCTTGCTCCGATTAATTACGGCACCGGCCCTTCGCACTTCGTCTTAAATCTGCGCCTCACCAAGACCTTCGGTTTTGGCGCCAAGACTAAAGGTACCACCGGCAATCCAGGCGGACCAGGAGGTCCCGGCGGTGGTGGTGGTCCACGCGGCGGCGGTGGTCCGCGCGGTCCCTTGTTCGGCGGTGGTCCTACGATGAGTGGGCCCAGTTCTGACCGGCGCTACAATCTCACTCTTGGCGTCAATGTGCGCAATGTCTTCAACAAAGTGAACGTTGGGAATCCCAGCGGCGTACTCGGATCTCGATTCTTTGATGTCCCCAACGGCTTGCAGGGAGGGCCGTTCTCCACCAACTCCGCTCCGCGTCGTCTTGATCTACAGGCCACGTTCAGTTTCTGATTACACCTTTATTCTCGGCATATCGCGAACCTCTCGGTTCGCGATATGCTGGAGTGAGGGCATGCCCAGCTATCCCGCAAAGCGAAATAAGGCCCAAAAAACGATTGGCATTTCTTCCTACTAACAGACGAAAGTTTATCGGTCTGGCGGCGGCCGCCGGGGTCGCAGCCATCGCCGGAGATTCTTTTCTTTTCGAGCCCAATCGCCCGCGCGTCGCGCGCCTGGACATAACGCTTCGTCGGTGGCCCGTCCAACTGGAGGGCTTCACCATCGCCCTATTGAGCGACTTCCATTACGATCCGTACTTTTCCGCGCATCCGCTGAAGGCAGCAATCGGCATGGTTAACGCTCTCCATCCCGATCTGATCGTGCTGACCGGGGACTTCGTTACATACCCATCGTTCGGCGGGGACGAAGAGAAGGCGGCTGCCCATGCCGACCCTTGCGCTATGCTGCTGGGGCAAATGCGCGCGACGCAAGGTTTGTGGGCGGTGCTGGGGAATCATGACTGCGACACTGATGCCAACCGAGTTACCAACGCGCTGCTCTCCCAAGGGATTCCAGTGCTGGGCAATCGCTCGGTACCAATTGAGTTGAAGGGAGCCCGATTCTGGCTGAGCGGCGTGAGTGACATCCTGAGCAGAACCTCTGATCTGGACGCGACCCTGGCTGATGTTCCGCGCGATGAGGCCACTGTGCTGCTGGCACACGAACCGGACTTTGCCGATTACGCCGCGCATTATCCGATTGACCTTCAACTGTCCGGACATTCTCACGGCGGGCAAGTGCGGATTCCGTTTCTCCCGCCGCTCTACTTGCCTAATCTAGCCAGGAAGTATTACATGGGCTTGTACAAAATCGGTCCGCTGACCCTCTACACGAATCCCGGACTGGGGACCATCGGACTTCCAATCCGCTTGAATTGTCCTCCAGAGATCACGTTCCTTACCTTGCGGCGCTCGGCTGGTTGAGGAGCCGTCGGAACTTAACTGCAACATCAAGTCAATACGAAGCAAGGCCGTGCGACGATCTACCTGAGCCGTACCTGTGTCATATGCAACAGCTTTCACATGAGTGCACTATTCCCCTGAAGTTGTTCTTGTAATATATTGTAAACAAAAGAAATAGATTGCAAGCGTGTGGACCGCGAGTTGCCCTTCATAGGTGAGTCGAGGAGAGGGCAAGTGAAAGACGCAATGTTTAACGTCTGCGCTGCTGCGCTTCTACTGGGGATGTCGCTTTCCGCTCTGGCCGCAACCACTGAGACACAACCCGTGCAATCGGCAGTTCTGGAGCAACGGGAACGTCATCTTTCCCGTACGTTGACCCGAGCCTCGCAGTTCATGGATGTGCCCCACGCCAACCGGGGCTGGTCTTGCGAGGAGGTTCAGGATCCCATCGCCCTGGCTACCCCGGATCCGCTACTTACCCCCGCCGGAGGCGGCAAGAAAGTGCGTGTCAGTTTTATCATCGGCACCGACGGCCACGTACACAGCCCGCTGATCCTGGAGAGTGCGGGAATGGCCGGCGACCGACATGTCCTTGACACGGTGCGCCGCTGGAAATATCGCCCCGCTACGTGTAACGGCGTGCCGACCGAGACCGAAGGCAAAATCGAGTTTTCCATCCGGTAGGCCGAGCAGCTGGGCTAGAATGTCCCCAACAGGGACTGATTCGGATCCGTGGACAAAGACAAAAAGCTGCCCAGACATCCCGGTTTTCCTGCGGAGTCGCAAACGGCGCGCGGCCCTGAGCGCAGCGCGGAGATGCGGGAAATCTACCGTAAGCTGGAGCCCGAATTGCGCCGCTCGCGCCCCAATCCAGAAGCCATAGCCGCGGCGCTCGAAGCGGTTCAGCGCCTGGCGGCAGAAAATGACGCCGAAGAGGCGTCGGTCGATGTGGCGCGCGCACTGACCAGCGACGCATTTCCTGCAGATGGATTGGGTGCTAACGCCACGTCGGGAGTGTGTCGTTTGTGCGGACACAACAATGGCGCGGTGAGCAAGTTCTGCGGCATGTGCGGAGCCCCCATGGGGGCCTCGGACCGAATCGATGCCGGCTACCCGCCTGAGGAACATCAGCCTGGGCAGGCTCTCGCCCTTCCACCGAATCCTTTTCTAAACGATGCGCTTTCTGGTGCGGGGGGCAATCGCGAGGTCACCCGCGAAACCCATCATTACCACCATCACTATCACCACCATTACTTTCCGGGCGGTTACGAAGGCGGTGCTCGCGGTGGGGCGGAGCCTACGCGGGCTGATGTCGTCCGCGAAGAGAAAATGCGGCCGAGTGCTGCGCTACGTGGAGATATGAGTCGCGCAGAGGCGGCGGTACGGCGCGTCACCCAGGAGTGGGTCCTGGCCTGCAATACCAAGCACCTGGACGACCTGCTCGAACTCTACGCGGCCGATGCGCTGGTGCTGCGGTCGAACTATCCTCCCGTGCGTGGAGCGGCGGCGATCCGTGAGTTTTTCTTTGGCGCGCTCGAGGCAGGACTGGGAGAGGTCGAGGTTGAACCTTTGCGGGTGGAGGTTATGGGCGATCTGGCGTACGAGGCGGGACGCTGCAAAGCGCTGGTGCCGAGCGCAACCGGCAAGCGGCGCGAGGAGCGCGGCAAGTACCTATGGGTGTGCGCGCGGCAGAGTGGCGGGGAATGGAAGCTAACCGCGGACTGCTGGTCGAGCGACCTGTCTCTCACCATGCTGGAATCCGATGTTCCCGCCGGCGCTGTCGTCAAGGTCCGGGACGCTCGCAAGACTCCCTGATTTGGTTTTGCGTTAACCGGAGTTTTGCCAACGACGCTGGCTTGGGACAGAGTGCTTGAGAAGCGGTGCCGTCCCTCCGGGACTCGATTCCTTTTTGACCACGGACCCCGGACCTACGTCCGGGGCTAAATTATGGCGCCGCTAGACGGCTGGATCTCGGTGACTTTTGGCCTCCGTTTTCCCCGGATCTTGTTTTCTCACGCACCCTAAGGGCTCACTCCCAATTTGGCGAGGTTCTCGCGCAACTGCGCCAGCGTCTGCATTTCGATCGTTCGCATTCCCAACTGGGCGGCGCATTCCAGGTTCAGGGCGCGATCGTCGATGAAGCAACATTCATCGGCGGGAACCTGCGTGGTTTCGAGCGCCAGACGGTAGATGTCGCGCTCCGGCTTGCGCAATCCCACAAAACAGGAACTGAAAAAGATCCGGAAGATTTTGCGCATGCCGAATTTTTCGATGCGATAGTCGTTGAGTTCGCGCGATTCGTTGTTGATCGTGCCCATGAAATACTTGCCCGAACTGCTCAGAGACTGCGCGAATTCAAGAACTCCTGGCAGGGGCTGCGAGAGCGAGAGCATGAAGTCGCGAAAGGCATCGCGCGTGAACGGACGCGTGCGATAGAAGACGGTGCGGTCGAGGTATTCGTCGAGCGTGATCTTGCCGCGCTCGAACGACGAGACGACCATCTCATGGCGGTCGTGAAACTCTTCCTCGGCCAGTCCAAAATGCTGGAGAGTAGCGGAGCGCTGGGTGTGGTCCCAGGCATTGGTGAGCAACACGCCGCCAACGTCCCAGAAGATTGCGCGAACGGCAGACAAAGTAGGTCCTCGCAGGGAAATTACTGATTGGGAGAGTGTAGATGAAGTGTGCGCGGAGTGGGTCGATCGAAAAAAGGATGTTTGTGAATTTGTTCCGGGTAGCGGGACAGTGCGCCGATAGCTTAGTTGTTGGGGGTCTCGACGCGAGCGTAGTAGCCCTTGCGCGCGTGCACCTGCAGATGCTTGCCGTCTTTTTCGGCATCGATGTGTATGGTGCGGTACTTTCCGTTGGGCTCGAACCCGGCCGCCTTGTAAGCGATTAGGTAGCGACTGCGGATCAAATCGCGGAGCCTTTCGAGGGACTTATTCAGCGCTATCAAGTCGCCGGGGAACAAGGATTCCCCTCCGCTGCGTTCCGCCAGCAACTTCAACACTCGGTCCGCGTCTGTTTTGGCGTCGGTATTCTCTGACGTGCTTACGGTGTAAATTGTTACGCCCTTGGTTTCGGCGTCTTCGATGACCTGCTTGAGGCTTCGGTGGCTGGAATTATCCTCGCCATCGCTGAGTACGACCAGGACTTTCGCGACCCGCTCCTGCTCTGGGTACGCGGCGAGTTTCCAGCTGGCCAACGAGACGGCATCAAACAGAGCCGTACCTCCACCGTTGGTGAGTGTCTCAACCCCGTTGCCCAGTGCTGCTGGCTCCGCCGTGAAATCCTGAGTAATCGTGGTGTCGCCGGAGAAGCCAGCCACGAACCCAAGGTCGGAAGTGCCGTTCAACACTTTTTCCAGGAACTTAGTGGCGGCATGTTTCTCAAAGGAAAATCTGGACTGCACGGAGCCGCTGGTATCGATCAACAGCCCCAATCGCAGGGGAAGCTTCGATTGTGGAACGAACTGCAGTACTTTTTCCGGCGGCTTGTTGTTGTCGTGGATCTGGATGTTGGAGAGATCCAGATCGCTCACCATATGTCCGTGGCTGCTGACGGCAAAAAACAGGGCCGTTTCGTCGACTACCTTGCGAATCGTCCATGCCCGGGAGGGTGTCCTCGCGACTTCCGGGAGCGTCCCTGGTGCGCTGGGGCTGGCGCCCTCAGCGATGGCGGTTGGCTGAGCCGGTGTTGATGCGGCGCCGGGTTCCGGCTCAACGGCATTCACCTGTTCCGCCAGACGCTCGTTTTTGGCAAAGGTTTGTGGCCGAGCAGAACCGGACGCGGTGTTCGCCTGCGGACCGTCCGTCATCTGGCTCGCTCCTAGGTTGCGGTTCGCCAGAGCATCCAAATTCTTGCGTGCGACCGGAGCCAGCGGATTGGTCGGGTCCTCGGCCAGAAATAGGTTCAGTTGGGTCTGTACTTTGTCGAGATCGTTGAGCGACAGGGCTGCGGCGGCCGCGATGTAATGCACGTTGGCCATCCCACGGTGATCAAGGGCATGCACCCGGCTGGTTGTCTCCAAGGTCTGCTGGTATTGATGGTCCCCATTTTCGGCAAACGCGAGCGCTGAGAGGATCTTCGGATCCTTGGAATTGAGGGACGCCGCTTTCTCCAGATTGGATTGGGCCGTCTGAAAATCCTTCACCGACAAAGCAAGGAGGCCGAGATTGAGGAACGATCCGGGAAATTTTTCATCCAGCTTGGCGGCGGTTACGAATTCGTCCTTAGCGCGAGCATCCTCCTGATCAAGGTAAGCGAGGCCAAGCGTGTTATGGGCTGTAACAAACTTAGGGTATGCGGCAATCGCTTTCTGCAGGTGCCGGATCGCCTCTTTCGATTTCTGAGCTTTTAATAGTGTGGAGGCTGCGTTAAATTCATCAATGGCTTTGCCCGGAGCGTCCAGATCGAGCGCGGAAATGGCGCCGGAATCGACCAACCGCTGCCTCTCAGTCTGTTGTTCTGCGTTTTTCTTCTGTTGGCGGTTGGTCGTATCCAGGTAGAGCTGTGCGAAGTCGATTTGTGCGAAGGCGGAATCTGGACCTGCGTTCATGAATGGCAAGCCCTGTGCCCGCGCCAGCGTGCCGCCAGCGAGCCCGAAGGCAACCGCGCAGACGAGCAGTTTCAGGCCCTTGCAGAAATTAAGGACTCGGCGAGGATAAGCGGACTTCCTTACCATGACTTGCGACTCCAGCGGCCAGATCCAGGGAGTCCCACCAAATGACCCCGCTAAGATGACAAGCATTCTGGACGCTAAGTCGCCGTTAGTCAACGTGCATAAGCAAATTGTGTGCATAAGCAAATTGGCGGCTAGCGTTTGTAAACGGTGGTTTCGGGATGATAATTGCGCCAGTCGAACCAGTAGTCTTTGAGGGCCGGGACGCGATCGAGGCATTTGCCTTGCGCAGCGCCGGCAACGGCGCACCCCTGGAAATTCCATTCGCTGGCGGTCGCGGTGTCGAGCAAGGACCAGTCTTTTTCTTTCCCCGCGTCTTTGCCGGAGGTCGAGGGAGTGATAGCGCCCGCGGACGAAGCAGCGGCCGTGGAGGCGGCTGGCAATGCAGGTTGAGGAGCGGCGGACGTGTCAGGTTTCGCGACCGGCGGCGCCGCGCTTGTAGCGTCACTTTTGAGGAAGAATTCCGCCTCTCTGCCATCGACGCGACGGATGAACACACGAAAGGATTTGCCGTCGGGGCCGACCACAACCAGCACCGGTGTGCCGTGGATCTGGTCGACAACTGGCGATTGTTTGACCAGCGTATCCCACGGATAGGCGCGGCTGCCGCCGTCGAGCGTGAGGCCCACGACCACGTCGCGAGACTTCAATTCGGTTCCCGGAAAGCTGATTACCACAGGGAGCTTGGCGACTTCCGGCTCCCATTTGGGGTCATATTCCTTGGTGTACTTGGGCACGGGGGCGAGCACTTTTCCGTCGGAGACCTCCGATTTCCACTCTCCGAAGGTAAGTTCGTCGCTCGGCACCAGATCGAGCGCAGCGCCCTGCATCGGGCCGAAGATGGCTTTGCCGGTGATTTGCTGCCACCACGAGCCGGTCTCTTTGTCGCGCATGAGGAAGTTCTGGTTATTAATGCCCGCCAGGTAGAAGTGCAGCACTCTGCCGTTCACGGATCGCTTCCACACCAGACCGGTGTGACAGAGCGTTCAATAGGTGACGGCCACCGGGACGCCGTCGACGACGTCGTTGAGGATGTGGTGGTAGGCCATCTCGCTGATGGGATAGGCGCGGGCGTCGCCGCCGAACCGGATGGCGAGAATCATTTCGTCTTTGTCGAGTTTGCTCGCCGCTTCGGCGTCAAATTGTGCGGAATCGACGGGATGAAACATCCACTCGAAGTAGTTCAAGCGGGCCATGACCGCCGAAAAGGCGACCAGTAGCAGAACCGCGGACAGGACGATCTTGCGCCACAGGTTGCTGGGGCGCCACAGGATGAGCGCGAAAACGAGACAAATGAGTGCGGCTGTCAGAGTTCCCCGTGGACCGCGCTGTCGGAGGTCCATCGCAAGCGTGAGGGCCCCAACCGTCTGGTGGTGGAACGGCCGAATGACAAAGGCGGGGATGAAGAACAGGCCAATTGCGGTGAGGGCAGAGGCTAGGAAGATCAGCCACGAAAAAGAGTCGCGAATGGAAAAAGGTCGCATGTCCGAAAGGCCGCCACCAGGCTGGCAATTGCGATTGTATCCGACTTGCGGGGAAAGAAAATGCCCCGGCCGCGAGGCCGGGGCTGGGATCAGATGCGTGAGCTTATTGCGGTGTGAAGTTCTGGTGATAGCTCAAACTGACCACGTCCTGGAACATGGGCGTTCCAGGAGGCAGGTTCGCCGGGACCTGAAACTGTGAGTCGAAGAAGTAGTTTCGCTGAGGAGCACCATACACCGCGTTGCAGCACTTGAAGATGCCGGTAGCATATTGCGAATAGTACATGCTGATCATCGACCCGGCGTAGTTCACGGTTGCGCCGTTTGCTCCCCGGTTTTCCAGGTAGCGCAAGAAGTTGTGCATGCCTCCGTCGGTGCCCATGTCCGGCCCTCCCCACGCTGGTTGCGGGAACGGAATGCTCTTGCCGGCCGCGATCGCGGTTCGGTAATAGCTGGTGTTGCTGGGCCGGTTGCTCACGGGGTTCGCTGGATACCTGAAACTTTCCAGGTCGCTCCAGCCAGTGTTGGTGGTCGGCGTCTGATACACGGCGCTGGTTGCCGGTGGATTAGAAAGCAGCGTGACTGCGTCAGCGATGATGGCAGCTGCAGAATGTGGAGTCGTGGTTACGTTTTCGCTAGGCCAGAAGGGATCCTTGTAGCCAGTGTTGTAATCTCCGTACACGTAAACCGGTTCCTCGGAGGCGACGGTGAAGCCACCTGTTCCCGCCAGCGCCTGCCCATTCGGGAGAGTCGCGGCCCCGGTGGGTGGCAGGTAACTGTTTCCGAGCGTATCCATGCCTCCGTCAACAAGGCGCAGCACGTGGCGAGGCCCAGTGACCAAGTTCCACTCGGCGGTGGGAACGTTACCGACTGGAGTGACGGCTGGGAATGTGTAGGACTCGCACTGGATCGCATTGGTCGTGACGGAACCGGAAATGTAGTAAGGCTGGCCCATAGAGCCCGCGGCAATGGCAAAACCAGCGCCCAGGTTTGCCTGACCCCAGTTGTCCAGGAAGCCGTTGGCCTTTTGCGCTGTGTCTTCCGGCGAGAAGGAGTAGTAAGTCCCGATGGCTTCCAGTTTGTTGTCGGGCACGCCAACTGCCGAGCCGGAGTTGATCGTATCGTTCAAACCGGACATGCCGGAGAAGTTGTTATAGAAAGGTGTTAACGGGTGTGCATCGGGGATCATCCCGCGATGGTCGGCGAAATAGAGGATGTAGCCGTTCTCGACGGTGCCATTTTGGTTGGTGGTGCTCACTTTCGGGCCGGTAGCTAGTGCGTTGTAAGGCGCCACTTTGCCTTGCAGCCAGAGCCACAGGTTTCCCACATCGAGCTCAACCGCGTTCATGATTCCGTTGGGGCTGCAGTTGAGGCCGTTGTCGCCGGCGGGGCGTGAATCTCGTGGCTCACCTTCGCGTGCATCGTAAAAATTGATGGGTATCCAGTTGTTCGCTGTGCCTGCCGCACCGGTGGCGCCCGCTGTCGCCACATTCTGTTGAAGCTGCTGCAGAATCAGGATGGCAGGACTGATTCCGTTCTGGCACTGCGCGGCCGGCACGTTGGGATAGTTTTGGCAGTAGGGAGCAACCACAGCAGAAGAATTAAATGGATGGGTAGGAGCCGCGTTGTAGCCGCGGCCGAACCCGTATCCGAGCCATTCGGTTGTGACGCCGACCCAGTTGGCGCCGTTCCAATATTCCACTCGGAGCCATGCACCCTGGCACTTGTTGGCAGTGGTCACTTCTCCCAGCAGGGGCCACGATGCAAGAGTGCCGGTGCATCCAGTCGGCGGAGTCGTGGTCCAGTTGTTCGCGGCTGTACCTTTTAAGGCCGTCGCAAAGTACATGTTGCCGGCAGCAACCCCGTTCCCAGTCGCAGGATTGGGTACATTCACAAAAGCGTTGCCACCATTGAACGGAGTGCCGAGCTGAATATCCTGGGCAGGATCGGTACGGACCTCGCCTGGGTAGAGGTCGCCTTCCGTATCCGCCAACAGGATGCGGATCGCAGCTTCAGTATAAAGCCGCGAGTTGGTCAGCAGCGTCGTGTCGCCGGGCGTCGGTTTGCGGATAATGTCGATGGCCCCAACCTTGTTCGCCGAATTTACGAAGGGTAACTGCAGCTTGGTCGCCCCGGTGAGCCCGTTCGTGATGTAGCCATGGAACTGAGTTGTGTTCCCTTTCCAACTGCCATCGGCGGCGCCGGTATTGGGTGGGAAACCTCCCTTCCAACTGCCCGATGGAAGCGCCACGCAAGTTCCCGCGACCGGTCCAGCGCCAGGGGCTGCCGGGCAGCCGCCGGCCTGGGTAGGGATATAGACCGCGCCACCGTAGTTTCCGGGGCCGGTCTTGTTGCCGTTTTCCAGTTGGTCCGTAACGACCTGGCCAACGGCGGCGATTTTGTCGGTAAAAGTCAGTGGGCCGGCATTGGCAGCCAGAAACAAGCTGCCATTGGTGTGAACACGGCCTCCGAAGTTAAAAGGCGGGCCGGCGAAGTAGTCGCAGTCGCCATCGCAGAAGATGCCGAACTCAAACGCCGGAAGCAACGCCACTTCTACGGTGCGGGTCATGTTCACCGAGGCGCCCGTCGCGGCCGATGCAGTATTTGCAGCCACTGCGCCGGTACCGGCTGCCCGGGTGGCGGTAACCTGCAAATTAAAAGGAATGACCGTGGCTGTCATCCCCTGATCCGGCCCGGAGCCCACGATGTCCCAGGTTCCCGCCGGATTGCCCTTGGCATCGCTGAACGGCCACGTGATCTTCTGGTTATAGTTCATGTTGGTGATGTTGGAGCCAGAAATCGCCGTCGGCAGGTTGGCGTTGTACTGCCACAAGGCGTTGACGGCGTTCGCATCCGGTGTGGTCGAACTCTGATAGAGCTGGGAAAGCTGCGCCGTCAAATTCTCGATTCCGGCTTCGGCGCCATAGTAGGCCATGTTGCCTTCCAGGTCATTACCGCCCATGCGCGCTTCGTTAGTGACCATGTAAAGCAGTCCGACCGCAACGGCCGACAGCAATATGGTCAACAGGAGCGCCGCGATGAGAGTAAAACCTCGCGAATTTCGTTTGCTCTTACCCATTGCTCTTCCTCCGAATGCCACGTGTCGGTGGTTCATTGACAGACCGTTGAGCTATCGCTGTACGAATTGCAGAAACTCATATCGCGTGCCGCGACCGAAGACATCAGATACATGCTCTGCGACTTGTTGCCGCCTGAGGTCAGGCTCTCGCCCATAATCGCCATATTGACCTTTTGAATCAGGCTGGGGGATTGCCCCGCGCCGATGGGATCGGCAAGATTGGCGTTGATGGTGCCCTTCACGGAATCGATCACGTCGTAACTGAACTGCAAGTTGATGATGTTGTCGGCCACCGGGACAGGAGTAAAGCCGCTGACCTGGCGCATCAGGCGTGGAGTCTGCACAATGCCCGCCGTGGTTGGAACCTGCAGGAAGTAGCTGACCACATTGAGACGCGAGACTGAGGTCTGGGCCGTCGCGGGGTTCGCGGCGACGGCTGCCGACACCGCACTCAGGTTGTTTGTGGTTCCGCCGGTTTGATTGAGGTTCAGTGCGTCTCCGGTGGCGAAGGTGAGAGTCCAGGAGCAACCGGAAGTCTGCGCGCATGCCGTGGTGGCCACGGTGCCTGTGATACTTGTGACTTCCGCCGCCACGGCTGCGCTCTGGACCAGGCTGTTACCGTTAGGATCGCTCGCTTTTCCGGTTCCTGGTACGTTTACCAGGAACAACAGCACATCGCCACCGAGGCCATTCAGTCCTCCCGCAGCCAGAATATTCGTCGGCTGGGTCGTATCGGTCACAAAGGGCGGTTGCCTCAGCGTTACCGCGACATGGGTGGCGTCCGTAATGCTGAAGTTGAAATTTGTCAGCGGAAAGTTGTAGTCGGCGTATATCGAGGTGATGCTGTCGTTGATCTGTCCTGTGGCGTTCGGAATGGCAACGCTGTTTTGGACGCCGTTGGAGAAGCCAGGAATGATGCCATACATGAAATTGGGAACGCCGAGTCCGCTGTTGGGATAGGTTCCGTTGGGCAAATAGCAAGTGCCTGACTGCTGGTCGCAGCCGATCCTCGATACCGTCCCCTTCTGTACCAATGCCAGACCACCGGTGGGGAGTCCGGCGCCAGCGTGGCTAATGTCTTCCCCCATCAGTTCGATAGCGGTCCGCATGTTCTGCTGCACTTCGAGACGCTGAGTGACGGTAAATGTCGCGTCCATGCCCGTCTTGAACAAGCTGGTCATAGCCAGGATCACCATGATCCCCAAAGACGAAGCGACCATGAGTTCCAGAAGTGTGAAGCCGCGCTGAGGTTTCGTCGTTTCCATATTTGTAGCCATCGTCGGAATCAGTGAAACTGCGATATCAGTCCATTCACGGTATAGTTCCGGGCTGGCAGCCC
>Ga0307479_10004539_pt1 | contig 12705 bp, 13 predicted proteins | sample atmos_gasesECM4C_FD_203743 | JGI IMG/M metagenome (GOLD analysis project Ga0307479, IMG submission 203743) | Hardwood forest soil microbial communities from Morgan-Monroe State Forest, Indiana, United States - atmos_gasesECM4C_515 | ecosystem: Environmental > Terrestrial > Soil > Temperate...
ACCCGTCGGCATCGCGCGGCCATCGCTCCTTCGGCCGGTCCCAATAGAGCTCGACGCCGTTCTCGTCGGGATCGCGCAAATAGAGCGCCTCGCTGACGCCGTGATCGCTGGCGCCGTCGAGCGGAATCTTGGCCTCGATCAGGCGCTGCAGGGCCTCCGCCAGCGCCGGCCGGGTTGGATAGAGGATCGCGGTATGAAACAGCCCTGTGGTGCCGGGCGGCGGCGGATGGCCGCCCTTGCTCTCCCAGGTGTTCAGCCCGATGTGATGGTGATAACCGCCGGCCGAGATGAAGGCAGCACCCGAACCCATGCGCTGCATCAGTTCGAAGCCGAGCACCCCGCAATAAAATCCAAGTGCGCGGTCGAGATCGGCGACCTTAAGATGGACATGCCCGATCCTGGTGCCGGCGATGATGGGCGGGTTGTGCGGCATGGCAATCTGTCTCCGCTTGTTGTCCTTGCTTCTCGCCGCGTGCGGGGAGAAGCGTAGCTGTCGGGTGGGCAAAGGCGCGTCAACGCCGATCGCCTGTCGAGCGTCTCGCTTTAGATGGTGGGCGCGCTTTGCTTTGCCCACCCTGCAACGGCGGCTTGTCGCGAAACCTTCCGTTTCGGAAAGTGCTCCTCAGACAAGCTCCGAGACCTCGCCCTCCGGCAGGCCGAACTCAAAGACGTTCAGCGTCATCGAGACCATCGTGTAATAGCCGCACAGCCCGATGATCTCGACCAGCCCGCGCTCGCCCAGGAGCTTGACCGCCGCGTCGTAGAGCGGCTGCGTCAGCCCGTGACCCTCATGCAGCGATCTCGCGACATCATAGATCATCTGCGCAATGGGGTCGCCGAAGGCTGGCGTGCGGCGATCGCGGATGTCGTCGATGATCTTTGGGTCGAGCCCGCCCTTCAGCGCCAGCCGCTTATGCGCATACCATTCGTAATGGGCGGTAAAATGCCGTGCGGTGACCAGGATCGCGATCTCCGATAGCTTTGGCGGAAACATCGTGTTGAAACGCAACTGCTCGCCGAGCCGCGTCGCATGCCGCGCCATCTCGGGGCTGTTGAGCCAGGCCATCATCGGGGCCGGCGCCGAGCCGCGCTTGCCCGCGATCGCCTCGTCATGGGTCTCTCTCTGGTGCGCATTCATTTCGCTGGGCGAAAGCAGTTTCAGGCGCATTGCGATTCCCTCTGTTTTCTCAGTCATGCCGCTCCACGCGATATCTTATTCCGCGGCACGGCCGATGTCTCCGGTCCACCGTTCGGCTTGCGCATATTGCAATCCGCGTGATGCGGGCTATGGTCGCTGCAGCGATCTTGACAGTGGAAACGCCTGGGATGACCGCCGACCTCGACACATTTCGCCAGAAGACACGCGCCTGGCTGGAAGCCAATTGCCCGCCCGAGATGCGCCGTCCGATGGCCTCGGACGAGGACACATTCTGGGGCGGACGCAACACCAGGTTCTCTTCGGAGGCCCAGCGCGTCTGGTTCGAGCGTATGCGCGACAAGGGCTGGACCGTGCCGCATTGGCCCAGGGAATATGGCGGCGGCGGCCTCGAGGCTGAGGAAGCCAAGATCGTGCGCCAGGAGATGGCGGCGATCGGCGCGCGGCAGCCGCTGACCTCGTTCGGCATTTCCATGCTCGGCCCGGCGCTCCTGAAATACGGCACCGAGGCGCAGAAGAAGGAGCACCTGCCAAAGATCACCGCGGGCCTGATCCGCTGGTGCCAGGGCTATTCCGAGCCGAACGCCGGCTCCGATCTCGCCTCGTTGCAGACCCGCGCCGACGGCGATGGCGACGACTACATCATCAACGGCCAGAAGATCTGGACGTCCTATGCCAACTACGCCGACTGGATCTTCTGCCTGGTGCGCACCGATCCAAATGCGAAGAAGCACGACGGCATCTCCTTCATCCTGTTCGACATGGCCTCGCCGGGCGTGTCGACCAAGCCGATCCTGCTGATCTCCGGCTATTCGCCGTTCTGCGAGACCTTCTTCGACAATGTGCGCGTGCCAAAGTCGCATGTCGTCGGGCAAGTCAATCGCGGCTGGGACGTCGCCAAATATCTGCTGCAGCACGAGCGCGCGATGATCTCGGGCATGGGCGAGCGCGGCGTGGGCCGGCCGCTCGGCCAGCTCGCCGCCGCTTCCATCGGCGCCGACGCGCAGGGCCGGCTCGATGATCCCCTGCTGCGCGGCCAGATCGCGACGTTCGAGGTCGACGAGGCGGCGCTCGCGGCCGCCGCCGAACGCATGACCGATCTTGCCAAGGCGGGCCAGGGACATCCGGCGTTCTCCTCGGCGATGAAATATTACGGCACCGAGCTCAACAAGCGCCGCTACGAGATCTTGATGTCGGCGGGCGGTATCGACGCGCTGGAATGGGAGAGCGAGCGGTCGCGTGGCGGCGCGCGCCCGCGCGCCTGGCTGCGCACCAAGGCCAACTCGATCGAAGGCGGCACGTCCGAAGTGATGCTCGGCATCGTCGCCAAGCGCATCCTTGATCTGCCGGGGGCTTAGTGGTTGCCTCATCCTGAGGAGCGGCTTTTAAGGCCGCGTCTCGAAGGATGAGGCCCCATTGTGGCCTCATGGTTCGAGACGGCGCCGCAGCCAAGTTTACGCAGCCAAGTTTACGCAGGCAGGGCACACGTGATAGGCGCCTCCTCACCATGAGGGGTAACAGCGAGTTCAATCGAACATCAGTCTAGCGGAACGTCCACATGGCCCTCGTCCTGACAGAAGAACAATCGATGCTGCGCGACAGCGCCCGCGGCCTCATCAGCGCCAAGGCGCCGGTCTCGCATTTGCGCGGCCTGCGCGACAGCAAGGACGCCACCGGTTTCTCCCGCGAGCTCTGGGCGACCTTTGCGGAGATGGGCTTTGCCGGCCTGCTGGTGCCGGAAGAGTTCGGCGGCTCCGGGCTCGGCTCGGTCGAAGCCGGCATCGTGATGGAGGAGATCGGGCGGACGCTGATGCCGTCGCCGTTCCTCGCCACCTCGGTGCTGGCGGCCGCGGCGCTGTCGCACGGCGGCAGCGACGCGCAGAAGCGGGAGCATTTGCCAAAAATCGCCTCCGGCGCTTTGCTCGCGACGCTTGCGATCGATGAGGGTCCCAAACATCGCCCGCTGCACACGGAGATGCGGGCGGTCCGCGCGGGCAACGGCTTTCGGCTCTCAGGCGCCAAGGCGCTCGTGGTCGATGGCCACGTCGCCGACCTGCTGATCGTGGTGGCACGCAGCGCGGGCAGCCCCGGCGCGCACGACGGGTTGACGCTGTTCCTGGTCGATCCCAAAACCGAGGGCGTTGCGGTCGAGCGCACGATGATGGTCGATGCCCACAATGCGGCGCGCATCGTGTTCGACAATGTCGAGGTCGACGCCGATCATGTGCTCGGCGAGGTCGATCGCGGCGGCGCGCTCGTGGACGTCGTCCTCGATATCGGCCGCGGTGCGGTCGCCTCCGAATTGCTGGGGCTTGCCGACGAGGTGTTCGGCCGCACCGTGACGTATCTCAAGGAACGCAGGCAGTTCGGCAAGCTGATCGGCGAGTTCCAGGCCCTGCAGCATCGCGCGGCGCAACTCTATATCGAGATCGAGATCAGCCGCGCCGCCGTCTTGAAGGCGTTGCAGGCGCTCGATGCCGATGCCGCGACGGCGGCCAGTGCGGTCGCCGTCGCCAAGGCGCGCGCCGGCACCACCGCGACCCGCGCCGTTCAGGAGGGCGTGCAGATGCATGGCGGCATGGGCATGACCGACCAGTTCGACATCGGCTTCTTCATGAAGCGCGCGCGGGTCTGCGAGGAGTTTTTGGGCGACGCCAATTTCCACGCCGACCAGCTGGCACGGCTGCGGAATTATTGATGTCATTCCGGGGCGATGCGAAGCATCGAACCGGGAATCTCGATCCACAACCTCTGGATTCCGGGTCCATCGCTTCGCGATGTCCCGGAATGACACCGTGACGACAGGCTCCGTCATTGCGAGCGAAGCGAAGCAATCCAGAATCTCGCCACGCAGACCGACTGGATTGCTTCGGAGCTTACGCTCCTCGCAATGACTACCGGATCGGTGGCGCGTACTGAATGCCGCCGGCGTTCCAGAGCTGGTTCATGCCGCGCGGAATGTGCAGCTTGGACTCGGCGCCGACATTGCGGTCGTAGACCTCGCCGTAATTGCCGACATGGCGGATGATGCGCACCGCCCAGTCCTTGGTCAGCCCGAGATCCTCGCCATAACTGCCCTCGGTGCCGACCAGGCGCATCACCTCCGGCTTCTTTGATTTCAGCGCCTCGTCAATGTTCTTCGAATTGACGCCGAGCTCCTCGGCGTCGATCATCGCATAGAGCGTCCATTTCACGATCATCATCCAGTCGTCGTCGCGCTGCCGCACCACGGGCGCCAGCGGCTCTTTCGAGATGACGTCGGGCAGGATCATGTGATCGTTCGGCTTGGTCATGTTCAACCGCAGCGCGTAGAGCTGGGAGACGTCCGCGGTGAAGGTGTCGCATTTGCCGGAATCATAGGCCTTGATGACCTCCTCCAGCTTGGGGAACTTCATCTCTTCGTATTTCATGTTGTTGGCGCGAAAAAAGTCGGCGAGGTTGAGCTCGGTCGTGGTCGAGCCCTGCACGCAGACCTTGCTGCCGTTGAGGTCGAGCGCGGTTTCGATGTTGCGCACGCGTGGCAGCATGAAGCCCTGGCCGTCATAATAGGCGACCGCCGGGAAATAGAGATCGTAGTTCTGCTCGCGCGACATGCTCCAGGTCGAGTTGCGCGAGAGGATGTCGACCTTGCGGTTCTGCAATTCCCTGAAGCGCTCGCTGGCTTCGAGCGGGATGAATTTCGCTTTCGCCGGGTCGTCGAAGATCGCGGCCGCGACCGCACGGCAGAAATCGACGTCGAAGCCGGTCCAGTTGCCCTTTTCGTCCTGGCTGGAGAAGCCGGGCAGGCCGACATTGACGCCGCAGAACACCTCGCCGCGGCGGACGGTCCGCTTCAGCGTGCGGGTGTCGTAGAACTCGTAAATGATCGCGACGACTGCCACCAGCACGGCGACCGCGAGCCCGATCAGCAGGCCGCCTCGAAATGTGCGCATGATTGATCTCTCACCAATGAACAGGAAAAATGTAGGCTTGGAAAAGGCGGCCCCGCGGCTGCTACAGCTCGGGCTTCTGCCGCACGACCACCTTGGTGCCGACGGGAACGCGATCGTAGAGATCGCTGACATCGTTGTTGACCAGGCGGAAGCAGCCCGATGAGACCTTGGTGCCGATCGTATCCGGCCGGTTCGTGCCATGGATGCGGTAGACCGTGGTGCCGAGATACATCGCGCGCGCGCCGAGCGGGTTGCCCGGCCCGCCAGCCATGAAGCGCGGCAGATAGGGTTGGCGCGCGATCATCTCCGGCGGCGGGGTCCAGTCGGGCCATTCCGCCTTCTTGGTGATGTTCAGCAGCCCCTGCCACTGGAAACCGTCGCGCCCGACGCCGATGCCGTAGCGGATCGCGCGGCCGCCGGGCTGGACCAGATAGAGATGGCGCTCGGCGGTCGAGATGATGATGGTGCCCGGCGCCTCGGTCGACCGGTAGTACACCACCTGCTTCTGCCATTCCGGATCGAGCTCGTAGGTGTCGTCGGCAATGAGGCCGGGCTGATCGCCGGGATCGCCCTGCTGTTGGGCGTAGCCGTGTGAGCTTGCGAGTATGAGACCCAGCGCAGCGATCGTGCCGCAGATCAGGTGACGAAATTCCATCATGCAAAGCACTCCTTGCGGGCGCGGCCGCCAAGTTGCCTCAAGTCAAATTTCTGCACCCATCAAATCTCAGTGCGAGCATGATGGCAAGCTCATGGCGAGCCGTTCATATAGCGCTGGAATGCCACGGGATTTTGTCGCGATGAATTCGTATCCCGTTCATCCCGGCATCAGCCACAGCCGCAAGCCAAACGAGATCAGCGCGACGCTGCCGACGCCAAGCAGCCAGAGCGCGACAAACCACGACAGGCGCTGCGCCAAAGTCCGCCTGTCTTGCGTCAATGATAACCACTCCCGGCTTTGACCTTGCCGCGGAACACCCAATAGCTCCAGCCGGTATAGGCGAGAATGAGCGGAATGAGAAACGAGACTCCGACCAGCAGGAACAGCTGGCTGTCACGCGGGGAGGCGGCCTGCCAGATCGTGATGCTCTGCGGCACGATATAGGGATACATGCTGATGCCGAGCCCGGCATAGGACAGCGCGAACAGCGCGAGCGCCAGGAAGAACGGCCTTGTGTCCTGCCGCTTGGCGAGGCTCCCGAGCAGCAGCACCGTCACCGCGACCACAGCAAGGGGCACCGGTGCGGTCGCGATGATGTTGGGCCAGGCGAACCAGCGCTGCGAATAATGGATGCTCAGCAGCGGCGTCACCAGGCTGACCGCGCCGATGGCCCCTAGCATGGCGAACAACAGCCACCAGCTCAATGCATAGGCCCGGTCGCGCAGCCTGTCCTCGGTCTTCAGCACCAGCCATGTCGAGCCCAGGAAGGCATAGCCGATCACCAGCGAGACACCGGTCAGCACGCTGAACGGCGTCAGCCAGTCCCACCAGCCGCCGGCATATTGCCGTCCCGCGACATGCACGCCCTGCAGGATGGCGCCGAGGGCTATGCCCTGCGACAGCGCGGCAAGCAGCGATCCGCCGGCAAAGGCGATGTCCCAGCGGTTGCGCTGCGCCGTGGTGCGCCAGCGGAATTCGAAGGCGACACCGCGGAAGATCAGGCCGACCAGCATCGCGATGATGGGCGTGTAGAGCGCCGGCATCAGCACCGCATAGGCGAGCGGGAACGCCGCCATCAGCCCGCCGCCGCCGAGCACCAGCCAGGTCTCGTTGCCGTCCCACACCGGGGCGACGCTGTTCATGACCACGTTACGATCCTCTTTCGCCGGGAACAGCGGAAACAGGATGCCGAGCCCGAGGTCGAAGCCGTCCATCACCACATAGACGAACACCGCGAACGCGATGATGAAGGCCCAGATGATTGCGAGGTCGATCGATGCGCTCATTGCACGACGCTCCCGATTGCGGGCGTGATGCCGGTGGCGCGCGCCGGCACGTCGGTCGGCACGCCCGGCTCGCCGGGATGCGGCGGATGGGCCATCAGCCGCAGCATGTAGACGACGCCCACCGTGAACACCGCGAAATAGACGATCGCGAAAGCGATCAGCGACGAGCCGACTGCGGGTGCGGCCAGCGGCGAGGCGGACTGCTCGGTCCGCAGCAGGCCGTAAACGGTGAACGGTTGGCGGCCGGTCTCGGTCGTGACCCAACCCGCGAGCACCGCGATGAAGCCCGCGGGACCCATCAGCATGGCGAAGACGTGCAGCAGGCGCGATCGATAGAGCCTGTCGCGCCAGCGCTCCCAGGCGCTGAACAGACCAAGCCCGAACATCAGGAAGCCGAGGCCGACCATGATGCGGAACGACCAGAACGGGATGAACACCGGCGGCCAGTCCTGCCGCGGCACCGTATCGAGGCCCTTCATCGGCGCATCGGGGTTGTGCTCGAGGACGAGTGAGCCGAATTTCGGGATCTCGATCGCATATTTCACGCGGCCCGCGGCCTGGTCGGGCAGGCCGAACAGGATCAGCGGCGCGCCGTCCGGATGGCTTTCGAAATGGCCCTCCATCGCCATGATCTTCACCGGCTGATGCGCGAGTGTGTTGAGGCCGTGCTGGTCACCGGCCAGGATCTGGATCGGGGCGACCAGCGTCGCCATCCACATCGCCATCGAGAACATCACGCGGCTGCCTGCCTGATGCGGGTCGCGCAGCAAATGATAGGCGCCGACGCCGCCGACCGCAAACGCCGTGGTGAGATAGGCCGCGAGCACCATGTGGACCAGGCGATAGGGGAAGGACGGGTTGAAAATCACCTTGTACCAGTCCGCGGGCACGAACTGCCCGTCGGCGTTGAGGGCGTAGCCCGCGGGCGTCTGCATCCAGGAATTGGCGGAGAGAATCCAGAACGCCGAGATCAGCGTGCCGATCGCGACCATCAGCGTGGCGAGGAAGTGCAGCCTTGGCCCCACCCGCTCCAGCCCGAACAGCATGACGCCGAGGAAGCCGGCCTCGAGGAAGAACGCCGTCATCACCTCATAGGCCATCAGCGGGCCGATCACCGGACCGGTCTTGTCGGCATAAACCGACCAGTTGGTGCCGAACTGGTAGGACATCACGATGCCGGACACCACGCCCATGCCGAAGCCGATGGCGAAGATTTTCAGCCAGTATTTGAACAGATCGAGATAGACCGGGCGCCCGGTCCAGAGCCAGAGCGCTTCCAGGGTCGCGAGATAGCTTGCAAGTCCGATCGAGAAGGCGGGAAACACGATGTGAAACGACATCGTGAACGCGAACTGCGCCCGGGCGAGTGTCACCGGGTCGAAGCCATCAAACATCAGGGGCTCCTGTCGTCATCGCCCGCGGTTCGACCCGTCGGGAGGCCGGCTCAAGTCCCGGGGACCGATGCGACATTGATAAAGTCGATCCTGACGATGTTTTCAAGGCATCGTTTTCAAGGCGTCGGCGCCAGGACCATTTCAGATCGAACGAATTGTCCGTTGAACGGCCTAGGACTCGAGTCCGAGCCGTCTGGCGATTTCGGCGCGCACGGCGCTGGCCGCGCTTTCGTCGTGTCTGGTCGGGCTCCGGAACGTCTTGCCTGAGCGCAGCCGGATGCTGATGGTGCAGCTCCGGTGCCGGGAATCGCTTTCATCGACGTCGACCGCTTCGACATCACTGCCCGTGATGGTCTGGACCGAAGGCCGGCCGTTCAACGCCATCCGCTCGATACGGATCTCGCCATGCCGGACGACCCAGAATGTGCCGGCGAGCCGATGGGCATTCCGGGCGAGCGCAAAGGCGGCGATCAGGCCGAGGGGCAACGCCAATTCCAGCGCGAACTCCCGTTCGCCGATCCAGAGTGCGGCCAGGAACGGCAGGCTGCACAGCCCGGCCAGAACCGGCACGAGCAGTCGCATGATGCGGCCCGCATCAGGGCCGATCGGCGTGCCGAGATGGATCTCCGCATTGGCGGCGTCGAGCGGATTCTTGACCGCCGCGGCATCGGGACGGCCGAGCAGCCGCGCAATGGCGGCACAGGTTTCGTTGACGCGCGTGATGTCCGGCAGCGGTGGCGAGATCAGGACGTCTCCCGATGCAAGGCTGCAGGCGACGCTGAAACTCGCAGGATAAGCAAGCTTGTTCTTGCGAACGCGAAGCTCGGCGATGTCGTCGTTGCCGATCAGTCGCTTGCGCACCCGCCCGAGGGGGCGCTGTTCGCCGATCAGGATGCCACCGCGCGTGATGATCCAGGCCACATTGCGCTCGAGGGCGGCGACGCCGACCAGGAAGCAGCCGAGTGGCAGCGCCCAGACCACGGCGAGCGCCAAGGGCGGGCCGCCCGATGCCCAGCCGATGATGCCGGGAGCCGCGATCAGCAACACCAAGGCGCCGGAGGCGGCCCGGATCAGCCTCTCCTTGAGCGACGAGCCCTTGCGCAGCCGCACTTCATCCTGGGTTGCCGCCTTGTCCATCGCGCGTGTACTGGAAAACCGAGCCAGCAAGGAGAGACGCGCCAAACTCCATGAGTGCCTCCGTTCCGTCAAGCCGGAAAGCGTGCGGGGCGATGTTGCAAGGCGATGTGAACGCGAGTCGCTCGAGCCTCCGTTCCGAATTGAATCGGAACGGAGGCTCGCGCTTTTGTTTGACGCGTCGTCTTCATGCCGGTGCCCACCAGGATCGAGTCCGGGGCAGGCTTTCGCTCGAAAACGCTTCTAGCTATTCACGTTCAGCAGCCTGGCGATGGTGCGGTCGATCTGTTCATATTGGCCTTCACCGTCGTGATGGAACACGATCTTTCCGTTCTGGTCGATGATGTATTGCGCCGGCCAGTACTGGTTGTGGTAGGCGTCCCAGGTCCTGGACTCGTTGTCCTGCGCGACCGGATAGGTGATGCCGTGACGTTTCAATGCGGCCTGGACGTTCGAGGCGGAGTGCTCGAACGGGAACTCCGGCGTGTGGATGCCGACAACCACCAGTCCGCGGTCGCGGTATTTCGCATAGAGTTCGGTGACGCGCGGCAGTGTGTTGACGCAGTTGATGCAGCCATAGGTCCAGAAATCGACCAGCACCACCTTGCCGTGCAGATCCGAGATGTTGAGGGGCGCGGAATTGAACCAGTTGCTGAGGCCGACGAAGTTCGGGGCCTTGGCCTCGGCCGCGGCAACCGTCAGTGGCGCCGTATCGGCGGAGAGCCCCGGCGTGGCGGCGCCGGTCAGGCCGACCAAGAGCGCAAGGACCGAGGCAGCGAGCAGACGCGATTTCATGATCGTCTCCATGATGGTCGTGGGTCAAAGGCCGAGATGGCCGGTGGGATAGAAAGCAGTCAGCCGCGCCACGATCAGCGCGTCATATTGGAAGTAGGACGCGACGGCGAAGCCGATCACGATGACGCCAAACGCCTGCTGCAGCCGGGGCGAGATCCGCGCAAGGCTGCGGACGCGGGTCGTCACGGCCTGGCCGCCATAGGCGATGGCGAGCATCGGTAGCGCCGCGCCGGCGGCGTAGGTCACGAGTTCGAGGCTTGCCCAGGCCGTGTCTTTCGACGTCGCAACCAGCGTGAGGATCGACCCCAGCACGGGTCCGGCACAGGGCGTCCAGACCAGCCCCAGCGTGGTGCCGAGCAGGAAGCCGCCAAAGGCTCCCTCGCGCGTGCCGCCGCTCGTGCCGGCGTTGCGGTTGATCAACGCATTCAGCCGGATCGAGACCCGCTCGAACGGCGCGGGCCAGATCATCAGCAGGCCGAAGCCGACCAAAAGAATCGCGGCGGCGGAGTGCAGGGTGGCGGGATCGAAATCGAAAATTGTCGCGATCGCATTCAACAACAGCGCGACCGCCGAGAACGAGAGCACGAAGCCGGCCGCGATCATTGCGGGTCGCAGCCTGCCACTGTGCCCGACCGAGGCGCCGAGCAGGATCGGCAGCACCGGCAGGGTGCAGGGCGCGGCAATGGTGACGACACCGGCGAGCAGCGCGAGAAGGAGGGAGAGCATCGAAGGTCCATGCAGGAGTTGCGGTCTTCGATTGCTTCGACGCAGCCGTCGCGCCTGTTACGCGCGTCACGCGCTCGTGACGGGGAAAGCAGATGGGCTGAACTGGAGTGCCTGTCACCGGAGCTGACACAGGGCGCACGCGGGCATGTCTGCCGCAGCGCATCTCCGTCATTGCGAGCCAGCGGGTCCGCGCGAAGCGCGGTCCGATGACCGGCTCCGCGAAGCAATCCAGTCGTCTTTCGAAGAGACAGAGGCTGGATTGCTTCGGAGCTGACGCTCCAATGACGGTCCCCCAAACGTCAACGACCCGGAGGGGGGCATCCCTGCCGGGCCGTTGGAGGTAACTTGGGAGGTCTGAAACTGTTCGAACTTGTTCTACCAGATGACCTTTTCAGCGCGATTTCGCGAATTGTTTCATTTGTTTCATTGCTGGTCGGGGCCGGTTAACTTCTGAATTTTCCGTTGCCGCCGCAAGATACTGAACAAATTGAACTTTCAGGCCGCGATGCTGTCGACGCCAGCGCCCTTGAGCAGCTCGGCGAGCTGTTTGCGGGCATAGAACATTCGCGTCTTCACCGTGCTCTGCGGGATGCCGATGATCGCGCCGACCTCTTCCACCGACTTCTCATGGTAGTAGACGAGGTTAATGATCTCGCGGTGGGCCGGTGACAGTTTTGCGACACAGGCACGCAGGATGGTGCTGGTGGTGCGGCGCTCCAGCGAGGTTTCCGGCGTGTCGGAATCGTCGGCGATTTCGCGCACCTCTTCCTGGTCGATGTCCTCGTAACGGCGCTGGCGCAGCGAGGTCAGCGCCTTGAAGCGCGCGATCGACAACAGCCAGGTGGAGACCTGCGACCGGCGCTCGAACTGGCCCGCGGTGCGCCACACGTCCAGAAACACCTGGCTGACCAGGTCTTCGGCCATCGTGGCGTCGCGCACGATGCGCAGGATGAACCGATAGGCCCGGACGTTGTGCCGAGCGTAAAAGGTGTGCATGGCGGTGCGGTCGCCGTCGGCAATGCTTTGGAGCAGCATTTCGTCCGACGTCGCCTGAGCAGCAATGATGCCCTGGCTGGCCGCGGCGTTGATGGCGATGACGTTTTGCATGACAGGCTCCCAGTTCGCCGCTTGCGCCGGCGCTTCCTTGGCCAAAGTGTTAATGGGCCACGGTTTCGGGACGTCTGCACGTAAGGGGGAAAATGGTTTCTTGGCAGCGCGGAATTGTTTCGTCGCAAGCGCCGCGACGAAACACTCACGGCAAAAATGTGAATTTTTTCAAGGTGCGGAAAATTGAAATAAAATTACGAGGTTGATGATTTCCAGCGCCATTGACCTCGTTACACCTTCTTAAGTCTTCAGAAATCGCGGTCCAGCGCCTCGAATTGCTCATGCCAGCCATTCGCTTCCGACGGGGCTGGGCCTTGCATCTGCGACGACATGTTCGTCTCGGCCATGACCGCCTCGACCTGCTGCTCTTTGACATCGGCCGCAAGAGCGCGCGACTGATTCGCCCGGCGAGGCAGATCGTTCCGCAGTCATGGCGCGCGGACCGGGTTCAGGCCGCCGACATCGCGAAAAATCGAGTGTTCGCAAGGCGATGCAATGTATCCCCGGCGTAAACCAA
>Ga0307479_10004541_pt1 | contig 12704 bp, 8 predicted proteins | sample atmos_gasesECM4C_FD_203743 | JGI IMG/M metagenome (GOLD analysis project Ga0307479, IMG submission 203743) | Hardwood forest soil microbial communities from Morgan-Monroe State Forest, Indiana, United States - atmos_gasesECM4C_515 | ecosystem: Environmental > Terrestrial > Soil > Temperate...
TGCGGCTCGGATTCGGATTTGGTGGCGGCGCCGCCGAGCGAGCGCCCGCGCCTCGCCGAGCAAGCGGCGCGATTCAGCGAGGAAGACTTGACGCGCTTTTTCAATTTGTTGCTCTCGACCGACGACGACCTGCGGCGCAAGCCCGATCCGCGGCTGCACCTTGAGTTGGGTCTCTTGAAACTTGTGAACGCGCAGCGACTGGCGCCGCTCGAAGAGGTTCTGGCGGAGTTGCGCGGCGAAGTCCGCGATATTCCTCGTGCGTCGAAGCCATCGCAGGCTACTTCGGGTGTTGCGCCGCGCGGCACGGCGGGCGCGCAATCGGTCTCGCAATCTTTTTCGGCTTCCGCGGGCGCAGCGGCGGCAGCGCGAATGGCGCCAGCGCCGGAGAAAACGGAAGCGGCGGATAAGTCCGCGCCCAGCAGCACGCCCGCCCGGCACGCGCCGGCTTCAAGCGCGGCTCCGGAGCCGCTTCCTGCCTCGCCGCCGCGGATCGTGGCGCGCGCCGCGGAAGGGGCCATCAGCGGATTGGCGTCGGCGCAGGTGGAAGCAATTAGAGCGGCGCTCGAAGGACAGAAATTTTTGTGGTCCATGATCGAACACGCCACGCGCTGGGAAATGGAGAGCGGCGAGCTGCGTCTCTTTTTCCCGACAGAAAGCCGCGCGCTCGCGGAAATGTTGCAGGCCCGCGACCCGATGGAACGTTTGCGCACAGTGTTGCAGCAAGTGACGGGGCAGAGTCTGCGCGTCTGTGTTAGACTTGAATCCAGCCGGGCAGGAGTGGGACGAAGCTCGGAGCTTCGAGCCCGGTTTGAACAGGATCCCATCGTTAGGGCGATGCTCGAAAAGTTTGGCGGACAGATTTCGAAGGTGAAACGCCCGGGCGAGGAATAACCCATGGAAGTGAAAGCGTTGCAGCAAATGCTCTCGCAGTTCCGGCAGGTGCAAGAGAGCCTTGAGAAGCGGATTGGCGAGCTAAGCGTGGAGGCTTCAGCCGGCGGAGGCATGGTCTCCGTGAAGATGAACGGCCAGAAGCAGCTCACCGAAGTGCGCGTCGAGCCGGAGGTCTTCAAGAGCAAGGACCAGGAAATGCTGCAAGAGCTTTTTCTTGCTGCCGTGAACGAGGCCACGCGGCGCGTGGACGATGAACTATCGAAACAGGTGAAGGATGTGACCGGCGGCATGCCCGGAATCATGGGCTTGAAGATTCCCGGGTTGTTTTGAGCAGTTCGGACTCGCCCATCGTGGGGCCGAATGTCCAGAAGGCTTCGAGCAGGTTTGGTTTCCTTTTCGCTTTCCTCCTCCAACGTGAAATCCTCGCCGGGGACGGAATTGCATGCCTGATTTTGCGCCATCCGTGACGCGATTGATTGACGAGCTGAAGCGCCTGCCCGGCATCGGGCAAAAGACGGCGCAGCGGCTGGCGTTCTATCTGCTGCGCGTGGACGGCGAGCAGGCACTCGCGCTTTCCGAAGCGATACGCGAGGCGAAGGAAAAAGTGCGCGAGTGCTCGATCTGCAACAATATCACGGACGCCGATCCCTGCCATTTCTGTACGAGCGCCACGCGGACGAGGAGCATGATCTGCGTCGTCGAGGAAGCCACGAACATTCAGGCCGTCGAGAAGACGCGGCAGTTCAACGGGCTCTACCATGTGCTGGGCGGTGCGCTTTCCCCGCTGCAGGGCGTGGGGCCAGAGCAATTGAAAATCAAGAGTCTCATCGAGCGCCTCAAGGGCGGCGCGGTCGAGGAAATCATCGTGGCCACGAACCCGACTGCCGAGGGCGAAGCGACCTCCGTCTATCTTTCGAAGCTAATCAAGCCTTTGGGTGTCCGCGTCACGCGCATCGCCATGGGCATCCCGGTTGGTTCGGACCTCGAGTATGCCGACGAGGTGACGATGATGAAGGCCATGGAAGGCCGCCGCGACTTGTAACAGAAAATTTCCGTGATCTCCCCCCGTCCTACTTTTGTGCGTTCGCCTTATCCCTGAAATCCGTGCCGTACAAAGGATGTTCCCGCGTGCCCGTGATCTTGATGGGTATCAGCGTGCCCGTGCCGGCATTCTTGCCATGGAAGAAGGGATCGAGCGGTTTCAGCATCACGGATTTCCATCCGGTCATGGTTTGAGAAAGCTCCGCACGCATGCGCAGCTTGCCGCGAAAGTCCAATTGGCCGCTGTTCATGTTGTACACGCCCGCAAGAGTGATATCGGCGCCTTCGACCTGGAAATTCAAGCTTGAAAAGCGCACCTCGCCATTGCGCATTGTGAAACCCCCACGCAGGTCTGAAACTTCTCCAGAGATATTCATGTCCGCGGGCTTTCCCTGCCCTCTTCGGCTGAGGGAATCCACTTTCTTTTGAGCGGCCGCATTCGTGAAGTGAACGCCGCCCAGCCCGAACTCGCCGTTTAATTGCAGACGTTGAATAAGATCTTCATCTCTTTCGGGGATCACGATCTTGGTTTGCAGCTGGGCCGAGCCGGTCATCACCGGTTTGCCCTTCTTGAGGGCGAGAAAGAGCAAATCTTCGACGCGGGCGCTTGTCGAAACGGCGTCGAGGATAATGGTGCGCCCTTTGATGTCTGGACGGAGTTCCACAACGGCCCCGTGAGTAACGAGCGTTGTATGCAGGAACTTCGCCGTGACGTTCTGAAGAATGGTATTGCCGTTCGTGCCGTCCACGATGGCCGTGTAATCCGTGTGCAGGGCCATGGGGAGCGCGCTGGTGCGCAAGGCGAAGTCCGGCGTATCGGTGGTTCCTTCCACATTCAAATAATCGAGCGTGCCGCTGAATTCACCATCGGAAGAAAGAATCCCGCTGAGACCTTTCAACGTGCTGAGGTCGGCGTCACGAAACGTAAATTTCCCGTCGGCGGCGGTCTCGGCAGGTTCTTCGGCGCGCCACGGCCCGAAGGAGCCGTCGCAATGAATCAGGCCGCGCGGCTTGGGATTGGTGAGCAGAGCGTGATAGGTCGCGGGTTGGTCGAAACGGAAGCCTTTGATTGCAAGTTCACGGATTTCGAATTGATTGGGGGGCTTCTGCGCATCCGAAGGCTTTCGCAGGAGCACGAGCAAGGCCGAGTCGGCGTCAATTTCATCGATCACAAATGGATATTTTTCAGCCAGGTTTACGCTGCTATGACGAAACAACGGTGGGCCGCCCTGGACGCGCGGAGGAATTTGAATCTCCAGCCCGTCCAGCCTCACCTTAGCCACTTCGTGCCGCGCCCCCAGAAGGGTAAGCATGTCGGCGTCAAACGAGACTTTGCCTATTTGGATCAGGGGAGGAGTGTCCATCCTTCCCTCATGGCGCATGACCAGGCCGTCAACGACCACGTGGACGCGCGGAAACAGGTCCACGCGCAATTTGGAAAATTGCACACTGCTCTCAAAGTTGGTTTCCAGGTACATTTGGAGCCGCCAGCGCGCCATGCCGCGCAGTTTCGGGGCGATTGCCAAGCCGAGCAATGCGGCCGAAAGGGCGATAATCGCCGCGCTCGCCGCGCCGATTGCGAGCCATTTGCGCAGGGCGCTGTCCGGACTCCCGGCGGATGCATCCATTCTGCTTAATATGATGTAGGAGAAAATGTTCTGGGAACACGATCCGGGCCTCCTCCCTGGATTTCCCGCGCTAAGTAACCCTTACGCACACCCTTGCCAGGGGGACAGGCCGGCGAGAAAATGCGAATGTTAGGCTTATAAATTACCTCTCGGAGGGACCCTTGACCGAGTCAGCGCCATCGGGCGATCCCGGTTCGCCGAAGCGCCGCAGCACGCGGATTGTCCAAGCCGTGCCAATTACAGTCACGGGTGTGGACGCTCTCGGCCAGCCGTTCAAGGAGCGCACGGCAACCGTGAGCGTGAATTGCCATGGCTGCAAATACCAATCCAAACATTACGTACCGAAGAATTCCACGATTACGGTGGAAATTCCCCAACTCGATTCCTCCACGCAGGCGCGCGTCTTACCGGGACAAGTGATTTGGGTGCAGAGGCCCAGGACCGTCCGTGAGCTTTTCCAGATTGGCCTGGAATTCGAGATGTCGGGAAACGTCTGGGGCGTTGCGTTTCCGCCTGAGGATTGGTTTCCCTGCGCCGGCGAGGACGCGGCTGCACGGACAGCAGAGCAATCCTCGACCCAGGGAAAATCGCCCGCGCGCAATCCCGCGGCGCCCAACACGGAACTCGCGGGCACCGCATCCGCGAAACCCTCTGCCCCGAGTGCGCCATCTGGTGAGAGCAAGATTTTCGTTGTGCCCAATTTTCCGTCACAGACCGCGGAACTGGCGGACGCCCGCCAGATGGCCAAGATGGTGGCCGATGCCAAGGAAACGCTCGAGAAAACCATTCGCAAGGGAGCGCAGACGGCGATCAACGAGGAAATGACCATCGTCCGCCAGCAGCTTGACGCCCAACTTCATGAAACGGTCGAACGGGCCATCAAGGTTTCCATGGAGCGGGTTTCGGAATCGTCCGTCAAGAAAGTGGTCCAACAGGCGGCCGACCGCACAGCCGCGCTCGTCGAGCAGGCACGCAAGGCGGCCGAACAGAGCACTCAGCAACTGGACGACAAGGTTCGGCATGCGGTCGAGGATGCCGCGAAGCAGGCCGCGGAGCATGCGGCGCAGGACGCCATCCACCAGACGGCCACGCAGAACCTGCAACAAGCCGTGGAAGAAGCAATTGAGCGCGCGCTTGCAGAACGCGGAGCTTCCGCGCCATCCGTTGAAATTCTCGCGTCGCCCGAAGCCGCGCAACAGCACATAGACCAATGGAGGAAGAGCCTCGAGGAGACCGCCGGAAGCGTCCGCAGCGCCGCCATCGAGCAAACGCAAGAGGACACTAAGGCCGCGACCCGGCAATGGAAAGAGGAATTCGATGCAGCGCTCGCGGGAGCTTCGGAAAAACTGAGCCGGAAGATGAATGAGATTTCCCAGGCGGCTTTGATGCAAGCCGAAGGCGACATTGCGGCCCGCAGCTCGAACATTCGCCGGTCGCTCGAAGACGTCATCGTAAGCGCGGAAAGCATGATGCAAACCCTGGGGACGAAGTTCGAGCAAGAACGTGCGCGCGCGGAAGGCGCGCAGACGCAGCTTCAGGAAATTACCACGGGCGCGCTCGACGAAGCTCGCCGCCGCATGGAGGAAATCCTGGCCTCCCAATCCGCTGAGATCGGGCGCCAGGCCGATCAAATCATTTCCGAGCGCATCCAGCACATTGAGCCGGCTCTCCGAGACTCGGCGAGGGATGTCGCCCAGGGTTTCGTGCGCGAACTTGACGAAAGCCTCGCCCCCAAAATCGCGGATGTGAAGAATATCCTCTCGCAGGTCGCAAACGCGGGGGAACATGCCGCACGTTTTCAAAATGACCTGCGCGAACAGCTCGCCAGGGCCTCGGAGCAGGCCATCGAGGAATCGCTCGGGCGCCTCAAGCAGGAAATGGGCAATTATCCCGCGGAGCTCGAAAAGTCGAGCCGGGAAATGCTCTCGAAAGTCGAGGAAGAGCTGATACAGAAGAGCACCGAGGCGCAGCACACCACCTACGAAGCGCTCCTCAGGGCCTCTGAGTGGTATCAAAAGAAGGCCCACACGACGATGCAGGCGTCACTCGAAAAGGCCGTCGAGCAATCCACGGGAGCCCTGCGCGACCACGCCGCGGAAATTTCCAGCCTGGCGGCTTCCGAACTTGATCATCACCGGCGCGCCCATACCGAGCACGGCCAGGCGCAGATGGAGGAAGCAGCACGGGAGGTCGTCAGCCGCGAGCGCGAAAAGCTGAATGAAATCGCGGGTATGACGAGCGCCAGTTTTGCCGACCGCGCTCAGCAGGCATCGCAGGAGTTATTCCGCCAGTTTGAGCAGGCTTCTCGGCAAGGCTTGGAAAAGGCGCGCTCCGATTTGGAATACGACCGTCAAGGCTCCCTCGCGGAATTCCAGAAAAGACTCGAAGAGCAAATACTGCGAGGCGTGCAAACGGCTCAGACGCAGCTTCAGTCCCAGGCCGCCGAACTGATGCAAAACTGGGCGGCAAAGCACGAGGCGCAGCAGCGGGAGTGGCGCGAGATGATGATGAAGTCCGCTGATGAGTCTATCGAGCACTATAAAGCGCGGCTCGAAAATGCATCGAATTCCTGGCTGCTGGCATCCGCGACCACACTCGGCCAGCATTCCCAGGCGGTCCTCGACGCGCTCGCCAAAGCCGCGGAGAAGCGCCTGCGCGAGTCTTGCGGCGAAGTCCTCGCGCGCATGGGCGATGCAATGAAAGAGAGCCTGCGCGACATTTCCTCTGGTTTCGGTGGAGACGAAGCCCCGACCCAGGAAAAGAAATAACGTCTCCCTTATTTCTCGCTCGTTTCCGGCCCAGCCACACATCCCGGTATAATGTTCCTCCATGGCGAATCACGCTTACCTGAATGTTTGGTGCAAGGATTTCCCCGAAGAGAGCATCCTTGAGCGCCTCGGCGCGTTCCTCGGCACGGTCCCTTTTTCTGCGACGCAGCCTGGCTTCACACATTTGACCATCCACGCCATTGATGCCACGGAGATTCCGGTGCTCGATCAGGATTTGCGCTCATTTCCCCTCGACGGTGCGGAGATTGTCCAAATGGCTGGGGACCACATGCACGGGGATTGTTCGTGCGAAGTCCATTGCCACTGGGACCTTTGGGGTTTCGATCCGGCGGGCGGATGGAAGCTGGAGCCGCGGCCTCTCGCGATTTTCTGCAATGGCGAGGATTACGATGGCTCGCTCTGGCGGGAGGAAGGCCACTTTGAAATCGACCTCGGCTTCGAGCATCTCTTTACCGGCCACGCCGGCTTGCTCGGCACCCGCCAACGCCCTGGCGGCACGCCACAAAGTAACGAGGAGGCTCATTTTCTCGAAGCCATGGCGTGGCCCGAGAATCTAAAGGCATATCAGGAAAGGACGCAGGAGAATATCCGCAAGCTCATGGGATGGGTTCGCGTTATTGAAAGCACGGTTCCCATCGAGCGGGTCAGTATATGGTCCGAAGGAGAGGAGAATTTTGAAGCGCGCGTCGAAGAAATCCTGGCGGCTCGCTAGCATGTCTGCGTCCGCCGCCTCGGTGAGAGCCGAATGAGCGCCGTCGCACAACCCGTCGCTGCGGCTGCGCGAGAGAGCGAGCGGCAACCTTCGGGCTGGGAGCATCTGAAGACCCTCATCCCCTACGTGAGGCGCTACAAGGGAATGGTGGCGCTCGGCCTTGTTCTCGACGCCCTGATGGGAATTGTTGGGGCGTTGCCGCAGCTTGTCCAGGGAATCATCACCGATTGTCTAAGCGGGCTTGGCCAGCCGCTCAGCACTCTGACGGGGACCGCTCGCCGCGCCTTGTGGCCGCTCCTTAAATTTTATGCGCCGCTCGATCGTCGCGCTCTCGGCTTGTATTGCCTGACGATCGTCGCCGCGATGGCCATCAAGGGAATATTCTCATTCTGGACCCGGTGGATTTTGATCGGCGTCTCGCGTGAAATCGAATACGACCTCAGGAACGATCTGTTGGCGCGTCTTGTGCGTATGGATCCCGAATTCTACTCGCGCAATCGCACAGGTGATTTGATGTCCCGCACCACAAACGACCTGAACTCCGTGCGCATGGTCCTCGGCCCCGGCATCATGTATACGGCCACGACGATTGCGACCTCCGTCGTTTCCCTGTTTTTCATGCTGAAGCTGTCCGTAGGCCTCACTCTTTGGGTGTTACTCCCGGTGCCCGTCGTGGTTCTCGCCGTCTACCACTTCGGACAGATTATCCATCGGCTCTCGGAGCGCATTCAGGCGGCGCTCGGTGCGCTCTCCACGCGGGCTCAGGAAAACCTCACGGGTGTCCGGGTCGTTCGCGCCTATGCGCAGGAAAAATCGGAAATCGAGCTGTTCGACCGGGCCAATCGCGACTACGTGGACCGCAACATCCAGCTCATCAGTTCGTGGAGCCTCTTTTTCCCCGCCCTCACGGCGCTCATCGGCGTCAGTTTTGTGCTCCTGCTCGGGCTCGGTGGAATACGCGTAATCGACCAAAACGTCTCGCTGGGGACGCTCTGGTCTTTTTTCACTTTCCTGACCATGCTTGTCTTTCCGATTATCGCGCTCGGTTGGGTGACCAATATCTTTCAGCGCGGCGCGGCATCCATGGGACGCTTGAACTACATCTTGAACGCCCGGCCAAATATTCGCGACGCGGCTCTTCTGCCCGTTCCAGAGACTGGCGACAATGGCCAGCCACGGGAGAGCGCGCAGGAATCAACCCCCGTTGAGCCCGCGATACGAGGGGAAATCGAATTCCGCAACTTGACTTTCGCGTACCCGACGATAGGAAACGCGGCCTCGGTTGGCCCTGTTTTGCGCGACATAACTCTGGACATTCCTGCAGGCTCTACGCTGGCCATCGTCGGCCCCACGGGGAGCGGAAAATCCACCCTGGCGATGCTGATCGCCCGCCTCTGGGAAGCCCCGCCTGGAACGCTGGTCATCGATGGGCGTTCCATCCGTGACTATCCCATCGAACAACTGCGCCGGTGGATCGGGTACGTGCCGCAAGACACATTTCTCTTCAGCGACACGATTCGAGAGAACATCGCTTTCGGTGTCGAGGAAGCATTCGAGGAACGCGTTCTCGAAGCCGCCGAAATTGCCGCCATTTCAGCCGAAGTGCAGGCTTTCCCCCAGCGGTTCGACACCATGGTCGGCGAGCGTGGCATCACTCTTTCCGGCGGCCAGAAGCAGCGCACCGCATTGGCGCGTGCCCTCCTTCGCCGCCCCAAAATCCTGATTCTCGACGATGCCTTTTCAAGCGTGGATACGGACACGGAGGAGCGCATCCTGCGTCGGCTTCGCGAAGTGACTCGCAACCGCACCACGATTCTTGTCTCTCATCGCGTTTCCACCGTCCAGGACGCGGACCAAATTGCCGTCTTGCGCGAGGGCCGGCTTATCGAACGCGGCGCCCACGATGAGCTTCTGGCCCTGGGTGGTTACTACGCCGATCTCTACCAGAAACAACTGCTGGAAGAAGAGCTGGAGCGCGAATGAGCGATTTCCGCGAAGAAGAAAAACTGGGAAAGCTCTACGACACGCGTCTCACTCACCGGCTGGTGAAGTATTTGCGGCCATATCGCGGGGCCGTGTTCGTGGCTGTGATGCTCAGCCTCGCCGTCGCCGGCATGGATATCCTGGGCCCCTACCTGTTTGGGCGTGGCGTGGATCGCTACGTTGTCCCCGGTATGCGCGGAGAAATTGGGCGCCACGCTGCCATCGCGGGTCTTGCACTGATTGCGCTGGCCTATCTTGGTTCCATACTGGCAAGCTTTGGCCTGCAATACCTCCAGGTGCGCATCATGCAGCGGGTGGGCCAGCAGACGATGTACGACCTGCGCAAGGAAATCTTTGAGCGCCTTCAGCGCCTGCCGATGAGCTTCTTCGACCGCAACCCAATCGGCCGCTTGGTCACGCGCACGACCACCGATGTGGACGCTCTAAACGACCTCTTCGCCTCCGGCGTAGCGGCAATGCTCAACGATTTCGTGTTTATCCTGGGCTTGGCCGTATTTCTGATCGCGTGGCGCCCCCTCCTCGGCCTGGTGACGCTTTCACCCTTGCCGCTCATGATTCTCGTCACCTACTTCTTCCGCAATCACGTGCGCGACGCGAACCGCCGCATCCGCACCGCCATCGCTCGCATCAACGGATTCCTGCAAGAGCACATCAGCGGCATGGCCGTGGTTCAGCTCTTCAACCGCGAGCAAAAGGCGCGCGCGCAGTTTGCCGGCCTGAATCGCATCCACATGGAAGCGTACAAGGACGCCATCGACGCTTTCTCCTTCTTCTACCCCGCGGTCGAGTTCCTGAGTATGGCCGGCGTCGCACTGATCTTTTGGACTGGCGGCATACGCATCATCGCCGCCACGTTCACCTTGGGCATGTTGATCTCGTTCCTCCAGTACGCGCAGCGATTCTTCCGGCCCATTCAGGACCTCAGCGAAAAATTCAACATTCTGCAGACGGCCATGGCTTCCTCCGAGCGCATCTTCACATTGCTCGACGAGCCGGTGACCATCGCCTCGCCGCCGCACGCGCGCACTCTCCAGGCTCCGCGCGGCGAAATCGAATTTCGCAACGTGTGGTTCGCCTACCACGGCGGCGCCACGCCCAAGGACGAAGACTGGGTCTTGCGCGATGTCTCCTTCCGCGTGGAACCCGGGCAGACCCTCGCCATCGTCGGCCACACCGGCGCGGGCAAGACCACCATCATCCAGCTTCTCTTGCGCTTCTACGACATCCAGCGCGGCCAGATTCTGCTCGATGGCGTGGATGTCCGCGAGATGAACCTGCAGGATTTGCGGCGAATGTTCGGGATCATGCTGCAGGACCCCTTCCTTTTCACCGGGACGCTCGAATCCAACGTCAAGCTCGGCACGGAAACGATTGACCGTGCCGCCGTCGAGCGCTCTCTCCGAAAAGTCGGCCTCGGCTCGTTTCTCGATTCCCTTCCGCTAGGCGTGGAAACGCCCGTCACCGAGCGTGGCGCCACCCTTTCCGTCGGACAGCGGCAGCTCGTCAGCTTCGCGCGCGCGCTGGCTCACAATCCGAAATTCCTAATTCTCGATGAAGCCACCTCGAGCGTGGATACGAAAACGGAACTCCTCATCCGCGAAGCCCTCGACCAGCTTCTCGAAGGGCGCACGGCCGTGGTTGTTGCGCACCGCCTGAGCACCATCCAACACTCGCATCGCATCCTTGTGTTCCACAAGGGACGCCTCCGCGAACAGGGCTCCCACCAGGAACTCCTCGCGCTGCGCGGAATTTACTATCGCCTCTACCAGCTTCAGTACAAGGAGCAGGAATTGGGTGTGCCGGTGTCCGGAGCCGCAGCCACCGGATTACCGCAGCCTTCGCCTGCGCATGATTAAGCGGAGCGTCCTCGCGACCCACTGCGGCCGGAACCGGCCTTCCCCCGCGTTTCTTCTTCCTCAGAGAAGTGGTGGCTGCATCGAATGACCGCGCCTGCCATTTTGATTTCCGCGGGCGAGGCATCGAGCGATATGTACGCAGCCCGCCTGGCCACGGCGCTGCGAGCTCGCACGGGTGCAACACTCTTCGGCATGGGCGGCCCGCGTATGGCCGAAGCAGGCGTGGACTTGGTGGTCAGCTATCGCAAAGTGGCTGTCGCCGGCATCACCGAAGTCCTGCACAAGATTCCTACGGTGGTCGGCGTGCAGCGCCTGCTGGCCTGCGAAGCTCGCCGGCGCGGGGCGGCGCTTGCCATTCTCGTGGACTCGCCGGGAACTCACCTCGGTGTTGCGCGGCGCCTGAAGCAGACGAATATCCCTGTCGGCTATTTCATCGGCCCGCAGGTCTGGGCCTGGCGGGCAGGCCGCGTGCGCGTGATCAAACGCCTTGTCGAGCGCATGGTCGTGATTTTCCCGTTCGAAGAGCCCATCTATCGCGCGGCAGGGGTTCCCGTGAATTTTGTCGGCCACCCGCTCGTGGATGTGGTGCGCCCAACCATGTCTCGCGAAGAGTTCGTTTCTCGGCATGGACTCGATGCCCGCCGCCCGATCGTGGCGCTTCTTCCGGGAAGCAGGCAGAACGAAATCGCGCGGAATTATCCGCCGATCCTCGAAGCATGCCGGCGGCTTGCGCAAAAAATGGAACCCGCTGGCGGAGTTCAGTTTGCGCTTGTCCCCGCGCCGAACCTGGCTGCCGATACATTCTCCCGCTGCGCCGAACCGCCCGGCGTTGGTATTCGGCGAATCGAAGGCATCGCATACGATGCGCTGGCTGCTGCGGATTGCGCCATTGTCGCCAGCGGCACGGCGACCATCGAGGCGGCGCTGCTTGGCACGCCCATGGTTGTCGTCTACCGCGTCGCGCCCGTTACCGCCCTCATTCTGCGCCGGATGGTTCACACGCCTTTCTTCAGCATGGTGAATCTGATTGCTGGGCGGCGCGTGGTCCCGGAATTGATGCAGCGGGACTTCACGCCCGCGGCCGTCGAAGCGGAGGTCGAATGCCTTCTCGGATCGCAAATGGCTCACGAAGAAATGAAAGCGGGGCTGGCGGAGGTTCGACGCAAGCTGGGCCCCGGAGGCGCTATCGAGAGGGCCGCGGATGTTTTCGCCGGCATGCTCTAAGCCTTAGCGCATGCTCGGGCAACAGAATGGCCTTATCTGGTATCTTAGAGGAGATTGAGGACACCCTTTCTTCGATCGAGGGCTATTCTTGCGCGATATGCACCGATGGTTCACCGTTCTGGCACTCGCCCTTCTCGCATCTGCTTCCGCGTACGCTCAAGCCCCGCGGGCCTTCCCTCTTCGCGCCACGCATTACGATGTGCAGGTCATCCTAAATCCGGAAAATCAATCGCTCACAGGACTCGCCAAAGTGGATTTCGTCGCCACCGAGGTGTCGCGCTCCCTTCTCGTCGAGTTGCATCCGGATTTGACCGTGAGTTCGGTGAAAACAGCTTCGGGGCAATCGCTCACCTTTGAGCGCGACAACGCATATCCTCTTCTTCTGAACGTGGGGCTTCCGGCGGTAGCCGCGCCCGGCAAGCAGATCACACTCACTTTCGAGTACGCAGGCCCGGTTTCGAGCGAAGAAGATAGCCCCACTCGCGGCGTCCGCTTCGCCTCGATCGACAAAGCATCCGCCTTTCTTCTTCTGCCGGCGCGCTGGTTTCCGCTGACGAGC
>Ga0307479_10004542_pt1 | contig 12702 bp, 10 predicted proteins | sample atmos_gasesECM4C_FD_203743 | JGI IMG/M metagenome (GOLD analysis project Ga0307479, IMG submission 203743) | Hardwood forest soil microbial communities from Morgan-Monroe State Forest, Indiana, United States - atmos_gasesECM4C_515 | ecosystem: Environmental > Terrestrial > Soil > Temperate...
CACGCTATTGCCGTCTCTGCAGGAGCGCCCTAAAAATACACTCAGAATCAAGATTGACTGTCGAATTAGTGCGTCCTAAAAACGAGCGGCGCAAGGTTCGCATTTGCCCAGCCATTCTGCGCCGGCCCTTCATCTCGGGCAATGACTCAAGTCCAACCGCTCCCTAGTTCAAATCGATCGCAAACTTCTTCAAATCATCCAAACTAACTACCGCAAGCGCCTCCTCATGCGTTGCCGAGAGCACGACTGGCGGCGCGACGCCCGCGTCGAGGGCTTCGCGCCAGCGTCCCGCGCAAAGGCACCAACGATCGCCCGGCTTCAATCCGGGAAACCCGGCTTCGGGTTGCGGCGCGGACAAGTCGTTACCCTGCGCCGCCGAGAACGCGAGAAATTCCGCGGTCATACGCGCGCAGACAACGTGCAGGCCGAGATCCTCCGGACCGGTGTTGCAGCAGCTGTCGCGGTAGAACCCCGTGCGAGGCTCGACGGAGCACGGCTCGAGTCGGCCACCAAGAACATTGGTGTCCTCCGCCATGATGCTCAGGGCTTGAGCGCGCGGTACAGAAACGGCAGGCTGACGTCCATCCGATAGTCGATATCGGAGTGGTTGTCGTCGAATTCTTCGTACGTATGCCGGATGCGGGCCTGCGCGAGCCGCTTGGACAAGACGCGCGTGCCGTAATGGATGTGGTACTGGTCGCGCCAGCCGCTGTCGATGTAGATGCCCTTGAGCGACTTGAGGTTCGACTTGTACCGGTCGACCAGCAGAATCGGATCGTTCTCGAGCCAGCGCCGCCAGCGTTTCTCGATCAACTCGCCGCTTTCGAGATTGAACGGCAGGCGGAAGCCGAGCGGAGCCTTCGGGTCCGGATCGTATGTCGCCGCCATGCACACGTTCATGATGCAATGACCCTCCGCGTGCGATAGCTTTTCCTTGCCCCACACGTGGTCGAGGAAGCGCTTGACGCGACCATCGTCGAGGCCTTCGGCGAGGCCCCTTCGGGCACTCGCTGCTAGCGCCTCGTAGCGGCCGGGTCTCCGCTTCGGTATTCGATGCTTCGTGAGCTCGTTCAGGGTATTCGGCCAATCATGCCAGTAGACGAAGTCGAAGTACGAGTCGCCGGAATGATCCGCGATCGCGCCCCAGTGCTGGGGGTATTTCATGCCGTGGATGATTGCGCCGTAGCCGCCCGACGACTTGCCGAAGCAGCCGCGGTGGTCGCGGCTGCTAAGCGTGCGGAACTCGCGATCGACGAAGGGAATCAGCTCGCGCGTCAGGTAGTCCGCATAGTTACCGATCGCCGACGAATTGACGTATTGGTTGCCGCCGAGCGCCGTGAAGCAATCGGGAAAGACGAGAATCGTCGGCCCCATCCTCCGCTCATGGATCAGCCGCGCAACGCGCTCGGGCACGTTGTCGGAGAAAGGGCGCCAGCCGGTGTGCGCGAGGCCTGAGCCGGTGAAGCCGACGAGGTCGAACAGCACGGGGAAGCGCCGGCCCGGGCTTCTCGCGCCAGCGCGCGCGCGATCATCGTATTGCGGCGGCAGCCAGACGGCGAGCTTGCGGATATGCGGGTCGCCAAGCAGGTTGTCCCTGAGTACCTTCGATTCATGCTGCAGAACGACGAGCGTCCCGGCCTTGCCGGCGAAGCGCTTGATGGCCATCGGTTCCCCCGGGATGGAGCGGTGCGGCATTGTAGCGCGGCGGGCGCGGCCCGCTTGAAGCGGCGGGGTACCCGCGCTAGCATGAGACTTGCTGCACGATTGCCGGGGCGAGTAGTTCCAGGAGCGCCTTATGATCAAGGCTTGCCATGGTCTGGTGGCCGGCGTCGCGATCTGCGCCTGGCTCTGCGCCGATTTCGCGGTCGCGAGCCGGCCTACGATGGCCGAGTGCTTCGAGGGCTCCGATTTCATCGCCAACGCCGCACTTTCGCGCGACGCCGGCATATCGTCGGAAGCATTTCTCGGCCGCATGGAGGACGACTTCGTCGCGATCCAGACCTTCCCCAGCGAGCTGCGCTGGTTCGTACACGACGACGACGACGAGCAATTCCTGCTTTCCGCAGCGCGGGAAGTGTTCTCCCATCCCGCGGCGCCGGATAGCCATCGGCGAATGTTCCTGCAGGCCTGCGTCGAGCGAATGTCGGATTGATCGGGCTACGCGAGCGGCTTGAGCCCGCCGAGGAGCGTCGGGATTAGCTCGGCGACGGTCGGATGGATATGCATCGCGCGCTGGATCACGGTGTATGGTGCGCCGGCATACATCGCATCGAGCAACGAGTGCACTGCCTCGTCGGCTTCGATCCCGAGCAGCGATGCGCCAAGGATGCGTTTCGTCTCCGCGTCGACGTGCACGCGCATGAATCCCTGCGTCTCACCGCGCTCGCGCGCGCGGCCGACCCGCGTCATAGGCATGGTCGAGACGAGCGCCTTGCGACCGGAGGCGCGAACTTCCTTTTCGGTCATGCCCGCGCGGCCCAGCGGCGGATCGATGAACAGCGCGTACGTCGCGATGCGATCGGTCACGCGTCGCGGGTCGTTGTCGAGCAGATTGGCGGCGACGATCTCATAGTCGTTGTACGACGTGTGAGTAAAAGCGCCGCGGCCGTTGACATCGCCCAGTGCCCAGATGCCCGGCACGTTCGTTCGCAGCTGGTCGTCGACGGTGATATAGCCGCGCGCGTCGGTGGCGACGCCGGCTCTGTCCAGGCCTAAATCCCCGGTGTTCGGGACGCGACCGACCGCGAGGAGTACGTGCGTGCCCGCGATCTCGAGCGGCTCCTCGTCGCAGCTCACGTTGACGACGATGCTCTCGCCGTCGCGCGCGAGCGCGACGCATTTCGCGTTGAGTCGGAAGGCGATGCCCTCGGCTTCGAGGATCGTCCGGATCGCCGCCGAAACGTCCTCGTCCTCCCGGCCGACCAGGCGCGGCGCCATCTCGATGACCGTGACCTTGCTGCCGAAGCGCCGGTACATCTGCGCGAATTCGAGGCCGATGTAGCTGCCGCCGACGATGACCAGGTGCTCGGGCAGGAAGTCGACCTCCATGATCGTCGAGTTGGTGAGGTAGGGCACCTCGGCCAGCCCGGGCATATCCGGCACCGCCGCGCGCCCGCCGACGTTGATGAAGAACTGCTCGGCTTCGAGGAGCCGGTCACCGACGCGGACCGATTTCGGGCTTTCGAAACGCGCGTGACCGGAAATCACGCTCAGCCCGGACGTGCCGCCGAGCCAGCGCGTCAGGCTTTCGGTCGAATGGCGAACCACCGAATCCTTGCGCCGCTTGACCTGCGCCATGTCGACCCGCACCGGGGCGTCGATCGTCACGCCGTAGTCGCCACCGCGGCGCGCGACGTGCGCGGCCCGCGCGCTCGCGATCAGCGTCTTGGTCGGGATGCAACCGTTGTTCACGCAGGTGCCGCCGATGAGCTTGCGCTCGATGATCGCGGTCTTGCGGCCAGCCCCGGCGAGCTTCACGGCGAGCGAAGGCCCCGCCTGGCCCGTGCCGATGATCACGGCGTCGAAGCGTTCGGACATGGTTTCCTCCCGATGTGGCGCAAAGCTCAGGCGTCTCCGCACGCTGGGTCGCGCCAGCTGCGGCGAAGATTACAGCACGGTCTCCCATCGCCGCGACAGCCGCGTCGCGCCATTGATGATGCCGACCATCGAATATGTCTGCGGAAAATTTCCCCAGAGCTCGCCCGTTACCGGATCGATGTCCTCGGACAGCATTCCCAGCGGGTTGCGCGCGGCCATGACCCCTTCGAAGAGCTGGCGCGCTTCCTCGATCGCGCCGATGCGCACCAGCGCGTCGATGTACCAGAATGTGCACGCGGTAAACGCCATCTTGGGGACGCCGAAATCGTCCGCAACACGGTAGCGGTAGAGATGGTTGCCGCGTTTGAGCTCGGTCCGGATCGTATCGAGGGTCTGCCGCCAGCGCGGATCGTCGGGCGACACGAAATTGACTTCGCTCATCAACAGCACGCTGGCGTCGAGGCCATCGCCGCCGAAGGTGGCGACGAAGGCCCGCCGCTTGTCGTTCCAGGCCCGCTCGAGAATGGCCGCGCGCAGCGCGTCCGCTCTCTCCGACCACACGCCCGCCCGCTCCGCCGCGCCGAGGTGCATTGCGATTTTCGCCAGCCGGTCGCACGCCGCCCAGCACATCACTGCCGAGGACGTGTGCACATGCGCGGCCGTCCGCAATTCCCAGATTCCCGCGTCCGGCTGGTCGAACAACGCGAACGCCTGCTCCCCCAGCCATTCGAGCCGCGCGAAGTCGTCGTGGCCCGCAGGGCGCAGCAGCCGGCGATCAAAAAAAGCCTGCGTGGACGCGAGCACAGCGTGCCCGTACACGTCGTGCTGCTGATGCTGGTACGCCTGGTTGCCGACGCGCACCGGGCCGATGCCGCGGTAACCGGGCAGCGTATCGATGCTTCGCTCGCCGAGGTCGCCATCGAGCCCGATGCCGTACACGGGTTGAAGATACCCTCGTGCGGTCGCCGTGTGCACGACGTTGAACAGATAGCGGAGGAAGCTCTCCATCGTCGCGACTTCCGAGATGCCGTTCAGGGCGCGGACGACGAAGAACGCGTCGCGCAACCAGCAGTAGCGGTAATCCCAGGTGCGCCCGGTCCCCGGAGCCTCGGGGATGCTGGTCGTCATCGCCGCAATGATGGCGCCGGTCTCCTCGTAGGTGCACAGCTTGAGCGTGATCGCCGCACGCATCACCGCGTCCTGCCATTCCAGTGGCACGGCCAGCGCCCGCACCCAGTGGCGCCAGTAATCCGCGGTACGCTCCTCGAAATCGCGAGCGGTCTCGTTGATGCCTCCTCCGAGCGTCTCGTCGACGCCGAACAGAAGATTCACCGGCCGGTCGAGCAGGTGCGAGGTCGCGTCGAGAATGTATGTCAGCGGGATGTCGCTGGTGAGTCGGAGCGCCTGCGTCGTGTGCACGTAGCGCACATGGTTGCTCCCGCGCGTGATCGTCGGTTGCGTCGCGCCATAGCCGAACGTCGGCGACAGCACGACGCGAATGTGCGGCCGGCCGGCGATCGGCACCAGCCGCCGCACGAGCAGCGACGGCCGATACATCCGGCCGCGATCCTGAAACCGTGGTGCGAAGTCGGTGATTCGAACCGCGTTGCCCTGGCTGTCGACGAGCTCGGTCTGCACGATGGCGGTATTGGCAACGTAGGATTGCCGCGACTCGGCAAGGTCCGCGAGCTCGATTGCGAAGGTGCCGCGTTGGGCATCGTCGCCATTGCCTGAGAGCAGTGTGTTGAACACCGGATCGCCGTCCGGACGCGGAAGACAGCACCAGACGATGCGGCCGCGGGCGTCGATCAGCGCGTTGAACGCGCAGTTGCCAATGACGGCGAGTGCGAGATCGGGCTCTCCCCCCGCCGTCATGCCTCGGCGCCTCGCCTAGGTTCGGGTGACGACGGCGCGGCGGCACGAGCGAGCAATCGGACCAGCTCGCGCACGAAGCGGGCGACATCCTTCTGTCCCCGCAAGTAGAGGTTGGCCGCGCTCGTCCGATCGCGCTCGACGCGCACGGAGAGCACGACCGGAGAGCGCATGCGGAATACCGCTTCGTCCGAGGCGTCATCGCCGACATAGAGCGCGCGGTCGCAGTGCGATTGCGCCAGCAGGGCGGAGAGCGCCTGTCCCTTGTGTGGCGCGCCGGGAGGCAGAAGATTCAGCACCGATTTCCCGTCGAGCAGCGTCGGCATCGGCAGGAGCATTCCGGCGCGGCCGATGAGCAGCCTGTGTGCGGCGCCCGGATTGGCCGCATGCCGGAAGTGAAAAGTCAACGAGTAGGTCTTGTCTTCGAGTACGATGCCCGTAATATCGCTCCACGCCTCGCCCGGCACGGAGAGCTGGTCGAGCCACGCCCTGCAGACGCGGGCGCAATGCGCCGACGCATCCTCGAAGCCAGGGACCCCCTCGGCGCCGTGATTGCCGACGAGATAGCGGGGAGCGAACCCGAGCATCGGCCGCGCATCCTCGATCGCGCGGCCGGTAATGACCGCCACGGTGGCACGCTCAGCGAGCGCACCCAATCCCCGTTGCACCTCGGCCGGCACGACCGCGTCCCACGGCCGTTCGACGATCGGCGCGAGCGTGCCGTCGATATCGAAGGCGAGCAGCGTCTTGTTCGTCAAAAAAGCGCCGATGCGCGCCAATCCGTCGGCTGCCAGCGCGTATCTCACTTCAGCTCGACGCCCGCGGTGCGCTGGTGCGCGTAGATACGCTCGGAGACGCGCTGCCGCTGTCGCAGCCGCGCGGCGTCGAGCAGCATCGCGCCCGCCCAGCGATAGACGTTGAACTCCTGCACCAGGCGCCGCATGCTGCGCATGCGAACGCGCTGCTCATCCGACGGCATCGTCAGGGCGCGATACAGCGCATGCGCGCACTGTTCGCTGTGATACGGATTGACCAGCAACGCGTCGTGCAGCTCGCGCGCTGCGCCGGTGAACTGCGACAGCACCAGCACGCCCTGCTCGTCGTCGCGCGAGGCGATGAACTCCTTGGCGACCAGGTTCATGCCGTCGTGCAGGCTCGTCACCACGCACACGTCGGCGGCGCGATAGTACTCGTTGACGATCGGCGGCTCGTGATGCTCGACCTTGAGCCGGATCGGCTCCCAGCCGCCGCGGCCGAAGCGCGCGTTGACGCGTCCGGCGAGCGAGCGCACGCGCGACTCGAAGTTCTGATACTCGTCGAGTGACGAGCGCGAAGGCGCCGCGATCTGGATGAACACGAAGCGGCCGATGAGCTCCGGGTGCAGCTCGAGCATGCGCTCGATGGCGCCGAAGCGTTCGAGGATGCCCTTGGTGTAGTCCATGCGGTCGACGCCGACACCGATCATAACGTCGTCGCGCAGCTGCTCCACGCGCAGGACCTTGGCGCGGCAAAGCGGCACCGACAGCTGCGATTCCACCCACTCCGGCGGCCACTGGATCGAGATCGGATAGCTTTCCACCTGGGTCAGATGACCGCCGTGCATGATCGTCGACGACTCACGCTCGATGCGTGCCTCGAGGTAACGGTCGACGGTCTCGACGAAATTCTGGCAATGAAAACGGGTGTGGAAGCCGAGGATCGTGCTGCCGAGCATGCCGTCGAGCAGCTCCTCGCGCCAGGGGCAGATGCCGAACGATTCGGGGTTCGGCCAGGGAATGTGCCAGAAGGTGATGATAGTCGCCTTGGGCAATCGCTCGCGGATCAGCCGCGGCAGCAGGGCGAAGTGATAGTCCTGGACGAGCACGACTGGATCGTCGGTCCGCGCCTCGGTCTTCACCGTGTCGGCGAAGCGCCGGTTCACGCGCACGTACTGCTCCCAGTCCGGCGTGCGGAACACCGGCCGCACGTGCGCGATGTGGCACAGCGGCCACAAGCCCTCGTTGGCGAAGCCGTAATAGTAGCCTTGTTCTTCCTCCCTGGTGAGCCACACCCGCCGCAGCGTGTAACTCGGCTTCTCGGGCGGTACCCGCAGCCGGTCGTGCACATCGACGGTCTCGCGATCGGCGCTGCCGCTCCCGTGCGCGATCCAGGTTCCCGAGCACGCCCGCATGACCGGCTCCATCGCCGTCACCAGTCCGCTCGCCGGTCGCTGCATCCTGATGCCGTCGTCGGTATAAATATGGAGAAACGGCTCGCGGTTGGAGATGACCAGGATCTCGTCACCCAGCAGCTTCTCGCGCAGCACGCCGCGCAGCATCTCCGGGCTCCAGGTGGTGCTCCGGTCCGGGCTGCGCCGGGAGAGGTCGAGATCGCGCAGCATCGCGCGCAGGTCGCTGGCGAGCGGGTGCAGGTCGTCGGATGCGGTCTGCGCGAACGGCTGCACGATGCCTTCGCCGCGCAGCAGCGCGCGCACCCCCGCTACCCAGCCGCGCCAGGACAGATGCGCGATGAACACCGTCACCAGCGAGACGACGACACCGAGCACGACGAACAGGCCGATCAGGTAGCGGCGCGTGTCCGCGCTCCGACGCTCGACGAAGCTCATGTCGTGCACGAGGATCAGCGAGCCGATGCGGTCGTTGCCCTGGTACACCGGGTGCTGCACGACGTGCAGCGGGCCCTGCTTGAGCCGCACCACCGAGCGTTCCTCGTCCGTGCCGACCGGCGGCTTGCAGCCGAGCGAAGAGGGATAGGTCGCCGTCTGATAGCGCAGCTTGCCGGACTCGTCGCAGAACGCGAGCCCGTACAGGCGCTCGTCCTGCAGCGCGCGCGTGAAAAGCGTGTTGATCTTGGCGGACGCGCCTTGCTCGACCAGGTCCGCGAGCTGCTCCTCCATCGTATTGGCGATCAGCTGCGAGCGGATGTCGAGGTCATTTACCCACCAGCGCAGCGTCAGCCGGTCGACGAGCGGCACCAGCGCGTACGCCAGCAACGCGAGCGTAACCACCAGCGGGGCGATAAACCGCAGCGAGAGGCGGATCGAGCGAATGCGGTCTTGAGCGCTCATCGATATGCGGCTATCAACCTGGTTCCCGACTCAGACACTGTGACCACGGCTTTGTCGCAAGCGCCGGTAAAATTTACAAGGCCAGCCCGCCCGTAGCGGGCCGGAGAGGAGCGCTTTACTGCAGCGCAAGAGGAGCCAGGCGCGCCTCCCTTCGAGCTACGTCTGTCCGATGATAACCCACGCAACGATCGTGCCGCGATCCTTCCGGCAAGCCACCAAAGCTGCCCGGCGACGGGTTCAGGCGTGTTGCGCGGGCAGCTCGTGGACGATCACGCCTTCCATCGGGTCGACGGGACCGGTCCAGGGCGCGCGCCGCAGCATTCGCAGCGTATCGGCGTAGCCCGCGTGACGGCGCAAGCGAATGCCCGACGACGTAAAGTCGATGTCCTTGGTGTGATCCTCGCCGTCGAGGCGCGGAGCGACCAGGCGCGCGACGTGCATCGTCGTGCCGCAACCCCACGCTGAGAGCTCGGCTACTTCGACCGAATTGCGTTCCCGATCGGGAACGTGCTTGCAGAGCTCGCGGATGATGTGCCGCAGGTGGTGGATCTGCTTCTGCCTCTCGACGTGGCTCTTGGAGCGACTTGCATACTGGATGTCCTTGTGCCGGCCGAGGACCTTCCATAGCGTGTCCGGCTCCGGCCCTTCGGGATTCCACATGTGCACGGCGAAGATCAGCGAATCCTTGCGCGGCTTGTCGTCGAGCACGGCCTCGATCGGCGTGTTGGAATAGATGCCGCCATCCCAGTACGGCACGCCGTCGATGCGCACCGCGGGAAAGGCGGGAGGCAGCGCGCCGGAGGCCATGATGTGCTCGAGGCCGAGCCGCTCGTCGCGGTTGTCGAAATAGCGCATCTCGCCGTTGTTCACATTGACCGCGCCGACCGTGAGCCTGACCCGGTGGCGGTTGATGCAATCGATGTCGACCAACGCGGCCAGCGTCGCGGCGAGCGGGGCGGTCGTGTAATACGCGGCGGACTCGACGCCCAGCGCAGTGTGCGGGCTGAGCCACGATGCAGGGTTGGGTCTGAAGAACGGCGCGATACCCTGCGCCATGGTCGTGAGATTCGCGAGGACATTGCCGGCGTCGAGCCCGAATTGCGGCAGCGCGGGGTGCGCGCGCTGCTCGACGCCGTCCCAGAAAGAGTTTAGGCGTCCGAGACGATCGCGTGGCGCGTTGCCCGCGATGATCGCCCCGTTGATCGCGCCGATCGACGTTCCGATCACCCAGTCGGGCTCGATGCCCGATTCGTGCAGCGCCTGGTAGACGCCGACCTGATACGCGCCGAGCGCGCCGCCGCCCTGAAGCACGAGCACGACCTGCCCGGGCAGCGCTGCGCGGGAACGCGGCGAAGCCGTCGTGTCGACGCGCCGCGTTGCCTTGGCCCGTGTCGCTTGCGTCTTCATGAGCTTCCTCTCTTCGTCTCAATGTGCGGTCCAACCGCTTCGCCAGGCGGGATTGCGCCGGTGACGGACGACGCAGCGTTAGTCACGCATCGACGGCGGGAGCTTACATCCGTAAAGCGACCATTCGTGTCTTCGTGCTAGGCGATCAGCGCGAGCACCAGCGGCGTCGTCACCGCCGCGAGCGCGGTCGACAGCACCAGGCTCGCCGCGACCGGGCCGCCGAGGGTGTCGAACTGACGCGACATCAGATAGACGTTGGCGCCGACCGGCAGCGAGGCGAGCATCACGATCGCCGCCGTTTCGAGCGGCGGCAGCGAGAGCAACCAGGCGAGCAGCCAGACGACCGCAGGCTGGACCGCGAGCTTGAGCACGGTGATCGACACGCTCACGCGCCAGCCCTCGCGAATGCCGTACTGCGCGAGCCCCATGCCGAGCGCGATCAACGACAGCGGCACCGCAGCCTCGCTGATGAGACCGAGCGTCTGGTCGATCACTGCCGGCAACGGCAGCGCGGCGAGACCCCACGCAGTGCCGATCAGGATGCTTGCGACCACGGGGTTGCGAAGCACGGCCTTGGCGGCCTGCAGGTAGCCCGACAGCGAAAGCGCGCGATGGCGCGCCCACTCGACCGATACCGTCGCCAGAGTCCAGAGGAGTAGCGAGTTGAAGACGAGAACCAAAGAGATGACGGGCAGCGACGACTCGCCCAGCGTGATCTTGGCGAGCGGGATGCCGAGCAGCACGTTGTTGGCGAAGATCCCGCCCAACGCGAACACAGATTGCGCGACGCCGTCCAGCCGGAAGAATCGCGCCGCGATAAAGCGGCCGAGCAGGAATACCGCGAGGCACGCGCCAAAGTAGGCGATGAGCAGCCGCGCGTCGACCGGCGGCAGCCTGGAGAAATCGCTCATCAGCCGGAACAGCAGCGCGGGAATCGCGACCGAGAACACGAAGTGCGTCAGCGCATCCGCGACCGCCTTCGGCCAGCGCGCCCATCGCGTCAAAACGTAGCCGAGGAGAACCAGCAGGAACAGCGGCGCGGTGAGCCCGACGATGCGTGTGAAGGACTGCATGCAAATTCAGCGGATCAACGCACGCAGTTGCGGCCGGCTCGCTTCGCGTCGTAGAGGCACGCGTCGGCGGCGGCGAGCGTATCGGCGCCGTTGGCATGCGCCGCAGCGTCGGCGAGACCGATGCTGATCGTCACAGCGAGCCCGGGACGCAGCCGGTCCCATGGATAGTCGGCGACGGTCGTGCGCAGACGCTGGCACACCGCGCGCGCGAGTTCGGCCGGCAGGTCGAGCAGCGCCAGAACGAATTCCTCGCCACCGTACCGTACGGCCAGATCGGAAGGACGGCAGGTGGAGCGCAGGATGCCGCCGACGGTGCGCAGTACGTCGTCGCCGATGGCGTGCGAATGGCGGTCGTTGATCGACTTGAAGTGATCGATGTCGGCGACGGCGAGACAGAGCGATCGTCGTTCCGCAGCCGCTTGCGTGAACAACTGTTCGAGGCTGGCGTCGAGATGGCGCCGGTTGGCGAGCCCCGTCAGCGCGTCTTCCTGCGCTTCGGCGCTGAGGCGCACGTTGACCGCGGCCAGGCGATCGCGCTCGGCTCGGTACGAATCGGCCTCATCGCGCACTTTCTTCACCGCCAGCTGCACTGCCAGGTTGCGCGCCTTGCTCTCGGCGTCTTCGGAATGCAACGCCTGCTCGAGCCGGTGATATTGCTTGTAGCTTTCAAGCGCAGCAGGCGCGTCGCCCAGCGCTTCCTGGCATTGCGACAGCTGGTGCCAGGCGCGCATCATGCGCTCCTTCGATTTCAGCTCTTCGCCGATCTTGAGCGCCGCCTGCAGGGGTGCGAGCGCTTCGGCCGCGCGCCCCGACTTGCGCAGCGCCTCGCCGATGTTGGTAAGGCAGAGCGCCTCGTCATGGCGGGCATGCATCGCACGCAGCGCGTCGAGTTGCACGGCGAATACCGACAGCGCCTGCTCGAGATCGCCGGCTGCCGCGACGGCGCTGCCGACGTTGCCGACCGCGAGCGCTTTCAGGTGCAGGTCGCCCGCGGCTTCGGCGATCGTCACCGCTTCCTCGAACAGTTCCCTCGCACGGGCGAGATCGTCCGCGCTCGGGCGTTGCTGCCCGGTGCGCAGGAACAGCACGCCCAGGCTGTTGAGGCTCAACGCGATCGGCGCTGCGTCGCCGAGCGCGCGCCGCCGCTCGAGCGCGCCTTCGTAGAATTCGCGTGCACGGCCGAGGTCGCCAAGGCGCGCGTAGACCATGCCCAGCCGGTGATGGACCGATGCTTCGGCCGCCGGGTCGCCGTGTCCCTGCAGCAGGCGCAGCGCTTCTTCGAGCCGACCCATCGCTACGGCGTAGTCGCCGATCTGGATATCGACCCAGGCGATGCCTTGCAGGCATCGGACCTGGCCGGCACGATCGTTGTGCCGCCGCCAGCTCGTGAGCGCGCCGAGATAATGCGCCAACGCTTCGGGATACGCGGACAGGCCGCAATGTGCGTCGGCGAGAACCTCCGCGGCGTCCGCGGCGCGCCGAGCATCGCCGGCACGTTGCGCGAGCGAAGAGGCTTCCGTCGCCAGCGCGAGCGCGCGTTGCGCTGCGCCGGTACGAGCGAGCGTGCGCGCTTCGGTGATCAACGCGTCAGCGCGCGCTCCGTCTTCCGCCGGCGGGGACGGGTGGGCACCCGAGTCCGCTGTACCCTGCGTCGTCATCAGCGTGGCGAGCGGTGCGCAACGAGCGCTCAGATGTGCTGGCTGCCGATCAGCGCCAGGAACTCTTCGCGCGTTGCAACCGATTCGC
>Ga0307479_10004543_pt1 | contig 12699 bp, 8 predicted proteins | sample atmos_gasesECM4C_FD_203743 | JGI IMG/M metagenome (GOLD analysis project Ga0307479, IMG submission 203743) | Hardwood forest soil microbial communities from Morgan-Monroe State Forest, Indiana, United States - atmos_gasesECM4C_515 | ecosystem: Environmental > Terrestrial > Soil > Temperate...
TCGAAGGGTTGCTGGCAAGCAGCACGGCTGATATGGGGGCCGACGCTTAGGCGAACATCGGCGCTGGTCACAGAATGGTCACAATAAATCGGCCATCTTGACGAGTTAAGTTGTTGATTGAAGGGGTGGTTAGGCCCGTTGATCGTCTGAAAAGGCTGGCGTCGGCGGTTCAACTCCGTCCCTGGCCACCATCATTCCAAATGACTTAGCGGTTTCGGCTGTAGTGGTCCCAGTCCGCTCTCAGTCCGCCACGGCGAGACCCTATCTGGCTGCCTCTTGGTCCCACGTGATAGTGAAGGACTTAGCTTAGGCTGCGTTTTCTCTCAGTCCGCTTTCAGTCCGCTTTTGTGCTCTGCATGGTTGAGAATCGCACCAAGCATTGCCCCGGTGGCGGACATGCGGTCGTCACTGGTGGCATGGGTGTAAAACTGCAGGGTCAACCTGACATCGCTCTGGCGAAGCAGAGTCTGAATGATCAAGTAGGTCGGCTTGTCCGCGAAAATGTGGGTATTCTCTAAGTTTCGGCGTATCATTCCCCAACTATTTGTCGTTCTCGGAATCGTAAGGTTGTTCGATGCGCGTGGGGACAACATACCTGATTGCTTCAGTCTTGCTGGTCCCGGCTCTCTTCGTTTGTGGAGCGAGCAGCCAAACCACCAACTCCGGCGCCTTGTCAGGTGTGGTGATTGATGGGATGCACGCCGTTATTCCTGACGCCGCAGTCAAAATCACGGACCTCGCTAAAGGCACGACGGACTCCTCCAAAACCAACAACGAAGGCGTTTATCAGTTCTCCTTTTTGCATCCCGGGACATACACTTTAACCGCGACGCATCCGGGATTTCAGGAAGAGCGGCGGTCTATTACTGTCCAGGTGGGATCCTCAGTCACGGTCAACATCACTCTCCAGGTTGCAAAGTCCAGCAGTGAAATCACGGTCACGGACGAAGCGCCGATCATTCAGGCCGAAAACGCTGACGTATCCACCACCATGAACCAGACGCAGGTTTCCGAGGTTCCAAATCCCGGCAACGATCTCACCTATATCGTGCAGACCGCTCCCGGTGTGGTGATGAACACTGATCTTTCCAACGGCTCCCACTTTTCGATTCTGGGAATGCCCGCTAATTCGTATCTCCTCACGACCGACGGAATGAGTAACAACGGCATGTGGAACGGCCCGATATCAGGCGCTCTGGGTCTGCTGTTGGGGCAGAATGAGATTCAGGAAGCCACGGTAGTGAGCACTGGCTACTCGGGTCAGTTTGGGGGCGCTGCGGGTGGAAACATCAATTACATTACTAAGTCTGGCACCAACGGCTTTCATGGAAACGCGCAATATTATTGGAACGGCAGCGCATTCAACGCCAACTATTGGTTCAATAACGCCTTCAATATTCCGCGGCCCTTCAGCATTGCCAATCAGTGGGCCGGATCCCTGGGAGGGCCGATCAAGAAGGATAAGCTGTTTTTCTTTTTGGATAGCGAAGGTCTGCGTCTGCAGGTCTCCTCCACCGCGCAGGTCTCGATTCCCAGTCAACCGTTCGAAGACGCGACCCTGAACAACATCGCGAACGATAAGAGATTTGGCATTGGCTCTCCGACCTACGCTTTTTATCGCAAGATATTCGATCTCTACGACTCCTCACTGCTTGGCCCGGGAATCAGTGCAGTCCATGATGGATACTTCGGCGATCCACTCGGCTGTTCAGGATTTGTCGATCCTAATATCGATCCGAATGACCCTCACGGCCTGGGCAAGGATGTGCCGTGCACGGTGAGCTTCATTAAAAATCGCGGACGCCCCAGTCAGGATGCACTGGCATCCGGGCGTATAGATTGGAATCCAAGTCGAAGCGATCGGGTCTTTCTGCGTCTAGAGCGCGAGAGCGGAGTCAGCGCAGCGTACAACGATCCCTTCAGCTCGATGTTTGACCAAGATTCGTCTGGCGGGTGGTGGAAAGGCGAGGTCGTCGAGACTCACTCGTTTGGCCCTTCCGTGGCTACTCAAGTCGTAATGGGTGTTTCCTTATATTCCGGAATGGGCGGGGTGAAGAACGTAGCTAAATCTCTAGCGACCTTCCCCACTGGGGGGTTGTTCATCAACGGGCCATTTTCAAACCTCGGAAACATTGGCGCTTTTGATTACTCAAACAGAATGTCCGATTTTTCCGGAGACCTCGTGAAGACCTGGGGTAAGCAAAAACTTGGACTCGGAGCGAACTTCGAACATACTCATTGGAATCTCAGCATTAATGGGTGGAGCGGCGCAGGCTTTCTGGTTCCCCAGAGCCTTCTGGCTTTCTATCAGGGCGGGGTTGATCCGGCCCACCCCGATACAGACTTTACGCAGCTGAGCCAGTCCTTCCCTTTTCAAACCTCTCAGCGAATTGCTTCTAATCATTTTGGGCTCTATGGCCAGGATGAATGGCATGTACGGAAGAGCCTTTCACTAACATTTGCGCTTCGGGCAGAGCATCAGTCAAATCCTGCATGCGAGAATCGCTGTTTCGCCCGTCTAACAGGTCCGTTTGAACTCATCAGTCATGATCCGAATCAGCCATACAACGAGGCCATTGTCACCAATCAGAGACAAGCTTTTGTGGAAACGGATCACATCCTGTGGTCGCCACGCTTCAGCTTCGCCTGGCAACCATTCGGTGTCACGCACAATACGGTGCTCCGCGGAGGCGTGGGTTTCTTCTACGATCCTGTGGCTGTAGGTCTCACGTCTTGGCTCTCCAGTAATCCTCCGGTAGTCAATTCCTTCAACGCTGTCAGGAACAACCTCACCCCCGGAGAACCAGAAAATCTCTTTAAAGATGCGGCTGCGTCAAATAAAGCGTTCGTGAATGGCTTCCTCGTGGGTGAAACCCTCGCCGACTTTCAGCGTGAAGTTCCAAACTTTTCCCCTCCTGGGCTGACTGTTCCGCAACAGCGCATGCACTCGCCGCAATATCAGCGATGGAGCCTGGAATTGCAGCAGGGCCTGGGGAACGCTACTTCGTTCAGCGTCGGATACTTCGGCCACCATGGCATTCACGAGCTCGTGCAGAATTCCACGGTGAATGCCTGGGGTTTCGGCTCACTGCCGGCCGGACGGTGCAGCGATGCCATTCCGGATTGTGCTCCGGATCCGCGATTCGGTGGGGTCACGGATCTTGCCACGACAGCAGTCTCGAACTACAACGGTATGGTCGCTTCGTTCAAGCATCGCATGGGCCGTTGGAGCCAGGGTCTGCTTCAACTAAACTACACCTACGGCCACGCATTCGATGAGCTGTCCAACGGAGGTCTTTCCAGCTTTACTGTGTATGCTCAAGGCCCACAGAACCCAAACAACCTGCGCGACGCTTATGGTCCTGCCGACTACGATGTTCGCCACTCCTTCAATGCCAATTACGTTTGGGAACTTCCGCTCAAGGCCGCCTTGGGAGGCCACGGTCCTGGTTCTCTGGTGAACGGGTGGCAGGTTTCGGGCACATTCTTCACCCACACGGGATTTCCTTATACCGTGGTCGACGTCCAGAAGTCTTACGAGCTCGCGTCGAAGAATTATTTCGGGTGGATATATGCGGTGCCTGTCGAACCTCTGGGATCGCAACCGCCGTGCGGAGCGGGCGCAGCTGTTACGCCTGCGGGAGCTCCACAGCCTTGCCTGCCGGGAGAGCTTTTGTTCTCTCCGGATAGCCCACCAACGGTTAATCCCAGTGCGCTCTTTGTGCAGACAGGGTGCGAAACAGACTTCAATCGTGGGCACCTGCCGGGCCCAAAGGGACCGTGCAGTGGTCGGGAGGTGTCTTTCGCACAGGGGCGCAACCACTTCCGAGGGTTAGGCTATTTCAGCACCGATTTCACAATCATGAAGAGCACCAAGATTCCCCACTGGGAGAATTCTGAGCTGCGAATTGGTTTTCAATTCTTCAACATTCTTAATCACCCGAACTTTGGCTTGCCGTTTCCTGTATCGTCTGATTCTCTCATAGGCGTAATAGGCTACATGGGGCAGTCAAGTACGACACTTCTTGGGAACGCGCAGTCAAGTACAAGTTTCCTCGCGACCAACCAAAATGGCGCCGCTAGGATGATTCAGTTGAAGGCGGAACTGAAGTTCTAGTTGAAAGATGAGGAATCCTGGGATCGATGAACATGCAACTTAGAAATTTTCCATCAGCCACATGTTGTTGCTCTGATTCCTGTCAATAATGGCCAGGTGCCGGCCATCGGGAGAGGGAAGGCCAGAACAAGTTTGTTCGCCGACGCCGATGCACTTTCGTAGGGATGTCACATTTCCCTGGAGATCCAGATAACCCAGTTCGTCACCGCCCAGTGCCTTCCTCGTAACAAGAAGTCCCTTTTGATCCGCCGACCAAATCAAATCAAGCAATTTTCCTGCCGGCTGTGAAGGAATTTTGTGTATGAGCTGACCGTGCAACGAATGAATTTCGATCGGGCTTTCCGGACTTCGCTTCATCGCAAGTCGAGTGCCATCCGAGAAGATAACGCAAGTCGGGGCTTCAACCACTGCGAGCTCTCGATCAAAATCGAACCGTGCCAACTCAGGACCACGACCTTTTATCGGATCGAGGATTGAGACGATCATTTGCTTGCGATCTTCGCTTTGTTCAGCTAACACACACGTGCTGGAAGGTGGCCGGGCGCAGGAAACACTGGCGCGCCGTGAGAGCTGCAATATTGTTTCTGGGGCTCCCCCAGCCAGCGGAATTCGCAATATCGGAAAAGGAATTGTGGGGTGGTCAATACTCTCCCCGTCCGGCCAAGTGCGTCCGATATACCATTTGCCATCTGGAGTGACGGCTCCCGCTTGCAGCCAGCCTCCGGCCCCCGAGGAGACGATCGGTTCTGGAGTGTCCGAATCGAGAGATTGCTTGTATACCCTCCAACTGCTTCCCCGGTTTTGAGCGACGATAAGTCTACCGTCAGGAGTCCAACCAAGTGCTTGATCGTCACTGTCCTCAAACGTGAAATGTCTAAAGTTACGAGGCCGCGTTCCACCAGCCTCAAGATCGGCGACGTATGTGGTATAAAAACCCGACCATGCCAAGAACGCCAGTCGTTTGTCATTGTTGGTGGCGCTCCCGCTACTCGCGCAAAAGTTGGGCCAGTTCGTCAGCCGCCTAGGCTCTTCGATGTGCTTGCCAGTGGCAAGATCGAGGCGCATTGTCCAGTAATTGCAGACATCGCTGACCGTGCTCCAAGGCTCAGCGAGGGAATAAACCAAGCGTCCATCGTGCAACCACACAAGGTCGTGTATCTTCGCCAGTTCGGAAGGCTGAAATAGGGTGACGGGCGGACCTCCCTTTACGGTGCTGCTTAACACCGTGTCCCCAGAAGAATTCGTCGAAATGTACAGGTATCGTTTGCCGTCGGCGGACCAAATAAGACAGCAAATCGCGTGGTTTTCGTCGGTTTCCTGGAACTTCCGCGCCTGCTTCCCATTCGGACCCATAAGCCAGATTTCGCGCTCACCGAGCTTTCCCTTGTTTGTCCCAAAGGACACCAGCGAGCCATCAGGAGAAACGAACCAAGCCATGGCATGATCGCGAAGTTTTGTGGGCGCTCCGCCCAGCACAGAAAACACCCAAATGCTGTTGGTGACAGAATTCCATTCCTCTGTGCCGGGATGAAGATTGACCACGAGCCTGGTACTGTCGGGAAACCAGAGTCCATCTTCCCATTTCAAGCTTTGATCCTTAAGCGCTTCCGGCTTAGGAACGGTACGAGTTTCGCCGGTGTCAATGAACTTGAGGTGCAGCCCACTTGTGTCGATATACGCCAGGTATTTGCCGTCAGGTGAAATCGTGCCATTGGTGACTGGATTGTCGGTCGAGTTGACTGTGAGTTGCCGCATCTTGATTTCAGGGGCAACCGAGACTGTTCTCGGTTTTTTCATTAGCACACCAACGAAAGTTGCAATGAAAATGGCTGCGGCTATTCCCAAACCCATTGCCCACACGCGTGGCAGATGCTTCGGAGTCAATTGGCGCTGCAAACCTTCCAGGTCAGCCCGCATTGCCGATGCGGTTCGATAACGCGCTGCGCGATCTTTCTCCAGGGCCTTTTTGATGATGTTTTCGAGCCGGACTGGAATTTCGGGATTTAATTCGCGTACGGGTTTTGGAGTAGCTCTGAGGACTGCCTCCTGAAGCACCGGCCAGGTATTTCCTCCGAACGCGCGTTTTCCCGTTGCCATCTCGTAGAGCACCAGACCGAATGAGAAGATATCGGTTCGCGCATCTACTCTCTCCCCGCGTACCTGTTCAGGGGACATGTAAGCCGCAGTTCCCATGACCGCGCCTGTACGGCTGAGAGTCAGGTCGACGTTTTTGGCCGGGACCGCGGTTTCTGCTTTCTTGTGATTGCGATAATGGTCTTCTTCAATTTCCGCGTGCGTAAGCTTCGCAACACCAAAATCCAGGATCTTGGCCTGTCCGTCGGTCGTCAGAAAAATGTTGCCGGGCTTGATGTCGCGATGAATGATGCTGTGTTCATGCGCTGCCTCCAAGCCTTTGAGAACTTGAGAAGCAAGATCAAGCACCTTTCGTATTTGCTGAGGTCCCCTGGGAGGGCCTTGTGCGCGGATGAATTGCTCAAGTGTCTGACCCTCGAGCAACTGCATCACGATGAACGGTTGGCCCTCGTGCTCGCCAAATTCGTAAATGGGACAGATGTTGGGATGTTCAAGCGCCGACGCGGACCGTGCCTCACGCTCAAAACGCCGGAGAGCATCGGGGTCCTTGGCCGAGTCTTCAGGAAGGAACTTCAGCGCTACGCGGCGCGAAAGCCGGACATCCTGAGCACGATAGACGAGCCCCATGCCGCCGCCACCCAAGCCATTCAAAATCTGGTAGTGGGAAACGGTTTTGCCAGTCTGCGGAAAGACCAGATTGTGAAGCTCAGTGCGCACACTGGCTTCCACGGCGGCCGCAGCAGCTCCCCCGTCGCGAGCCAGCAGCGCCTCGACTTCTTTTCGCAGTGCGGGGTCGTCAGAGCAGGCGTTGTCGACTAACGCCTGGCGAGATGCAGGGTCGGACTCAGCGGCGCGATGGAAAAGCTCCTCAATCTCCGCCCAGCGTTCCGGTGTCAAGTTATTTCTACCCACCTTCGATTTGATTCTGCAGCCACACTTCCGCCATCCTCAAGTCGCGGCGCACTGTTATTTCCGAAACGGCAAGCGTCTCCGCTATCTCTTCCATGGAGAGCCCGACAAAATAGCGAAGCTCCACGGCTTTGCATTTTCGCGGATCGAGCTTCTCCAGTTGATTGAGCCCATTGTCGAGGGCAAGCAGATCTCCGCTGCGTTCCTTCTCAAAACTCACGACCGAATCAAGGGGAACAGATACAGCCGCACGCTTCGCCGCATGCCTTCGGCGGGCATGGTCGACGAGGATCTGACGCATTAACCGTGCCGCAACGCCAAAAAAATGTGACCGGTTTTGAAAATTTGGGTTCTTCTGATCAACCAAGCGCAAGTACGCCTCGTGAACCAGAGCCGTTGGTTGTAACGTGTGTCCTTGTTGTTCCTTCCGTAAATACGCGGCCGCCAGCTGCCGTAACTCCTTGTACACAATGGGAGTCAGGTCGTTGAGCGCTTGCTCATCTCCATTCGCCCACTGGGCCAGGAGTGCTGTCACGGTGTGGGTGGCGGACATGGTCGGCGCGAAGAAACCTCAAGTTCGGTCAGTGGCGGCATTTTACAACGCCCAGTGTTCCTTTTCTCCGCCTTTATGGCTTGAGTCACACAGATGACCTCCCGATGATCGCTTTTCGGCTTGGTCTCCGCATGTGTAAGTAGAAGACGAATGTGCTCGGCTTCGGGAGGCTCTGATGAACAAGTCTGTGGGATTTCCGCGAGTTAATTGGCTGATAGTACTCTGCCTGTCCTTACCTTGGCTGGTGGTTCAATCGGCTTCACAGACGCCACAACTAAAGCCAACTCATTTGCGCTACAAGCTCATAGACCTGGGCACGCTGGGCGGTCCGAACAGCTCGGAAGGACCTATTTTTCCCATCGTCAACAATCGGGGCGTGGTAGCCGGTGGCTCCGACACTCTGCTGACTGATCCGAACTGCGTTTTCCCTCCAAACTGCTTAGACCTTCACGCATCCCAATGGGATCGTGGGACTCTGACAGACCTGGGCACGCTGCCGGGTGGGAACAACAGCATATCTAATGCGATTAACGGTCACGGGCAGATCGCAGGACTTTCAGAAAATGGTCAATTCGATTCGTTCTTTGGTTCCCCGGTTACTCGGCCGGTCCTCTGGCGAAACGGACAAATCGTCGATCTCGGAGATTTCGGTGGCTCCAATGGATTCGCAAACAGCATTAACAACCGTGATCAGGTGGCAGGAACCGTCCAGAACGACATTGCCGACCCGTTCTTTGGAACACGGTTCCAACCGTTTCTCTGGCGGAACGGAGTCTTGCGGAACCTTGGCACTTTGGGAGGACCCGACGCCAGTGCCGATTTCATAAATGAAAGTGGCCAGGTGGCCGGCTTCTCTTTTGTGAACCTCACCCCGTTCGACTGCTTTGGCTTCCCTGTAGTCACACATGCGTTCTTTTCGGAACGCGGCGAGATGAAGGACATCGGAACCCTCGGCGGGACTTGCTCACTCGACCGCGCTCTCAACAATCGCGGCCAGGTCGCAGGCTTCTCGAACCTGGCCGGCGATCAAAGCGCCCACCCATTTCTTTGGGACCGCGGAACGATGATTGACCTCGGTACGCTCGGTGGCAGTTCTGGATTTGTTTTCGCGATGAACGATGCCGGAGACGTTGCCGGCAATTCATATCTATCGGGTGACGAAATCCGCCATGCAGTCCTGTGGAGAAGGGGCAAGATCATTGATCTCGGAACCATTGGCGACGACCCTTGTAGCGATGCCCACGGGATGAACATAAAAGGTCAGGTAGTTGGCTCGTCAGACGACTGCATTGCGGAGGAACTGCATGGCTTCCTGTGGCAGCCAGGCGGAACGATGATCGACCTGAATGCGTTTGTGCCTCCCGCCTCCGACCTGACGATCACTGACGGGCACACTATCAACGATAGCGGCGAAATTACCGCCAGCGGCATGCTTCCCAACGGAGACTTCCATGCAATTCTCTTGGTCCCATGCGGCTCGCATTCCTCCGATAGCGATGGATGTCGTGATGCAACTGCGCCACTGGCAGCGCACAACAACAATCAAGTCAGCCGACCGACACCACATAAGTCACCAACAAATCCGTTCATGAGGAAGACACTCGGCAATTCGATGATGCGTGGGAATCCCCTCGTGAAAACTCTACCGGATCCAACGAGATAAATCTCACCGTTCCAGAATCCTTTTGCAGTTCGAAGGGGAGGAGAAGAGAGTTATGAAATCGCATGCACGTGTAACATCAATCGTTTTATCGGTCGTTTTAGTCGTCATTGTCTCCGGCTGTGGAGGCGGGTCTCCCCAGACACAGCCGCCACCGCACGTCAGCACCTGGACTTGGGTGAGCGGGGCAAATACTTTCAATCAAGACGCCATCTATGGCACTGAAGGCACGGCATCTCCCTCAAATGTGCCGGGAGCACGCAGTGGCGCGGCCTCATGGATTGATACCAGTGGCAATCTCTGGCTGTTTGGGGGGATCTACGAAACTTCTAACGCGACCACTGGCGGTCTCAGTGATCTTTGGAAATTCGACGGCATTAACTGGACTTGGGTGAGCGGTCCAAATGTGGGGGATCAGCCCGGAGTGTACGGCACGCTAGGGCAAGCGTCTCCCTCCAATGTGCCCGGAGCTCGCAGTGACTCGATCTCGTGGATCGGCAGTGGCGGCATCTTCTGGCTGTTTGGCGGGTTTGGCAACGCCTTCTCCGTTTCCAATTCCGGTAATCTGAACGATCTTTGGAAATTTGACGGCACCAACTGGACCTGGGTCAGCGGCGCAAACATCGCCGACGAATTGGGCGTGTACGGCGCACAAGGAATGCCATCTGCTTCCAATGTGCCGGGCGGCCGCCAGGGCAGCGTGTCATGGATCGACCACGCGGGGAATTTGTGGCTGTTCGGTGGTTATGGCCGCGATTCGACTGCAGGGAACGGTCGCCTGAACGATCTTTGGAAATTCGACGGTACGAACTGGACTTGGGTCAGCGGCGCAAACATCGTGGACCAGGCAGGCGCGTACGGGACGAAAGGAACGCCGTCTCCCTCAAATGTGCCTGGAGCTCGCAATCTCGCAGACTCGTGGATCGATGGCAGCGGAAATTTCTGGCTCTTCGGCGGATTTGGGGCCGATTCCGCCGGCACGACTGGCCGTCTGAACGACCTCTGGAAATTCGATGGCACGAACTGGACTTGGGTCAGCGGTGCGAACATCGTCGACCAGACAGGCGCGTACGGGACGAAGGGAACACCGTCTCCCTCCAATGCACCCGGAGCTCGCAATCAAGCAGTCTCGTGGACCGACGGCAGCGGAAATCTCTGGCTCTTCGGTGGACTTGGCGTTGACTCTTCCGGCGTAACCGACGTTCTTAACGATCTCTGGAAATTCGATGGTAACAACTGGACTTGGGTAAGTGGTGCAAACACTGCCAACCAGACAGGTATATACGGCACAAAGGGCACTCCTTCCAAATCCAATACGCCTGGCTCCCGCGCTTCTTCAGCTGCTTGGATCGATAAGCAGGGGAGTCTTTGGCTCTTCGGCGGAGTTCGTTTTGACTTTCCGCCGGGAACAAATGAATTCAACGATCTCTGGCGCTTTACGCCGTAAGCCCCCAGCCCTATCGGGTCTGTTGTCCCGCGAACTCTCCAATGAGAGCCGCGATCCTCACAAGCAACTCAGATTGGAGCCGCGTACATGAAACCGAAGAGAATTACCTTGGTCCTCGAAGTCACGATGTTGTTAGTAAGCAACAATGCGACTGGCCGCGCAGGAGAATTCTGAAAGAATCGGCCACGACGTGCGTTACGTCAGATCAGACTCGTCGATCTTGGACGTTAGGTGATCCCTGTAGCAGTCGGAGGGAGTCGCCCATCATGAACAAAGAGTGAGCGTGCCCGCTCCCCAACACGAAGATCATAGGAGACGTGTATGAAACATTTTACTTTCTTCACTACACTGGCGCTACTTGCAGCGCTGGCGATCCCAGATCAAACCACAGCCCAATACGCACAACAAGAGAACAAATCTCACCACCACAAATACAGGCTCATCGATTTGGGAACTTTCGGCGGCCCCCAGGGCTTTATCAATCCCACGGGGAACGGAGAGCCCTACATCAACAACGTGGGCGACACTGTGGCTAACGCGCAAACGGCAATTCCTCTTCCGCCGGACAGTAACGGATTCCTATGCGGGGCTGGGCCGAACGTGAACCATGCGCTGCGACGGCATAACCGTCAGATCACAGACCTAGGTGCGCTGTCGCCGTCGGACCAGAACTGCAGCAATGCCCTGGGGATCAATGATAAGGGCGAGATCGCCGGACAATCGGAAAACGGCGTGATCGACCCACTGCTGGGTTTGATCGAAGCCCACGGGGTAGTGTGGAAGGACGGGAAGATTATCGACCTGGGAACCTTCGGGGGAAATCAGAGTGCCGCATCTTCGATCAACAATCAAGGACAGGTTACCGGTTTTGCCTTGAATGCCATTCCCGATCCGCTTTCCATTTATGGTGTTTTTTTCTTTGGTTCCACTAACTCAACGCAAACTCGCGGGTTTTTATGGCAGAACGGAAGAAAACGCGACTTGGGAACCTTGGGCGGACCCGATACGTTTGCCGTCTTCGTGAATGCGAGGGGTCAGGTATCTGGTGGGTCGTATACGAATTGGACTCCGAATCCGACGACCGGGCTGGCCTGATAGGAGACATTATTCAGGTGGAATGACAGCAGAAAGATGAACACCCTAGCTAGTCCTGTCCGAGATTCGCGGATCCGTGTCGTGGTTGCCGACGACCATTCCATTATTCGTGGGATGGTGCGTTCGACCTTGGAACAGCATCCGCATTTTGAAGTCTACGGTGAAGCCGAGAATGGCGCGGAAGCGATAGAAGAGGTAAAGCGGGTCAAGCCCGATGTGGTCGTTTTGAATATAACCATGCCGTTGGTCAATGGCTTCGAGGCGGCGCGAGAGATCAAAAAGCAGGCGCCGGAAACTGCAATTGTTATTTTGTCGTCGCATGCCGACAAACATTTCGTTGCGGAAGCTAAAAAGATTGGGGTGCGGGCCTACGTCCCGAAATCAAAGATAGGTGAGGGGCTGATCAAAGCCCTGCAGGCTGCGATAAAAGGGAACGATTTTGTCGTATTAGAGTAGCCCGAGTAGCCGGATTAATTCCGTCTCCTGGTAGGTTCTGCCGCAAGATCCGTCCGCGTCGGCAGAGCGCGATGATGTGGAATCACTTCCGACCACGCCCTAACAGAACTCGGGCACAATCCGACAGGAGTGTTCCAACAAGTGCATCTCCGCCGAAGGAGCAATCTCGACCGGCCGCGAATCAGATGGCGTCGCAGACGGTAGGTTGAGCGCTAGTAATGCGTTTTGGATTGTGGGGAGACACAGTTTTCTAGAACGTGTACTTCAAAGCGAACTCGATTTGGCGGTTGTCCGTAGCAGTGTTGGTGATCGCGGCGCCACCTGGCACGTCGACGGCAATCTGCGAACCACCACCCGGTAATCCGAAG
>Ga0307479_10004545_pt1 | contig 12694 bp, 11 predicted proteins | sample atmos_gasesECM4C_FD_203743 | JGI IMG/M metagenome (GOLD analysis project Ga0307479, IMG submission 203743) | Hardwood forest soil microbial communities from Morgan-Monroe State Forest, Indiana, United States - atmos_gasesECM4C_515 | ecosystem: Environmental > Terrestrial > Soil > Temperate...
CGCTGGTTGCCCGCCGCCTCGGGCTGGGCCTCCGAACCGACGAGGAGAAGACGCTGCAGCGACTCCGCATCCAGGCCGAAGCTAGGGCCGGCTGATCAAGGGACCTATCGAGAAATGGACCTGATCCAGAGCATCTCCCCGTACATCCTTCCGGGTGCCCTCGTTACCATCGAGATCAGCGTGGGCGCGTGGCTGATCTCGGCGACGCTCGGTCTCATCCTAGCCGTGCTACGCGACACGCGCCAGCCGCTGCTGACGATTCCGACGTCGGTTTCGGTCGAGGTGATCCGCGCCATCCCCCAGCTCGTCATCCTCTACATCGTCTTTTTCGGTCTCGGTGGTCTGGGGATCAATCTCGATTCGCTGACCGCGGCGATTGTCGGTCTTGGGGTGGCCGACGCCGTCTTCAGCGCCGAGTACTATCGGGCGGGTTTCATGACCGTCTCCCCCACGCAGCACGACGCCGGGATGAGCCTTGGACTCAAGTCGCTGCAAGTGACGCGCTTCGTGATCATTCCGCAGACGATCCCCTTCGTCATCCCGCCGCTGCTGAACTCGTTCGTCGGATTGATGAAGTCCGCCACGCTCGCGTCGGCGGTCGGCGCTCCCGAAATCCTCTACGGGGGTCGAAATTACATGGAGACGACCGGACACGTGGCGCCGGCGGCGGTTGCCATCATGGGGCTGTACATCGTTGCCACGCTGCCGTTGACCAGGGTCGTGCGACAGCTGGAAAGAAGGATTCGGTCGCGGACCAGGGCATGAGATCACCCGCGCACCAGAGAACGGCCGTATGAGCATCCAGTTTGGCGTCCGCCTTCCTTGCGCCGGCGTGTTGGCCAGCGCCGGCGCGATGCTGCGCGTGGCGCGCGAGGCCGAGGACCTGGGCTATGACTCGGTGTGGGTGCATGACTACCTTATCTGGAACAAGACGCTGGATCGCGAGCACCTCTCGACCGGCTCGCGGGAGGCGGTGGAGGCGGCAGGGGACGATTACCCGCCGGTCTTCTTCGAGTCGCTCACGAACCTGGCCTTCCTGGCGGGCGCCACGAAACGCATCCGTCTCGGCACCGCGGTCCTGGTGCTCCCCTACCGCCAGGCGTTGCTGACGGCGAAGCAGCTCGCCTGCATCGATGTCTTGAGCGAGGGCCGGCTCGAACTCGGCATCGGGCAGGGGTCGGGAAAGAGCACGAAGAACGAGGACTTCGAGGTGCTCGGCATTCCGCGGCGGGAGAAGATTCAGCGCACGCGCGAAACCTTCGAGGCGATGCGCAAGATCTGGACCGAAGACGCTCCGTCGTTCGAGGGCGAGTTCGTCAACTTTCCCTCCGCGACGATCTTTCCCAAGCCGCTGCAGAAACCGTTTCCGCCAATCTGGATCGGCGGTTCGACCGACAAGTCTCTCGACATGGTGGCCGATTACGCCACCGGCTGGATCACGTCGGCGATTCCGCCCGAGCGCCTCCCGGCGGCGATCGACGGGCTCAACGCGCGGCTGCGCGCGCGCGACCGCCAGCCTTCCGAGATGAGGATCGCGACCGAAATCGAAGTCCTGGTGGCGGACACGCAGGCCGAGGCTCGACAGCAGGCCGCCCGCACGCTCACGGTGCTCTACGAGCACTACTCGGGTGTCCCCGCGCACGCCGAACTGCGCGAGATGACCGGACGCCGGCTCGAGGAGGCCGATTTCCTCATGGAGGCGTGGGCAACCTCGCTGGTCGGGAACGTCGCTGAGATTCGGAATGAGGTCCGGCGCTATATCGATGCCGGCATTAGCGCATTCGAGTTGAAGTTCATCTATCACAGCATCGACCACATGGTTGCGCAGATGCGCGAATTTGCAGGAGGCGTAATGGCTCATGTTCGCTAACGCAGTCCGCGAGATTCGAGGCCGCCGGTGAAACTGCTTCATTACCAGGCCGCGAACGGGATCCCCCGGCTGGCCGTGGTCGAGGGTAACGAGGTGCGCGATGCCGGGCGAGATCTGCTCCAGATCTTTGCCGGGCAGAAGCCCGTCGCCGGTGGGAAGCCGCTCGAGATGGGCACGCTCCGCCTGGCGCCATGCGTACCTCGGCCCGGCAAAATCATCTGCATCGGGCTCAACTACCGGCGTCACGCCGCGGAGTCCGGCGTGGCCGTCCCTTCGAAGCCGATCATCTTTTCCAAGCTGCCCAATGCGCTGGCGGCGGCGAACGACGACATCCCGATTCCACCGGTCACCTCGAAGTGCGACTACGAGGCCGAGCTGGTGGCGGTCATCGGCCGCTCCGCGCACAACGTCGCCGAGGCGCAGGCGTTGGATTGCGTGTGGGGGTTCTGCAACGGGAACGACGTGAGCGCGCGCGATCTTCAGGAGCAGAGCAGCCAGTGGCTACTCGGAAAGACGCTGGACCGGTTCGGGCCGATCGGTCCCTGGCTGGTAAGCCGGGACGAGGCGGGTGACCTCGACCGGATGCCGATTCGGTGTACGGTCAATGGCGATGTGCGCCAGAACTCCGTCGTTGGCGACATGGTCTTCGGCGTACCGGAGCTGGTGAGCTTCATCAGCCGGCACTTCCCGCTGGACCCCGGTGACATCATCTTCACGGGGACGCCCGAAGGCGTCGCCGACGGCCGACCGGATCACCCGTGGCTGAAGCCGGGAGATGAAGTCGTGGTCGAGATAGGAAGGCTGGGTCGCCTTGTCAACCGGATGGTGAGATCGGACTGAGGCAATGGCCGGGGAATCCGTACTCGCCGTCAAAGGCCTGTACAAGAGCTTCGGAAGTAGCGCCGTTCTCGAGCAGGTTGACTTCGCCATCGATCGCGGAGAAACCGTCTGCATTCTTGGACCGAGCGGATCGGGCAAGACGACGCTGCTGCGCTGCCTGAACCTGCTCGTCGAGCCGACGCAGGGCCAGCTGTTCTTTCGCGGCGAGCTGATGGGACGGTGGCCAGAGCCCACCGGCAAGCGCATCGACCTCGCGAAGTACCGCAGCCACATCTCGATGGTCTTTCAGCAGTTCGAGCTGTTTCCTCACCTGACCGCGGCAGATAACGTCAGCCTGGGGCCGCGGCGCGTGCTACACCTGACCAGGGCCGCGGCTCACGAACGTGCCCTTACTCTGCTCGATCGCGTCGGTCTGAAGGCATTCGCCAATGCTCGGCCGCGAACCCTCTCTGGCGGCCAGCAGCAGCGCGTCGCCATTGCGCGGGCCCTCGCGATGTCGCCCGACGTGATCCTCTTCGATGAGCCGACCTCGGCCCTCGACTGGGAGATGGTCGGCGAGGTCCTCGACATCATGGCCGACCTCGCGACGCAGGGGATGACGATGGTTGTCGTCACGCACGAACTCGATTTCGCGCGGAACTGTGCGGATCGAATCGTCGTGATCGACAAAGGCCGGATCATCGAAGAAGGCCCCACCGCGACCATGTTCGAGTCACCTCGACTGACGCGCAGCCGCGAGGTGCTCGGCCTCGTCAAGAACGAGGCCCGCGCGAAACGGCGCCGCGAGCGGAACGTCTCCTGATCGGTCGACGCCAGTGAGGACTCCTCGACTCACGTTGTTCGTCAGCGGCGTTTTTCTCGCGGAGTCGGCCTTTTACCAGGTCGTGCCCCCGCTGGTGCCGGTGTTCGTGGCCCAGACCCACATGACCACGACAGAGGTTGGCTTCCTCGTTGCTGCATACCCGGCGGGCATCCTGGTCGCGGCGGTTCCAGCTATGGCGCTTGTCGCCAGACGCGGCGTGCGTGCTACGACGATTGTTGGCCTGAGTCTGCTGATCGCTGCAACCCTCGCGTTCGCCTGGAGTACGACTCCACTCTTGTTAGATGCCGCCAGGCTCATCCAGGGAGTCGGCGGAGCCGTCGCGTGGGCAGGTGCGCTTGCCTGGCTCACGAGCGGGGCGTCGGCCGAACGGCGTGCCTCCGCGATTGGAGGAGCGGTTGGTGCTGCGTTGATTGGGATGGTCATCGGCCCACCCATCGGGGCTGTGGCGGCACAGGCGGGACGGGGCCCAGTCTTCAGCGCGCTCGCGGCGGTCCTTGCGGTGATGGCGCTGGCCACGCCGCCCGCCCCAGCCGCATCGGCCTTGAGCGAAGGCTTGATGCGAGCACTGGCCGCGTTTGTTCGAAAGGGCCGCGCGGTTCTCGGGAGTGGGCTGCTCAGCTCAATCGGCGTCGTCAACGGTACGGTGGCAAGTCTTGTCCCTCTCCTACTGGCGCGCGATCACGGATCGTCGTCCGTAATCGCCATCGTGTTCGTCGGCAGCTACCTCCTCGCTGCGAGCTGGAACGTCTTGCTCGGACGTGTCGCCGACCGCATCGGACGGTTGATCCCGGTCATCGGCGGATTTGTCGTGGCCGCGGTGTTGCTGCCCCTGCTCCCGGCGATTAGTTTGCTTCCTCTCCTGGCGGTTACCGCTGTCCTCGTTGCATCGGTGGTATCGGGTCTCTGGACACCGACCGCCGCGATGGCCACCGACATGGCGGAGCCCGGACCGTCCGGTCATGCGGTGGCGATCGCGACCATGAATGCCGCGTGGGCCGCCGGTGGCACCATCGGTTCGATCGCTCTCTCCAGCTTGGCAGACAGGCTTGGCTTCGTTCCTTCCTTCGCCCTGGCTGGAGCGGTCTGCGGCCTCGCTGCCGTAGCCACCACTGCGGCTTATCGCAGCAGCGCCCACGCCGATCAACCGTCGATGGGCGACGCACCAGAATGGTCGAGGCCGATTCCTCCTCCCTTTTAACGGGACGCCCTGGTGAGGGCCCCCAGGGGGTCGACTGCGATTTCGGTCGCAGATCAGCCTATTCGGGGGGCAGCTCCTTGTAGACGAGGTCGACCTCGATTCCCTGAGACCGGCGGACCGCGCGGGCCACGTAGTAGACGACCAGGCCGAAGATGACGATCCCGCCCATGAACGCCGGGACCTGCCACCAGTTCTCGGGTTTCTGAATCGCGAGCGGTGGAAAGGCCAGCGTTTCCCAGGTCAGGAAGGCCATCACCAGGAAGGAGAGTGGCGCCAGGATCTTGAGCGCCGGGATGCCACCCCACCGGACGTTAGCGGGCGACGCGCGGTACAGGTCAGGCCGCCGCTCCGGGAAGACGAAGGCCGCCACGCTCACGATGCAGACCGTGACCACGCCGGCGAGCACTCCGAGGGCGAGCCAGGTGGCGAAGGTCGTCGCCAGGATGCTCCAGATCAGCATCAGGGTGACGATTCCCATCACGAGCAGGATGGCGGGCACCGGCGAATGCGTCCGCTCATTGACGTCGGCGAACCGAGCCGGCAACAGGCGGTCGAAGGCCCAGGCGAAGACGGTCCGCACCGGCATGAACGAGTTGCCGACCATGGCCGGCAGGCTCCAAAAGAGGAACGAGCCAACGATCAGCACGGTCAGGATCGGAATGTTGGCGGTGAGGGAGGCCAGGAAGTGGTACCAGGGACCAGTCGGGATCACGTAGGCCGGATTCGGGCTGGTGTTGACGGCGGACAGGAACGCGTAGCCGACCACCTTGAAGATCAAGAGCACACCGATCACGATGAAGACGACGTCCCAGGTCAGCGCTCCGAACATGATGCCGAGCTGGCGGTTGCGGTTGGACGCGCTCTTCAGCTCGCCCGATAGATAGACGCTCCACCAGTTCCACATCATGAAGACCATGATCACGAAGATCGACGGAACGGTCGCGCTCAGGTTGCCCGGTTGCGGTGAGGTTGAAATCGAGCCCTTGACCTTGTCGATGACGGCCTGGTAGGCATCACCCTTGGCGCCGAACTGCGCCGACAGGTCGTTGAAGTGCTGGTGGAACGCGTCGGTCGTTCCGAAGAGGAGAACGATGAAGGCGAGAAACGTGCCGATCGAGGCGATGATCCAGAAGGTGTTCTGCCAGCGGAACGTGGTCCTCGTTCCGGCAATCAGGATGGCGGTCATCAAAACGATCATGGCGAAGCCGCCGACGAAGACCCAACCATTGTTGGTCTGAAAGTTATTGCCCCAGGTGATCAGCGTCTGGTTATTGAAGAAGACGCCCAGCGTCACCAGGATCGGGCCGAGGGCGAACACCGGGAAGTAGCGCGCCCAGAAGGTGGCGCCGATCATGGCGCTAAACGCGGCGCCGAAGTTCGAAACCGTCGCCAGCGGCGGGGCGAGGATCCGGCTGACCCAGACGTAATCGCCACCGGTCCTTGGCATGCTCGAGGCCAGCAGACCCATCATGAGCAGGATCGGGATGTTCAAGACGAACGACAGGATGGTCGCCGTAACCAGGTCGCTGCCGGGAAACGCGGACAGCGCGAAGAACACACCCCAGGCGAGCGTGGCCCCGACCGGCGCGGAGAAGACCGCGTTGAAAATCGTCGCGTCCAACGCCGAGGCCTCGCGGACGAGGCCGGTGCTCTTGCGGACGAACAGCTGGTCGGACCCTTGCTCCGCGGCCATCTACTCCCTCCTACCCCTCACAATCAAACCCGACATGTACGGAAAGAAACGGACCTGATTCCGGCCGCAGTATACGCCGATTGCCGGGCAGCGTCATCTTCACCCAAGAATGCTGTGCTATCTTGTTCGCTGTCGTCGTGGCCGGCAGGGCTGGCGAATGAAGGAGGTCGTGGGGCAGATGCTGGCGGTTGACCGCCGTCACCAGATCCTGGAACGAGTCGCGGACCAGCAGACGATCCAGGTCGGCGAGCTGGCGCGCGCGCTGCGCGTCTCCGAGATGACGATCCGGCGCGACATCCACCGCTTGGAGCGGGACGGCTTCCTGCGCCGGACCTATGGCGGGGCGACCGCTCACCTGACCCGCGCCCTCGAGCTCGCCTTCAACGCCCGGGCCCTCGAGCACGCGGCCGCCAAGCGGCGGATCGGGATGGAGGCGGCTCGCCTGGTCGAAGGCGCCTCCACCCTCTTTGTCGGCGTCGGCACCACGGCCGAACACTTCGCGCGGTTCTTGCCGGCGCGTGACAACATCGTGGTGATCACCGGATCGCTGCCCATCGCCAGCCTGCTCGGGACGCGATCCGTCCGAGCGGTCGTGCTGGGCGGGGTGGTGCAGCGCGACGAGCTCGCCTGCTCTGGCCCGATCGCCGCCGCGTCGGTGGCTCGCTACCACGCCGATATCGCGGTCATCGGCGCGGCCGGCGTCTCGGCTCGTAGCGGCGTCACCGAGCTCGAGGACGACGTCGCCGAGATCAACCGGCAGATGATGGAGCGCAGTGATGCCGTGATGGTGATCGCCGACGGCTCGAAGCTCGGTTCGGTGGCGCGCGCCGCGGTGGCGCCGATGACCTCTGTCAACACGCTGGTGACGGACAAGAGCGCGAAGCCGGCGGAGCTGGACGCCCTGCGCGCCCTCGGTATCCGAGTGGTGCTGACCGGCGCCGAGGGAAGCTGACCATGGGGCGCTTTCGAGCCATCTTCAAGATCGACAAGCCATTGATCGCGATGTGCCACCTGCGTGCGCTGCCGGGTCGCCCGCGCCATGACGCAGCCGCCGGGATGGAGGCCGTGGTCGAGGCCCTGAGCGCCGACGTGGCCGCCTTGCAGGAGGCGGGCGTCGACGGCCTGCTGTTCTGCAATGAGAACGACATCCCCTACCAGCTCAGCGTCGGACCGGAAATCACGGCCGGCATGGCCGCCGTCATTGGTCGGCTAGGCTCGCAGATTCGCAAGCCCTTCGGGGTCGACATCCTCTGGGATCCGAAAGCCGCCCTCGCCGTCGCCCGCGCGACCGGGGCCGCTTTCGTACGGGAAGTCTTCACCGGCGTCTTCGAAAGCGATCTCGGAATGATCGCTCCAGAGACGGGAGAATTGGCCGGCTACCGGCAGGCGATCGGCGCGGAGGCCATCGCGTGCTTCACCAACATCACGCCCGAGTTCTCACGCTCGGTTGCCGGCCGCAGCGTCGCCGAGCGCGCCCGGGGCGCAGCCTTTCTCGGATTCGACGCGATCCTGATCAGCGGCCCGGCGGCCGGGGCCAGTGTCGAGATGGCCGACCTGACCGCCGCCCGCACGGCGGTTCCGGACCTGCCCCTGCTGGCCAACACCGGTGTCAGCCCGGCCAATGTCCAGGAGATCCTGGCGCACTGCGACGGCGTGATCGTGGGGACCAGCCTGAAGGTTGACAGCAACACCTGGAATCCCGTCGATCCTGGGCGGGCGCGCCAAATGGTGGAACTGGTGCACCGGCAACGCGAGCGCACCTCGGTTCTCTGACGCGTGGGCCGGTCCACCCGCCTGTACTTTGCGACCGACCTGCACGGGTCGGACAAATGCTTTCGGAAGTTCGTCAATGCGGCGGCGGTCTACCGCCCGGACGTGATGGTGCTCGGCGGCGACCTGGCGGGCAAGGCCATCCAGGGGATCACGCGTAAGCCCGGCGGCCGCTACCACGGCACCTTCCGAGGAACGAGCTACGACGTCGAGGCGGGCCCCGAGCTCGACGCGCTGGAACGCATGATCGCCGACCACGGCTACTACCCGGTGCGCGCGGATCCCGGCGAGCTGGAGGCGAAGCGTGCCGACGGATCGATGGATCGCCTGTTCCTCGAGTTGATGCGTGAACGGCTCGGGCAGTGGCTGACGCTCGCCGACGAACGGCTGCGGCCGCAGAAGAAGCCGTTGTACTGGATGCTTGGCAACGACGACCCGCCGGAGCTGGCGGCCCTGCTCGATCGGGCACCCTGGGGCGAGAGTGCCGAGGGCAAGGTGCTCCACCTCGATGACGACCACGAGATGGTGTCGTGGGGGTATTCGAACAAGACGCCCTGGGATAGTTATCGCGAGATGACCGAGGATGAGTTGCGTGAAACGCTGGACCGGCTCTGCGCGGGCCTATCGTCAGCGGAGCGCGCCGTGTTGAATGTGCACGTGCCGCCATATGGAACCGGGCTCGACGAGGCGCCGGAGCTGGACGCCACGCTGACGGTGCAGACTTCGGTCGGCCAGGTCAAGCTCGTCCCAGTCGGAAGCACGGCCGTTCGGGAGACCCTCGAGCGCGTTCAGCCGCTGATCGGCTTGCACGGACATATCCACGAATCGCACGGCTTCAAGCAACTCGGGCGCGCGGTGGCGGTGAATCCAGGCTCGGACTATGGCACCGGCACCCTGAATGGCGTGCTTATCACCCTGGAGCGAGATCGGGTGAAGGCGCACCAGTTCGTTCGCGGATGAGCCCGCGCAAGAGCGATGAGCGCGTGCTCCTGGCGGTCGACGTCGGGACAGGAGGTGCGCGGGCGGTCGCGGTTGATCTGGAGGGTCGGGTCATCGCTGAGATGCGCCGCGCGTACCAGACTCGCGAGTCGCGTCCCGGATGGGCGGAACAGAACCCGAGCGACTGGAGCGATTGCGCCGCGCAGGCGCTGGGTGCGCTGGGGCGGCGTCTTGGACGGCGCTATCGCCCGATGGCGATCGGCCTGACGGGGCAATGTCCGACGGTCGCTCCCTTCGACGCGAAGGGCCGGCCGGTTGGTCCGGGCATGCTCTATCGCGACAACCGCGCCGTCGATGAAGCCCGCGAGATGCGCGATCGCGTTGGCATCGAGGCGATGCACCGGCGGACCGGCCATGTGGCGGAGGCGTTCCACGTCGGCCCGAAAGTGCTCTGGCTCCGCCGCCATGCGCCGGAGGTCTTTCGCAAGACGGCGCGCTTTCTGCAGCCGCGCGATGTGGTCTTACGCCGGCTGTGTGGCGAAGAGGCGACCGACGAGACCAACGCCAACGCCACCCTCTTCTTCGACCTTCGCGCCCGCCAATGGTCGCCGGAGCTGCTGGCGGATTTCGACCTGGACCCGACGCTCTTTCCCGTCGCCCTTGCCCCCTGGGTCGTCGCTTGTGCGCTCGGCCAGTCCAACGGATTTGGCTTACCTGCCGGCGTTCCCATCGTGATCGGCTCGGCGGACAGCCAGTGTGCCGCCTTCGGCGCCGGCGTCGTCGATCCCGGGCCGGTGAGCGAGATGGCGGGCAGCTCATCGTGTCTCAATTCGGCCGTGGTCCAGCCGCTCGCCGACGTGCGCGTGACCCACTATTCGCACGTCGTCCCCAATCGATTCTCCACCGAGCTCGGCGTCAATACCGCCGGCGCCGCGATCGATTGGGCCGTCGAGCGGCTCGGCTATCGGTCGCACACTGCACTCGGCACCGACGCGATGCGCTTTCGGCGCGAGTGGGAAAAGCTCGGCGGACGCGCCGCCGATCCCGTCGAGATGGCGCCCCTCTTTCTCCCCTACCTCGGCGACGGCGAGCGCGATGATCCGAGCCTGCGAGCAGCCTTCATCGGCCTCTCCTCACGACACGAGCGCCGGGCGCTCGCGTATGCCGTGCTCGAAGGCGTGGCTTTCGCCGTATGGTCGACGCTGGTCACACTTCAGCAAGCGGGATCTCCGCTGACGGAGCTTCGGGTTTCGGGCGGCGGCGGACGATTGGCGTTGCTCTCCCAACTGAAGGCCGATGTTCTGGGGCGGCCTGTTGTCGACCTCCCACACGATGCCACGGTAATCGGCGCCGCGATGCTGGCTGGAACCGCGTGCGGGCTGCAGGACGAGGCGCGCGCGGCGATCGACGGGGTCGTGGCCGATGGTCGACGCTTCGAGCCGACGGCGTGGGGTCGCGAAGTGGTCGCGGCGCGCGCTACCTGGTTCGAACGGACGCTTCGGGAGCCCGGTGTGCACGCCGGGTCTGGCGCGCTGCCGCTGGCCATAGCCGCTTCGACAGGAGGAGGACGATGACCCGCTACACCCTGGGCGTGAATAACTGCTTTGCCGTCAAGCGCTGGCCTGAACCGGAAGCCTGGGCGCGGGTCGTCCGTGAGGACCTGGGGCTGGACCTGGTGCAGCACAGTTTCGACCTGGTCGAGCTGGGCGGCCCGCCAACCCTGTGGCGCGGCCAGGCTCAGCGCGTCAAGGAAACCTGTGAGCGCCTCGGCCTCACCCTGCACTCGACCTTCACCGGGTTGGCCGCCTATTCATCGAACCTGCTGCTCGATCCGGACGCCGCCGTTCGGCAGCACGCGGAGCAGTGGTATCAGTCCGCGATCACGTTTACCGCCGCCGTCGGCGGCCGGGCGACCGGCGGGCATGTGGGCGCCTTCAGCGTGTCGGACTGGGTCGATCCCAACCGCCGCCGCGAACGCGAGCAGGGCCTGCAGGCCTCGCTGCATCGACTGGCCGCCGAGGCACGCGACGCCGGACTGAGCGAGCTCTATGTCGAGAATCTCGCCGCGGCCCGCGAGCCGTCGACGATGGATGGCATCGCCCGCTTACTCACCGATGGTGATGCCTCGCACGTTCCTATCAAGTTGTGTCTCGATGTCGGTCATCAGTGCGTCCCCGGAACCACCGGTGCCGAGCGAGACCCCTACACCTGGCTCGAACGGCTTGGATCGAAGGCCCCAGTCGTGCAATTGCAGCAATCGGACGCGGAGGGCGATCACCATTGGCCCTTCACAGCGGCCATGAACGCCCGGGGACGGATCGACGCCGATCGCGTGCTCGCCGCCCTCGATCGATCAGGGGCCGACGACGTCCTCCTCATCCTGGAAGTGATCCCGGCGTTCGAGCAAGAGGACGGCCAGGTCATCGACGACATGGTGGCCAGCGCCCAGTACTGGCGGGAGGCGCTCGTCCGGCACTAAGGTAACCGCGTGCTTGGCACGTCACCGCCTCGGCAATCTTCCAGCCTACGATTGGCCGAGCTGATCGCCGCCATATCACTGGCAACCGACCTCGGCATGGGGCAGCCGATGGAGCAAGCGCTGCGCACCTGTCTGCTGGCCATCGGTCTTGGCCGGCGGCTGGGCCTGTCCGCGGCGCAGCTGTCAGAGGTCTACTACGTCGTGCTGCTCCGCTTCCTGGGCTGCACCGCGGACGCGTTCGAACTCGCCCGGCATGTGGGCGGTGATGACCGCTTCTGCCGAGCCGGGCTCGCGCCGGTCCTGGGTGCACCGGCGAGCGAGTTCATGCCGGTCGCACTTCGCCATGTGCGGCCGCTGCGAATCCCGCAGTTTCTCGCTAGCGGCGTTGGGCCCTTTCGCCAGGGTGTCCTGGCGCATTGCGAGCTGGCGGAGAATCTCGCCGGCAGGCTCGGCCTGAGCGAAGCCATCCGCCACGCCATGAGCCAGACCTTCGAGTACTGGAATGGTCGGGGGCTTCCGGGAAAGGTCGCCGGCGAACAGATCGCGCTCTCCGCTCGGATCGCGTTCATCGCGCGCGATGCCGAGGTCCTCCACCGCATGAGTGGAATCGAAGCCGCGCTCGACACGATTTTCCGGCGCCGTCGCGCCGGCACCTACGACCCCAGCCTGGTCGACGTCCTCCTCAAGTCCGGCCCCGAGCTGCTCGGCGAACTTGCGGCGACCCCATCACCCTGGGATGCCGCGCTCGCCGCCGAACCCGAGCCCCGGCCGTGGATTCCCGAGGGCCGGCTGGACCAGGTGCTAGAGGTCTTCGCCGACTTCGTCGATATGAAGGCCCCGCACCTGCTTGGACACTCGCGACAGGTTGCCGCGCTTGCGACGAACGCGGTCGGCACGGATCGGTTGGCCGTCCGACGCGCCGGGCTCGTGCACGATCTCGGCCGGGTCGCGGTACCGAACGGTACCTGGGATAAGGCCGCCTCCCTCACCGGCGGTGAGCGCGAGCAGGTGCGGCTGCACGCCTATTACAGCGAGCGGATCGTTTCTCGCTGTCAAGCGTTGTCGTCGCTCGCCGAGCCGGT
>Ga0307479_10004546_pt1 | contig 12694 bp, 18 predicted proteins | sample atmos_gasesECM4C_FD_203743 | JGI IMG/M metagenome (GOLD analysis project Ga0307479, IMG submission 203743) | Hardwood forest soil microbial communities from Morgan-Monroe State Forest, Indiana, United States - atmos_gasesECM4C_515 | ecosystem: Environmental > Terrestrial > Soil > Temperate...
GGCGTTCAAGCCCAACACCAATTCTGTGGCGGGATCATCTTCCGTGCGGCTGGCACAAAATCTGATTGCCAAGGGCGCCCGCGTGCGCGCCTACGATCCAGTGGCCATCCCGGATGCGCGCATGGAACTGAACGGCACCGTCCACTATTGTGAAACTGCGTATGCCGCTGCGGAAGGCGTGGATGCGCTGGTCGTGGGCACTGGCTGGCCGGAATTCCGCGGTCTCGACTTCGACCGCATCAAACACCTGCTGAAACGTCCCGTCATCGTGGATACCAAAAACTTGCTCGATTCTGTCCGGCTGCGCGCGATGGGATTCGAGTACGTTGGCGTGGGCCGCTGATAGTCGGCACTTCTCCGGCCAGAATAATCGGAAAACTTAAAAGATCCCGGAGCTGACCAGAGCTGCTTCCCGCTCCGACATCATGCTCGCCAATTGCTATAATCCATTCTGGATACGGTGGGAGTAGCTCAACTGGCAGAGCACCGGACTGTGGCTCCGGACGTTGCGGGTTCGATTCCCGTCTCCCACCCCACAATTCAAAGCACTTAGCTTGCTTTGAAACCCGCTGAAACCTGCCCGATCACGTCAGCGGCTTTCCGCATGTCAGCCTTGAGTCCACTCCCGTAGTGATTCATCGTCGTGCGGATGTCCGCGTGCCTCATCATTTCTTTTGTCACGCCGGGAGTAGTTCCGTTCGCATCGAGGTGCGTTCGGAATGCGTTGCGAAACGCATGAGAACTAAGATGTCCGATGCCAGCGGCTTTACCGGCAATAGACAGGTTCTCCCAGATCCAGGAGTAGCACACAGGTTGACGGCCGGGGGCGCTTTCCGTCTATAGCAACCAACCAAGACCACTCCTTAACGCCGTGCGTACATGCGACAGCTTCTGGTATCGTTTCGTGGGCATGTCCGCAACGGTAGTAGTCGTCCCCTCGCGCATCTGGAAAAACCGCCTCGTAGACTAGTTTCATTGTTCTACTCTCCCGCCCATCCCATGAACCGGTCATGTTTACTCCCTATGTGCCCTAGATCGCAAGTTCCCAAGGACCGCATTCATACGTGCCATTGCCGTCCCACCTCCAAGGGCTGAAGGGATGAGATGTGCCATCGTATGAGGACGGCAGTTCCGTAACGTATGAGCGGCCGTTATTGTCGAAGTGAAATATTTCCCCGTCGTTTTCTACCTCTACGCCTAACGGAGTAACCTTGACCACTTTGCCTTTGGTGGAGTAGACTCCGCTGAGCATGCAAACGTCCTGACCAACCACCAATGTCTTCGTGTCCATAAGTCTCCTTCACTCTTTTAGGATAGAAACTCTCTGTTCAAATCCACGTCGCAACTCTGGAATTTCCGGCTTAGTTCTGCGTTACATTCCAATTTGAGTGATTCATAAGAGTTCTCCTCCAGGCTTACCCTGTGAGAGCGATGCAAACGGAAATCAGGCGGCTAGGCATGTTCCAACTTAGCCAGAAGACCATCAAGAGTGGAGCGGAGGAATTCCAAGTCAACTCTTAGTTTGATCGCGTCGGAAGGAGATGCATCCTCTCCGTTGACGTATCGCTGCAATCTTGGGAAACAGATATGAAAAACCGTTTTCAAATCTTCTTGGTCTTGCGCAGTCAAATCAGCCATTTTTCTCTCCTCAACTCAAAAAGTAGCGCGCATAGTGTCGCGCACTGCTCTCGCTGATCGGCAACCCATGGTGCTTGAAGGATGAGACAAGAGGAAAAGTACGCCTATGCTCCTCCCTGCTCTTCGTAGGCTGCGAAGAACTCCTGGATACGCTTCATCTTGCCGGCCTCTGCCGGAGTCACGCGGAGTTCTTTTACGTCCCATTCTTTAACGTTCGGTAGATTCCGAGCAAACTCTGCCGCAGCATGTAAAGAGGGAAACGGAGGATGAGTCCGACAAAAACGGTAGTCCCATTCAAAGGGATCGCCCGGATCACGTTCCTCTTTGAATTTCACTCGTACATACCACTGGGTGATCATGTCTTCCATAGCGTTCCTACTCCCGCACCACGCTCAGCGGGTCTTCTGAGCGGTGCCTCCGAAACTCTTTCTGGTGCTTCAGGGAGCGCTCTGCCTCCGCTAGATTGGTTCCTATCCCAAAGCAAAACTCAGCACCCTCGAATTTGGCAACGCGTCCACTCAGAGATTCAGCAACGAACTTTTGTCTCTTCATGAGGAGCCGTGCCTGAGAGAGCTTTGTGTTGAGTTCTTGGAAGGAACCTCCTTTGCTTAAGAACTCATCACCCTTGTCGTGATACGCATCCAGACCGACGCTGAGCAGCACATCTGCGAAGGTGCGTATCAGCATATCGCCGGCTGAGTAACCATATTTGTCGTTCATCATCTTTAGACCGTCGATGTCACTCATGGCGACGAACGGGCTTGCTTGACCCTCGTCAAAAGCACGCTTGTTCGGTAGACCAGTTTTGTCGGAAACTAACAGGGCGCGTCTCATCTCGTCCAGAGACATCTCTGCTACGCGCTTACGAGTGACGAAATCGACTCTGCGTTCGACCATAGAACTCCCAAACGAATCAGACTGAAATCATTCTAGGTTCGGGGCTGGTCATGAGGCGCTGGCGTTCTCAAGCGCGTATTGTGATCGCTTTCACGAAAGGTTGTCAGATTACTTAAGTAACTTAGTTCTGGTCTTGAGATCACTGCAGAGAATCATTTCGCGGCCCGCGCGACTGGAAGACGACATTCGAACAATTCTAATTCGACTTCAGCATCCCTCTTCAAAATATGATCTGAGGTCCGGCCACACTTTACACAAAACCACTCCTGCAGCTCGGGATTCCATCTGATGTCCGCGTGTTTTATTCCGTCAGCCACTAAGTTCGGCATCAACAGACAGTCCCCACTGCCTCAGCAGCCATTCTGGAATGTAGCAACGGTTTCGATTGAGTTCACACCAGTACTCTAGCTGCTTCGAGGTCGCACAGGTCTGCTCATTCAGCCCAAGCTCCTCAACCTGTATCTCAAACGCGGTTGGCAGCAGTGGGATTGGGGCGAGTCGTCCGCTCGTCCAATTCGGATTTCCGTGTCTACGAGGCATCGGAAAACGCCTCTTCTCGATCACAACGATGATACGCCGCCTGGATCTCGGGCTACAATCGCCGAACCCCAGGACGACGTGCCGCTTTCCGGCTCGTTCGCGGTCTCGACCGCTGAAGCCAAAAGAACGCGTCTGTGCAGCAAACGGATAAGGAGCGCAGATCCAAGCGGAAGAGGCGGACGCTGGGGTGACCAACAATGCTGGCCCCTGAATCTGCTGGCTGCCCATGTGATCCATGTTCGCCAGAGTGGAGAAACTTCGAACCAAACGCGCAGAGACAGCTCAGGCGGCAATGGCACTACGTTCGGAAACAACTCCAGCAGACTGAAGATGAGCGGAAACGACTCAAGCTCGACCAACCGATCGCCTTCCAAGGCAGAACAAGAACAATCCGCACAAGAAAATCCCGGTGAGGGCCTCCGACGCCGCAACTAGCCTGAACGGGCCATGTGGCGCGATGTCACCGTACCCAACCGTTGTGAAGGTAATTGCGCTGAAGTAAAGCGCGCCGGTAAACGTAGTGTCGCTGATTGCTCCCGTTAAGTGGTAAACCATCGCGTACAGCAGAATCACAAGGCCGGCATTGCCAAGAACACGAATCGGTTTTTCGCCGTATCCCATTATCATGCGTAGCATTAGCGATCGCGCCCAATCCCAGAAGGAGATCACCCTGCTGGCGGCGGACCTAAGTGAACTCATCTGCGTGGGCAAGCTAGGAAACAGCATGTTTTCCAGCATTTCGTCCGCGAACTGTTTGGCCTTTGACAAACGTTCCGCGAGCTGCCGGTGCCTCATGATGCAGGCGCGGTACGAGGCCCAACTGGCATCGTCCAGCAATCCCTGAGATGAAAAATATAGAGCGAGTTGCCGATATACGCCTTCGCATTGTTGAGGGTATTCCTCGAGCATTCGATATGTCAGAAGCCAGCCCCACCTCAGTCCTCTGAAGTTTTCTTTTGACAATCCCCTGACGTTGGAGAACTTGTTGTTTCGGAATTTCGCGTTGAACAGCCTCGCGCTCCAAAAGCGGACCCCCGAGAGGCTGCAATCGCTGAGGTACGCTCGCTCCAAATTCGCAAGAGCGAAGTCCGAGTTATCGAGGACGGAATAACTGAGATGTGCGTCTGAAAAGTCAGCTCTCACAAAGACCCCGCGACTAAGGTCACACCCCGGTTGAAACATATGTCCACCAAGGCGGGCGTTAACCAAATAGGCTTTTTCTAACGATCGTCCAGCAGCAATCTCACGGGTGAGCGTCTCGGCGAGCGTGACGCTTTCAACGAAGTGCTTCTTGATGACTTCAGCATCGTATTTCGTAACGCTCGGCGTGTGAAAGTAGCAACGGTCCGACCCTTCCAGGAGCTTGCGTGCACAATAGCCGTGAGTAGAGAACGCGAGGTGTTCCGGACACAGCCCGTCTGGAGGCAGCGGTAGAGTACCGATTTGTACCGAAGCACGAGCCGCCCTCTGCGTACTCTCAACGTCTCTTGCCATTTATCGACGCTCCGTAGGATTCTATCAGTCTGTCGGTCTCCCTGACCTACTAGCCGATGCCCAGCCGCATCCTCCAGATACGTCTTGCCACTGGCGAGAGCGTTTTGGCTTCGCGCAATCGTAGTTGCGAGATTCGACTGACGCAGGTCGAACGGGTTGTACCCTAGCCGTGCCCCGTATCTACCACGAGCGGGCCATTTACCGGTCCTGAGAGCCGAGCCTAGTCTTCCTCTCACCGCCTCTGGCCAAGAAGGGCAAGATGAAAAATGACAAAAAGGGAGCGATGCCCCTATTGTGTTCTAAGTCTTGAGTTCCGGCCAATGGTCGCGCACCTGGACGGCAGGTTCATCTGTGACCAATGCGGTCATACAGCGCACCCAATTGATTTGCAATACGAGTGTCGCTGTCCCAAGTGCGTCGAACTAACGGTTTCTTGCGCTAGAATCGCAAGTTGATGGTTCGGACTCCAGTCGCCACAATCACAGTAAGAAGTCAGGGCGTGGCCTACGGGCTGTGCCCTTTTTGTTGTCCGGGGAAAGCGGACAGTCCGTTTGCTACAATCCCAACCCGAGGGGGGATACATGGACATACTAGCGCGGTTAAAGGCTGCACGCGACAAAGCTGCATTCGAGTTAGGTCGGCTGGAGGCTGCTGTTTCTGCCTTATCGGGTATCGGCTCGAACTCAATCAAAACCACCCAGAAACGTCGACAGATGTCGGCTTCTGCCCGGAGGAAGATTAGTCTGGCGCAAAAGGCACGATGGGCTAAGCAAAACACTGGCCAAGTAAGTCTGAGACCCAAACGGCATGTCTCGGCAGCATCGAGAAGAAAAATGGCGGCTGCTCAACGTGCAAGATGGGCGAAGATCAGGGCCAAACAGAAGAGCTAATGACTATCCAACCATACAGGCTGCACACCCCTAAGCTGAGGCAGCCCTAGCTTTCTTCGTGACCGTAAAATTCTGCATCAGTCGTCTGATACCGAAGACCAGACCGAACAAGAGCAGCGTAGCTCCAACGCCGATTCCAGAGCCTTGCTGCAAGCCTACAGTGTGTGCGTTGGCCTTCGCTTGAAGAGCAGCGGTAGTGTCAACCTGCATCTGCTCTTGCAGGTTCTTTACCTGACTCTGCTGGTCAGCAACTAGTTTGTTAAGGTCAGCAATCTGCTGTTGGAGAGGGGCCGACGCTTGCGAGGACGCAAGTTGCTTCTGGCGGTTGACGTACAGTTGCAACTCTTCCCGCGTTCGCTGCTGAAATGCTTGGTTGTAGGCGTTCCACAGGTCGTTGCAGGCAGCACTGCTGAAGAGCGCATTCGGAATGCACGTCGGCTTCGGGGGAACCTGAGTGAGTTGAACAGGCGTTTCTAACTGCATAAATCCTCCAACTATTTCTTTTCGATAAACTCCTTGAAGTGCTTCGCGACGGCTTCAGCCATCGATTGCTCATTTTTACTTCCGCCTCTCTGTTTGTTGACAGAGTAAGCCCAAAGCATCTTGGTCGAGCTGGCCTCAATCAGTTGAACCGAGACATTTCCCTTGTCCTCGATACCCGCGCAGTAAGCGAACAAGCAACGCGCAATCTTGCCCCCTGTTGATTCCTGTTTGATTTCGATGGGTGCGGATTTCAAAACATACGTCGCCTTGGTTTGGTCTGTGACCACATCAACCGGAACGCCCTTCTTAGCCATGGCTGCGGCCAGATAGGTCTCGAATCCATTCTGTGGTTCGATGTAGACCGTGGGCCGTGTTAGCTGGGCAAGACACGGCAGCGACGCTAAGAGCAGTAGTAACGAGAATCCAAACTTTTTCATGTGAGACACTCCTCCGGTGAGCGTAGCTCTGCTCATGCAGGCCGATCAACAGAAGTCAGCAGGCGGGCATTACGTTCGTACCTGTTTCTGAAATGTGGTCGGCTAGTCAGCCTGAAAACACGTTGTCGATCTTCCGCATAATCCTCTCAGCCCACTGCACGGCGGCTGCGACCATAGCCTCAGTCCTTGGACTCTGTGCAGTTGTCGAACAGGTCTTCCGTCGTCTTCAGGTGACGAGCAACGAGAATTCCGGCCACGATTGCCAAGACACGATTGCGCCCTTCGTCCATCGAGAGATAATAGGCTTTCGCCTTATATTCGTCTATGATATATATTGACAATATTTTTCTTATACTTACAAGTAATTGTAAAGTAACAATTTAGTGTTGACAAAATATTACAAGCTAAGTAATATATTAGAGGAATGAGGAGAGTTGGCATGACTGGGGTTGATTTGAAAACGCGTCGCAAGGGACTGAGGTTAACCCAGAAGGAAGTATCTGCGCGAATGGGTGTGTCTCAGTCATACCTCGCCCTTTTGGAAAGTGGCAAACGAAGACTCTCTGGGAAACTTCTCCGCAAGGCAATGAATTTGTATGGTCTCAGTCCCGCAGTGTTGCGGCCAAGTTCCAATCCAGCACGAACGGTCGGGGCAGATCAGCTAGCTCGTGAGCTCGCTGCTTTGGGATATCCAGGTTTCGCATACATGAGATCCGGATGGAGAAAGAATCCAGGCGAAGTATTGGTCGCGGCTCTCGCACAGTCTGATCTGGAGTCGCGCGTTACCGAGGCATTGCCTTGGCTGGTGCTTAACTATCCGGAATTGGACAAAGACTGGCTTGTAATGCAGGCACGGCTTGGAAACCTGTCTAATCGACTGGGGTTCGTCGTTGATTTAGCCAAATCCGTGGCCGAAAGACATGATACTGCCGGCTCGCCTCGTGTCCATTTACTAACGCAATTGAAAGAGGCTCTTCGCGCTAGCAGACTGGATGTCGAGGACACTCTATGCCAAGAGTCACTCTCGGCACGAGAGCGTGATTGGCTTCGTGAGAATAGACCAGACGAAGCCAGGTTCTGGCACCTTCTGACGAAGTGGAGACCCGAGCATCTTCAATATGCCGCTGGCTAGCCAAAAAGTTTCTTTGCCCGAACCGTGGCGCTCGTTCCTCACAGAGGTGGACGAGGCTCTCCAGCAAGAGGTCACCCTGCACTGTCTGGGTGGTTTCGTCTTGGCCGCGTTATATGGACTTCCCAGACCAACTGGTGACATCGACTACATATCGATAAATCCAAACGGAGTACAAGAGGAACTTTTCCGCATCGCAGGCCTCGGTTCGCCGCTTTCCAAGAAGCACAAGCTGTACTTCCAGCGTGTCGGAGTTGCAGAGTATCCGTACGAATACGAAGAACGGTTGATGTCGCTAGAGCTAAAGCTCCAAAAGTTAAAGCTTCTAGCATTCGAGCCGTATGATCTCATACTCTCAAAACTCTGTCGCGACGGCCCAAAGGATTCAGAGGACGTTAAATTCCTAGTCGGGAAACTCAAACTCAAATTCGATGAGCTTTACAAGCGCTGGTTGTCCGAAATGAAACCTTGGGTTCCCAACGCGGATCGGCATGAGACCACCATCCAACTGTGGAAGGAATTCTTCCCTCTAGCACAGGAGAGTCAATGCCGTGAGCCCTGAGTTTGCCGGTGTCGGAGATACATCAAAAAGTCAGCGAAGAAGAGCTAGCGTTTCTATCAACTCAGGTATGCCTTCCTCGGCAGTACTCGTGTACCTCAGAGATCGGAAATATGAGCGCAATTCCGACTCACCACGTTGAGCAGCTGTGATATCGAGAACATAGTTGAGTGAGTAACCTGCCAGAACAGGTGTCGTCGGCACCATACAGCGCGAAAGCTTCTGGCTCGTGTCCGCGAATTGTCTAACCAGTGCTGCAAGATCGTCGATCGTGTTCACTCGCAAATATTTTGCCTTTTCAAATACATGCAATGATGCATCTTCTGCCGGTTTGAATTGCTGTCCGGAGTTTGATGCGATCCATTCATCGAGCCATTTCACCCTCTCGTCCGTGCGCATGTACACCGACAAAGAATGCGATGTGAGAGGGACAGCTTGTCGAGGTTTCGTGCCCACAGCCGTCGCGCACACTCGATCGCGACCACTTTTCTTCGCCCGATACGCTTCGTCGTCAGCATTCTTGAACACTGCGCCAGCCTCACTTACCGGTTCTGGAAATGTAGCTACGCCAATACTAGCAGTGACCGTTGGCGGATTGCTCACACCCCTAAGCGCCGCTATCTGCGCTCTTAGCCGCTCAGCCAAAGTGCTCGCCTCTGGCAAGCTGTAATTCTCAGCCAAAATCGTGATTTCGTCGCCGCCATAGCGATAGACTGTGGCTTTACCTTCACAACCAGCGACCAAGGTTGCTGCGATCTGCTTCAGAACCTCGTTTCCAACTTCATGGCCATAGGTATCGTTTACATTTTTAAAATGATCGATATCCACCACAATTACACTGAGCGGCCTATCAATCGTTGCCACACGGCCAAATGCATCTAGATCATGATCGAACTCTCCCGGACCAGGTATATTCAATCTGGCGTCGAACTGTACCTGCCGCTGTGAGGCTTCTTTTTGAAGAGATCCCCGTCCAGTTGGAGTGATTTGTAGCATGGCGGCGTCTTCTAGTTCGTTAACTCCTGAGCGAAGGAACTTGCCCGTGATTTTGCCGTCCCCATGCAGAGCATCGATCACACGAAGCCATTCTTGGTCAGCGATTGCCTGAAGACCCGGCAGAGCCGCTTTCAGTCCATGCAAGTGCAACCTTTCCGGATACCGGGAATCCAGAATTCTTAAGACCTCAGTCGCGATGTGCTCATCGTACATGACTACCCATTGTAGGCCATCTCTTAGTGGGGCTTTTCTCCGGCTACGCGGCCCGAAGGAGTCAGGGAGCAAAAATATCAAGGGTGTGGCCTATCGGCTGCGCCCCTTTTCTTTTGTTGTCCGGGAAACGGACAGTTCTAAGGATGGATTTACGAACTGCCGATCAGTACGCCGGTAGCAAAGACTAGAGCGCCGCCCAACGCCACCTGCATTGCAGCCGATACCGTCGGCGTGTCCATGTAGTGATGGCGAATCCAGGTAATGACGCCAAGCTCCACCACAACCACGACGAATGCAATCGCAAGCGCCAGATGGAACCGTGGAATCAGGAAGGGCATGGTATGGCCGACTCCGCCCAGCGCCGTCATGGTGCCACAAATCAGGCCACGCACCCAGGGATGGCCGCGTCCCGTCAGACTTCCATCATCCGACAACGCCTCCGCAAATCCCATGCTGATCCCTGCGCCGAGCGACGCCGCGATGCCGACCAGGAAGGCATCCCAACTGTTGCGAGTCGCAAATGCGGCCGCGAACACTGGCGCCAGGGTCGACACCGATCCGTCCATCAGACCTGCTAGCCCCGGCTGCACGATCTGCAGGACGAAGAGACGCCGACGCGCTTGTTCTTCATCCTGCTTAACGTCGGGCCGCAGCTCTTCTTCCCTTAGTTCCTGCGCCCGATTCTCATGTGCGCGCTCTTCCTGGGCGAGGTCGTCGAGCAGTTGCCGGATACTTGCATCCTGGGCTCGCGCCGCCGCTTTCTCGTAGAACCGGCGGATTTCCACCTCGTTCGTGCTGGCCTGTTTTCGTACCGTGTCCAGCCCCAGTGGACGCACCAGCCAGACTGGTGTTCGTTGCACAAAGCCCTTTACATCCTGTCGGCGAATGAGCGGAATGTGTTCTCCGAACTTCTGCCGGTATAAGTCGATCAGTCGTCGCCGGTGTCCGGATTCTTCGTGCCGCATGCCTTCGAACACGGCTGCCGATGCAGGAAAGTCCTGCCGCAATCCTTCCGCAAAGTCGGCGTAGACCCGTTCATCTTCTTCTTCCAGAGAAATAGCCAGCGCCAGTATCTCGCGTTCCGAGAGAGCCTCAAAGTTCTTCATGCGCGCTAGTGTAAGTCGTTCGGAAGAATGTTCCAACTTCCTGCGAGACGCTCTCCCCACGGGCCATTGTGAAATCTGCCCAGAGGGAGCACAACCGCTCTCGGTGAATCAGCAAATAGTACACATCCAGAAAATCTTTGATCGATTAGACGAGCGCCGCTTGCTCGATTAGGGGAGGGGATTGCATGACAACGCCATTTTCCGCACAAAGCGATTCGCTAGCGATTTGCCGAGCGATCGATTCTCGGCTCCTGTGCAGGAATTAGGTATCCAGCTAACGTGGAAACGAATCCTTTCACCCTCGTGGCCTCGTTTAATCGACCGGCGGTGGGAACAGGTGGAGGACATTAGTCTCGTAGAGTTCACGAGTATCGAGTACCAAAGCTCGAAAAAGCTAGTTGCAAACGAAGCAATCAAGGAAGATATTCGGATGTTCGGAATTCGGCGGCTCGAAGGGTGAGGCGCAACGTCCTCGAAGCACTTTTGAAGCAAATACAACTGTACAAATCGGAGCAAAAAGCAAGCGATCCTCTTACGCTACGCCGCGAAAGCCATTGTCCCTTAGTATTTCGTCAGCCACCTCTAGATCAGCCACTTTCACTTGTTCACCAGGTCCGACTTTCCCGAGCAGCGCGAGACTCGATTGGATCGACTCCTCATCTACTCCAAGGTTACTCAGTATCAGCTCTACATCTGCGCCCGCGTTCGGGTTGAAGGGAGGGAGACCATATCCGGTTCCGATGCCCCCTCGTTCATTGGTACTCCTCACGCAAGCGAGCTGTATCCTGCCGGTATTTGTTTTGTTGAGAGTTATGAGAACTTTCATTGTTTATTCCGCTCTTTTCTTTTCGCCTTCCGCCTTGCCCATCTTGCACCGTGCGGGCGTAAGATTCGCCATTTTCGCTTTAGTGTCGCAAAATTGCGATTTCACTTATCGACCGGTTGACGCCATGGCTGCTGTAACTCAGCCCGTAGAAGAACGCTCATACGTCTTCCCCTCGCTTGGTCTGCCCGATCAAGAGCAGACCCGCTCAGGGCTGCCATGTTAGGGACGCTCTGGAGAGAAGTCAACGCAATGCCGGGTGTACGTGTGTGGGAACATCATTGAGAGTGCTCGCCCATCCTGCCCATGCGTTCCATGCAGTGTTTATGCTGGTCCGAGCGATCTAGGCGTCGAAATACCTATGCAAATTGCCCCTTCGAGAGGTCCATGCGTTTCGCCCAGTGTTCATGCGGGTCCCACGAACATGGGCCCATGCGTTTCGATCAGTGTTCATGCGGGTCCGAGAGGAGAGGGGCATGGGCCGAATGGGCAAGGGGATTCGATTGGGGATTTTGAGTGTAATCGCGATTTATCGCCAATTGACGTGTGTGCTCGTTGTACTACTTGTACGTGCTGTAGAAGAATGCTCGGCCTTTTGACCAATCAACTGCGAATAGCAGGATGAAGCTCTGAACGGAGTTGGCTGGCCGTTCAATCGCGTAGAGATCGAAACCTTGGTTGCGAATCCCCTGTGCATCAAGATTTCCCTTGAGCACAGTGGGCCACCAGGGCACTTTCGGGTCTCGCACACGGCGAACTGACGGTGGTAGGACATCAATGCTCTTGAGACTCTTGCGAAGCCTTTCCGAATCGTCAGGGGCGAACTCGAAGGCACACCATTCCCTTGATGGCGAAAGATCATGCACTTCATGGATATTACGAGAGCTGCTGGGCAGAATATCGTCGGGCACCCAGCCGCGATCAATAGCGCCGTCTTTTTTGGCTTCCGCAAGTGAGGGGTAGGAAGACTCGAAACGGTCACTGAAGGTCGCGGACAGCCGCGCAAAGGCAACCCAGCCCCCAACCAGCAAAATGACCGCGCCAACTGCAATCATCAGGGGCTTGCGGGGACGTCTCAACCGTCCGAATCCAGGCATGCATTCATCTTAGGCAGCTTGGCATCCGGGAACAAGATTACTGTTGAGACCAGGGCGTTAGCACTCAGAACCCCTCGATTAGTGCAATGGCGATGTTTCGACAGTTACCTGCCTATTCTTCTATGCACCGCAGAATTTCGCCAACGAGTTCGAACCTCAAACTATGACGAGAACCACGCCAAACATTTCCTTCAGACTGCGACCTTGCAAGCCATCGGCAAAGGGACGGCAGCCCTTGGCTGATTAGAAGTTCCTCCGTCTTACGACGCTCGCTCGCTGGCACAGCCCACACGGTGATCATAACCTTCCCCGAGGCGGCATAGTCGTATAGTTCGGGACCGAAATAGGCATCCAGCACGGTCTTGCCGTTTTGTCGCCTCGAATAGCGAACA
>Ga0307479_10004547_pt1 | contig 12692 bp, 15 predicted proteins | sample atmos_gasesECM4C_FD_203743 | JGI IMG/M metagenome (GOLD analysis project Ga0307479, IMG submission 203743) | Hardwood forest soil microbial communities from Morgan-Monroe State Forest, Indiana, United States - atmos_gasesECM4C_515 | ecosystem: Environmental > Terrestrial > Soil > Temperate...
GACTCGTGGACCTGCACCACGTCGGGGCGAAAGCGGCGCAGCGCCCGCCACACGGCGGGCACCGCGAAGAGCGGAAAGAGCACCTTGGGGCCGGCGACCCCGCCCGGCCCGCGCCCCAGGATCTCCACCAGGGCGCCCCCCTGCCGCAGGCCGGCGGCCAACTGTAGCACCTGTTCTCCCGCGCCCGATACGTCGTGCGGCGGCAGCGTGTTGGCGACCAGCAGCACGCGCAGGGCGCGGCCGTCGTGCGGCGCCTTCAGGGGCCCGGGACCTCGAGGCGCATCACCACGACGCCGAAGCGCACCTCGGCGCCGGGCTGGATCTCCCCGGGCACCCCGGTCTCCAGACGGGCGCCGTTGAGGAAGGTGCTGTTCATGGTGCCGATCTCCTCGGCGAGGAAGAACTTCGCGCCGCGCCGGTAGATCTTGGCGTGGCGGCGTGACACCGAGCGCTGGTTGTCGACCGGCGTCAGGTCGACGTCGGGGAAGATGCCGGTCACCGGGTCGCGCCGGCCGATGGTGGTCTCGGGCCCCAGCGAGAGCGGGAACTCCATGCCGGAGGTCAGGTGCACGAGCTTCTCCGGTCCCTCGGCAGGGCGCTGCGCCGCCAGGCTGGGGATCTCGGGCGACACCGGCGAGACGCGGCTGCCGAACGAGGTCTTGAGCAGCTCGTCGGTCTCGCGCAGGCGCCGCGACAGCTTGCGCATCATGCGCACCGCGATCTCCGGGTTGCCCTGCAGCATCTGGTCGAAGGTCGAGCCGTTGATCTGCAGCAGGCGCGAGTCGGTGACGGCGCGCGCCGTGGCCGCGCGCGGCAGGTCCTCGAGCACCGACATCTCACCGAAGAAATCGCCCTTCTCGAGCACCGCCAGGACCCGGTCCTCGTCGCCCATGCGGTTCGAGATCTCGACCTTGCCCTCGTTGATGATGTACATCTCCGTGCCGAGGTCGCCCTCGCGGAAGATGACCTCGCCAGCGGCGAAGTCCAAGGTCAGCGCGGCCATCCCCTTGCGCGGCGGGTTGCCCGTGCTCTTGAAGACAGGGTTGCTCATCGCCGGTAGGATCCCTCGCTGACGTTTAGCGGGGTTAGCGGGGTCACCCGAGCAGGAGGCGTCCGCCGCCGGGCGCGCCGCCGTCGTCGCTCAGGCGCGCGGGCAGGCCCAGGGGCAGCGTCAGGTTGGGAGGGCGGTGCCCGGAGTCGAGGCCCCAGGCCAGGGGCCAGCTGAAGGCGCGGAGACTGTCTGCGATCAAGGCCTCCATTCCCCACTCGCCTCGCGCTCGTCCCGCGTCCCCGGCTGGACCATCCGTAACGATGTTGGCATCGGGGGCATCGAGATGGCCGACAATCATCCCCCCGATGGCATCGAGATTACCTGACAGGGCCAGGTGGGTCAACATGCGGTCGATGCGGTAGGCCGGCTCGTTGACGTCCTCCCAGAACACCAGGGCGCCCGCGAGATCGGGGAACCAGGGGGTGCCGAGCGTCGCCGTCAGCAGGCTCAGGCAGCCGCCGAGCAGCGGCCCCGCCGCCGCGCCGCGGCGCACCCACCCCGCGAGCGGCAGCTCCGCCGGGTAGCGGCCGGCCAGCGCCGCGAGCAGCGAGTCCCGCTCGGCTCTGCCGATGCCGCGCGCCAGCTCCCCGCCGACCAGCGGCCCATGGAAGGCGACCAGGCCCAGGCGGCGCACCACCGCGAGCAGGAACGGCGTCAGGTCCGAGTAGCCAAGATAGGCGCGCGGCCGCCGCCGCAGCAGCTCCCAGTCGATCCCGGGCAGCACCCGCAGCACCCCGTGGCCGCCGCGGGTGAACAGGATCGCCGCCAGGTCCGGCGCCGCAGCCAGGCGGTGGAAGGCGGCGAGGCGCTCGGCGTCGCCGCCCGCGAACAACCCCTCGCGGGAGGCGGCGTTGTCGGCCAGCACCGGCTCGAACCCCATCCCGCGCAGCGCCGCGAGGCCCCGCTCGAGGCGCTCTGCGTCGACCGGCCCCGACAGCGCGGCGACGCCGACGCGGTCGCCCGGGCCGGCGGGCGGCGGCAGGCGCGCCGCCTCCTTCTGGGTGATCACAGCCAAGGTGCCAAAGTGCCGGAGAGGTCCGTAAGCCGAGTTCTGTCTCACCGGCGCCGAGGCGCCGGCCAGCGGTCATTCCTCTAGGACCGGCGTTGCCGCCGGCCTCGAGCAACCTACCCGGAAGCGGCCGCGACCGGCCAGGCCGGCCGCGGGCGGGACGGGCGGCCCGCGTTCCGCTCCCCTATTTGGTCTTGCTCCGCATGGGGTTTGCCGTGCCTCCGCCGTCGCCGGCGGAGCGGTGCGCTCTTACCGCACCGTTTCACCCTTACCCGGCCCGAAGGCCGGGCGGTCTGCTCTCTGTTGCACTTTCCGTCGCGTCACCACGCCTCGCCGTTAGCGAGCATGCTGCCCGTCGGAGCTCGGACTTTCCTCCCCGCCGGCCGAAGCCGGCGCGGCGACCGCATGGACCTCTCCGGCCCCGCCATTATATCGCGATCTCGCGCCGGCCCCGGGAACACGCCGGCCCCGGGAACGTGCCGGCCCCGGGGACGCGCCGGCACCGGGAACACGGCCAGGCCCGAACGGCTCGGCCCGAGCGGGCAGCGACCCGGCCTCCGGTTGTCGTTCTTGGCTTCCGAGCGTCGGGCCGTCGCTCGCGCCCGCTCGCTCCGGGTAGTGCTCTATCAGTGCAGAGCCAAAGCGTCTATGCCGAGACGCTCCGAGGCGAGTAAAGAGATAACTACCTGTCAGTTCGGCTTCGGTAGCGGGAACCTCAGCAGGCGGATGTCGGTGATTTCCTGCACCATGCTGGCTAAGATATATCGCACCCCGACAAGGTAACCATTCGGATGCAACCCACGGCACTCCGCATCCTGGAACTCATCCGCGTAGCAGTTCCAGAGCTTGCAAGATCCAGTCTTGATCTCGTAGAGGCTATCCGGGCGATAGTAGCCGGCGACCTTGGCCACTCTGCCCCTTTTCCGCGACTCCTCCCTCTCTTCTTCACGCTTGGACATTCTTGCTCTCCGCTTGGTTACCGCCTGCCTGTATTCTACGCCTTCACCCTTGGTTTAGACTACCTTCAAGCGCGGCTAGACTGATCCCCGAAAGCCGGGCAGAGGTCCGATACCTACTCACCGCCCCGCGGCCCACCGGGCACCCCCATCAAACGGCCTGGCTGATCTCCTTCCGGGCGGTGCGGATCAGCCGCTCCCTGATCCAATCGCTGAGGCTGACTCCCGCCAGCTCGGCGGCCTGGCGGACGCTGCGCGGTCACCTGCGGCGCATGACGCGGCTGTCCAACGGCTTCAGCCGCAAGCGGGCCAACCTGCACGCCGCCCTGGCGCTCTACTTCGCCTATTACAACTTCTGCCGGATGCACAAGAGCATCAGGATGACTCCGGCAATGGCGGCCGGGATCACGCGGAAGGTGTGGACCATGGCGGAGTTGCTGAAGGAGACTTCCACCGCTGCCCAAGGATTTGTTGATTAGTTTTAGTCAGCCAATTCTGAAGCTCTGTGGCACTATTGGAAAGGTTATCGAGGGCTGATTGCGCAACGCCATCGAATGGCAGAATTCGGGCACGGGCTTGTTCCCTATAAGGCTCATCTAGACCATCGGAAAGTGACAGTGCTTCCCGGACGGCGTTCTTAAAGACTTGCCAGTCCTCCGGAAGCGATTGGTTCTGGCCCTTGACGCCCCGGAACATAGCAAGTAGGTGGTCCACGGTGGAACCAAAAACTTGCCATCTCTCAGACGGGTCCATCGATAAAGGCTCCCAGGGACAAATGGGCACACCTGATAGGTTTTCCCATATATCACATCCGACCAAGGTGATTCCGAAATCGACGGCAGGCAGCAACGAGGCCGGGGTTGACAATACCCTGATGTTTATACGTTGTCGAATTGCCAAGACTTCTGGATCATTCCGTGGATTGTAGGATGGTGACGTAATTGGCGAGCCTGGCGAATATGTCGCCGTCCGCGTGCCGAACACACTATAGAAAGGTACTGCCCATAGGTGCAATAGAGTCAGACCTTTCGCTTGCGTCTCAGCGATCAAGATTTCCTTGGCATCCCCGGTCGCAATAGTCACCTCTTCGCCGAGTTCATTGGCCCATACAGCAGCCACATTCTCTTGTGGGTGTTGCGTGTCACCAGTAATCGTGATCTTAGCACTCACCTTGGCGGTTGCTCCGGCGTTGAATACCGACAGAAGAAGACGACCCCTCTTGTCAACTAAACAAGCAGAAAGACGAGGACGAAGGTCTTCTAACTGTCGAATCCTGGTGTTTGCAGCGTCTAGATCCTGGTCCTTTTCCCTAAGGCGTTCGTCACTGGCTTGTTGGAGCCGATCCCGCTCATTGCGCATAGCTAACCACACGCGATACTGTGCTACGAACAAGGCCAGTACCGCCAAGGCCCACCCCACCGAGGGCGGGAGGTGATTCCATGGATACATCCTGTTTGGGGTGTCGGGGAGGACGATCGGCAACAAAGCGTAGGCTGCGACTAGAAGGCTCCCGGTCATGAGAGCCACCCATTGCCGGAGAAGTGCCCGTAGATACTGAACCATGGATTAGGTTGATGGATTAGTCGTCGATCCCGAGCAACCGCCGCAATGCCTCGCGCATGATGTCTGACTCCGCCCGGCGGTCCCGGTAGGCGCGTTCCCTCAGCGCCTCGGCTTCGTCCCCGTGCAGCCAAAGCGTCTTGCGGACCATCCCCGACGCTGACACCGTAGTCTTGCCCCCTCGCGGCCCTTGAACCTCCTTGCGCTTCATCATGCCTCCGAGCGTACATACCTACGCTTAACGTAGGTACGTAGCTATGTATAGGATTCCAACTATGTCCGACCACGGGACGGTTGCCAAGGTGCAAGAGGCCCTTGGGGAGATGGCGTATGAGCTGCTGATCCTTCAAGAGCAGCTGGTGCGCCTCAACCGCCGACTGCCGGTGCCCCCCAATCTGGAAGCCATGCTTGAGGACGAGGTACCGCCGGACCTGGCTACCGAGGTATCCGGGTGCATCGAGTGCATCGCCAACGACTACCTGCGGGAACTGATCGAGATGCTGGAGCGGGCCGCGAGCGTCACGGCCCGTGAGTTGGAGCGGGACTTCCGAGAACGGCAAGGCCGCCACCGGCCGCGCGGTCCGACGCTTCGAGGGCCACGGCGGCAGCGTCTTGTGCGTGTGTGACGGCCGCCTGGTAGAACGAGCTTAGCGATCGCGTACTCTTACGACCCTCCGAGACAGCGCGGTAGGGCCTTGGGGTAGAACCTCCTCCTGCAATCCGGCCTGAGGAGGGCTCGACCGATGCCAAGGCGGCTGCGCGAGGAGGAAGTCGTGACGGTGCAAGTCTTGGCAAAGAAAGGACAAAACCACTGTGAGATCGCCCGGGTGTTGGGCGTCACCGAAGGCGCGGTGCGCTACCACCTGAGGCGAGCGGCGACCGGGGCACCGGATCGCCGAGGGGAGAAGGTCTTCAAGGCCGCGAGATCCGGCGCTTCGAGGGCCACGGTGGCAGCGTCTCGTGCGTGGCGTTTGCGCCGGGCGGCGGGCAGCTCGCCAGCGCCTCAGACGACGGCACGGTACGCCTATGGGAGGTGGCCTCCGGCCGGTGCCTCGCGATCCTCGCTTCCCTGCCCGAAGGCTGGGTCGCCTTCACCCCGGACGGCCGCTACAAGCTGGGTGGTATCCCGGCTGGCGGCTTCTGGCACGTCATCAACCTCTGCCGCTTCGAGGTCGGCGAGCTCGACGACCTGGTCCCCGGCCTGCGCCTGCCGGACGACGCGTCGTTCCTCGACCTCCCCCCCTGGACGCCGCGCTTTAAAGACCCCGACCCGTCGGGGGCCGGGGGGCGCGGGCATGGCGGACGGGGGGGGGGGGGGCGGCGGGCGCGCCCGCGCGCGTGGCCCCGACGCTCGAACGCCAGGAGCGAGACCGCCACCCCGCTGCCCCCGCACCCGCGGCGCTCGATCGTCTAACGCTCTTCCGGCGGGTCGTTCGGCGGCGGGGCGGGGGAGCCGTCGGCTTCGATCTCGTAGCGCATGGCGGTGGTCGCCGTCGTCAGCGGGTGTGATGACGTCGGCGGCCGGCGCTCGGCCGCGGCGGCCTGGCCGGCTTTCGCGCCGCCGTTGCCGCGCTCGGCCGCCACGCGGTCGAGATCGGCCGGCGCGACGCCGGCGGCGAGGTCGGCCATGCGCTGGCGTACCCGCGCCAGCGCCTCCTCCACCTGCGTGTCCGGCCCGCCGAGCTCGAGCGCCCTGGCGTAGCTGTCGACGGCATGGCGCAGCCAGTGGTGGTTGCGCATCTGCAGGTCGCCCAGCAGCACGTAGTACTTCGCCTGCGGATCGAGGCGCACCGCCTCGCGCAGCAGCTCGATGGCAAAGTGGATCTCGTCCTTCGCCGCGAAGGCGGCGGCGCGGTTGAAGTAGCCGCGGGCGCGGTCGCGGTTCTCCTCCGTGCGGCTCTTGCCCTGGCCCGCCTCCGGCCAGGCGCTCGGCCCGATCTCGCGGTCGTAGTCGCGCCGCCGCCCAGGGTGGCTCAAGGTGATGTAGGCGGCGGTGGCGCGCTCGAACAGCACCTCCAGCACACCCTCGCGCCCCTCCAGCCCGAGCTGCGGGGCATGAGAAGGGTGAACGAGGCGGGCGACCCGCTCGTACCCCTCGTGGACCTTCTCGGGCGAGGCGGTCGGGCCTACCGCCAGCAGCTGGTAGAAGGTGGCGGCGCCCACCTCCCGCAGCAGGGCGGCCACCCGCTCGCGATGCTCCGCCGGCGCGACCTCGAGCGGCCGCTCCGCCAGGCTGCGCCCGACGCGCTCGGAGAAGAGGGCCAACTCTTGGGGGGTGACGGAGTGCAGGGGGTCGTCCATACGCGGAAACCAGTACCCGACAATTATATCGCAATACGTTCAGCGGCACCGCCAACGCCGGTGCAGCGGGCACAGAAGTGCCGGGTCGGCCCGGGGCCGCCTTGCAGGTCGCTCTGCCGTCCAACCTGACCTGATGCCGGGGTGGCAGGACACCGGCAAGTCCGCACCGCGCACCGGCCCGGACCCCGAGGCATGGATCCGATGGACCCGATGGCTGGGCTTCGACCGAGCCAGAAGGGACCCGGTGCATGGGCGCGCTGGACCTGCCGACCGGACTTCGACAGAGCTGCACGCACGAACCGGGCCGCCCCTGACGGGACGGCCCGGCGCGTAGCTTCTAGTGCAAGCCGCCGGCGCCTGCCGGCGACTCCGAATCATGAACCCGAGGCAATCGTCCTAGCCTGCTCGATCCTGCTTCGCTGGCTCGATCCGGCTGGATCTCGCTCGCTTCAGGTCTTCAGGCTGGCCTCGGAGGCCGGCTCAGTCCTCGCCGCGGCGGAGGCGTGCGCCGGCCGGCCTGATGGTGAACTTCTCGACAGCGACGCCGAGGTCGAAGCCGGTGCCCTTACCGGTGAGCGCCAGGGAGACCGGGCCCTTGGTCATCGCCAGGGCCTCGGCTTGCGCCCCCAAGCCCGCGCTGGCGTCGGTTGCCGCGTAGCTGCCGAACAGCTCGCTGATGTCCGACACGCCCGAGAACTTGCCGTGGCCGTCGCGGACCGCGAAGCGGCCGGCGGCGAGGCCGGCGCCCTTGGCGCGGATGCGCACGTCGGCGGTCTGGCCATTGTCGCAAGTGACGGTGCCTTCACCGATGGCGGACTTCACGACCAGCGACCAGCCCCTGAGGTTGAAGTCCATGCGGCAGGTGGTCGTGGTCTGGGCCGCCGAGCTCGTCGGGAGCCCCAGCATTACCAACAAGGCCAGCACCGCGAAGATGGTCGAGCCTCGTTTCAACATGACGGTCCTCCATGCGGCGCCGGCGCGTCCGGTCCCACCCGCCACACTTGCCCCATACCGGCCGCGGACCCCGTGCCGCGTCGTTCAACCCATGCTGGAGCAATTTCCGTTCCGGGCCGCGCTCCCCGGGCGCCCCCGCCAGGCGCTCCGACCGCCCACTAGGCGCGCCGGCCGCCCGCGAAGAGGAGGATCCCGCCGAGCACGATCGCGGCGATTCCCGCCCACACCGGCACGTCGAGGGTCCGCTTCTCCTTCACCACCAGCTCGAGGGAGCCCAGCTTGGCATCGTGCTTCGTCCTGGTGTACGGAATGCCGCCGTACAGCAGCCCCAGGATGCCGGCCACGATGAGCAGAATGGCCACGATCCTGACTGCGATCATGTCGTCGTCCCCCCGGAAGAGCCGCGCGGCTTTCCCGACCCGGGACCCGCGAGGCCCGAGGAACAACCAGCACATCCGATGCCACTCTCTGCACTCGCGGAGTTTCCGCCCGCAAGGGAGCCGCAGCCTGAGGCTGGGGTCTCCAGTGGGGGAAGCCATGGCCTGACGTTGGGGGTCTCCAGCGGGGGAAGCCATGGCCTGACGTTGGGGGTCTCCAGCGGGGGAGCCGTGGCCTGACGCTCGGGTCTCCAGCGGAGGTCCGGGGCCGCCTGGGGGAACCGAGGGGCCGAACTGCCAGGCGACGCGACCTTGACCCTAGGGTATGACCCGGTCATACTCCAGCCATGAAGGTCGCCATCTCGCTGCCGGACCGCACGTTCGCGGAGGCGGAGCGCGTCTCGCAGCGGCTCGGCATATCGCGCAGCAAGCTCTACGCGCAGGCGGTCAAGGCCTTCGTCGAGAGCCACCGCGGTGCCGAGGTACGGGAAGCCCTGGCCGCGGTGTACGGCTCCCATCCCGCAGGCGTCGACCCGCTGATCGACCACCTCCAAGCCGAGGCGCTGCGCGAGGAGTGGTAGCGCGCCGTGGAGAGATCTGGTGGGCCGCTCTCGGGCGTCCCGAGGGGTCCGAGCCCGGCTACCGCCGTCCGGTGGTCATCTTGCAGATCGACGAGTTCAACGAGAGCCCGATCCGGACCGTGGTGGTCGCGACTCTCACCTCCAACACCCGGCTCGCGCAGGCGCCTGGCAACGTGCTCTGCCGCAGGCGGGACACGGGACTCTCGAAACCCTCCGTGGTCAACGTCTCGCAGGTGGCGACGATCGACAAGAGCCGCCTGCTCGAGCGCGCCGGGACCCTGCCGGTCCGCTTCCTCGCGCAGGTCGAGGACGGCCTTCGCCTGGTCCTGGGCCTCTGACCCCGCCCGAGCTTGCCAGTCCATCAGGAAGGAGCACACGTGGCACGGGATCGCGGCGGCCGGGACCGCGTCACCTCCCGCCGGACTTCCCGCGGGCGTTCTCCAGGCCTTCGGTGATGGGCTGCACGAAGGCATTGCGCAGCAGGCCGCCGATGATCTCCTCCACCTTGGGTTGCGTGTTGCCCAGCGGGCCGGAGATCTCGGTCATCGTCGCCACCTTGCCGGTTTGCCGATTCTTGAGCACCTGTGCCAGAGCGCCGACCACCTCCTGCTTGATCCTCGTCCCGAGAGGCGGCTTGGCGTTCGGCCCGCCTTCGTCGACCTTGACGTCGCGCAGCAGCGGCTTCACGTAGCCCTGCAGATAGCCGTTCTTGATCGTCACCTGCGAGTAGAACGACAGGGTGCCGGCCGCGACGTCGAGCTTCTCGTAAGCCCGCAGCAGGTCGTTGAGCGCCGGCAGGCTGGCCCCCTCGATGGCCACGTCGCAGCTGAAGTCGGCCGCGGCGGATCTCGGCCGGAAGGAGGCGGTGACCAGCGTGCTGCCGCTGCCCATGAAACGGCCGGTCAAGCGCGCCGTGGACGGCTGGCCTTTGCGGTTGCCGGCGCGGTTCGCGAGGTTGAGCACGTCCAGCCTGGCGCCGCTCACGAAGAGCCGGTACGGTGGCTCCCGCGACCGGTCCACCAGCCCGACGTTGCTGCGAGTGAGGTGCAGCTGGTCGAGGCGCAGCGCCACCGTCTGCGACTGCGCGGCCTGCTTCGCCACGGCGGCCACCTGCCGCTCGCGCTCCACGGCGACGGCGGCGGCGGCATGCACGTAGTCGAGCTTCACCTCGTCGAGCACCACGGTGGCGACCTCCACCCGCTTGACGCTCGGCGCGTACTCGAGCTCGCCGTTCGCGGTCAAGGTGCCGCCGCGCAGCTCCACGTTGGCGTGCTCGCCAACCGGTCGCAGCCGATCGAGCGGCACGTCCCGCAGCCGGTAGAGCGCGTGGACGCCGGGGAAGGGCACGGCGAGGAAGTTGGCGTTGCCGTCGACGGTGAAATGGCCGCTGCCGAACAACACTCCCGCGGTATGAACCGTCGACGGGTAGACGCGATCGGGGGAGGCAATGTTCCTGATGTTGGTCGCGGTCAGCTCCCAGCGGCTGATGTCGAGCGGGTAGCGAGGGTCCTGGTCCACGTAGACGATGGCGCCGTCACGCACCACGAAACGGTTGAACTTCAGGGGATAGATGGCTTCCAGCGCCTGCTGCCAGCCGCGCTCTTTCGGGCTCAGCCGGCCGGACGCCTCGTGGCGCAGCTGCGGCAGGTCGAGGTGAATCCGCGGCCGGTCGAAGCTGGCCTCGCCCACCAGGTGCAACCGCAGCAGCGCCGGCCAGTCCAGGCGCAGCAGCAGGCTCGGCAGCATCGCCACCGGCGGCTCGGGATTGGCATCCTGCCGCACCACCAGGTCGCGCAAGCTGACGCTCAGCCCGAACAGGCCGGCGTGCGCATGCCCCAGCCGCACGGAATAGCCGCGCAGGTGCTGGTTGAGCTTCGCCTCCAGGTCACGCCGGAACGGCTCGTCGAAGAAGTGGGAGGCGACGAGCGCCACGACGATCACCAGGACCAGCCCCGCCGCCCCCGCGAGTATCCAGCGCCGCCGCCCGCGCCAAACGCTCGAGTGCTTCGTGGGCCTGGACGTCGCCATGAGCATCGCCTCGCATCGCCGCCCTCGGGCCCTGAGCGCCCAAGGTCTATCCGACGATGAAGCAATGCCCCTGCCAGACCCGGGGCGCGAAGCAGCGCTCTTCAGTTGATGGCCGGCAGCGTGTCGTCGACGAGCAGCAGCCGGCCGTGGCTGGGATCGCAGACCCAGGCCTGGTGGCGATCGTCGGCGACGACGCAATGGGCGGCGGGGGCGGTCTTGACGGTCGCGAGCAGTGACAGCTTGCCCGCCTTCGAGACACCGAGGATCGCCAGGGTCTCGCTCTTGGCACTTGGCAGGTAGAGGTGGCCGAGGCGGGGGTTGTAGTCGATGATGTCGACTCCCGCGCCGGCGTTCAGGGTGTCGACCACGGCGCCATCGTGGAGCAAGTCGAGGACGACCGCCTTGCCTTCGGCGCAGCCGGCGAAGAGGAGACCGCGCCGGGGGTCGAGGGCGATGCCTCGCGAACCGGCGCAGCGGTTCGGCCAGCGGGCAGCGATGGCGCGGGTCTTGACGTCGATCGCCAGGGTGGTCGCCTTCCAGAGATGCGTATAGGCGCGGTTGCGCGCGGCGTCGACGACCAGCGACTCCGGCCCGCCGGCAGTGGCGATGAATTCCTTGTGCGCCGGCACCGGCGGCCCGGCGGCCGGGAGGGTGAAGATCTCGATGCGGTCCTGGTCGGGCTGGGTCACCCAGATCTCGCCGGTCGGCGCGACCCAGCGCACGTAGTCGGGGCTGCCGGCGAGCTTGGCCCGGGCGACGACTCTCCCGGCGGCCGGGTCGAGCACCAGCAGCTGCTTTGCCGTGCGGTCGCTGGCGAAGATCAGCCCGCGGCCGAAATCGGCCGAGGTCGTCCCTTCGCCGTGGCCCCTCTCGAAACCTCGCTGGGCGCTGAAACCATCGATCGCAACGATCTGCCGGCTGGCGGGATCGACGAGGTCGAGATTGCCGGTGCGGCCGGCCGGCACGAGCAGCTTGCCGAGGGCCGGGGCGAATCCCAGGTCGTCGAAGCCGATGCCGCCTTCGCCGCCCGGCAGGTCGACGGGGAGGGCCTGCAGGACGGCGGTAGATGCCGGTCGGGAAGTCGTCGCCGCGGCCAGCACGCCGATGGCGAGGATGGAAAGAGTCATCAGGCGGGCGGCCTTCACCGCGTGCTCCTCCTCAACGTGGTTGGCGATGCGCTCACGGCGAGATGGAGAATAGCAGTTGACAGTCACGCATGGCAACTGGTAGAAGATCCTCTGCTGACGCGGTTTCGCCACGACAGCCGGCGAACGGCTCACCCGGTGATCCGCGAGCTGCGACCGCGAGGGCCCCGCGGTGACCGCCCTGCATTCTCACAGGCTCGCCGAGACGCCACTCATGTTGTTCCTATGCTGCGAGGGAGTCGGCAGCGCCGAGACGATCGACCGCTCCCTCGAGGCGGCACCGGCGATCGTCAATGCCATGCGTCGAGAGGAGATCGTCATGCACCAAGCCCGCGTCCGCCCGCCCCTTGCCGGTCTTGCCGGTCTCCTGATCGCCGCCGCTCTCGGCGCCGCCGAGCCGCCGGCGCGGACCTACGACTTCGAGGCGGACGTCGCCGGCTCGCCGCCCGCCGGCTTCGAGCTCGCGCGCACCGGCCGGGGCGCCGAAGGCTCCTGGGTGGTGCGCACCGAGGGTCTCTCGTCGACCGGCAAGGCCAATCACGTCCTGGTGCAGGAAAGCAAGGACCCCACGGACTATCGCTTCCCGCTTTGCATCGCCACCGAGGGCCAGTACCGGGACGTGACGCTCTCGGTGCGCGCCAAGCCGGTCAGCGGCGAGGTCGACCAGGGCTTCGGCCTCGTCTGGCGGTATCGCGACGCCGACAACTACTACCTGACCCGCTGCAACGCC